>Ga0075421_100003611_pt1 | contig 18521 bp, 13 predicted proteins | sample SoiMetdeltSBSDD5_FD_75292 | JGI IMG/M metagenome (GOLD analysis project Ga0075421, IMG submission 75292) | Bulk soil microbial communities from a Populus tree surrounding site in Tennessee, USA - Soil MetaG P. deltoides SBSDD5 | ecosystem: Environmental > Terrestrial > Soil > Tree plantation... | reverse complement strand
GCACACAGTGCACAACGGCTGGCGTACATCTACGAGCACATGCCTGAGGTGGCAGCGCTGGCGCAGCGTCGGGCCTCCGCCTTAAGCGGCGGACAGCAGAAAATGGTCGCCCTGGCCCGGGCCGTGATGAGCGGTACCAAGCTTCTGTTGCTGGATGAGCCTTTTGAAGGGCTCTCCCCGGCCATGGGAGAGAAACTCGCCGGGACGATTCAGGCATTGCAGCAAGGCGACCTGTCGGTGCTCATTGCCGAATCCGACGTGAGGCGGCTGCGCTTTGCCGAAAAGGTCTATACCATCGAACGTGGTGCGATTGTCGATCAAACGAGGAGCGAGTCCTAGAGACTCACAGGCAGCCCTTCGAGGGTGATGTCGACCATGAGGTCGTGGGCGAGCTGCTCCAGGGCGGTCTGGAGGTCAGTAACCGCCACCTCCTGGGGCACACGCAGGCGGGCGGTCGCCTTGAAGAGCATCCCACCCGTCATGGGGGCACTTGTGCACGCAGTCTGAAGCTCATCAATATTGATACCGCGCTGGGCTAGCGTATGCGCGAGGTCTCGGATAATCCCGAGATGGTCATTGCCGACCAGGTCGAGCGTGAGCCAGCGGGCCTCCGGCGTCGGTGCATCGGTAGTGCTGCGCGTGACCACTACCTGGAGTCCGTGCGTTGCGAGCCCCTGCAGCGCGGTGAGAAGCGCCGCAGCGTTACCGTCGGGCACACTAGTGCGGAGGATACCGGCGAACTGCCCGGCCAACTGCGCCATCCGACTCTCCACCCAGTTGCCTTCATGGGCGGCAATGATGTGCGCCAACGCCTCCACCAGGCCTGGGCGATCCTCACCAAGCACCGTTAACACCAGCGATGTTGGCATATGTACTCCTTATCTGCATGAAGCTGTTTTCTGTTGAGAGGTAGCCGCTAGTGCTCAAGGATAGCCAGGGCTGCACAGTCCATCTGTGCAGTTTGATCCAAACGTATCCCCGGGACTCTACCACGAAACCGTCCTGGATGATAGTACCAGCTCATTATCCGGGGTAGTATTAAGGCGATCCTCGACGCTGTAGACAGGGCTGAGGACAGCCATTGAGACGCACAGGAGGGAAACCATGGGCAGCAAGATCCACAGGGCTGAGAGAGAGGGGGATCATTGGCCACGATTGCCCGCTGCTGCCCCAGTCAGCGTTGAGGAGGCCTGTCAGCTCCACGAGCGTGCCGTGGCCTTGCGAGAGCACGGACAGCACACCGAGGCGGCTACATGTGCCCGGCACGCTCTCACCTTCTTCGAACACGCGTGCGGGCCAGACCATCCTGACGTGGCCAACATCCTCAACAACTTAGCGGACATTTGCGCAGACCAGGGGGACTACGCCGAGGCGGCACAGCTGGCGCAAAGGGCGGTAGAGATTATGGAGCAGGCCACCGGGAGTCCCGACCTGGAGCTGCTGTGTGTCCAGGCACTCCGCACCCTGGCGGGCGTCTACCGCGCCCAGGGACGCTATGCTGAGGCTGAGTCACTTTTCCAGCGCGCTCTGGCCTTGGCGGAAGCCGCCCTGGGCTCTGATCACCTCGAAACAGCCTCCTGCCTCAATGACCTGGCCGTGCTCTACAAATATACGGCCCAGTTTGCCACGGCCGCGCGGCTGTATCGGCGCGCCCTGGCCATCACTACCCAGGCGCTTGGTCCCGAGCACCCCGACGTGGCCACTCTCTACCACAACCTGGGCGGGCTGGAGCACGCCCGCGGACGGTACGCTCGTGGGGAGCCGTGGGCGCGCCGTGCCGTGGCTGTCCGTGAGCGGGCTCTCGGGCCAGACCACCCGGCAGCGGCCGCTGATGTGGCTGCCCTGGCAGCCATCCTGGACGCACAGGGCAAGGACGTCGAGGCGGAAGCTCTGTACCGGCGCGCCCTGTCCGTCTTTGAACGCCTCTTTGGGCCAGACCACTATGAGGTGGCGGTGAACTCCAATAACCTGGCGGCGCTCTTACACATCCGCGGAGAATATGCTGAGGCCGAGCAGCTCTACCAACGCGCACTGGCCATAAAGGAGCACCTCCTGGGGCCAGAGCATCCTGACGTGGCCATGACTCTGAGCAATCTGGCGGCTCTTTACAAATCGCTGGGCAGGTATGCCGAGGCAGAAGCGCTCTATCAACGAGCCCTGTCCCTCTTCGAGCAGGCGCTCGGGCCCACCCATCCGTACGTGGAGACCTGTCTCCAGAACTATGCTCGCCTGTTGCGAGACACCCAGCGGCGGGCCGAGGCCCGCGCCCTCGAAGCCCGCGCCAGACAGGCGCGACACACCCGCCGTGCCAAGCAGTAAGGGGATACACTTCGGCATGCCGTAGGTTCCCGGTAAAAGAGCTTGGCTGTGGCCCTCAGAGCTCACGGATGGGCGATCACGAGGAGGGTCGACGCCCGGGTGAGTGCACAATGCAGGGCGCGCTGGAGGTTCTCAGGGTCGAGGGCGGCAAAGCTCTCGTCGAGAATGACGACGTCGGCGTGTTGCAGCAGTGCCCGAGCCATGTAGAGACGGCTGCGCTCACCGTGAGAGAGCTGCCATCCTGTCTCCCCGACCGTCTGCCACAGCCCGGCCGGCATCCGGTCGAGCAGGTCGCCAAGACCGAGCTCACGGCATACGGCTTCTGCCTCCTCGAGGTCCGCGGGCTGGGGTGGCCAGCGGCGACCCAGCAGCAGGTTGAAGGCGAACGTGCCGGTCAGGACATGATTTTCATGGAACTGCGGAGCGGTTACGACGCGCTGCCGCCAGCCGTCAGCTCCCAGGGTTAGTAGGTCGAGACCTCGGGACAGGAGGAGACCGGACTCGGGCAGGCGCAGGCCGGTGAGCAGGGAGGCAAAGGTGGATTTGCCCCCGCCCGAGGGACCAGCGAGGAGGAGCCGGTCGCCCGCATGGATGCGGAGGCTATTGCCCTGCAGGACAGGTGCACCACGCTCGCGGTAGCGGAAGACGAGTTCGTGCGCCTCCAGGAGCGGGGGCTCGTCCCCGCCTCCGCCCACGGGTGGGGTGAGCGCCAGAGCAGAGGCAGGTGTACTGCTCGCCTCCGCATGGGTCGCGGCAGTGACCAGGGGCGCAATGTGCTGCCAGGCAAGCACCGCGCCCGTGAGATGCACGATTCCAGCGGCGAGCTTGTGCAGGGCACGATACGCCAGGAGCGTGCCCCCAAGGCCGACCGCCAGTGCCACTGGGGTACTCGGGCCGGAGACAAAGGCCGGCGCCAGGCCGAGCAGACCCAGCACACACCAGCCACGCGGCACCAGGGCGAGCAGCAGGGCCGCACGCCGATCCATGGCTCGTGCCAGCGCCAGGTAGCGTTCGATGGCCTGCTCCTCGCCATCATGCCAGTGCTCAGGTGCCTCCTGGGCCAGACGCGTCCGGTGGCCGACCATGCCTTCGACCAGGTCATGCGTCATCTCCAGGCGTGCCGCGGTCCAGCGCTGTCGGGACCGGAAATACCGGCCGCCAAGCAGGCCCGTGCCACCGACCCACCCGAGCAGCAGCAGGGCATGGCCCCAGCCGCCAGCACCGGCGCTCAGGATCACTGGCGCCATCAACAATTCGATGCTTGCCACCAGCCCGAGCAATCCGCCGCTTAGGGCGAGAGATTCCACGACGTCCGACTCGATCACGCGCCCCAGGAGCTGACCGGCCCCCTGATGGCGTGTCTCCTCGAGATCAAGCCGCAGCGCTCCGGACAGAAGCCATTGCTTGAGAAGTCCTCCGACGCTGATGGCGAGCCGGCCCTGCCACCAGGTCGCCAGCAGACGACACGGGATCAGGGTGAGCAAAAGCAAGGTCCAGGCCAGGAGACTGCCGGTATCGAAGCGCCCCTGCAGGGCCCCCCGGCCGATCACCCACCAGGCGAGTAGCCATAGGAGGTACTGTACAGTATACATCCCAACGAGGGCGAGGAGACGGTAGGGTAGGCACTCGGTACGTGCCTGACGCCAGAGGCTGGCGCCACGGGAGAGACGCAGGCGCCAACAGCCCTCGATCCAGGTGGCACTGAGTTGCTCACGCAGGATGGCCGCCCGGGCTCTGCGGCGGCGCCGCGGCGGCACACCAGCCGTGTCGAGCATATGGTCTACTGCTGCCAGCCGTGGCGCTTCGATGTCCCGGCACCATACCGTACAGACGATAGATGGCTGCACCTGATGTACTTTGCGGTCAGGCCCCAGGACGGCCACCTTCCGCCCACTGCCGAGCAGGGCCAAGAAGCGCGGCTCACTCGTATCCGGGATGCGGAGGAGGGCCGGGCCAGCGCCGCGCACGAGCCATTCGACCTCGGGATAGGGCGTCATGACCGCTTCGACTTCCAGCCCGAGGCTACCGGCGACCAGTATCAGCCACTGGCTGAGCGGCTCATGGCTGTATTGCCCCAGACCCTGTGGAGGGGTTAGGGGCTTCGCCGTTCGGGGAGAAAGGCCGCTCTGGCGGGCGAGCGCCTCCATGGCTTCGCCCAGCCTCGACACTGGCCACAATAGTGGCCTCAGATCGCTCATCGCTATACTCCCTGCAATCGTCTTCGACCAGGCGTCCTTCGTTGAGCCAGAGCCGACGCCACCTGCCGCGCGACCAGAGCCCCTGCTGCACGGCCACCTCGGCTTCCAGGAGCGTGCTGTAGCGCGACTGAGGCTGGCCGGCAAGGCGGGTTGGGGTACCATCTTCGATAATGCGTCCCCCTTCCATAACCAGCACCCGATCGAACGCCCGGGTCTCGCCCACGTCATGAGTGATGCAGAGCAGCGTGGCCTGTCGCCACAGTTGGCGAGCACGGGCCAGTAACTCCCGACGGTGCTCACGGTCGAGCCCGCGGCAGGGCTCATCGAGGATGACCAGCCGCACCCCAGAGCGGAGCATGGCCCGTCCGAGTCGCACCTGTTGGCCTTCTCCGCCCGATATCATGGCACCCCCTTCGCCGAGCCGTGTCTGCAGCCCGTCGGGTAGTCGCCCCAGGACACTGTGCAGATGGGCTTGTGCGATTACCTGGCCAAAGGGCAGGGACGGGTCGGCTGGGGCACCGTAGGACAGATTGTCGAGGAGAGAGCGGTTCCAGAGCTGCACTGCCGGATCGACCCAGGTAGTCTCCCGGCGTAACTGGTCAAGGCATTGGCCGTCGAGAGGGACTCCGTCAATACGAATCTCGCCAGTTGCCGGCCGATACCACCCGAGGAGCGTCCCGACCAGACTCGATTTGCCAGCCCCCGAGGGCCCAACAATGGCCACGTGACTCCCGGCTTCGATGGTAAGATCGATCCCCGCCAGGACTGTGTGCCCAGCCACCCGGACCTGCACCCCCTCCAGGGTAAGGGCAACACCCATAGTCCCTGTCAAGCGGCGCAGCGGTTGCGTCGGTTGACTACCATCCTCTGCCTGCGCTTCTCTGGTCTGGTCATGCGTCTGCCTAGCAGCCTCTTCTAGAACATTGGTCAAATCAGCGATCGCGGAGCCGGTACCATCAGTTCCCTCCCCCTCGATGGGGGAGGGCAGGGGTGGGGGGGAAGCGCGGCGGCTCACAGGAGCTGCCATGGCCTCTGCCCCCCCATCCCAACCGTTCCCCGCGAGGGGGGAAGGGGCAAGACTTGACTGGTGTTCTAGCGCCCCAAGGGGTTCGAGGAGCCGCAGGGTGACGTTGCGATGGGTGGGATATTGCCGGGCCAGCAGCGCCATCTCCTGCCCGAGGATCGGGAGGTTTAGGGCCCAGTAGATGAGCAGTAAGACTACACTGGCCTCACCTCCTCGCCCGTAGTAGTCGAAGAGGAGCCAGGTGACAAATCCGAAGCTGGTGCAGAACTGCACGCCCTCGACCGTGACCTCGGCACGCAGCAGCCCGACGCCGGCCCGTGTCCACTCACCGAGGAGTTGCGCGTGCGCGCCCTGGAGAGTCTGCGCCGCCCCGTGGGTGCGTATTGCCACCAGGCCAAGGAGGGTGTCCAGGTAGAAACGGCTCAACGCGCCGACGTGGGTGCGCACTCGGAAGTCGCGCTCGGCCAGGAGGGGCTGGGCGGTGAGTGGTACACCAATAGCCAGTGCTGCAGTGAGTACCGCCAACGGGGTGCTGGCCGGATCGAGCCAGGCAATGCCTACAGTGGTCAGGACGAGCTCGCAACTCACCAGGAGAAACTGCCCACCCAGCTCTGGCAGGAGCCGTATCCGGTGCAGACTGTGGCTGCGCTCGGCCATGTCTGAGGTGAGACGGCTATGGAAGTAGCGGTCGCCAAGCCGCGGGATCTTCTCTAGAAACGCCATGCGGAGGCGCACTTCGAGCCGGCGCCCGGCGCGCAGGACACTCCCAGTAATCCCCAGCTCCAGTAAGAGCAGCGCGGTGCCAAAGACGAGCACCATCCCCATGGCCCCAAGGCGTTGCCCGAGTAGCCCGAGGTCGCTCCCGAGGTCAATCAGGCTGCGCCACAGCAGGCCTTCGACTACGAGACCTGCCGCAGCGAGGAACACTGCCGCCACTAGGACGGTCGGAGTCAACAAACCGTCGGCATACAGCAGCTGGAGCAGCACCCACCCCGGCTGGCTCGGTGGCTCTTCGAGCGCGGCAACCAGCTCAGGGGAGAGCGGCGGCGGTCCGCCGCCAGGCTCAGACAGCCCATCCACCGGCAAGGTGTGGTCCACCGCAAGCCACCCACGGATGCGCACGAGCACGGCCCCTCGTAGGAGGAGCTGTTCCTCTCCCTCTGATCCGGGTGGGGCAGGCTGCACGGACCAGTAGGCCGCCGGAATGCGCAGCGTGTGGTCTGCTGCATCGGGTGGTGTGTGGGTGAGGCACGCCGCAAGCACACGCCTGGCCTGCTGACCGCGACGTAGCCCGCCAGCGCGCACCAGGGCGGTGACCATGCGCAGTGCCGCATCCAGGGCGGCGAGGGACCGCCAGCCCTGATCCTCAAGTGCGATATCGAGCAGGCGCATCGTGGTGCGGGGGGACAGTCCTAGCTGCGCCAGGCGGTGGTGCAGCACGTCGAGGCATTCATCCGAGCCGGCCCAGGCACGCCAGGCAGCGGCGGGAATCGACATGGTGTGGACGTAGAGTGCGTCGAGAAACTGTCGGCAGGTCGGCCAGCGGCGTCCAGTGCCCGGATCCATGAGCTGCACAAAGCGACCATGGCGGCGCCACGCCACCACGAAGTGGGTGTTGCCATCGGGAAGGCGAACGACGACAAGCGCTGGCAAGCTTTGGGCCTCGGGGAGGAGTACATAGTCCACCGGCAGCATGATTTGCTCGGCCTCCAGGCCGAGCTGCACGGCTACGTCCTCCAGGGTATCGATCGAGGTGCCATCGACGTCGGTCTGGCACGCCTCGCGCAGGCGACCATAGCTCACAGGCAGGCCAAAGCCGTCGAGCAGACACTTGAGCGCCGCCGGACCGCAGTCCATGGCGGAGGTCTGCACTACCTCGGGCACGAGCAGGCGACGACGCGTCTGGAGAGCCACTCCTCTCATGGTTCCCTCGTGTTACTGTCCTGGGACGCCAGCCAGGCCCGCGGTGTCGTCAGGAGTTGCCCGGCAGCACGTAGCACCAGGGTAGCCGGTGTGGCCTGCTCCACCTCGACCTCCACCGTACCACGCAGGCCGTGCTGGAGGGGCAGCAGCCGCGCCTGAGGCTCCGAGGCCACTGTAAGCTCGACGCGTACCCGACCGTCACGGACCTCACTGGCCACGCTGCTCACCGTCGTCGCCAGGCTCCCATACTGCGTCCAGGGGAAGCTGTCGAGGCGCAGGCGGGCCGGCTGCCCGGCACGCACCCGTCCCAGGGCTACCGCGGGGAGAAACTCCGCCACGGCCGTGAGGCTGCCCGCCGGCACGACCGCGCCGAGCTTGTCCCCGGCCTTGACGAACGTGCCGATTTGCAGGGTGGCCACTTCCCCGAGCCGTCCGGCTACAGGCGCGCGGACGTGGCGCCGCTCCATCTCGTGCGCCAGTCGCTCCAGCGTGGCTGTGACGGTTGTGCGCTGGCCTTCGAGTTGCGTGATCTCCCGTTTCAACCGTTCGAGCTGCGCCTTGCGGTCACTCTGCCGCATCTGCTGCTCCCGCTGCAGCCGGTCGATGGCCAGCTGAAGGCTGTTGGCGGCAGCCTGGCGCCGCTGCGCTTCGGCCTGTACCCGCAGGAGATCCAGCTCCGCCAGGAGACCCCGGGCATGCAGGCGCGTCGAGCGTGTGGCCTCCTCAGTCGCGAACTGCGCCCGGGCCAGCGCTTCCTGGAGCTGGGCACGGGCTTCGTCGAGCGCCACTCGCGCCGCCTGCTGTGCCTCGGTCAATGCCTGGACGGTGGTGCCGACCTCAGCACGCAGTGCTTCAAGCTGGCGGGTGAGCGCTGCCAGCCGCGTGTGCTCCTCCTCGCGTTGCAATCGCTGGGGCTCAGCCTCCAGCTCGACCAGCACCTCACCATCCTGGACCTCTCGGCCCAGGGCCAGGTGGGTCGCGCCCACGCGCCCGTCCACCGGGGTCTCAAGGGGATGAACGGCGCGCGCCACTTCCAGCCGGGCTGTGTCCGTAACGGCATACACCGCCAGGCGCGCCAGGCAGCACCAGGCGCCCCATGCTCCCAGGAGGGCCACCGCCACGAGGATACCCCATCGCGAGCCACGGCCATGGTCCTCTGTGAGAGCCTGTGTGGCACGGGAGAAGACCACCGCCATCGCGTCCCTTTCTATGGATCTGCCCCTGCTAGTGGCTATAACCTCTGTCTGCGTAGGGAGGAGCGCGTGCAGCAGCGCAGGGCTGTGCGCCCCACCCTACACACAATGAGCAGCCGGACTGGCTGCGCGTCGCCTGGCACGCCTACCGCTGGTCGGGACTAATCTCAGTCTCACCAGCTTGACGCGGCGTCTGCACGCGCCCGTGCATGCCTCCTGAGAAGGCGTGCGCAGGCGCCGCTCCATACCTGACCGGCCTTACCTCCGCTTGGCCGGATCACGCACCAGCGTCTGGTTATGGTTTGCTGTGAGTGCGCCCGCCTTCACGTGTGTCTTCACCTTCAAGGGCTGGCGCGGCCCTCGATCGCGCACCAGCGTCTGGTTATGGTTAAGTACCCTACCACCGGCCTTCACCTGCGTCTTCACCTGCATGATATATTCTCCGTCTTGTCTAGTTTATGGGGCACTGATACTTCACACCTTGGGGCCAGGGCGCTCCCTCCTCGCCTGACGTCCCTGGGAAAAGATGCCGAATACCTAGCGGTGCCTCTTTGCCAACCGCCTCCTCCTCAGCGATGCGACCCTGGATTCGGGACTCAGCCTCCGCCGGGGAAGGTGATTCTCCCCGCCTGAATCTTGGTCCTTACTTGCATACGCCCTCCTTCTGTTCGCATAATCCTAACTCGTGGTGGGTCTCCCCTGCTCCGCAGGGCAGGTCGCAGCGACCCGTGCCCCAGCGCATGGATGGGGTTTGCCCCGGCGCCGCCCAGGCACAGCGGCTGCGCTCCGCTGGGCAGAGTAGCGGGGTACACTATAGCTCCCAGCCAAGGCGCATACCTGATATTTTCCTGATAAAAAGCTGATATTTTGGAGCGGCTGCACCCGCGTGCCGTGCTCTATGGGGCTATGACCGTGCCGGTTGCCAGGCCAGTGTGGGCTGAGCGGGAGACCTGTAGGCGTCCCAGGCTCATAGGGGGAGCGCCGCCAGAGGAGGGCTCACCGCGAGCCACAGCCATGGTCCCATGTGAGAGCCTGCGTGGGACAGGGAAGAACACCGCAGCGCAGGGCTGTGCGCTCCACCCCACACAACGAGCAGATGGATTGGCTGCGCGTCGCCTGGCATACATACCACCTGTCGGGACTGATCCCCAGATCCCGGCCTGACACGGCGTCGGCAAGCGCCTGCGCGTGCTGCTTACGGAGACATGCGTCTATGCGCCGCGCCATACCTGACTGGACCTACCTCCCCTTTGCCCGGTCACGCACCAGCGTCTGGTTATGGTTTGCTCCTGAGAGGCCCGCCTTCACGTGTGTCTTCACCTTCAGGGGCCAGCGTGGCACCCGATCGTGCACCAGCGTCTGGTTATGGTTAAGCAATACACCGCCGGCCTTCACCTTCGTCTTCACCTGCATGATGTATCCTCCGTCTTGTCTAGTCTGTGGGTTGCTGCTACTGCATGTCCTGGGACCAGGGCGCTCCTGCCTTGCCTGGCGTCCTGGGAAAAGATGCCGCATACTTGGCGGTGCCTCTTTGTCAACCGCCTCCTCCCAGCGATACGGCCATGGAGCCGGGGCTCCGCCTCTGCCCGTCTGGAGCTTAGACTGCACTTTTATGGGGGGGCCAGCCTACTCTCCCTGCCTGAATCTTGGTCCTCACTTGCATGGTCCGTTCTCCTGCTGCTTACACAGTTATGACTCTTGAGGAGTCTCCCGTGCTCCGCGGAGTGTATCGCAGCGACCCGGGCCAAAGCGCACGGATGATGTTTGCCCGGCGCCGCCCAGGCATCGCGGCTGCGCTCCGCCGGACAGAGTTATGGGGCACAATATATCTCCCATGACAAGGCGCACACCTGATATTTTCCTGATAAAAAGCTGATATTATGCGGCAGCGGGACCTGCGTGCTGTGTACCGCTTGCGGAGCGGCACCTCTGACGCACAGCGGTACTGCCGGGGCACCCCGCCCTCCTACTGTGGGGCCACCGAGCCCTGGGGCCCCCTGTGGACCGTCTGGGCGCGGGTGTTCCCGGCACGGATGCACCTTGCGCTGCCCAGCGCACGCTCTGATACCAGCCTACTGCTGGCATCGCTGGCGGTATGGGCCGGAACCCGCACTGATGTGCCAGGGCAGATTGCACCTGCTACAAAGCTGATATTGTGCTGATAAAATGCTGATCTCTTGCGGTAGAATGGGATAGAGTGGTTATCCATGGGACATCCCACGGCTCCTGGTGGAAGGGCTGGCCGCACGCGTGTCTGGTCACTGATCCGGGCTTCTGGGTGGCTAGAAGGAGACGAGAGGGTAGAGCCATGCAGTACGTCTTTGGAGACTATACGCTGGATGTGCAACGCGACGAACTCCGCGCTACTGAGGGGGTAGTGCGGCTCGATCGGCAGGTGTTCTCGGTGCTGTCGTACCTGGTGCAGCACCACGACCGAGTGGTGCTGCGGCAGGAACTATTCGAGCATCTGTGGCCTGAGCGCTTTGTCAGCGAGGCGGCGCTAGAGCGCTGTATTGCGGTGGCACGGCGGGCGGTGGGGGATAGTGGCCGGAGCCAACGCGTTATTCAGACAGTGCACGGACGGGGCTATCGTTTTGTGGCCTCGGTGGAGCAACGCTGCGATGCCCTACCAGGGGCGGTCTCATCGACCACGCCACCTCCAGTCCTGCCAGAGACCAGCCTGCCCCCTCGCGCCGATGCGGATGCACCACCTGTGGCGTCCGCCCCGCTCCTACCCGCATCGCCCTCGCCACCGACCACTGAGCTGCCCCTAGCGACGGGGGAACGCCGGCAGGTCACAGTGCTGTGTGGCACGCTAGCGCACGCGACAGCGCTCGCGGACCGTCTTGGCTTGCAGGCGTTCCAGCATGTACTGCAGACGTTCCACACCCTGGCACGGGACTGTGTGCAGCGCTATGAGGGCACCGTCTGGGCGCTGGGGGAGGAAGGTGTACTGGCGCTGTTTGGGGTGCCAGTGGCGCAGGAAGAGCATGCCTGGCGTGCCGTGCAAGCGGCGCTGGAGCTCCAGCAGCGGTTGCGGGAGGTGCTCCCTGGGCATGAGACTCTGCCTGGTAGGTCGCTCACCGCCCGAGTGGGCGTGCACACGGGGTGGGTGGTGACGGGCAGCCATAGTGATGTACTCCCGCGGCCCGTAATGTTCGGCGGGGACACTACACAAGGGGCCATACACCTGCAGGGGCTGGCGGAGCCTGGGACCCTCGTAGTGAGTGACATAACGCAGCGGCTGCTGCGCACCATGGTGCATAGCACGGTATATGGCTCAGTTCGTCTGCCAGGGCACGCGGATCCTCTGATGGCGTACATCGTGCAGGGCCTTGAGGCCCCGACTGGCGCTCGGATGTGGAGTCCCTTTGTGGGGCGGCAGCGGGAGCTGGCTGTTTTAGATGACCTGCTGGCCCGCGCGCTAGCTGGGCAGGGACAGGTGGTGGGTCTGATCGGGGAGCCAGGGATGGGAAAATCGCGGCTCCTTGCCGAATTCCGGAAGTGGCTCCCGGAGCGGCCCGTGATGATCCTGGAGGGCCACTGCCGGGCCTATGAGCGCTTTCTCCCCTATGGGCCTGTATGTGACCTCCTGCGGCACCAGTGCGGCCTCAGCACCACTACTGGTCCGGACGTGGTGACCACCCGGGTGGCCCAGCTGCTCCGGGAGATCGGCCTGGTACCAGAAGACAGCGCACCGTATCTCCTCCAGCTCCTGGGGAACTCCGTCACAGTGGAGCCCCTGGCGCCGCTGTCCCCAGAGGCCATCAAAGAGCACACCTTTGCCACACTACGGCAACTACACCTGCGCAGCAGTCAGCAGCAGCCGTTACTCCTGGTGGTGGAAAATCTTCACTGGATAGATCCGACCTCGGAAGCCTACCTGGCCTCTCTGGTGGAGCAGCTCGCTGGGGTACCTCTCTTGCTCCTAACCACCTATCGCCCTGGATACCGCCCGCTCTGGATGGACAAATCGTATGCCACACAGCTCACCCTTCCACCACTCACCCCGCAGGAGAGTGCCACGATAGTGCGTGCCATGCTGCGGCCAGAACAGCACACTGAAGCCCTGGTGCAGCGGGTGCTGGCCAGAGCAGAGGGGAATCCCTTGTTTCTGGAAGAGCTGGCTCACGCCGTGCAGGAGCAGGATAGCCTGGCCGCCGATATCCCTGTACCCGAGACCATCCAGGCAGTGCTTGCTGCACGCATCGACCGCCTCCCCCCGGAGACCAAACACCTGCTACACACAGCGGCGGTGATTGGCACTGAGGTGCCTCTGCCGCTGTTAATGACTATTGCTGAGCTGCCGGGGGCAGAGCTGCATCGCAGCCTCGCCTATCTGCAAGCGGCCGAGTTTCTCTACGAGAGGCGCCTGTGTCCCGGCCACGAGTACACCTTCAAGCACGCCCTCACCCACGAGGTGGCCTATGGCAGCCTCCTGCAGGAGCGGCGGCGCATACTCCACGCTCAGATTGTCGACGCCATTGAGCGACTTTTCCCCGACTGCTTGGCCGACCAGGTCGACCGGTTGGCTTACCATGCCATCCGGGGCGAGGTCTGGGACAAGGCGTGCCGTTACTGCTGGCAGGCGGGTGTCAAGGCGGCCGAGCGCTCGGCCCTCCGAGAAGCGGCCGCGGCCTTTGAGCAAGCCCTGGGGGCCCTCCAGCATTTTCCCGACAGTCGCCACACGCGCGAGCAGACAATCGATCTCCTCTGCGACCTGCGCAATGTCCTTCATCCTCTCAGCGAATCCGGGCGGATCCTCGATTACCTGCGCCAAGCGGAACCCCTGGCCGAGGCCCTCGGCGACCCCCGCCGGCTGGCACAGCTCGCCGGCTATATGGCCGCCTGTCTGTATCAACTGGGCGACCCTGATGAGGCTCTGGTGTCCGCCCAGCGTGCGCTAGGCCTGGCCACAGCTTTAGGGGATGTCGGCCTGCAGATCACCGCGAACCATTTCCTGAGTGAAATCTATCTTCATGCCCTGAGCGACTATCGGCGGGCAGCGGAGATGTGTAGAAAGAGCGTCGAGACTCTGCGCAGTGCGTCGCTCCGAGAGCGCTTTGGGACTGCATCCATACAATCCGTGCTGTCCCGTGCCTATCTGGCCTTGTGCCTGGCGGAGCTGGGCGCTTTTGCCGAGGGACGAGCGCACGGCGAGGACGCCCTCCAGTTGGCTGCAGCGGCCGAGCACCCATTCAGCCTTGCCTGGGCGTGGATCGGGGTCGGCTATCTCTCCCTGCGCCAAGGCGCCTTGCCCCAGGCCGTACGTGTGCTCGAACAAGGTCTGGCGCTCAGCGAGGCCATGCACCTCCCGATCACGATTCGTCGATGTAATGCGCTCTTGGGGGCAGCGTATACCCTATCCGGGCGAGTTCCCGAGGCTCTGCCGCTGCTGGAGCGGGCGCTAGAGCAGACCATCGCCATGCGGCGCTTGCCCTTCTATCCCCCCTGCGCCATCTGGCTGGGTGAAGGCTACGTGCTGGCCGGCCGCGTAGCAGAGGCGAAGCAGCTCGGGCAGCGGGCGCTTGAGGCGGCCCAGGCACGGAGGCAGCAGGGCTATCAGGCATATGCCCTGCGACTCGTGGGCGAAATTGCCGCCTATGGTGAGCCGCTGGACGTTGCACTGGCCGAAGCCTCTTACTGTCAGGCCCTTGCTCTAGCCGAGGATCTGGGCATGCGCCCACTCCAGGCCCATTGCCGCCGCGGCCTTGGAACCCTGTATGCTAAGATCGATCTGCGGGAGCAGGCCCGCGCCGCACTCTCCACCGCTATCGAGCTGTACGGTGCCATGGAGATGACTTTCTGGCTGCCCCAGGCGGAAGTCGCGCTGGCCCAGGTAACCTGAGGCCATGGTTTCTGAAACCGGCGAGTGCGGGTGCCAATGGAAGAACTCATGATGCCTGTGATTATACGCTTATGTCCATCGGGGCGGTGCACTGCAGGATGTGCCTCAACGCTACGGATACGCGCACCTATGCATGGCTGGAGAGTCGTCACGCCCCTTCAACCAGAATCATCTTGCTCTTGGCTGTTTTGAAACGCAGGGCTTTCGGGCCACGGTATTCCTCGGAGTTGTACCAGCGCTTGGCCTGTTCGAGGCTCGGGAATTCGAGCACAACCACCCGTTTGGGCTGCCAATCGCCTTCGAGAGTCTCGGTGGCGCCACCCCGTACTATGTAGCGGCCCCCGTATTGCTGAATCGTCGCCGGCACGAGCTGACGATACTCCTCAAACCCGGTAGGGTCGGTAACTTCGAGATCGACGATGAAATAGGCTGGCATGCTGTTCCCTTTGCATAAGCGTCATGCGTTCTCTAGAGCCCGAGAAGTCGAGGGACGGTGTATTCTAGCACCACTGCATGCCCGTTTCATCTGCTCTGCCCCGCCGTGGTGGCCAGACGTACATAGCCCTGCCGCTGATACTGGGCTACACACTGCTGGCGCTCGGCTCTATATCCGGCTGCCATACTGGAATAGAGGGCATACGGGTATGGGCCACACTCGACAGTGACACCGGTACCGGGATGGCGTAGGAGAATAGGCTCGGTGTAGGACGGACACTCGGGGAAACACGCCAGCGCATCTAACGGCTGTTCTATAAGCGCACGCCCATCGGCATACAGAGAACAGCCAGATACCAGCGTGGCAAGTATCATGACAACGAATAAGGCCCCGAGTATATGACGCGCGTGCATGGTCTTCCGACAACAATAGCAATGCACCACAGTGTGCCCTCCTGGACGTATATTAGAGGCATATTGTTCCTCTCTACTCTAGTCGGCAGGCATGGGCTTTTTCATAAATCGGACCTTGGTGAGGTCGTCTGGGAGTGAGCTGTGGCACATGGACTTACACCCCGCCAAACTGGCGGAGGTGCTGCGCACGGCTAATTGGCTCTAGGCAGTCCCCGGCCAAACTGGCGGGGGTAACCCTACAGCGACATCTATATTTGACGCCAGAGTGACCACGCGGTATGTTGCTCCAGTAAACTCTCGGATAGCAGGAGGAGACCGCGGATGTTACCAGCCTGTCGGACCGCCAGCGCAGGCTTTGCGATTCCCACCTTTGACTTGATCCCGCCTGATGTAGAAGGGTTCCTGGAGGAACTCTGGGAGTTCCAGTCCAACTTTCATGACTGTTTTCCCCGGAGTGAGACGCGCGTCCATTTCTTCGATTACATGGTAGGCCAATTGAGCCCGCTCGAACGGAAGTCGATTGGGCCTATGGCTCTCCGCGTCAAGGGAGGGACGATCCGCGGGCTGCAGCGGTTTATCAGTGATGTGCCCTGGGATGAGGAGCACATGCGGTGAACCTACCATCAGCTCGTGGCCGACGCGATGGGTGATCCCGAGGGCGTCCTGATGGTCGATGAGACGGGCTGTGTGAAAAAGGGCAAGGAATCCGTCGGCGTGGCGCGGCAGTATTGCAGGATGCTGGGGAAGGTGGAGAATTGCCAAGTCGGGGTGTTTGCTGGCTATGCATCGCGGCATGGCTATGCCCTGGTGGAGCAGCGCTTATTTTTGCCGGAGGCGTGGTTTACAGACGCGTATGCCGCCCGACGGACCCGGTGCAACGTCCCCACGGAGTTAACTTTCCAGAGTAAATCGCAGTTGGCGGCAGCGATGGTGCAGGCTCTGGCGCAGCAAAGGCTGCTCCCGTTCAAGTACGTGGTAGCAGATTGCCTCTACGGGCATAGTATTGGTTAAATAAAGCGTCGCTGTAGGAGTAATCCGTCTCCTGACCGTCAGCGCGAATGCCTGAAACCGCAAGACAAAGAAGATATCGTTGCAACGCACTAGACTGATTCTGCTTGGTGGCTGGCTGGCTCTTGGCGTGTGTATAAGGCTGATCGGCATCTCACAGCCCTTTGCGGATACTTGGAGCTGGCGGCAGGCGGATGTGGCCATGATTGCTGAAAATTTCTACCGCCACGGCTACAACATTTTTTATCCTCAGATTAACTGGGCGGGTCCTCATCCGGGCTATGTAGGAACAGAATTCCCGCTTGTCCCTCTTATAGCCTCTCTCTTTTACAACCTGTTCGGTATCCATGCGTGGATAGGGAGAGCTGTTTCTGTCCTGTTCTTCCTGGTATCGCAAATATTTCTTTTCCTGCTCGTTTCTAAAACCTCCCAGGTACGAACCGCTTTCCTGGCCACAGGCATATATACGCTCATTCCGTTATCCATCTTCGCAGGGCGCTGCTTTATGCCTGATATGACTTCTCTGACATTTTCAATTGCCGCACTCTATTTTGTGGCGGAATGGCTGGAGCACCCGCAGCGTTGGGGGGTTTTCATCGCCGCACTCCTTGCAACCAACTTGACTATACTTGTCAAACTGCCAGCAATAATTATCGGATTGCCTCTGTTGTACATGGTCTGGGAGAGGTACAGTGGCAAATTTTTGTGGAACAAAGCTGTCTGGGCCTATGCAGCGTTATCGCTGGCTTGTCCGCTGGCCTGGTACCTTCACGCCTATGTGATCAGTATTTCCTATTACCCGTATCACATGTTCGGAGAAGGGCTCCTACACCTAGTCACTGCTGATCAATACCTGGCCATCGTACAACAGACCGCTTTGTCTGGCCTCACCCCCCTTGTGGCGGTGCTGCTGCTGGTGGGGCTCTTCGTACCTTCTCACCTGCCATTTGGTTGGCTGTTTCACTGGTGGCTCGCCGCTCATGTAATCTTTATCATCGCCGCAGGAGAAGGGCACGCCAGACATGAATGGTACGGACTGGCTCTCGTGCCAGCAGCGGCGGCCTTATCCGGCACAGCCTTAGGTTTCTTGCTCAGTCTCCTGGAAAGGCTGTGTCGGGCCTGGGCTGCGTTAGCCACCACCTGTGTCATCTTTTTTGCAGGGCTGGCATATACTGCATATCTCTATGTGAGTCCATCGTATGCCCTGTCAGCCGGAGCACTCCTCGCGACAGGCCAGGAGCTGCGTCGGCTAACGCTGCCTAGTGCACTCGTGATCGTTGCGGACTGGGGCAATCCAACGGCTTTATATTACAGTCAAAGGAAAGGCTGGCATTTTCTTGCGCAATTTGGGAAGATGCCGGCTGACAGTGCAGAAGCCACAACAGAGCTTGAAGCATTACGGCAGCAGGGGGCAAATTATATAGCCTTTACGCGTTACCTGCTCTACTGGCTGGACACCTACGTGGCATTCCACACCTATCTCGATACGTCCTATCGACGTGTGAAAGAGACTCGGCACTATGTAATATTTGACTTGGCTGGCACCGGAGATGACAAGAGGGGAGAAAAGGAATAACACATAACTGGTTGCGAGTTTTAGACACCGCAGAATGCTCGCAGGTTGATCAACGTATACGCCATGATCTTCATGCCGTAGTGCCGTTGCTCGATGCGTTCAAAGCGGAGCAACAGCCGCTTGCATGCGTCCTCCCAGGCAAAGATCCACGCGACCCGTATGCGTAACGCATGGATAGTGGGGTTGCACAACCGCTTCGGTCCGCACTTGGTGTGCTTGCAGTTGCGAGGATGCTTGGAGATGTTTGGGAGCAGGCTGGCATTGAAAATGCACTGCCGATTGTACGCGGAATCCAAACCGCCATCGGGATTGAGATCGGCTCCGTGGAGATCTCAACCAACCTCTTTGGCCACCTTTTTCAATGCTTGCAGGCCCTTCGGTAGCAGGACCATGTCTGTCTCATTGCCGGGAGCTACGGGGACAGGCGCTAAGACGGAGCCATCGTTATCTGTGCTCGTAATGACTTTCTCCTCCCTCTGATCTGATAATCATATAGAAGGCTCCTCAAGCGAGCGCTACAGTTGGGTTGTTAACGCGCTGTGACAACCAACTACAGAGCCCGATGAGGAGACCGACATGTCAC
>Ga0075421_100003610_pt1 | contig 18522 bp, 18 predicted proteins | sample SoiMetdeltSBSDD5_FD_75292 | JGI IMG/M metagenome (GOLD analysis project Ga0075421, IMG submission 75292) | Bulk soil microbial communities from a Populus tree surrounding site in Tennessee, USA - Soil MetaG P. deltoides SBSDD5 | ecosystem: Environmental > Terrestrial > Soil > Tree plantation... | reverse complement strand
GGCAGGGCGGCCGACAGCTCGGCGATCTCGTTGCGGTCGCGGACCAGGACGGCGATGTCGGACCACGGCGCGTGCCGGCCGGCGTCGGCGAGCTCGCGGGGCAGAGCGCGCACCTGGTCGGCGATCCAGTCGATCTCATCGATCACGGTCTCGTGCACGGCGAGTCGCACCCGGCCCTCGGCGGCTGCCTCACGCGACCCCAGCGGCTCGGCGCCCCGGTGCACCGCGTAGAGGTTGTCGGCGACGTCGTTGGCCGCGTCGAGCACGCGCACCGCGCAGCGCCGATTGACGCCGAGCCGACGCCGGACGGCCGGCTCGCCGTCGGCGCGAGGGAAGTGGACCGGGAAGTCGTCGATGTTGTCGACTGACGCGCCGCGCCAGCCGTAGATCCCCTGACAGGGGTCGCCCACGGCCGTCACTGGATGCCCGAGGCCGCCGCCCGGGCTGTCACCGCTAAAGAGGCCCTGCAGCATCCGGCGCTGCGAGACCGAGGTGTCCTGGTATTCGTCGAGCAGGACGACCCGGTAGCGGTCGCGCTCGGTCGCGGCCACCTCCGGGCACTCGATCGCGAGCCGGGCGCCTCGCGCCATCTGGTCGGCGAACTCGATCGCGCCGGCCCCGGTCTTCGCCGTCCGGTAGGCGGCGACGAGGTCGAGCAGCTGGTCACGGCCCCGGCTCGCGTCGACGGCCCGCAGCACGTCCTTGAGCGGACGACGCCGTTCGAGCAGCTTGCGCAGCTCGTCGTCGAAGGCCCGGACTGCCTCGAGGTCGACGAGGTGGTCGAGGAGCTGGTTGTCGAGCTCGATGACGTCGCGTACGAGTGTCGGCAGGTGTGACGGAAGATCGGGCAGCAGACCCGGGTAGGCGGCAACGGCGCGGGCGGCGAGCTGGAACCGGGTGGCGTCCTCGACCAGGCGCAAGTCGGGCTCGAATCCGAGCCGCAGACCATGCTCCACGATGAGCCCGCCGGCGTAGGCGTGGTAGGTCGACACGGTCGGCTCGCCCTGCTCGTCGAGGCCCGGCTCGTCGAGGAGCGCGGGATGCTCCGCGGCGCGAGCCAGCCGCCGCAGCGCGGAACGCACTCTCGCGCCCAGCTCGGCCGCGGCCTTGTTGGTGAACGTGAGGCCGAGCACCTGTCCCGGTTCGACCTGGCCGGTACCGACGAGCCAGACCACACGAGCCGTCATCACCGACGTCTTGCCGGAGCCCGCGCCCGCGACGACCACCATCGGATCAAGCGGCGCAGTGATCGCTTCGAGCTGCTCGGCGCTGAACGGCACGCCCATGACGTCGCACAACTGCTCCTCGTCACGCAGCGGTGGCTCCGGAAGCGCTAGCTGACCGGCCATCTCCTGGCGCCTAGGCATCGTCGGATTCCCCCGGCGTCGCCGACAGGATGCTGCCGCCGTCGGCCTGGGCCGGACAGCTGGATCGGAACTCGCACCAGCCGCAGTGGTTGCCCGGCGTCGCGGCGAAGTCCTCGGTACGGATCGCCTTGACCGCATCGGTCAGCTGCGCGTCGGCCGCCGACGCCTCGCCGAGCGGCTCCTGCCGCTGGACCCGCACATGACCACGTACCTCTTGACGCAGGTGGACGAGCTCGGCGCCACCCGGCTCGGCGCCCGCACCCGCGAGGTCCTCGGCGGCGCCGTGCCGGATCGCCGTCTGGTAGATCCCGAGCTGCGGATGCTCGGGCAGGTCCGAGTCGCGCGGCGCGCGCTTTCCGGTCTTGAGGTCCACGACCACCAGCCGGCCGTCGGCGTCGCGTTCGACCCGGTCCATCGCGCCGCGGAGTATGGCGGCGTCGTCTCCGACCGGCACCTCGACCTCGAACCGATGCTCGGCGGCGAGCACCTCGCGTCCCCACCCCGCGTTGTGCCAGGCGAGCAGCCGGCCCAGCGCCGCCTCCGCCTCGGCCCGCTCGGCAGCGGCCTGCCACGGCGCGGCGAAGGCCAACTGCGGCCAGACCCGGTCGAGATGGGCCAACAGCGCGTCGATGCTGGGCACGACCTCGCGTTCGACCAGCGCCGCGGCCAGTGCGTGCACGACGTTGCCGAAGCCCTGCGCGGTCGTGCTCGACGTCTGCCCGCCGGCTTCTCGGGCCAGGAACCACCGCAGCCGGCAGGTCGTGAGGGCGTCGACGGCACTGCCGGAGAGCTGGAGCGGCTCGTCGCTCGGGCGCACCGGCGGCTCCGCCTCGGTCGGCTCGGCGATGCCCCACCAGCGATCCGGATCGGCCGCGGGTACGAGTGCCCCGGCCGGGCCGGTCGCCGTCGCGAGCCGGGCGATCCGCTGGGCGATGGCGGCTCGCAACGCCGGATCGTCGGTCCGCTCGCTCAGAGCGCGCAGCTCGCCGAGGAGCCCGCGCAGCGACAGGGACCGGGGCGGACGGCCCTCGGGCGGGCCGATCTCGAGACCGAGGTCGTCGAGGAATCGCGACGGCTGGTCGCCCTCGTCCTGCGGGCTGGCCACGGCCGTGACGACGAGCCGCTCTCGGGCCCGGGTCAGTGCAACGTAGAACAGCCGACGCTCCTCGGCGAGCAGCTCGAGGTTGGACGGCGGATGCCGCAGGCCGCCACGGCCGAGCCGGTCGGCCGCCAGCAACGAGCCGCGATGACGCAGGTCCGGCCACAGCCGCTCCTGTACGCCAGCGACGACCACCAGCCGCCACTCGAGTCCCTTGGCGCGGTGCGCGGTCAGCAGGCGGACGGCATTGCCACGCACCGGCCGCTCGGCAAGGGTCTGCGCCGGAATCTGCTGGGCGTCGATCTCGGCGAGCAGCGCTCGCAGCCCTCGACGCTGCTGACGCTCCTCGGCCCGGGCGGCGAGGTCGAACAAGGCGCAGACGGCGTCGAGACCGCGATGCGCCGCGCGAGCCGCCGGTCCACCGGCGTCGACCCCCGCCCGGAGCCGACGCGGCCACGGCGAACCGGACCACACCTCCCACAAGGCCGTCTCGGGAGGCGCCCCTGCGGCCAGCTCGGCTCGGGCGCGCGTCAGCAGCTCGGCAAGGGCGCGGGCGCGCTTCGCGTCGGAGCCCTCGATGGTCGACAGCCACATCGGGTCGGCCAGAGCCTCGGCGAGGAGCTGCCCGGAGGGCCGGGGCGCCGGGTGCTCCTCGGTCTCGGCCCGAGCGTCTCGCTCGGCCCGGCGCAGGCGGCGGGCCAACCGGCGTACTCCCCCAGGATCGAGTCCGCCGATCGGCGAGGTCAGCAACTGCTCGGCCACGTCGGGATCGAGCAGCGTGACCTGCGACCGCTCGGCCTCGGTGAGCCGGTCCTCTCCGGTCTCCGGATCGACCTCCGACCGGTGCAGGACGTCGGCCGCTCGAAGCGCCGTCAGGAGCACCTGGACGGCGGACTCGGCACGCAGCGGCAGCTCGTCGCCGGCGACCTCGATCGGGACGTCAGCGACCGCGAGTGCCCGGCGCAGCCGCGGGATCGACTGCACGCCGGAGCGTACGAGGACCGCCATCTGCGACCACGGCAGCTCATCGTCGAGGTGAGCGCGGCGGAGCAGCTCGGCGATCCGCTCCGCCTCGGCGGCGGCCGACGTGAACGTCCGGACCTCGACCGTGCCGTCGCCGTACGGCGGATCGACGACCCGCGGACGGCGGAACCGCTCGTAGGTCGCCCGATCGAGACTCCCCGGCAGGCCCAGCCGATCGACGACCCGCCGGGACACGTCGAGGATCTCGCGGCCGAAGCGCCGGGTCGTGTCGAGGGCGATGACCGGAGCGGGGGCACCGTTGACGGTCGGGAAGTCCCGAGGGAAGCGCAGGATGCCGCGCAAGTCGGCACCGCGGAAGCCGTAGATCGACTGGTCCGGGTCGCCGACCGCGATCAGGTCGCCACCGGCACCCGCCAGAGCGCGAAGCAGAGCGACCTGCGCCGGATCGGTGTCTTGATACTCGTCGACGACGACGCACCGGAACTGGTCGCGCAGCTCGGCCTGATGCGCCGGGTCAGCGACGATCAGCCCGGCCCGGTGGATCAGCTCGGCGTAGTCGACCAGGCCCTGGGCGTCAAGGACCTCGAGGTATTCCGCGAACACCTGCCCGGCGGCGATCCACTCGGGGCGCCCGGCGGTCTGTCCGACGGCGGCGAGATCGTCGGGGTCCCAGCCGTGCGCCCGCGCCTGGGCGAACAACGCCTGCATCTCGTGGGCGAGGCCGCGAGTACGGATCGCCGGCAGCAACTCCTCCGGCCACGTGACCGTCCCCATCTCGCGGCTGCCGACAAGCAGCTCACGCAGGCGTACGTCCTGTTCAGGAGCACTCAGCAGCGAGATCGGGTCGACGAACAGATCGGTCGGGGCATAGCGCCGCACCAGCCCGTAGCAGAAGGAGTGGAAGGTCGCCGCGGTCGGCAACACGCCGGTGCGGCCGAGCCGGGAGGTGATCCGGGTCCGCAGCTCCTCGGCGGCTTTGCGGCTGAACGTGAGCACCAGGACCTGGTCGGGTCGCAGACCGCGCCGCTCGATCCGGTCGACGACGGTCTCGACGAGCGTTGTGGTCTTGCCGGCGCCGGGGCCTGCGAGCACGAGCAGTGGTCCGCCGGGGTGGTCGACGACGGCGCGTTGGGCGGTCTCGAGTACGGGTGCGGATACCGGTGCGGCAGCGCGTCGGCGCAGCACGTACGAAACCGGCATGCCCTCATCTCAGCAGATGCTTCCGACGACGGCGCAGGGCCGAACGGCCGTGTCGCCAGATGGTTTGGCCCCCCGAGGCGCGGCCCGATGCCTGTACCGCACACAGACACCGGGCCGCCCCTCAGCTTAATCCGTTGCGACCGGATCAGAGAATCGGCGAGAACGGCTCGGTGCCCGGCACCAGCGTCACTCCGGACAAACTGGAGTGCTGATTCGCGTAGGCCAGCTCACTCGCCAGGTGGCCGACGCCGTTGGAGCCGACCAGCGGGGCGATCTGCACCGTGGACAGCGTTCCCAGCGCCCGGCCCTGGCCGGTCACGAAACCGCTGCCGGAGTCACCGGGGATGCCCGGGGTCACCGTGTAGACGTCGTGCGACCAGCCGTTTCCGGTGGACCCGAGCGAAAGACCGGTCTTGGGCGACAGCGGCTCGAGGCCGGCGCGCAGCGAGGAGTTGCCGTAGGAGTAGACGCGGTCGCCGGTGGCAGTGCCGTTGTTGGCGAGTCCGACCGGACCGCCCCAGAACGGCACCGACGGATTGACGTCGTCGACGAAGGCATTGTCGACTTCGACGAGGGCGAAGTCGTTGAACGCGCAGGCGTTCGCGTTCTGCTCGCCGACCTGCTGCATCGTGAGCCATGAGGAGTACGCCAGCCTGCCGGTGCCGACCTGCGTGCCCTCGTTGAGCAGGCTGCCACCGGTGTTGAACGTGACGCGGGTGCCGAGTGGCAGCGAACCGGAGTCGCAGCCGTCGGTCTCGGTCGCACCGCCGGTGCCGGCGCAGTGGGCGGCATAACCGACGTAGACCGCGCCGGACGCGTCGGTGAACACGAAGTTGCCGGTGCATTGGGCGCCTTGCGTGTACATCTGGATGCCCGGGTGGATCGTGGCGGCGTCGGCCGGTGCCCAGGTCGGAGCGGCATTCGCGCCGGTCGAGACGGCGGCGGCGTACGCCGTGGTGGCGACCATCGCGGTAGTGACCGCGAGCAGTCGTTTGGCGGGTGACATCGGACGCATGTCAGTCGTCCTCCTCAGGTCATGTCATGGGGCCCAACGACCAACCGGAGAAGGGGTTATGCCGGACGTGGCGCTGGTACGTGACAGCTGCACCGAACTCCCCGCGGATTCGGTGCAACTGTCACGTATCGATGGCGTCCCGATAGTCCCAACGTCCGACGACCTGGAACCAGGCCGGCTCGTCGAGCGGATTCCGCTTGATCACCATGCCGATCCGTTCCATCAAGGCGATCGACCGCGCGTTGTCGTACGTCGTGGTCGCGACGATGCGCTGGAGCCGCAGGGCGTCGCCGGCCCACTGGATCAGCTCGCCGACCGCCTCGGTCGCATGTCCCTGGCCGCGATGCTCCGGACCGAGCTCGTAGTAGAGGCCGACCTCCGGCGTCCATCCCGCCGGTTCGCCGCCGTCCAACTGCGCGAACGGCCCCAGGCAGGGCACGAGTCCGCACGCGCCGATCAGTGCGCCGTCGGACCGTCGGGCGATCGCTCGGTCACCGTAGGGCGGCTGCCGAAGGGCTTCGAGCTGGACGTCGTTGGCGACGGTCCAGCGCAGCCAGTCGTGTCGCTCGTCGACGGTGATCGGTTCGCCGACCGCGCCGAGCACCTCGTGGCAGGCCGCGAGATCGTCGAGTGTGAACGGCCGGATCGCCAGCCGGTCCGTCGTCAGCGTGGGCATCCGCATCGCTCACGAATTCTGCGGCATCGGGGGCAGCGATGACTACCCGAATGTCTCAAGATCCGTCCGAGGCGAGATCCGGCTCCCACGCCGCCCGGCGCATGTCGATGCGCAGGTCGCCGACGATGCGTTCGCGGACCAGCGGAGTCCCCTCGGCAAGGTAGCGCTCCCGCGCCCGATGCCGATGCGAGTCGGGCAGCGTGCCGTCGGCGCGGACGACCCGCCACCACGGGACCCCGCCGCCGTACTCGGCCATCACCTTGCCGACCTGGCGCGGCCCCCCGACGCCGACGATCTCCGCGATGGCGCCGTACGCCATGACGCGTCCCACCGGGATCGACTCGACGACGCGCAGGACGGACTCGACGTACGCTTCCCGATCGAGCGCCACTGCGTCGGCCGCCATGCGCCTATCCCCTGAGCGTGACGAAACTGCCACGCCGCGGCCGAAATGTCCGCAGAAGCGTCACGCTCACGGGAGGGCCAGCGACTCAGTAGGCGGGCTGCGACGGATCGACCTGGTTGACCCAGGCCGACACGCCACCTCCGACATGGACGGCGTCGGCGAAGCCGGCTCCCTTGGCAATCGCGAGCACCTCTGCCGAGCGACCTCCGACCTTGCAGTAGAACACCGACGGCTTGTCGCTCGGCAGCTTGGCCAGCGCCTCGCCGGTCTGGAAGTCACCCTTGGGGATCAGGATCGAGCCGGGGATCCGGTTGATCTCGCGCTCGTTGGGCTCGCGTACGTCGATCAGCTCGAAGTCACGCGCCCCCTCGTCCCGCTCCTTGAGCCACTCCTCGAGCTGCAGGACCGAGATGGTGGAGTCGACGACCGCCTCGGCGGCTTCGTCGGTGATCGCGCCGCAGAATTCCTCGTAGTCGATCAGCTCGGTGACCGTGGGGTTCTCGCCGCAGATGGCGCAGTCGGGGTCCTTGCGCACGTCGAGGGTCCGGTAGCCCATCTCGAGAGCGTCGTAGAGCATCAGCCGGCCGAGCAGTGGCTCGCCGATGCCGGTCAGCAGCTTGATCGCCTCGGTGACCTGGATCGACCCGACCGAGGCGCACAGCACGCCGAGCACGCCGCCCTCGGCGCACGACGGCACCATGCCGGGCGGCGGCGGCTCGGGGTAGAGGCACCGATAGCACGGTCCGTGCTCGGCCCAGAACACGCTGGCCTGGCCGTCGAAGCGGTAGATCGAGCCCCAGACGTACGGCTTGCCGAGCAGCACGCAGGCGTCGTTGACCATGTAGCGCGTGGCGAAGTTGTCCGTGCCGTCGACGATCAGGTCGTACTGCTCGAAGATCCTCAGGACGTTGTCGTTGTCGAGCCGCTCGTCGTGGACGACGACCCGGACGTACGGGTTGACCTCGGCGACGCTCTCCTTGGCCGACTCGGCCTTGGACCGGCCGACGTCACTTTGGCCATGGATGATCTGCCGCTGCAGGTTGGACTCGTCGACGGTGTCGAAGTCGACGACGCCGAGGGTGCCGACGCCGGCCGCCGCGAGGTACATCAGGGCCGGGCTGCCGAGTCCGCCGGCGCCGATCACGAGGACACGGGCGTTCTTCAGGCGCTTCTGACCGTCCATCCCGACATCGGGGATGATCAGGTGCCGGCTGTAGCGGCGCACTTCGTCGAGGGTGAGCTCGTCGGCGGGTTCGACGAGGGGTGGGAGCGACACAGTAGTTCTCCGATAGCCGGATGCGTTCGACGTCGATTCCAACGCTAGGCCCGGTCGCTCGTGTTCCCGTACGCAGGGTCACTGGCCGAGACAGCCTGGTAACGAGCCGTACCGTGCGTGACCGGCGTCGACGCCTCGACGACCGGCCGCCGCTCGCCGTGCTTTCACGGTCGCTCGGACGCCGCCGGTAGGATGCAGCGGACTCCAGAACTCGACAGATTGCCCCTTCCCGTGACTGAGACCCGGCCGGCAGAACGCGCCCGCGGACCGCGACTGCCCCGCAGTGCGCGACGAGCCCAATTGCTCGACGCGGCGCTCGACGTCTTCGTCGCCAACGGCTACCACGCCGCTGCGATGGACGAGATCGCCGAACGCGCCGGCGTCTCGAAACCGGTGCTCTATCAGCACTTTCCGGGCAAGCTCGAGCTCTATCTGGCGCTGCTGGACGCGTCATGCGACACCGTCATGGACGCCGTTCGCCAGGCTCTGGCCTCGACCGAGGACAACAAGGAGCGGGTGGCGGCGACCATGGAGGCGTTCTACACCTACGTCTCGGGTGATCGGGCCGCCTTCCGCCTGGTCTTCGAGTCCGATCTCACCAACGAGCCCGCGGTCCGTGAGCGAGTCGACCGGGTCACCAACGAGTCGGCCGCGCTGATCGCCGAGGTGATCCACGACGACACCGGCCTGCCGGCCGAGGCGTCGGAGCTGCTCGCGGTCAGTCTGGTGGGCATGGCCCAGGTCAGTGCCCGCTACTGGGTGGGCAACGCAGAGTCCACACTGGACCGGGACGCCGCGGTCGGTTTGATCAGCGGTTTGGCCTGGCGTGGCATCAGCGGATATCCGCGTACGGAATCACCACACACTGGAGGGATAGGCTCGACGTGAATCGTCACCTTCGGCGAGGAGGCCCGGTGGAGGTCAAGATCGGCGTACAACACGCCAACCGTGAGCTCGTGCTCGAGTCCTCGGACAGTCGCGACGACGTGCTGGCCGCGGTCCAAAAGGCGCTGGACGACGGCGGCCTGCTCGAGCTGCTCGACGCGAAGGGCCGCACTGTCGTCGTGCCGTCCGATCGACTCGCCTATATCGAGATCGGCGAGGAAGGATCACGTCGAGCGGGTTTTGTGAGCTAGATTCGCTACGCGCAGCTCCACCCGTCTGGAGGTCGAGATGACCATCGAGAGCATCTTCGGAGCCATCATCATCGGCTTGGTCCTGGGCGTCATCGGACGCGCCCTCGCGCCCGGCAAGCAGGAGATCCCGATCTGGCTGACGATCGTGGTGGGCATGGCCGCCGCCCTGATCGGCACCGTCATCGTCGGTCCGCTGCGCGAGACCAGTGGCTGGTTCGACTGGACCGAGCTCATCGCCCAAGTCGTCCTCGCGGTGATCGGGGTCATGCTCGCCGCGTCGATGTACAGCAGCCGCAAGTCGAAGACCTGACGCCCTCGCGAGGCGCCGACGCCGGACCTGCCGTCGGTGTCGTTGGCGACCGGGATGCCGTCCTTCGTGCCGGGCTACGCGGCGAGGCCGAGCTTCGCCATCCGCTCGGCATGGTTCTCGGTGAGCCGGGCGAACATCCGGCCGATCGCCGCGAGATCCATGCCCGGGCGATCCACTCCGCCGGCGAGCAGCGCTGACAGCCCGTCCCGCTCGGCGACGACGACCTGGGCCTGACTCAGCGCCTCTCCCACGAGCCGGCGGCCCCACAGCGCCAGCCGACCGCCCACGACCGGATCCTCCGCGATCGCCGACCGCACCCGCTCGACGGCGAACTCGCTGTAGCCGGTGTCGCTGAGCGTGTGCAGGATGAGCTCGCGGGTGTCGGCGTCGACGTACGCCGCGACCTCTCGGTAGAAGTCCGCGGCCAGTCCGTCACCGACGTAGGCCTTGACCAGGCCTTCGAGCCAGTCGGACGGCGCGGTGTGCTCGTGGAACCGGTCGAACGTCGCCACGAACGGCGCCATCGCCTCGGCCGGGTCGGCCGCCAGCGCCACTAGCCGATCGCGGAGCGCGGCGAAGTGGCCGTACTCGGCGCTCGCCATCGCCGCCAGCGCCGCCTTGTCCGTGAGGGTCGGCGCCATCTTGGCGTCCTCGGCGAGCCGCTCGAACGCCGTCAGCTCCCCGTAGGCGAGGGCGCCGAGCAGGTCCACGATGCCGACCCGGTAGTTCGGGTCCTGCAGCGCGAGAGGCGTGTCGTCGTCGGCCATGACGAGCAGCCTACGGCCGATAGATAGACTGAAGCGAGGTAAAGCGGGGGTGACCCGCCCACCGGGGCGGGCATGCGAATCGAGGAGACTCTGACAACCTTTCACGATCTTGGCGTGCTGCCCGAGATTGCCGAGGCGTTGCGCGAGGTCGACATTGTCGACGCCTTCCCGATCCAGGAGATGACACTGCCCATCGCGCTGCTGGGCACCGACCTGATCGGGCAGGCCCGTACCGGAACCGGCAAGACGCTCGCCTTCGGTATCCCGGTGCTGCAACGCACAGTGGCCCCGCACGATCCCGACTACAGCGAGCTGGCCGGCCCGGGCAAACCGCAGGGGCTGGTCGTGGCACCGACCCGCGAGCTCGCGAGCCAGGTGGCCGAGGATCTCGCCGTGGCCGGCAGACATCGCGGCACTCGTACGCTCACGGTCTACGGCGGTGTGGCCTACGAGCCGCAGCTCAACACCCTCAAGGAGGGGGTCGACATCGTCGTCGGCACCCCCGGCCGACTGCTCGACCTCGCCGACCGGGGCGTCTTGGACCTCGCCCACATCAAGGTGCTCGTCCTCGACGAGGCCGACAAGATGCTCGACCTCGGCTTCCTGCCCGACGTCGAGCGGCTGATCGCCAAGACGCCCGAGCTGCGGCAGACGATGCTGTTCTCGGCGACCATGCCGGCCGCGATCGTCTCGCTGGCACGAACTCATATGCGGCATCCGGTCAACATCCGGGCGGAGTCCACGACCGAGCAGCAGACCGTGCCGGCCACGGCTCAGTTCATCTATCGGGCGCACCAGTCCGACAAGCCGGAGGTAGTGGCGCGGATCCTGCAGTCGGAGAGCAGCGGCCGCACCATCGTGTTCACGCGGACCAAGCGGCAGGCGCAGCGGCTCGCCGACGAGCTCAAGGACCGCGGCTTTCCGACGTCGCCCTTGCACGGTGACATGGCGCAGGATGCCCGCGAACGGGCGCTCAAGCGCTTCCGCACCGGCCGGGTCCAGGTCCTCGTCGCGACCGACGTCGCCGCGCGAGGCATCGACGTCGAGGCCGTCACCCACGTGATCAACTACGAGTGCCCTGACGACGAGAAGACCTATCTCCACCGGATCGGGCGGACCGGCCGGGCCGGCGCCACCGGAGTCGCGGTGACGCTCGTCGACTGGGCCGACGTCACCCGGTGGAAGGTGATCAACGCCGCGCTGGACCTGCCGTTCGACGATCCGGCCGAGACGTACTCCACCTCCGAACACCTCCATCGCGACCTGGGCATTCCGCCAGAGGCCGCCGGGCGGCTCGCTTCGGCGCCGAAGCGGGACGACAAGGCGACCGACGACCGCTCGGCGAAGTCCGGCGGCAAGGAGCCGGGCGACAAGGAGTCCGGCGGCAAGAAGTCGAGCCGGCCGCGGCGCCGCAAGCGCCAGCGTCGCCGGACCCGTGGCGGCCGGCCCGTCGACCAGCCCGCGGACACCAGCGGCTAGCTGACCCTCCACTCTGCATGGCTCGTCCCCACTCTGCATGGGATGGACGCCATGCGGAGTGCGGATTACCACGAGAACGTGATAACGCGACAGCGCGACCTAGGCGAGCACGCGGACAGGGGTGCCGACGTCGGCGAAGCGCCACATCGCCTTGGCGTCGACCGGCCGTTGCCGGATGCAGCCGTGCGAGCGCGGCGTCCCGAGTTGGTCGGCCGTCTGCACGGGGTTGCCCTCGGGGTCCTCGGGAATGTCGTGGAACCCGATCGCCGCGTTCGCGCCCTCGGTGAACCGCACCATGTACTCCATCGTGCTCGCGCCGTCGAACGAGACGGCATAGCGCGACCGGGAGTAGACGTCGAACGCACCGGGGTCGAGGTTGTCGTAGACGCTCCCGGACACGAGGTAGCTGCGCCGCACCTTGTCGTTGGCACCGACCAGCCAGACCCGCTGGTCCGACATGTCGTAGACGACACGCCGGCCCTGCCCGGAATGCTTCGGGGCGTGCGCCGGGTCGCCGTGTTCGAGCTGACGCGGCGTCTCACGCGGCGGCGCCGGCTCGGTCGCCACGTCGGGGGTCGGCGTGGGCGAGGGCACTGCCGGCGTGGGCGAGGCTTCCAGGTCGTCCGGATCCACCTCCGCGCTCGCATCCGCCGGCTCCTCGACGATCTCGTAGGGGACGAAGCCGACCGCCGCGCCCGCGGCGACGAAGGTCAGGGTGAACGATCCGAGGAGGAGCGTGATCCGGCCGAACCGCGGTCTCTTACGACGCACGACGTGCTGCCGTCGGATCGCCCCTCTCTGCTCCACCCCGACATGGTATGCGCCGAAGCGAGCTGCGAAAGCACAAACGCCGCGATGCCCGTTTCGGCCTGCCCGGCGGACCGGCCTTCGGGCGGCTCTACCGTCCGTTCCGGAGGCTCACGGCGAGATCCCGGTAGGCCTGTGCGCCCGGATGCGATCGGGCCGTGCCGAGGATCGACCGCCCGATCGCCGGCGCCTCGGCGAACCGCACGGTCTTGGGGATCGGCGGCTCGAGTACGGGGAGGTCGTAGGTCGACCCGATCGCGTCGAGCACCGCCCGAGCGTGCTTGGTGCGGCCGTCGTAGAGCGTCGGCAGCACGCCGAGCACCGTCAGGTCGCGGTTGGTGTAGCGGCGTACGTCGTGGATGGTGTCGAGCAACTGGCCGACGCCGCGATGCGACAGCGTCTCGCACTGCAACGGGATCAGGACCTCGTCGGCCGCGGACAGCGCCGCCACGGTGAGGATGCCGAGCGACGGCGGGCAGTCGAGGAAGACCCAGTCGTAGTCCGCAGTCACCGCCTCGAGCGCGACCCGCAGGACATGGTCGCGCCCTGGACGAGAGAGCAGTGCGGCCTCGACGCCGGCGAGCTCGATCGTGGCCGGCAGCAGGTCGGGTCCGTCGTCGGTGGTCACGATGACGTCGTACGCGGTCCGCTCGTCGGACAGCACCTGGTGTACGGACCGCTCGAGGTCCTCGGGATCGATGCCGAGCGAGAAGGTCAGGCAGGCCTGCGGGTCGAGGTCGACGAGCAGCACCCGCTGGCCCTCGTGGAACAGTGCGGCTCCCAAGGTGGCGACGGTCGTCGTCTTGGCGACGCCGCCCTTCTGGTTGGCTACCGCGATGGTCCGGGTCATTCGGTCATTGTGCACCTCCCGCCCTGGCCGCCCCCTTGCCGTGGCGATCATGGGTCCGGAATGCTGAGGCGATGCCCAAGACGGCCCTGATCACCGGAGCGACGGCGGGGATCGGTCACGCCTTCGCCATCGAGCTCGCTACGCGGGGGCACGACCTCATCCTGGTCGCCCGCAATCAGGAGCGGCTGAAGACGGTGGCCAAGCAGTTGAAGGAAGACCACGGGGTCGACGTACGGACCCGTACCGGCGATCTCTCCACGACGGCCGGCATCAACCGCGTCGCGAAGGTCGTCGAGGACGGTGACCGGCCGGTCGACCTGTTGGTCAACTGCGCCGGATACGCCCTGCGCAGGCGCTTCACCGACAATCCGATCGCCGACGAGGAGGCCGTCCTCAACGTCATGGTGCGGGCGCCGATGCATCTGACGCACACGGCGTTGAACGCCATGGCACCGCGCCGGCGAGGGGCGATCGTCAACGTGTCGAGCGTGGCCGGCTTCACTCCGCGGGGAACCTACGGGGCGCACAAGGCGTGGGTGATCAGCTTCAGCCGCTGGGCCCATTTCGCGTACGCCGACCAAGGCGTCAAGGTGATGGCCCTGTGCCCGGGATTCGTCCATACGGAGTTTCACGAGCGCATGGGAGCGCGGACCGACAACATCCCGGACTGGATGTGGCTGGACGCGAGGGAGGTCGTCCGGCAGGGCCTGACCGACCTCGACCGAGGCGCCGCCGTGTCGATCCCCACGCTGCGCTGGAAGGCGATCGCCACGCTCTCCCGCATCACGCCGGCCCGCATCGTCGCCCGCGTCGCCAAGCTCGGCCGCTGACGCCCGCCGTCCGCGGCGGCATCACTGAGCGTGACATTTCTGCCGTAGAAACCCCGGCTCGGCGGCAGAAACGTCACGCTCAGGGCGCGGGGTTGGGAGGGCTCAGCCGAGGTCGACGATCGCCGCGACCGGGCCGCCGCCGTCCGGACCCTGATGGGCGGCCGACACCGAGACGAACACCGCCGGATCGCCGGTCACCGCGGCCGCGACGCCGCCAACGCAGGCCTTGATCTGACGGTGCCAGTGCACGTCGGAGTCGTCGAGCATGGCGTTGCGCCGGCCGCGTACCTCGCCGTCCTGGCTCACCTCGCACTTGAGGAACACGTTGACCAGCCGGCCCTGCAGGTCCGAGGGATGCGGCCGCTCCGGCAGGTCCAGACCCGCGTCGCGGATCGCCGCCCAGATCCCGTCGGCGTCGAGGGCGTCGCGCATGACGGCGTGCCCGATGCGGTAGCGGCCGCCGACCCCGCGGGCGTTGCCGACAACGACGACCTGCGCCCGGTCCAGCTCGACGCCCGATGAGCAGGACGCGACCGAGGAGTAGAGCCCGCGGTTGTGCATGACGTCCTCGTCTGGTGGCATCTCGATCTCGCCGAGGCCGACCGCGACGCCGAGGGCCGTACACCCGTTCGACAGATCCATCGACTCGTGGGTGTGCTCGGTCCACACCGTGTGGCCGCGGCTCTTCGCGTCGCGGATGGTGTGGATCGTGAGCAGCGGCGTCTTGGTCTGGACATAGTGCACGTCGGCCGGATCGGTGATCCCGGCCTCGGCCATGGCGGCCCGGACGCCGTCGGCGACCTTGGTGATCATGCCGGCCCGGCCGATCTCCTCGGGCAGCAGCGGCTCGCTCATCGCGTACCCCACGGTGAGCCGCGGCTCGTCGGAGGCCCGCGCCGCCCCGTCGGGAAGCGTGGCGAAAACGGTCGCGTGCGGGCTGATGACACCGTCGGTACCGCCGGACCACACGATCGGGACCTGGTCAACTTCGTCGGCCGGGCGGGTCCCCTTGGCGACGAGCACCTCGCGAAACGCCCGATCCGCGATGATCCGGGTGTAGTCGTTGACTCCGCCGTTGCCCTCGGTCTTGCCGATGATGGCGATGACCCGATCGGCCTCCATCACTCCCTCGTCGATCAACCGCTCCAGTTCGCTGGCGTCGGCGACCGAGTGGATCGGGATCTTGCGTACTTCGATGGCCGGAGGCATCTGCGGATCTACCTTTCGTCGGGTACGACGACCGTACCCGCCTTGCCGTGCACTGCCTCGGCGATCCGACCGAGCGACGTGATGGCCGCCTGGCGGTCGGTACGTTCGACGAACCGGCAGGCCGCCTCGACCTTCGGGCCCATCGACCCGCTGGCGAAGTGACCGTCGGCCGCATGCTTGCGGAGCTCGCCTGCTGTGACCTTGCCGAGAGCCTTCGCCTCCGGCGTCTCCCACCCGATGACGGCGGCGTCGACGTCGGTCGCGATCACCAGTCGATCCGCGGCGAGCTGCTCGGCCAGCAGGGCGGCCGTCAGGTCCTTGTCGATCACGGCCTCGACGCCGTGGTAGCCGTGCGCCGCGTCGTAGACGGTCGGGATCCCGCCCCCTCCCGAGCACACGACGACCCAGCCGTCGTCGAGCAGGGTCGTCGCCGCCGCGACGTCCAGACAGGCTCGCGGCTCGGGCGACGCGACGACCCGGCGCCAACCCCGTACGCCTCGGTCGACCCAGTGCTGGCCGTGCTCGATCATGAGCTGCGCCTCGTCGTCCGGGAGGTAGCGCCCGATCGGCTTGGTCGGATGCTTGAACGCGGGGTCGTCGCGGTCGACAAGGGTGCGGGAGACGAGCGTCGCCGACCGAGTCGACGATCCGCGCGCGGCCAGCGCTCGGTCGAGTGCGTTGAGCGCCAGCATGCCGACCGTGGCCTGCGTCTGCGCGCCACACCAGTCCAACGGGACCGGCGGCACGATGTCGGCTGCCAGCTCGTTCTTGAGCAGCAGGTTGCCGACCTGGGGTCCGTTGCCGTGGGTCAGGACGATCCCATGCCCGGCGACCACAAGGTCGGCGACGGTCTCCATCGCCGTGGCGATGGCGAGTCTCTGGTCCTCCGGCCCGGCCTCCCCGTCCGGGCCTGTCATGGCGTTGCCGCCAAGCGCAATCAGCAGTCGCATGGCGGCGAGGCTAGCGCGCTCCCTCGGCGGGTTCTGCGATGACTTCTGAAGACAACGACGGTCTACTTCGATAACGATCCGATACGGAAGGATTTGAGCTCCATGGCGAATGCCGACGTCGTACGCATGCTCGTCCAGAGCTACCTCGCACAGGACGCCACCACGGCCGATGAGATGATCGCCGACGACTTCACGTTCACCAGCCCGCAGGACGACCACATCGACAAGGCCACGTTCTTCGAGCGCTGCTTCCCGGCGACGACACAGCTCGCCTCGCATCGGCTGCTCGACGTCGTCGCGACCGACGGCGACGACGTCTTCCTGCGCTACGAGTACGAGTCGCTCCAAACCGGGCACCGGCATCGCAATGTCGAGGTGCACACGGTCCGCGCCGGCCGGGTCGTCGAGATCGAGGTCTACTTCGGCGGCCGGGTCTAGGCGGCGACGGAGACTTGTCAGCAGCTATTCGGCCCAGGGCACGAATAGTGGCTGACAAGTCAGCGGGCGGGGTCGAGATTGGCGATGAGCCGATCGAGGGTACGCATGAAGGCGTCGGCCTCGGCCCGCGTCAATCCTTCGACCGCGATCGCGTTGACCTCGCGGGCCGCTGTCGTCAGGTCCGTCTCGAGCCGGCGGGCTCGTTCGGTCAGCATCACCAGGGCGCGCCGGCCGTCCGACGGGTCGGGGACCCGCTCGACGAGACCGTCCCGCTCCATGCGTTTGAGCGTCAGCGCCATCGTCGGCTGCTCGATCCGGACGCGGCGACTGAGCTCGCTTTGGGTAAGTCCGTCCTGTTCGTACAGCGCCAGCAGTTGGGCGAACTGACCCGGCACGACGCCGTCGGCCTCGATCCGGCGGCGCAGCGCCTGCGCCAGCAGTCGCGCCAAGTGGTTCACCTGATAGCCGAGCGACGACTGCCGGGCGAGCCCAGCCGACTCCGCCGCGCTCATACGTGGACCCATCGGCGCCGAAGCTGTCGAACCCGTGGCCACTGCCACATGGCGATGCCGCTCGCGGCCAGGAGCGGGAAGCCGACCCACCGGATCAGGTCCATCAGGATCGAGTCGGCCTCCGGCGTCAGATAGACGAACGCGAGCAGCAACACCGCGCTCGCCAGGTGCATCCAGCGCTGGGCGGTCCGGACTCGCCGGGCCCCGCCGGGCTTTCGTGCGGACATCGACATCACCCACATAGATAGCGTGCTATGCATTTTTCCATAGCCTGCTATGTATTTCAAGCCGAGACCGGCCAAATCGCCGTCCGATCGACTGGCGCGCGATGCACCGGATCCGAGGGCGAGGCTCGGCACGCTGCGCCACTCGCGTTCCGAACCGGGCCACCATGCGCCACTCGAGGCCGGCAGCTCTCACGGCGACAGCTCCTCGTAGCGCCGGCGGAGATAGTCACGCTCGGCCGCGTTGTCGGTGCGCTCGATCGCCGCGGCATAGGCACTCGCCGCCTCGCCGACGCGGCCGAGGCGCCGCAACAGATCGGCCCGAATGGCGTGGAAGAGGTGATAGCCGTCCAGGTCGAGGGCGTCGACCAATGCCAGACCGGCCTCCGGCCCCTCGACCTCGGCGACCGCGACCGCCCGGTTGAGGGCGACCACGGGCGTCGGGGCGATCGCGAGGAGCTGGTCGTACAGCTGCACGATCTGGCGCCAGTCGGTCGCTTCGACGGAGGCTGCGTCGCTGTGGACCGCGTTGATCGCCGCCTGGATCTGGTAAGGCCCGGGATCGTTGCGTCGTAGACACGCTCGGACGATGGCCTGGCCCTCGGCGACCAGATCGCGATCCCAGCGGCGGCGATCCTGATCGGCGAGCAGAACGAGCTCGCCACCGGCCACCGAGCGCGCCGGGCGCCGCGACTCGAGCAGGAGCATGAGGGCGAGCAGACCGTGCGCTTCCGGCTCGTCGGGCATCAGCTCCGCCAGCAGCCGCCCCAGCCGGATCGCCTCGACACCGAGGTCCGCCCGATCGAGCCGGTCGCCGGAACTCGCGACATGACCTTCGTTGTAGATCAGGTAGATCACGGCGAGCACCGCGCGCAGCCGGTCGGGAAGGTCGGCCTCCTTCGGGACGCGGTACGGGATGCCCGCGTCGCGGATCTTGCCTTTGGCCCGGACGAGGCGTTGCGCCATCGTCGGCTCGGCCACCAGGAA
>Ga0075421_100003609_pt1 | contig 18525 bp, 17 predicted proteins | sample SoiMetdeltSBSDD5_FD_75292 | JGI IMG/M metagenome (GOLD analysis project Ga0075421, IMG submission 75292) | Bulk soil microbial communities from a Populus tree surrounding site in Tennessee, USA - Soil MetaG P. deltoides SBSDD5 | ecosystem: Environmental > Terrestrial > Soil > Tree plantation... | reverse complement strand
GAAGCCGGCGAGCAGCAGCAGCTCCAGGATCGCCTCCTCGCTGAAGGCGGCGCGCAGCTCGGCCCACAGCGCGTCGTCGAGCGCGCACTCGGCGTGCAGGGCATCGCAGAAGCGGATCAGCAGCGCGTCCTCGGCGCTCCAGCACTCGTCGTCCGCTCCACCGTGCGCTGTCGAGCTGAGCTGCGCCGCGTCGAGGCCCGCGCGCTTGGCGAACAACGCCGCATGCACGCCCCACTCGTATTCCGCGCCGCACCGCGCCGTGACGCGATGGATCACGATCTCGCGCTGGCGCAGCGTCAGGTGGCCCTTGTCGAGCAGCCCGCTGCCCATGAAGCGCTGGAACAGCCGCTGGTCGCGGGCCATGACGCGGAACAGCAGGAGCGGCTCGACGCCCGGCGGCATCAGCGCGTCGAGGCGTGCCTTGATCTCCGGCGGATAGGGCGGCTCGGCCGGCGCCATGCGCGGCGCTGGCGACGGCGAGGATTGCGACGGCGACGACATGGGGGGGCTCTCCCGCAACGATGGCTGTGCTATGCTTTCCTTAGCACTGCAGCCCGCCGCGAGCTACGGAAATCATAGCATGGCGACTCCCCTTCCAAGCCGGCGCGTCCGCGGCTCGGCCACCGGCCGGCCGGCGATGGCGCTGCTCGACCTGCTCGGACGGCGCATGGCGCTGCGCGTCCTGTGGGAGCTGCGCGACCGCCAGCTCACCTTTCGCGCGTTGCAGGAGGCCGCCGAGACCAACCCCAGCGTCCTCAATGCCCGGCTCGGCGAGCTGCGCGAAGCCCGTATCGTCGAGCATGGGCCGGAGGGATACATGCTCACCGCACACGGCCGGAAGCTGCTGGAGCTGTTGCTGCCGCTCCACGCCTGGGCCGACGAATGGGCGAGGCTGCTGGAGAGGGAGGGCGGGGCCGGCCTTCACGCATTATCCCGGAAGCCGAGCGCAGCGCGCAGCAGGGGTCAGACCCCTCGCCACTAACGTCGAAGATCGGTTTGATATGCCAGAGGCGAGGGGTCTGACCCCTTCGGTCGGCCTACTGCTGCGCGCTCTGCTGCTGCACGGCCACGCTCACGTTGAGGGATTCGCCAGCCCCGCCCCGGCGCGAGCCCACGATGGGCGCCGCATAGCCCGCGTCCAGCCCGCAGGCGAGGCGCACGTAGCGGTCGGTGGGGCAGACGCGGTTGGCCACATCGAAGCCCACCCACCCCAGCGCGTCGACAAAAGCCTCCGCCCAGGCGTGGTTGGCGCTGGCCGGGTCTGGGTCGTCCAGGAACAGGTAGCCGGTGACGTAGCGGGCGGGGATGCCGAGCGTGCGGGCGGCGGAGATGAAGATGTGGGCGTGGTCCTGGCACACGCCCTTGCCGTCGCCCAGGGCCTCGGCTGCGCCGGTGTGGGTGCCGGTGGCGCCCGGCACGTACTCCACCCGGTCGCGCACGGCCGCAACGAGCGCATGGAGCCGGCCGAGGGCGTCGGTGCCGGCCGCCGACTGCGCCAGCGCCCGGATGGCGGCGTCGGGCCGGGTCTGCGGCGTCTCCTTCAGGAACACGCGCGGCGGGATCGGCTTCGTGAGACCATCGACGATGCCGTTGCAGTCCTCGGTCTCCACGGTGCCGGCGGCCTCGATGACGAGCTCGCTGTGCCGAACGCTGACGGTGACGAGCTGCACGACGTTGCCGAACCCGTCGCGGAACTCCAGCGGCCTGGGGCAGCCGGTCACCTGCACCTGCCAGTCGGTGATGCGCTGGCCCTTGAAGGGCGCCGGGGTGAGCCGCAGGCTCTGCACCGTGTAGCTGACGGGCTCGGCGTAGACGTAGCGGGTGACGTGGCGGACGCTGATCAGCATGGTAGCGCGCTGTCGGTGAAGTGGTAGGCGGCGGAGATCTCGCTCCCTACGCGGTTGTTGCGGGCGATGAAGTCGGCCAGGAACTCGTGCAGGCCCGACTGGAAGATGGTGTCCATGTCGTCCCCGGCCAGCCCGGCCAGGGTCTCCCGCGCCAAGGCCTGCGGGCCGTCGGCGGGGGCGCCATAGAACTGGCCGAGCTCGGCGAGCGCCGGCACGATCTCCTCGTAGCAGGAGCGCAGCGAGCGCGGCATCTGCCGGTTCAGGATCAGGTAGTCGGCGATGCGCCAGGGTTTGTAGCTGTCCTTGTAGACCCAGCGGTAGCTGCGGTGGGCCGACACCGAGCGCAGGATCGCTCCCCACTGCACGTTGTCGATCTCGCCGCCGACCAGCTCGTTGCGGGGGAGCAGCACGTAGTACTTCACGTCCAGGATGCGGGCGGTGTTGTCGGCGCGCTCCAGGAAGGTGCCGAGCTGGCAGAACGAGAAGGTGTCGTTGCGCAGGATCGTGTTGAGCAGCGCGCCGCGGAACATGGCCGAGCGCTCCTTGATCCAGTCGAGCAGCGGCGGCAGTGCGTTGGGCGCCAGCGTGTCGGCATCGATGGCGGAGAACTGCAGCCAGGCGGCGTTGAGGCTTTCCCACATCTCGCGGGTAAGAGCGGTGCGCTGGGCGCGGGCATTGCGGCGCGCGATGGCAAGGCAGGAGTAGACGCTCGAGGGATTGGCGGGGTCGAACAGCACGTAGTTGACGACCCGGCCGGCATCGTAGCTGCTGTGCTTGGCGAGGTAGCCTTGCTCGCATCCGGCGCTGCGCAGGGTGGAGCGCCACTCCTCGTTCTGCCCGTGCCCCTCGCGCGGCAAGAGCGCGATGCGGTAGCCCACCTCCAGCAGGCGCGCCGTGTTCTCCGCCCGCTCGATGTAGCGCGACATCCAGAACAGGTCGTTGGCGGTTCTTCCGAGCATCGCGGTCAATCGTAGGTTGGGTCGAGCGATAGCGAAGACCCAACGCCGTTGGGCGCAAGGCAGATGGCGAATGGCGGATGGGAGCGTGTCGTTCGCAATCGGCCGTCCGCCATTCGCCCTGAATGTGTTGGGTCTGCGCTCCGCTTGACCTAACCTACGAGCGTCGCCATCGCCCTACTCCTGCAGCACCCACGTATCCTTCGTTCCGCCGCCCTGGCTCGAGTTCACCACCAGCGACCCTTCGCGCAGCGCAACTCGGGTGAGTCCGCCCGGCGTCAGCCGCACACGGTCGCCTACCAGCACGAACGGCCGCAAATCGAGATGCCGCCGCGCGAACCCCTTGTCGACCAGGGTCGGGCAGGTCGACAGCTCCAGCGTCGGCTGGGCGATGTATCGGTCGGGGCGGGCCTTGACGAGCATGCGGAACATCTCGATCTCGTCTTTCGTCGCCGCCGGCCCCACCAGCATGCCGTAGCCGCCGGAGCCGTGCACCTGCTTGACCACCAGCTCGGCCAGATGCTCCAGCACATAGGCAAGATCGTCCGGCTCTCGGCACACGTAGGTCGGCACATTCTTCAGGATCGGCGGCCGTCCGGTGTAGAACTCAACGATGGCCGGCATGTAGGTGTAGATCGACTTGTCGTCGGCGATGCCGGCGCCGGGCGCATTGACGATGCTGAGCCGCCCGGCGCGGTAGACATCGAACAGCCCCGGCACCCCGAGCGCCGAATCGCGCCGGAACACCAGCGGGTCGAGGAAGGCATCGTCCACCCGCCGGTAGACCACATCCACCTGCTTGAGGCCCTCGGTGGTCTTCATCTTCAGGGCGCCGTCGGCCACCACCAGGTCCTGCCCCTCCACCAGCTCCACGCCCATCTGGTCGGCCAGGAAGGTGTGCTCGAAGTAGGCGCTGTTGAAGATGCCGGGCGTCAGCACCACCACCGTGGGCTCGCGATCCAGGTTGGTTGGCGCCACGCTCTCCAGCGTCAGGCGCAGGTTGTCGGGGTAGTCCTCCACCGCCGCCACCCGGTTGCGGGCGAACAGCTCGGGGAACATGTGCATCATGGTCTCGCGGTTCTCCAGCATGTAGGAGACCCCGGAGGGCGTGCGCGTATTGTCCTCCAGCACGAAGAACTCGTCTGCGCCGGTGCGCACGATGTCGATGCCGATGATGTGGGCGTACACCCCGCGCGGCGGCTCCACGCACATCATCTCCGGCAGGAACGCCGCGTTCTGGATCACGAGATCCTCGGGGATGCGCCCGGCGCGAATGATCTCCTGCCGGTGGTAGACGTCGTAGATGAAGGCGTTCAGTGCCCGCACACGCTGCTCGATGCCGGCGGCCAGCCGCCGCCACTCGGCCGCGCTCAGGATGCGCGGGATGATGTCGAACGGGATCAGCCGCTCGGTGGCGACGTCCTCGCCGTAGACCGCGAACGTGATGCCAGTGCGCCGGAACAGCGCCTCGGCCTCGGCGCGCTTGCGTGCCAGGTCCTGGGTCTGCTGCCCCTCCAGCCACTGGTGCACCGACCGGTAGGGCGCACGCACCCCGTCGTCGTTGCCGTGCATTTCGTCGAAGGCGCTCAATGCCATCCCCAACCGGTGCCAATCGTCCCCGTGCCGCCCCGTCGGGACTCCCCAGCGGGACTCAAGTGCAAATCTTGGGCAACTCCCCGATGAGGACAAGGAATTACGCATCCACCCGTCCGGCCGTGAGTCTATTTGCCTTTACCCAAGGCACGAAGCCCCGTTGTTGGGCATTCTTATCGTCCCCCTTATCGTCCCTTGCGCGCCGGCGTCGGCCGTGCGCTGTGGCGACACCATGAGACACGCCCAGTTCATCAAGGCCAACACCCGGCTGCTCCCGGTGCCGCTGGTGCCGGAGGTTCGGCTGCACCTTGCCGAGGAATCGCTCGCCATCTGGCGCCAGACCGAGGAGGAGCTGGGGCGCATGAACGTGCCGCCGCCCTGGTGGGCCTTTGCCTGGGCCGGCGGGCAGGCGCTGGCGCGCTATGTGCTGGACAACCGCGCGCTCGCTGCGGGCCGCAGCGTGCTGGACCTGGGTGCTGGCTCCGGCCTTGCGGGCATCGCCGCCGTCAAGGCCGGCGCGGCGCGGGTGCTGGCCGTCGATACCGACCCCTTCGCCGTGGCCGCGATCGCGCTCAATGCCGCCGCCAACGATGTGGCGATGGAGGCGACGGCCGACGACATCCTCGCCGGTGGACCCTCGCTGTTCGACCTCGTCCTGGTGGGCGACCTGTTCTACGAGCGCACGTTGGCCGAGCGTGTGCTCGCCTTCGTTCAGGCTGCCCGGAGCCAGGGCGCCGCGGTGCTGGTGGGCGACCCGCGCCGCAGCTATTTCCCTAAGGAGAGCTTTACCGAGGTCGCCGAGTACTCCGTACCCGTGACGCGGGATTTGGAGGATATGGAGATCAAGCGCACGGCGGTGTGGCGCCTGGCATAGGGTCGATAGAGGTGTCAGACCCCTTTCGTCCGATCTGTCGATCTGTCAACGAGGGGGGTGGAAAGGGGGCTGACCCCGGCTCCGGTGCTAGGATGTCCCGCACACTCCCAAGACCGGCAAACCCCAAGACAGGAGGAGCGCCATGATGCTCGGCAGTCTCAACTACTGGCCGATCCTGATCGCCGCCATCGCCAGCTTCGCCTTCGGGGCGGCCTGGTACATGGCGCTCAGTCGCCAATGGATGGCGGCGCGCGGCCTCACCGAAGCCGAGGTGAAAGCCAGGACGGGCCCGTCGCCGCTTCCCTTCGTCATCTCATTTGTCGCCCTCCTCGTCATGGCCTTGATGCTCGCCGGCATCCTCCAGCATCTGGCGCGTGGCGGCACGGCCATGTCGATCCGGTCCGGAGTGATCTCGGGCTTCTTCCTGTGGCTCGGCTTCGTCATCACCACGATGGCGGTCAACCATGCCTTCCAGGGCGAGCGGCGCGCCCTTACGCTCATCGACGGCGGCCATTGGCTCGGCGTGCTGCTGATCCAGGGTGCCATCCTGGGATGGTGGCTTGCGGGCTGAGGGCCCGGTTCCCTCCTGGTTCCCTCCTGAACCGGTGCCCTCCTGGATGCCGGCCGCGCGGACGTGTAGGCTGCGGCCGAAGCCCGGCGCAACATTTCGGCCCTGTGACCCGATCATGAGCGACATCCTGAAATCCATCGCCGCTTATAAGCGCGAGGAGATCGCGGCGGCCAAGGCCGTGCGGCCTCCACCCGCCGTCGAGGCTGCGGCGCGTGCGGCGCCGCCCGTACGGCCGTTTGCAGGCGCGCTGGAGGCGCGGATCAAGGCTGGCGGGTTCGCTCTCGTCGCCGAGATCAAGAAGGCGAGCCCGTCGAAGGGGCTGATCCGGGCGGACTTCGAGCCGGCGGCCCTCGCCGAGGCTTATGCGGCCGGCGGCGCGGCCTGCCTGTCGGTGCTCACCGACGGGCCCTCGTTCCAGGGGGCACCGGAGTACCTGACCGCCGCGCGCGCGGCGGCCGGGCTGCCGGCGTTGCGCAAGGACTTCATGCTCGACCCCTACCAGGTGCCGGAGGCGCGCGCGCTGGGGGCCGACTGCATTCTGATCATCATGGCGGTGGTGGACGATGCGACGGCGGCGGCGCTCGCTCGCGCAGCCAGGGTCTGGGGCATGGACACCATCGCCGAGGTGCACAACGAGGCAGAGCTCGATCGCGCCCTCATGCTCGACTGCCGCTTGATCGGCATCAACAACCGCGACCTCAGGACGTTTCGCACGGCACTGGAGACCACCGAGCGGCTGGCGCCGCACGTGCCGGCCGACCGCATGGTGATCGCCGAGAGCGGGATCGCCACCCATGCCGACCTTAGGCGGCTGGCCAAGGCCGGCGTGCGCGCCTTCCTGGTGGGCGAGAGCCTGATGCGCCAGCCCGACGTGGCGGCGGCCACGCGGGCGCTGCTGGGAGAGTGAACATGACCCGGCTCAGCCACCTCGACGAGAAGGGCGAGGCGCGCATGGTGGACGTGACCGGCAAGGCGGTCACGCAGCGCACGGCGCGCGCCGAGGGCTTCATCGCCATGGCGCCCGGAACGCTGGCGCTGGTCGAGAGGGGCGAGGCCAAGAAGGGCGACGTGCTGGCTGCGGCGCGCATTGCCGGCATCATGGCCGCGAAGAAGACGCACGAGCTGATCCCGCTGTGCCATCCGCTCAGCCTCACCAAGGTGGCGATGGAGTTCGCGCCGTGCGCCGCGCCGGCCGGCATTCGCGTGGCCGCCGAGGTGAAGGTGGCGGGACCGACCGGCGTGGAGATGGAGGCCCTGACGGCGGTGTCGGTGGCGTGTCTCACCATCTACGACATGCTGAAGGCGGCCGACAAAGCCATGACGATCGAGGGCGTGCGCCTCATCGAGAAGACCGGCGGGCGCTCGGGCACCTACCGCGCCGAGGCCGAACGGCGGCGCTGATCGCGGAGGGAGCCCCCAGAAGGAGCCGAGGAGCCCAGGAGGAGTCATGGCCCTGCTGTCGGTCGAGGACGCCCTGGCCCGCGTCATCGATGCCGTGGAGCCGATGCAGGCCGAGCGTGTGGCCGTCGAGCGCGCGCACGGCCGCGCGCTGGCTGCCCCGCTGCAGGCGCTTCTCACCCAGCCGCCGTTCACCGCCTCCGCCATGGACGGCTATGCCGTGCGCGCCGCCGACGTTGCCGCGCTGCCGGCGACGCTGGCCGTCATCGGCACGGCTGCGGCCGGCCACCCCTACGCCGGCAAGGTCGGTCGCGGCGAGGCGGTCCGCATCTTCACGGGTGCGCCCATGCCCGACGGCGCGGACGCCGTGGTCATCCAGGAGAATGCCGACGCCGCCGGCGGCCAGGTGGTGGTGCGCGAGGGGGCGGTGGAGCCCGAGTGCATCCGTCCGAGGGGCATGGACTTCCGCGAGGGCGAGACGCTGCTGGCGGCCGGACGGCGCCTGGGGCCGCGCGAGCTCGCCCTGGCGGCGGCCATGGGATATGGCACGCTCCCCGTGCGCCGGCGCCCGCGCGTCGCCATTCTCTCCACGGGCGACGAGCTGGTGCCGCCGGGCGTCCGGCCGGGGGCTGGCCAGGTCGTTGCGTCCAATCACCTGTCCGTCGCGGCCCTGGCGGAGGCCGCCGGCGCGGACGTAAGCCTCCTCGGCATCGCCCGCGACACCCGGGAGGACCTCGCCCGCCATATCGGTCATGCAGCCGGCGCGGATGTCCTGGTGACCATCGGTGGTGCCTCGGTGGGCGAGCATGATCTGGTGGCGCCGGTGCTCGAGGCGCGAGGGCTGGCGCTCTCGTTCTGGAAGATCGCCATGCGGCCCGGCAAGCCGCTGATGTTCGGGCGCCTCGATGGCTCGCGCGTGCTTGGCCTGCCGGGCAATCCGGCAGCGTCGTTCGTGTGCGCCCGCCTGTTCCTGGTTCCGCTGATTTGGCGCCTGCTCGGCCGGCCTGCGGACGCAAGCCTTGCAACGACCGAGGCACGGCTGGGGGCGGAGGTGGAGGCGAACGGGCCGCGCCAACACTACATGCGGGCGGTTTGCTGGCCTGGCGCGCACGGGCTCCTCCAGGTCTCAGCCCTCCCCTTCCAGCACAGCTCGCTGATCGCGCCGCTGGCGCAGGCGAGCTGCCTCCTGGTCCGGCCTCCCCATGCGCCGCCGGCTGTTGCAGGCAGCGCCGTGTCAGTTCTCATGCTCGATGACTGAAGCATTGCTTCCGAAACGAGCTGTGGCGAAACAAGCTTGCGGAACATCCAACGAACACTTATGGTGTTCGCGGTTTGTACGGCGTGGAGTCGGAATGGGGTCAGGCCCTGGCCTTTACCGACGAGAAATGCCCGATGGCCTTGGCCGGGGGGCTGAGCCCGGTCATTCGGAGGTTCCCATGCTCACGACCAAGCAGAAAGAGCTGCTGGTTTTCATCCATGCGCGCCTGCAGGAGACTGGCGTGCCGCCCTCCTTCGAGGAGATGAAGGAGGCGCTCGACCTGCAGTCCAAGTCTGGCGTGCACCGGCTGATCATGGCACTGGAGGAGCGAGGCTTCATCCGCCGCCTGCCGCACCGCGCCCGCGCCATCGAGGTGATCAAGCTGCCCGAGGCCATGGTCGAGGGTTCCGCGCGTGCCGGCTTCAGCCCCAGCGTGATCGAGGGCAGCGGGCGTCGACCGTCGCGGCAGTTGGTGCCGGCACCGGAGGTCTTCTCAGGCCGCAACGCCAGCGTGCCCCTGATGGGCCGCATCGCCGCCGGTGTGCCCATCAGCGCCATCCAGAACCACACCCAGGACATCCCGGTGCCGCCGGACCTGATGGGGTCTGGCGAGCATTTCGCCCTGGAGGTGCGGGGCGATTCCATGATCGACGCTGGCATCAACGAGGGTGACATCGTCATCGTGCGCCGCTGCGACACGGCGGAGAATGGCGACATCGTGGTGGCCCTGGTGGACAGGGAGGAGGCCACGCTCAAGCGCCTGCGCAAGAAGGGCGCCTCGATCGCTCTGGAGGCTGCCAACCCCAACTACGAGACGCGCATCTTCGGCCCCGACCAGGTGGACATCCAGGGCCGGCTGGTGGGGCTGATCCGCAAGTTCTGACGAGGGCTCAGGCTCGGTCGCAGCGGGGCTGACCCGGTTCCGGCGCGCGGGCGCCCGAGCCTGCAGGGCCGGGCTATCTTGATCGTCCAAAGAGAGCCAGCCGCCGCCTGAGGAGCCGGAGGCGGCCGCTCGGCCGCAGAGCACGCCGCAGCTGCCTGCTGCCGAGAATCTCGCGAAGAGCGCGGCGACCGCGTCCGATCTGGACAAGCACCTCCTTGAGATCACCTTCCGACAGCAGCGCCGACAGCAGCTCCGACTGCTTCAGCTTCAGGACGAGCTGGTAGTTGCCTTCCTCGGCGATGTGCCTGGGCTCCTTTCCGAGGGGGCCGTCGCCGTGGATGGTGCGCTTGGCGAGCCCGTTGCTGCCGTGGATGCGGTAGCAGCCGAGGGTCTCGCCGATCCAGATGGTGCCGCCTACAACATGGGCGAAGCGCGCCAGGTAGTGGTCGGCGCAGGTGCGAAGCCCATCGCACTGCAAGGGGCGGATGGCCTCGACCGCCGCCCTTCGGAAGACCATGCCGGATGTCGAGGACCAGACCCAGGATTCGTAATGGCGGTTGATGAACAGTGCGCCCTGCATCGGGCCCAGGAACTCCTCGCAGCCGAGGTCGATCTCTCGTCCGTGGTGCAGGAGGCGAGCCGGCCGGATCGGGAAGCTCCGTTCGCCCTTTCTGCGCAGCGGGCTGCGGACCGACATGGGCGGCGCCGCGCCGGCGATAACGGTCCCGCCGGCATCGATGACGGCCATGTTGGATGTCGACAGGGCGGCATTGACCTGGGCGTTGAGGTGATGCGCCATGTGGCGCTCGATGTACTCCGGCAGCCAGACATCGTCGGCGTCGAGCCAGGCAACGAAGGGTGCGGTCGTCGCGTCCAGGCCGCTCAGCATGGCTGCCATCTGGCCGCGGTTCTGGGCGTGCTGGATAAGGCGGAGCCCGGACGTGCCCTTGGCGGCCAGGATGCGCGCGATTGCCTCACCCGATCCGTCGGTGGAGCAGTCGTCGACGACGACGCATTCCAGCTGCGGGTAGGTCTGGGCGGCTACCGAGGCGATGGCTGCCTCGACATAGGCCCCCTGGTTGAAGTTGCAGACGATGGCTGCCACAGGCGGCATCCGTACAGCCGCTCCGGCGCGCTCCGCGCCACAATCCGGGTGGTTGAGCGGCTCTGCAAGCATCGGGACTTCTCGCGTGCGCGACGACCGGAACCTGAGCATTCTGCCTAAAGAGAACTCTATCCTGCCCCCCTGCTTGCGGCATAGGCTGTCAGGCCGAGGCCGTAGGCTGCGACAAGCAGCAGCGCGGCGCCGGCCCAGGGGCCGGCAGGGAAGCCGGACAGGAGGACCGAGCCTGCGGCCAGGGCCCACAGCGCGGCCGCCCCGATCGTCACCGGTCGCAGCCGGAGCGTGCGCAGCGGGTGCACCCATTTGAGCGGCACGAAGGTCAGCGCAACGCCGGCGACCACGACCCCGGCTGCCGCGGCGGCTGGCAGGGCGAGGGCGAAAATGTAGAACGCCACCAGGTTCCAGATCGCCGGAAAGCCCACGAAGCTGTGGTCGGGTGCCTTGCTTTGCGTATCGCAGAAATGGAACAGAGAGGACAGCAGGATCAGGCTGGCCAGCACCACGCCCCAAGCCCCCTTCAGGAACCCCGCCTGCAGCAGCGCCAGGGTCGGCACGAACACGTAGGTGACATAGTCGATGACGAGATCGAGGCGGTCGCCGGAGAAGCGCGGCAGCCAGTGCTGAACCTTGGCCTTGCGGGCGAGCGTGCCGTCGATGCCGTCGATGGCCATGGCAAGACCCAGCCAGGCGAACACGGCCTCCCAGGTGCCGGCAATAACCGCAAGTGCGGCGAGCAGCGCACAAACCGCCCCAAGCGCGGTGAAGACATGAACGAGAGCCGCAGCCCACATCGTGCAAGACCCAAGCCGGATGCCTTGAAGCTCAATACCGGGAGGTTGAGTCGCAATAAAGCAAAAGGAGCGCCGCAGCGCTCCTCGTCAGTGATCCCGATCGGCGATCATCGCCCTGTCAGAAGCGATGCTTGAAGGTGCCGCGCAGCTGCACGTCGTCCGGGTTGGTCTTGTCCTCGACCGTGCCCTTCTGCTGCTCGTTGGCGCCGTAGAGCAGCTCCAGGCCAAAATCCAGCTTGGGCAGCACACCCACCTTGCCAAGGCCGGGGATGCGTATCTCGGTGCCCGAAGGGGTCAGCGGCATCTCCAGGTTGAGACCCTTGGCAGGCTCGCCAGCGCCCTTGGGCAGGTCCTTCGGCAGCTCGAGCACGGGCGCAGCGGCCGCGCCGGATCCGCCGGCACCGACCGTCGTCTCTTCGAACGCGAGCGCACTCTGGCCCATCAGACCAAGCACCACTGCCGCTACTATGTATCTCATCGGTCTCATCGCCAGGCCCCGCAGGCTGCTGCTAAGCGACTCTTACCTTCACAGCTCCTACATTGCTTTAGGTACACCGGAACACAAGCCGGCTTCCACATCCGTCTGGGCGCTCGGGGCAATTCCACAGCAGAGTGTGCCTCAAAGGCCATGTCACTCAAAGAACACAACGGTTTCAGCCTTTTGCGGGCTCCCCATCCGATGCCTGGATCGTAGGCAGCGAATCACGATAGCCGCTGTCCGTCATCCTGTAACAGGCATCGCGCATCTCATGTTCCGCGTGGGCGCAAGACCCAGTTCCCGAAAGACGGATCAACGGAGGCGCGCTCATGTCTTTGCAAACCGGCAGATTATCTGCCAAATATGCACTCTCGGTCGCTGCCATGGTGGCGGCGGGCGGCATGGCACTTCCCGCTGCGGCTGCGGACCTCGGCGGCAACTGCTGTGCTGACCTCGAGGAGCGCGTAGCCGAGCTTGAGGCCACCACGGCCCGCAAGGGCAACCGCAAGGTGTCGCTCACCATCCATGGTCAGGTCACCACGGCCTTGATGGCCTGGGATGACGGCGACCGCACTGATGTCTACATCGTCGACCCGCCGACAGTGGGCGGCACGTTCTTCCAGTTCAGCGGCGATGCCAAAATCAACCCCAACCTGACCGCGGGCTTCACCATCCAGGTTGGCCTCGACTTCGGTGCGCGGTCGCATCAGGTGAGTTCAGCTGACGACGACGGCGTCAATCCCAACGTTGCCGGTGCAGGCGCTGGCGATAGCACGATGGTCGTGACCTTGGCCAACTGGTACCTCGACTACAAGGAGGTGGGCCGCGTCACGGTCGGCCGCATCAACACCGCTACGGCGGGCATCTCCGGCATCGACCTCGGCGGCGCCAACGTGATCGCCAACGTGAACGTGGGCTACTGGCAGCGCAGCTTCGACGCGGTCGGGACTGCCTTCAGGTGGAACGACCTGCTGGGCGGCGCCACGGTCAACGGCTCCACGCTCAGCCGCGCCAATGCCATCAGCTACGCCTCGCCGACCGTGGCCGGCTTCCAGGCGGCGGCAGCCTGGGGTGAGAACGACATTTGGGATGTGGGACTGCGGTACGCCGGCGAGCACGCGGGCTTCCGTGTCGCCGCGGGCATCGGCTACGCCAGCAACGTCGGCGGTACGAACGAGGTAGTCGCGGACATCCCGGGAGAGACCAGGGATGAGCCGCGCCAGATCAAGGGCTCGGCTAGCATCCTGCATACGGCCACCGGCCTCTACCTGTCGGGCTCCTACGTGAACGTCGCTAACGAGCAGTTCGGCAATGTCAAGGATACCGTCCTGTGGTATCTGAACGGCGGTATCGCCAAGAACTGGACCGGCCTCGGCAACACGGTTCTGTACGGTGAATATGCCACGGTGGACAACGCTGTGGTGGATACCAATGCGGGTGTCTCCGGCACTCAGGTCGGCTACGCAGAGTCCACTGTGTGGGGCCTGGGCATCGTGCAGCATATTGATGCCGCAGCCATGGAGCTGTTCCTGTCCTACCGGCATTTCGACGGCAGGGCGCCTGGGCAGATCCTGGTTGTTCCGCTGGCAGCCGCGGCCGTAGCCGAAAGTGAAACCGCTGTTTCGGCTGGAAACTCGGACATGGACGTGGTCATGGCTGGTGCGCGCATCCGCTTCTGATCGCGCAGACCGCAAAGGCAGTGTCAGGCCCGTCGGGGCCTGACACATGTTCATGATCGGTGGACTTCGTGAAGAGCCGAAGGCTGCCCGGCACCCTTAGAACTGTATGCGCGCACCGGCCTGGATGTACCAGATGTCCTCCAGGCCGCCCGGAATCTGCACAGGAGAGCCGGCAACATTTGCGGAGGCACCCATCCTGATGTCCGCCGTGTACTGGCGGTAGGCGAGATAGAGGTCCATGGCCGCCGCGTCGACTTTCTGCACGGCACCGACGCCCCACCAGGTCATCTCGCTGTCGGCGACCACACCGCGCGCACCGACCGGCCCGAGCCCGGAAAGGATCAATCCTCCGGTCGTGCCCGGCGCCGCCGCCACCAGACCCGTGACGCCGTCCTCCACCCTGCCGTACTCGCCGTAGAACGTGGTGGCGCCGATCCCGAACCAGTTCTTTTCGATGCCGGCATCGACCCACCACAGCGTGGTGTCGGGACGATTGCGATTTGGATCGAGGTCGAAGATCTCGTGCGGGTTGGTGCCGTGGTACTCGTATTGCATCCAGGTGCCGCTGACGAACAGGCCCGTGGCGATGTGCATCAGACTGGCCGATGAGAGCCATTGCCGCCTGTGCGTATCGTCGAGCCTGCGGTCGGGAGGCCCGATAACGAGGATGTCGGGCTCGCGGTCCTCGAACCAGCGGTAGCCCAGGCCGGCGGCGACCCGGAAGCCGTGCCATTCACCGGCGTAGCGGCCGGCCACGTCCCAGAAGTCATCCTCGCCGAAGGAGCCGCTGAACGTGAAGCCGTGCCAGGTGGGCGTGGCGTACATGACGGCGTCCCTGCGGGTAAGGGCATGGATGCCGCAATCCGTGGAGTACGGGCCCGCATTGCCAACGAAGGCCGCGGTGGCCGAAGATCCCGGTCCGCCGCACATCTGGCCCCACGTCAGGGCGGCAAGCGAGCCGAGGCCGTTGCGCAGGAGGAACCCGCCGCCCCACAGAAAGGGCTGGCTATTGGCCACGACGCCGGTGTTGCTGAGATCGATCACGCCGATGCCGGCGGTGGCGCTGGCCAGACGGCCGACGGTGAGCCGACCCCAGTGCTCGCTGCTGATGTACCAGTTGGCCTGGTTGAAATCGAGCACCGAGTCGCCTGCGCCGCCGATGCCGTCGCCCAGGGCGGCGCCGCCCAGAATGCCGCCCGAGCCGGTGAAGCCGTCGTCGTCGATTTGGTTCACCTGGTGCGAGCGGGCGCCGATCGCGAGACTGAACTCGGTGTAGAAGCCCACCGTGATGTCGGCGCTCAGCTTGGCGTTGCCGGTCATGCGAAAGCGCGAGTTGGCGATGGCATTATCCACCGAGTAGACGTCGTCCTGGAAGTCGTCGTTCCAGTACATCAGCGACCGGTTGACCTGGCCGCTGAGGGTCAGCGACACGCGGCGGTTGCCCTTGCGCACGGTGGTGGCCTCGAGCTCGGCGACGCGCTCCTCGAGGTCGGCGCAGCAATTCCCCCCCAGGTCAGCGGCCTGAGCTGAGCCCACGTTCAGCAGGAGGCCGGCCAGCGCGAGAATTGCGCCATGACTAGCGGCTCTTATCGATCCCCCGTTCATCCCTTCTCTCTCCACTTGGTTGTTGTCGTGCTGTCCGAGGGAAAGCGGCGCTCGCCCCCCGATAGCGCTCCCGTGTCCGGATCACGGCCCGCGAGCTTGGTGCGACGCCCTGAACCGGACGCGAAAACGCAAAGACGCATCGATCACTGACGCATCGGTCTTTGACGCTGGGACTTGTGACGCTGGGACTTGTGACGCCCGAACTGGGGACGCTCACTCGCGCCATGCGGGGCCTGGGAACTCCATCCAGTCCGCGCCACGGGTCGGCTCGATAAACCCGGCCTGCTCAGGGCTCGCCTGCGTCCCTGGTCACACAAGGGCGAGCGTTTACGAAACGACTCGAATGCATGTCTGGCAAGCATTACTAAATGGAAGATGCCGCCGCCATTGGGACAAGAAAAACTTTTGGTATTAAGTTCCGCTTGTTGCGTTGTCGCAACAAAATAATATGTATGTTGGAATATGTACGCTTATATCGTTGTTTGTATTGGTATCTTCATTCGATGGAGTCTTGGTATAATATCATTCTGACATCATTATTATGATATAGAATACGTATCAGATGTCAGATATATGGATGAGAGCAGCAGGACCTATCGCCTCAGGTGCTCTGCCGGAGCAGGCAAGTGCAGCGGTTGTCTCTCGTGCGGCCCGGCAGAGACCTTTGCGTGTGGAGGGTGGGGTCGCTACGGCATGAGGAAGGGGATGGACCAGAAGGGCGTGCCCGAGCGTTGCGCCGAGCGCTGGCGGACGCGCGGGCCGGGCCGGTAGTTGTAGTAGGCCGTGGCTCTCGGGGGCGTGGACGCGACCCGCGGGCGCTGCGGGCGAACCCTGGCCTGCCGGGACATGTCGGCCTTTGGGCCGGCGAGAGACATGCGCCCGTCAGGCGACGGCGGCGCGACCGTATCGCCCGCCGTGGCGGGCGTGCTGGCGGACGGCCTGGTTTTGGCGGCCTGGCGGGTCTGCGCGTGGCCGACCTGGGCGCGGCCTGCCTGGGCTGACGCCGTCGGTGTCCGCTGCTTGCCGGCGTTGGCGACGATGGCAGCGGGCAGGCAGCGCCCATCCGCGGCGCGGCTCTCGCCTTGTGGGCAGCCTGCGGCGCAGGTGCCGGCCGCCTGGCCCTGCACCATGGCCAGCAACACGGGATCGGGCTGGTCGGTGGGGAGGCTGGCGTTGACGCGGTCAGTCAGGGCCTTCGCGGCCTGCCGCACGGAGGGGCTCCAGACCCCGCTGACGTCGCCCTGGTAGCAGCCTATGCGCTTGAGCTGGCGCTGGATTTCGCGCGTCAGCGCCGGCCGGTCGAGGGGCGGGCTGGCTGTCGCCGCGCTCTCGCCAACGGGCAGCCGGAGAGGCGCTTCCGCAACCCGGACAGCCGGAGGCACGCCTGGACGCAGCTTCTGCGGCGCCACGGTGGGCGGAGCAATGGTGGCCGGCGGTGGGCTTGTGGCGGGCGCTGTCTCCGTCCTCGGCGATGGAGGTGCGAGGCTCGGCGGCGCGGGGCTGTCGGCCGGCTTTGGTGCGGCGGCGGGGGTGCTCGTCGCTGGGGCGGATGGCGGCTTCGCCTGCGCCGCGTTCTCGGCGGTCATGGCGTTGGTGACGGCATCCGGCTGTGGGAACAGCGTGTAGGCGGCAATCGAGACGCCTGCGAGGATCAGGACGGTCCCGCTCAACTTGCCCATGACGCGGACTCCAGGGGCTCGCCGCGTCAAGGGGTGTGCGGGGGGCGGACACCCGTCAACTCGGCGTAGTCAAATGCTAGCATCGAGTTGGCGGCCGGCCCACGTCTAAGTACGCCTAACACCGCGGCTTCCCCACGGTTTTAGGATTATCCTTACCCTGTGCCCCGCGAGTCCGGGTGCCAGGGAAGCGGTCGCCGCGCCGCGGGGTCCGCGCAGGTCGGGCGCTTTCAGAATTAGAACAATTTCTATCTGCGCTCCCTGTTGGACAAACGCGACAGCAAAAACTTGACAGCGCAAGTAGACTTTCGCAGAGATAGGCGCATCCGCGAGGCTGACCCACGAGTTTGCATGCGGGCAGCCCCGCGTTTTTCACCGCTGGTTTTGGACTCCGATTGGAGGAAGGTATGCAGGCCACACCGAAGGCGCGCCGCGGCGCGCGCGCCTCTGCCCGTGTTGCACTCGCTCTTGCCGTCCTGGCCGGCGCCGCCGGCGCCGCGGCTGCAGAGGAGGTCAACATCTATTCCTATCGCCAACCGCAGCTGATCGACCCGCTGCTCAAGGCGTTCACGGCCAAGACCGGCATCAAGACCAACGTGGTCTACGCCGCTGACGGCCTTAACGAGCGGCTGGCCGCCGAAGGTCGCAACAGCCCGGCTGACGTGCTGCTGACCGTCGATGCGGGCCGCCTGTCCGAGGCCAAGGATGCGGGTCTCACCCAGCCGGTGGAGTCGGCGGTGCTCGCCAAGGCGATCCCCGCCCAATTCCGCGACCCCGGCAACCACTGGTTCGGGCTCACGATGCGCGGCCGCGTGGTCTACGCCTCCAAGGACCGCGTCAAGCAGGACAGCATCACGTACGAGGACTTGGCCGACCCCAAGTGGAAGGGCAAGGTCTGCATCCGCTCCGGCCAGCACGTCTACAATACGTCGCTGATCGCCACCATCATCGCCCACAAGGGCGAGGCGTTCGCCGAGACGTGGCTCAAGGGCGTGCGCGACAACCTCGCCCACAAGCCCTCCGGCGGCGACCGCGAGCAGGCGCGCGACATCGCCTCGGGCAAGTGCGACCTGGCGCTCGGCAACACCTACTACATGGCGCTGATGACGACGAACGAGAAGAACCCCGAGCAGAAGCAGTGGGCCGCCGCCATCCGCCTCATGTTCCCCAACGCCAACGATCGCGGCACCCACGTCAACATCTCCGGCGTCGCCATGGCCAAGAACGCGCCCAACCGCGCCGCGGCGGTGCAGCTGATCGAGTTCCTGGTCTCCGACGAGGCGCAAAAGATCTACGCCACGGCCAACAATGAGTACCCGGTAGGCCCCGGCGTTCCTCCCTCGGACATCGTCAAGAGCTGGGGCGCGCTGAAAGCCGACCCGCTGCCGCTCGAGAACATCGCCAAGTACCGCAAGCGCGCCTCCGAGCTGGTGGACAAGGTCAACTTCGACGCCGGTCCGAGCTCGTGATCTGTCCGGGGTCAGACCCTGCGGGTCTGACCCCGTGCCGCAGCGCCATGAATGAGGCGGCGCCACGTGGCGGCAGAAAAAGTGCTGAGCGATTGCTATGGGGTCAGACCCGCAGGGTCTGACCCCATTTGCCCGACGGCACCACCGTGATATGAGGGCGCCGCGCCGAACCAGGCGCGGCCTTCGCTCACGTGCATATCGAAAGGCATCCCATGGCCACCGCAGCTGCCGGACGCCGCGAGGCGGCGGCGTCGAGCTTCTTCTCCGCCACCCTGGGCGAGCGCGATCCCCTGATCGCCGGCGCTGTCGGTCGCGAGCTCGGTC
>Ga0075421_100003607_pt1 | contig 18531 bp, 21 predicted proteins | sample SoiMetdeltSBSDD5_FD_75292 | JGI IMG/M metagenome (GOLD analysis project Ga0075421, IMG submission 75292) | Bulk soil microbial communities from a Populus tree surrounding site in Tennessee, USA - Soil MetaG P. deltoides SBSDD5 | ecosystem: Environmental > Terrestrial > Soil > Tree plantation... | reverse complement strand
CAGCTCACGCCGGGCTACCGCGCGCTCATGGCCTGCGCCTACTTCGGCCTGTGTGGCTACCTGGCGTGGATGTCGCACCGCGTGCTCGAGCTCGAGGGCCGGCTGCCGAGTTAACCGCCGCTCAGTACGGCTTCATGCCCTTGCCGCCCTTCTTCGGCGGCATCGCCTTGGGCTTGGGCTTCATGCCCGGCTTCTTGGCCGGCGCGGGCTTCTTGGCGACGGGCTTGGGCGCGGACTTGGCCAGGAGCTCCTTCTCCAGGGCCGCCTTCTCCTGCGCCTCCTTCATGAGGGCCATGCCCCAAAGGTCGGGCATGATGGCGGAGCGCAAGGGATCGTCCTCGGGCTGGATGCGGTCGAGCAGCAGAATCATCTCCTGCTGCTGCTCGACGTACTCCCAGTGGCTGCGCGTGTCCGGCAGGCCGTCGTCGCGCACGGCGCGCAGCGCCTCGACGCGCGCGCCGTAGAGCACCCCGGCCGACCCGAGGTCGAGCATGCGGCGGCTGATGAGCTCATCCTGCGCGTCCGCCAGCTCCTCCCAGGTCTCGGGGTCCGGCTGGCTGCCGTACCACTGGACTTCCACCTGGTTCCGGCGCGTCAGCAGGTCGGTGCGCGTGGCGACCAGGTCCTTCCGGCGGTCCAGCGGCAGGTCCAGGTCGAGCTGCGCATCGACCTTCTCGAGCTGCTCGGTGAGCGCCGCGTGCTCCTCGATGAGCGGCGGCAGCGACGCCATCTCGGCCAGCTTCACCTGCAGCTCCAGGACGCGCGGCCGCAGCTCGGCGTCGGGAGCCGGCAGCGGCGGCGGCGGCTGCACGGCGGTGAGCACGGCGGTGACCTCGCTCATGACCTGCTGCCGCAGCGCGGGGTCGCTCAGCACGAGCACCGCCAGGTCGTCGCTGCCGGCCTCGGCCGAGGGCGCAACCTGCTGCAGCACCTCGCGCATGTGCGTGACGAGCGCCTCGTCGCCCTCGCCCTTGGCCAGCGTGACGGCCTGCTGCGACAGCGAGGTCCACGTCACCTCGCGCGCCACGAGCTCCTCGCGCATGGTCACGGCGCGCGTACGCTGGCTGTTGTCGGCGCTCTTCAGGAAACCCTTGTTCAGCTCGATGTACTGGTCGAGCGTGCGGGGATTGCGGCTGGCCTCGTACTCGCGGTCGAGCGCGGCCAGCAGCGCGATGCCGTCGCGCGAGAGCGAGACGCCGGGCGCGGGCTGCGGGAAGTCGAGCGCCTGGAGCGACATCTGCCCCGCCAACTGCCGGAAGCCGGCCCTGTCACGCTGCACGCGGTCCCAGACCTGCTTCTTGAAGCCCCTCAGCTCGCCGGCGGCGGCCTCGGCGCCGAGCGTCCGCGACTCGTATTCCTGCACCTGCAGCTCGAGCGCCATCGCCTGGCGCAGCTTGTCGGCGCAGGCGAGCGCCGCGGCGCTCGCTTCGCGGTAGACCGGCTTGTTGCCCGTCTCCTCCTCCGCCCCGGGTGCGGGCTCGGCTGCCGCGCGCTCGGGCGCCGCCGGCGACTCGCCCGCCAGCCAGTCCAGCGGGTCCTCGGCGCCGGCCTGCGGCACGGGCGGCAACGGGTCGGGCGGCGTCGGCGGCGCGGGCTCGGCGCTGCCGCCCAGCCAGTCGAGGACGTCGGTCTCCTCCTCGGGCGGCGGCTGGTCTCCGCCCTGCTGCGCTCCGCCCGGCGCGGCCAGCACCAGGGCCAGCAGCAGGGCGCTTCCGGCGCGCGCCAGCCAGTCGCTAGAATCCGCGCCCTTCATCCTTCGCCCTGCCCCGAGGAGCCCGCCGTGGCCAAGAACAACCGCCGCATCAAGAAGGCCAACCACGGCAAGCGGCCCGCCAGCCAGAAGACCCGCCGGAAGTACGGCTACCGCGTCCGGACCTGAGCACCGGGCGGGGCGAGGCTCAGCTCGCGCGCCGTCCGCGCCGGAAGGACTTGCTGTCCCACGCCGTGCGGATGCGGTCGATGGCGTCCTGGACATCGTCGGTGACGTGGATGAGCTCCGGATCCCCGGGCGAGATCAACCCGCGAGGCAGCATCGCCTCCCGCAGGAAGCGGAGCAGCGGCGTCCAGAACTCCGAGTCCACCAGGACCACGGGGAACGGGGCGATCTTCTCCGTCTGGATCAGGGTAATGGCTTCGAACAGCTCGTCCAAGGTGCCGAAGCCGCCCGGGAAGATGCAGAAGGCGCAGGAATACTTGACGAACATGACCTTGCGCACGAAGAAGTAGCGGAACTTCAGCTCGACGTCCTGCCATGGATTGGGGTCCTGCTCCGCCGGCAGGGCGATGTTGAGGCCGATGGAGAGCGACCGGCCCTCGAAGGCGCCGCGGTTGGCGGCCTCCATGATGCCGGGGCCGCCGCCGGTGACCACGTTGAAGCCCGCGTCGGAGAGTCCGCGGCCCAGCGACACCGCCCGGGCGTAGTCCGGCTCGTCGGGCCGCGTGCGCGCCGAGCCGAAGACGGTGACCGCGGGCCGGCACTCCTCGAGCGCCTCGGTGGCCTCCACGAACTCGCCCATGATGCGCAGCAGGCGCCAGGCCTCGGGCGCCTTGAAGTCGTCGACCGGAGCGTAGTTCCAGGCGCCGGGCCGCCGCTCGTGGCGGCGCTTGCGGGGGCGGGGGCGGTCGGAGTGCGGCAGGCGCAGATCGTCGTCGTTCACGTGGGGCGGGCGCGGCGCTCGCGGCGCCACGGCTCCTGCGGAGAGTGTTAGGATCCCGGCCGGCGGGCGGATTCGTGTCCGGGCGACGTGCTTCGGGATCTGCCTTTCGGCCATTCCGATCGCGGGTCTTGAACCGATGACGACTCATGGGTTGCGCCACCTGACGCTTGCGGCCCTGCTCGGCCTCGCGGCGAGGGCTTCCGCGGCCGACGTCCTGCTCAAGAACGACAGTCTCACCGATGGCAGCCAGGGCGCCATCCAGGGCGGCTTCGTGGAGGGCGAGATCGGCGCCGCGGTGCTCGCGGCCCCGGATGCGGCCCAGTACCCGCTGCTGCTGAAGAACATCCAGGTCTTCGTGGACAAGACGGCCGCCTCGGCGCCGCCCACGATGACCGTCCAGCTCTTCGTGTGGACCACGACCACCATCGGCGGCGCCGACCCCACGCCGGCCTCCGCCGTCTACACCTCGCCGCTCCTGTCCTTCACCGAAGGCGCCTTCAATCAGTGGGACATCTCGGCCGCCAACGTGCAGGTGACGGGCCCCTTCACGGTGGGCTGCAAGGTGGTGGACAACACCTTCATCTCGCTCTTCCAGGGCAACCAGCCCAACCTCGTGACCGACACAAACGGCTGCCAGGGCACCAAGAACTACGTGTACGCCAAGCAGCCCAACAACACCTTCCTGTGGCAGGGCCTGTGCGGCTTCGGCGTCTCGGGCGACCTCGCCATCCGCGTCACGGCGCAGACCGGCCTCGCGGCGGGCCAGTTCATCGACCTCGGCGGCGCGCTCGTCGGCAGCTTCAACCCGTCGATGTCCGGCAGCGGCAGCCTCGCCGCCGGCGGCGCCTTCAGCATCGACATCGTGGACCTGCCGCCGGCCGTACCGGGCACGCTGTTCGTCGGCTTCAGCCCGCTGTTCGCGGACTTCAAGGGCGGCTCGCTCGGGCCCGCGCCGGACCTCGTGCTCCTGCTCGACACGGGCGCGGGCACGCTCTCGCTGCCGGGCAGCCTGCCCGCCGGCACGCCGGGCAACACGTCCTTCTACCTCCAGATGTGGGTGCCTGACGCCGGGGGCCCGAAAGGCGCGAGCGCGACGAACACGCTGCAGTGCGTGACACCTCCCTGAGCACGAAGATAGACGGCACCTGTCCCCGTTGCGGCAAGCGGGAGGTGCGGCGCTCGCCGGAGCGGCGCCTCGCCAGCCAGCGGCGCGCTATCGTGGTGACCGCCTTTTCGGCCACGCGGCTGGTCACCTACGTGTGCACGGCCTGCGGCTACGTCGAGGATCGCGTGGAGGACCGTGCCGTGCTCGACAGGATCAAGGAGCGCTGGATCCACTTGAGATGACGGAGGTGGCTGCGGCCCGCACCGGACGGGCGCTGCTGGCAGCGCTCGCCCTGTCGCTGGTCGTGACCGCGCTGCTCCGGCCCATCCCGCAGGATCCGGCCTACCATGACTTCGCTGACCGCCGCGCGTGGCTGGGCGTGCCCAACGCCGGCGACGTGCTGGGCAACCTGGCCTTCCCCGTCGTGGGCCTCCTCGGCCTGCTGCTGCTCGCGCGCCACCCGGAAGCCTGCCGCACAGCCGCCGAGCGCGCGGGCTGGGTGGTGTTCTTCGCCGGCGTGCTGCTCACGGGCTTCGGCTCGGCCTTCTACCACCTCGCGCCGGACAACGAGCGCCTGGTGTGGGACCGGCTGCCCATCGCCGTCGCCTGCCAGGGCCTGCTGGCGGCGCTCCTGGCCGAGCGCGTCTCGGAGCGGGCCGCGGCGCGGCTGCTGCCGGTGGCCGTGCTCTTCGCGCTGGCCAGCGTGTGGTGGTGGTCGCGCACCGAGAGCGCCGGCGCCGGCGACCTGCGGCCATACGCCCTGGCGCAGTTCGGGCCGGCGCTGGCCTTGCCGCTGGTCGCGCTGCTCGCGCCGCGCCGCGAAGGCGGGCGCCGCGACTGGATCTGGGGCGTCGTCCTGCTCTACGGCGCCGCCAAGCTGTGCGAGACCTTCGATCGCGCGGTGTTCGCGGCGGGCGGCCTGCTGAGCGGCCACACGCTCAAGCACCTGTTCGCGGCCGCCGCAGCGGGCTTCCTCGTGCTCGTGCTGCGCCGCCGCGTCACTCGCTGAGGTGGGAGCGCGCCAGCTCGAGGTAGTGCCGGGCGTGGCCGCGCAGCTCGTCCACCTCGGCGTCGGTGACGACGCGCAGCACCCGGCCCGGCACGCCCACCACGAGCGAGCGCGGCGGGATGCGCGCATTCTCGCGGACCACCGAGCCCGCCGCGATGATGCAGCCCGCGCCGATCTCGGCGCCGCCGAGGATGACGGCGTGGATGCCGATGAGGCAGCCGTCGCCCACGCGCCGGCCGTGCACCATCGCGCCGTGCCCGATGGTGACGCCCGCGCCGATGTCGTTGGGCACTCCCGTGTCGGCGTGCACGATGACGCCGTCCTGCACGTTGGTCAGCTCGCCCACGCTGATCGGCGCGCAGTCGCCGCGCAGCACGCAGCCGTACCACACCGAAACGTCCCGCCCCAGCGTCACCGCGCCGGTCAGCACGGCCGTGCTCGCCACCAGCGCCTCGCCGCGGCGCAGCAGCCGCGGGCGGGCAAAGGCCTCGTCGTTCATCAGGCGCTCCTTCAGTTGACCAGCTCGGGATGGCTGTTGACCATGGCCAGCGTCACGCCGTTGTGCAAGGCGTGGAAGCACACCGGCGCAGCCAGGCTGCCCGTGCGCTCGTACAGCAGGGCGAGCGCGGCGCCCAGCACGGCCGTGGGCAGCATGTAGGTCGGGTCGTGAACCAGGCCGAACGCGACGGCCGACAGCGCCGCGGCCAGCGGCGCGGACAGCACGCGCCGCAGCCCGCCGTACAGCCCGCCACGGAAGAACACCTCCTCGCAGAAGGGCAGGACGGCCACCATGGACAGCCAGGTGAGCGGCGAGCTGCGCGCCTCGGGCGAGTCCAGGAAGCCGGCCAGCCAGTTCTGCGGCTGCATGTCCGAGCCCAGGGCTTCGTGCAGCTCGGCGTTGGCCCAGCTCACGGCCATGACCACGGGAAAGAAGGCCAGCCATGCCACCACCGCCACGAGTGGCGCCGGCGGCCCGCCCGCGCGCCGCAGGCCGAGGGCGCCCACCGAGCCCCGCGCCGCCAGCAGGGCCACGGTCAGCCCCACGAGGATGAGCCCGGCGACAGAGCGCAGGATCAGCACGATCCGGAGCGACGGCTCGTCGGACAGCCCGATCATGCGCGCGAGCAGGCCGAAGACGAGCTCGGTACCGAGGAAGCCGGCCAGCGCCACGAGCACGCCCTCGCGCAGCGTGCTGCCCTCCGGCAGCGGATGGAACGAGGGCTGGAGGCGTCTCCAGGCCAGCGCGCCCAGGAGCGACAGGCCCAGCACGATGAGCAGCGCCATCGCGGTCACGCCAGCGCCTCGAGCACCCGGTCGACCTCGTCCGCGCTGTTCCAGGCATGCGGCGCGAAGCGCACGCCGCCGCCGCGCTCGACCACCTGGACCCGCGCCGCGAGCAGCCGCTCGACCACCGCGCGCGCCGGCCGGTCCGGGTGCCGCGCGGAGAGGATGCCCGAGCGCTCCGCGTCGCTCGCCACGGGCGAGAGCAGCTCCCAGCCGGCCTCCTGCAGGCCGCGCGCCAGCCGCGCCGTGAGCGCCAGCACCTGGCGCGACACCGCCTGGCTGCCCGTGTCGCGCAGCAGCCGCAGCGCCGCCTCGACGCCGAAGATCTCCGCCGTGGGCAGGCAGGCGTACTCGAAGCGCCGCGCGTCGGGCTGCAGCGGCGCGTCCGGCGTCCACGGCTCGAAGGGCCGGGCCAGGCTCCACCACGACACGAGCGGCCCGTCCAACTCGGCGAGGCGCGACGCGCGGCAGAAGAACAGCCCGAGCCCTTCGAGACCCAGCAGCCACTTGTGGCTGTCGGCGGACAGGAAGTCGATGCGGCAGGCCTCCACGTCCAGCGGCAGCGCGCCGAGCCCCTGGATGGCGTCGACGCACAGGAGCGTCTCGCACGCGCCGCGGCCCTCGCGCGCCGCGGCCGCATTGCGCGCGGCGATCGCCGCGCCCAGGCCGGCCAGGTCCAGCCGGAAGCCGTTGTCCCAGGCCACCCAACTCACGGCCACGACCCGCGTGCGCGGAGAGACGCGCGCCATGACGTCGTCCACGGTCACCCGCCCGCCGCGCCGCGGCACCGGCACCACGCGCGCGCCGCGCCGCTCCTGGCGCCACCATGGAATCCGGTTGGCGGGGAAGTCATCCTCCAGCACCACGAGCTCGTTGCCCGGCTGCAGGTGCAGCCCCTCGGCGACGGTGAGCAGGCCCTGGGAGGTGCTGGTCGTGAAAGCCACCTCGGACGCCCTGGCGCCGAGCAGCGCGGCCGCGTGCGCGCGGGCCGTCTCGCGCCGCTCCAGCCAGCCCTTGAAGCCGGCCGAGCCGTGGTCGCGCGCCTCGCGCAGGAACTCCGCCACCGCCCGCTCCACCGGGAGCGACACGGGAGCCACCGCCGCGTGATTGAAGTAGACCCAGAGTTCCGCGACTGGGAAAGCGGCACGCAGATCGGAGAGGGCGTCGGCCAAGGCGGCTCTCCGGGCAGGGGTCGGGCGCCGCCCGGGGCCCCCCGCAGCGGTGAAACCGTTCTACACTACGACGCCCGTCGCGCGCCCCCGGGAGACACGCGGCCCTCCACCGCAGCACGCAGCATGTCCGCACACGCCGGCAGGGACTCCGTCGTCGAGCTGCTGCTCGAAGCGCCCGAGCGTCTGGAGCCGGGCCTCTCGGTGCTCGACACGCGGCTGCGGCTGGACGAGCAGGTGGAGGTGGACGCGCTCCTGCGCGACCTGCTCGGCGCGCCCGTGATCGTGCTGCTGGTGCGCGGCGACGTGGCGCTGGAGCTGGCGCGCATCGCGGCCATCGTGGCCGCCCTGCAGCGCGGCCGCTTCCTGCTGCAGCGCCTCTTCGGCGACCGCGGCCTCGACAGCGGCGCCCGCCCGCGCTTCGTGCTGTTGGCGGCGCGGTTTCCGGACAACACGCCCGCGTTGCTGGACATGCTGGGAGGCCTCGAGGTCGTGGCCTTCGAGTACCGCGTCGTCAGCGGCGGCGGCCGCGCCACGCTGGACCTGTCCGTCTTCCACCGCACGCACGGTCCGGCGCTGTCCGGTGGCGCGGCGGCCGCGCTGCAGCAGAGCGCGTCGCCGGCGCCGGCCGCGCGTCCGGCGCCGCCGGCCGCCAAGCCGGCCGCCAAGGCCACCGGTCGCGCCGCGCCGCGCCAGCCGGCCGCCGACGAACTGCAGCTCCTCGACGACGAGCCCGCCGCGCCCGACGACGCGCGGCGCTGGTTCCTGCGGGCGCGCGAGAGCATCCGCGCCCTGTCCAGCCACGTGACCGAGAGCCAGCGCGGCGGCCGCGTGCACTACAAGGTGAACGACGACCTGCTCGCCACGCTGACCCTCGACCAGAAGGGCTTCCGGCTGCAGTGCGGCAAGGCCGGCTCGGAGCTGACCGTGGCCGACGAGGAGGCGCTCAACCGCGGCCTCAACAGCGTGTTCGAGCTGTACTTCAACCAGCTCGGGCCGGACCGTCCGCTGGCCTGAGACCGCCGCGCGGCGTCACGTCGCGACGCCGGAGCCGACGGCAGGGCATGATCCGTCCTGCATCCCCCCGTCCTGCATCGCCCTGTGCTGTATCCAGTGGCGGCCTGGCGCTGCTGGCTCTCGGCCTGCTCGCCGTGGTCCGCGCCTTCATGCTGTCCGCCCCGCCGGTGGCGGCGTCGCAGGTCGGCACGCCCGTGCCACTGCGCATCGAGGACCTCGCCGGCGACGAATTCCGCCTGCTGCCCGGCGTGGGCCCGGTGCTGGCCGAACGCCTCGAGGCCGCGCGCGTGGCCGCCGGTGGCCGGCTGCCGCCCGAACGGCAGCTCGCGGTGCCGGGCGTGGGGCCGGCGCTCCTGGCGAAGTGGTCGGCGCTGCGGCCGGCGACGTTCGCCGCCGGCAGTCGGCCGGGCACGGGCTCCTCGCTGCCGCCGGCCAGCTTCCGCTAGCATTCCAGCCGGATGCCCGCGCGAAACGACCCACCCCGCGCCCTCGCCGGAGGGCTCGACGTCGAGGACCTCATCCGGGCCGCGCTGGCCGAGGACCTCGGCGAGCGCGGCGACATCACCTCGGCCCTGACCCTCGGCGGTCGCGGGCCGCCGGCGGCGGGGCGCATCGTGGCCAAGGCCGAAGGGCGGCTGTCGGGCGTCGAGGTGGCCGCGCGCGTGTTCAAGGCGGTGGACGAGGGCGTCGAGGTCTTGGTGCGCTGCAAGGACGGCGCGACGGTGCGGCCGGCCGACGAGGTGCTCGTCGTGCGCGGCCCGGCCGCGAGCCTGCTGGAAGCCGAGCGCACGGCGCTGAACTTCCTCGCCCACCTCTCGGGCGTGGCCACGCTCACCGCGCGCTTCGTGGCGGCCGTAGCGGGCACTCGCGCGCGCATCGTGGACACGCGCAAGACCACGCCCGGCCTGCGGCTGCTGGAGAAGACCGCCGTGCAGCACGGCGGCGGGGCCAACCACCGCATCGGCCTGTGGGACGAGGTGCTGCTCAAGGAGAACCACTTCGCGATGGGCGGGCCGGACCACGCGCGGCTGGTGGCGCGGGTCAAGGCCGCGGCGCCGCCCGGCACGCGGGTGACGGCCGAGGCGCGCACGGTCGACGAGGCCTGGGCCGCCGCCGACGGCGGCGCAGACGTCATCCTGCTCGACAACTTCACCATCGCGGGGCTGGCGCAGGCGGTGGTGCGGCTGGCCAGCCACCCCCGCCGCACGGCCTTCCTGCTCGAGGCCTCGGGTGGCGTCAGCCTCGAGACGGTGGGGGCCATCGCGCACACGGGCGTGGACCGCATCTCCATCGGCGCGCTCACGCACTCGGCGCCCGTGCTGGACCTGTCGCTGCTCCTCGACGAGCGGCCGGCCTGACCATGCACGCCCACACGGCCTCGCTGCACCGCCGGCTGCTCATCGACGGGCGCCCCGAGCCGGTGCGCGCGCTGCGCAGCCTGGTGGCCTCCTTCCTGCGCGACCGCGGGGTGGCCGAGGACGTGGTGCGGGCCGTCACGCTGGCCTTCGCCGAGGCGCTGGACAACGCCATCGAGCACGGCGGCTCCGCCCACGGCGAGCTGAACGTGTGGCTGCGCTACACGGAGCGCTTCGTGGTGGTCTCGCTGCTCGACCCGGGCGGCGACCGCGTGCCCCTCGGCAAGCCCGTCCTGCCCGAGCCCTCGGCCGAGCGTGGCCGCGGCTTCCAGCTCATGAACCGCATGATGGACGCGGTGCGCGTGCGCAGCTACCCGGCGGGGGGCACGCGCGTGTCGATGCTGCGCTACCTGCACCGCTGACGGCCGCGACGGCGTGCGCCGCCGGATCGAGTGTGGCGCGGCCGCGGGCCGCATCCCATCATGGCGCGTCATGCCCGCCGCGCGCCTGCGAATCCTGGCCACGATCCTCGCCCTGCTCTGGGCGGTGCTCGTGTGGGAGCTGTGCACCAGCACGCGTGTCACGACCGGGCGCTGGTTCTGGTGGACGCCGTGGGCCTTCAACCTGGCGCACGCGCCGCTCTTCGGCGTGCTCGCGGCGCTCACGGCCGTGGCGCTGCGACCCGCAGTCGAACCCGCGAGGCCCTCGGAGCTGCTGCGCGCCGTGCCGTCGCCCGACGGTGCCGGACGGTCGGCCTTCCTGCTGGCGGCCGGCGCGGCGGTGCTCTACGGCGCGGCGCTGGAGTGGGTGCAGGCCGGCATCCCGGGCCGCCGGGCCGACGGGCTCGACGTCGTGCTGGACGCCGCCGGCGCGCTGGGCGTGCCGTGGGCGCTGGCCAGCGGCGCGCTCTTCGGCCGCCGCACGTGGTGCGTGGTCGCGCTGGCGGCCGGCCTCGCGGCCTTCGGCACGTGGGGCTGAGGTGACGCGGCGCCATCGCGATCGATAGAGTGGCGCCGTGAGCCAGCACGACTCCTGGTCCTCCCCCCTCGCCGGGCGCTACGCGAGCCCGGCGATGCGCCGGAACTGGAGCGACCGCGTGCGCATCGGCCACTGGCGGCGGCTGTGGCTCACGCTGGCCCAGTGCGAGAAGGAGCTGGGCCTGGCCATCACGCAGGCCCAGGTCGACGAGCTGGCCGCGCACCAGGACGACATCGACTTCGAGCGCGCCGCCGAGCACGAGCGGCGCCTGCGGCACGACGTGATGGCCCACGTGCACGCGTGGGGCGAGCAGGCGCCGGGGGCGCGGCCGATCATCCACCTCGGCGCCACGAGCTGCTTCGTGACCGACAACGCCGAGCTGCTGCAGATGCGCGACGGCCTCGACCTGCTTCTGCCGCCGCTGCTGGCCACGATCGACGAGCTGTCACGCTTCGCGCGCGAGCACGCGGCGCTGCCCGCCCTGGCCTTCACGCACTTCCAGCCCGCGCAGCCCACCACGGTGGGCAAGCGCGCGTGCCTGTGGATCCAGGACCTGGCCGACGACGCCCGCCGCCTCGTCCGCGTGCGCGACGAGCTCCTGTTCCGCGGGGTCAAGGGCACCACCGGCACGCAGGCCAGCTTCCTCGAGCTGTTCGGCGGCGACCACGAGAAGGTCAAGGCCCTCGACCGGCTGGTCACGCAGCGCATGGGCTTCGCGCGCGCCTTCGCGGTCACGGGCCAGACCTATCCGCGCAAGCAGGACTTCACCGTGCTCGCGGCGCTGGCCGGCCTGGCGCAGAGCGCCGCCAAGATGGCCACCGACCTGCGGCTGCTGCAGCACCTCAAGGAGGTGGAGGAGCCGTTCGGCAGGGACCAGATCGGCAGCTCGGCCATGGCCTACAAGCGCAACCCGATGCGCTCCGAGCGGGTGTGCGGCCTCGCGCGCTTCCTGCAGTCGCTGCTCCTGAACCCGGCCGAGACGGCCTCGACGCAGTGGCTCGAGCGCACGCTGGACGACTCCGCCAACCGCCGCCTCGCCCTGGCCGAGGCCTTCCTGGCCGCCGACGCCATCCTGCAGCTCCTGCTGGACGTGTCGCGCGGCCTCGTAGTGCACCCGCAGGTCATCGCGCGCCACCTGCAGGACGAGCTGCCCTTCATGGCGACCGAGACCATCCTCATGGCGGCGGTCGCGGCCGGCGGCGACCGGCAGTCGCTGCACGAGGCCATCCGGCGCCACAGCGTGGCGGCCGCGGCGCGCGTCAAGGACGAGGGCCTGGACAACGACCTGCTCGCGCGGCTGGCCGCCGACTCGGCCTTCGCGGCCGTGCGCAGTCGGCTGCCGGCGCTGTGCGACGCGCGCCAGTTCGTCGGGCGCGCGCCGCAGCAGGTGGCCGAGTACCTCGCGGCGGAGATCGATCCGCTGCTGGCCGAGCACCAAGAGCTGATCGGGCGGGCGGCGGCTGACGTGCGCGTGTGACGCGCGACGGGCTGGCGGCGCCGGCCGCGAGGGTCCGCCCCGCCCGGTTTTGCAAATGCGCTGCAGATGCAGTGCATCCGCATCGCATATGCAAAGCCGACTGTCGCGAGCTCTTGCGACCCGGCCCGCCTCTCCACCGCCGTTCCACAGCCCGAGGCAGCCGGTGATTCCCACGCCGCCGCGGCGTCACGGCCCTCGTGAGCCGCACCTCGCTGGACCACCTGACCGACTCGCACGCCTGGTTGCGCGCAGCGCTGGAAGCCTGCCTGCAGCGGTGGCTGGTGGCCGGCGCCCGCTACGCGCGCCGCCTGCGGCGGCACGACCTGCTGCGCGACGCGGCCGACGACGTGCTGGCGCTCGCCGCGCGCCGCGTGCTGCCGCTGCGCCGCGCCGTGCTGCGGCCGCTACCGGACGAGGGGCTGGCCCGGCTGGCGCTGGCCTTCAACCGGCTCGACCGCGCCGACCGCCGCGTGCTCCTGGCCGGGGTGGCGCGCGAGCCGCCGCCGCCGGGGCTGGACGCGCGGTCGCTGGCCGAGCATCGCGCCTCCGCGCTGCAGCGGCTGGTGGAGTGCGCGGCGCGACCGGCCGGGAAACATCACCGCCCGCCGCCGAGGCTCGGCGACGGGCGGTGATCGTCCTGTGTGTGTGTCCCGGCGGCCGGCCGCTCAGGTGTCCTGCGACTCCTGAGGCACGGCCGGGTCGCCGTCCTGCCGGATCCAATTGCCGTCGGCGTCGCGCGTGTAGTGCTCCGTGACGCCGTCCCTGGTGACGGTCATGTGGTCATCCTCGATCTGCACCTCGACCGAGTGGGCGCCGTCGCCGTGGATGTTGCCGAAGAACTTGTGCAGCTCCGGCATCCCGATGTCGTCGCCGTCGAAATCGAACTGCATGTTGCCGTCTTCCGGCAGCGCCAGCCGGAAGACGCCGGGGCCGAGTTCGCCGCCCATGTCGCCGGGCACGCCCGGGCCGCCGAAGCCGAGCAGGCCGGCGGGGCCGCGGTGGCCGAGCCGCACGCGGGACGTCTGCTCCGCGCCGTCGCGGCGGTAGCGCAGCTCGACCAGGCTGCCGGGCTCGCGGCTGGCCACGGCGCCCGCGAGGTCCTCGGCGCTGGCCAGCTCCTTGCCGTCGATCGCCAGCAGGCAGTCGCCTTCCTGCAGGCCCGCGAACCAGGCGGCGCTGTCGGGCACCACGCCGGCCACGGCCACGCCGCCGCAGTCGCCGCGGGCGTCGTCGCCTTGCATCTGCACGCCGAGGAAGCCGCCCTTCATGCCGTCGGCCGTCGCGGTCGTCGGTTCCTCGGGCTGCGGCAGCGTGCCCTTCAGCGTCACCAGGCCCTCGCCCGGGCGGATGACGGTGACCTCGACCTCGGCGCCAGGCTCGAAGGCGTGCAGCGCGAGCGCCACGTCCTCCACGCCGTGCACGCGCTGCTCGCCGATGCGCAGAAGCACGTCGTCGGCCTTCACGCCGGCGGAGGCGGCCAGCGACCCGTCGTCAATCTCCTTGACCAGCAGGCCGTCCGGGGTGGTCTCCACCGTCACGCCCAGCCGCGGGCCGCCCTGGCGGAGCCGCGGGCCCTGGAGCAGGAGGCCGCCTTCGCCGGGCGGCATCCGCCGCAGCCGCAGCGCCTTTGGTGCGCCGCGCGGCACGGGTTGAGTATCTTGCGCGGTCGCGCCGGCACAGGCGAACAGCAGCGTCATGCACGACCCGGCCAGGAACTTGAAGCTGAGCATGGAGAAGCCTCCCTTGTCCCGCCGTGGCTGGGCCCGGAAGGGACGTGGCGAACGGGTTCCCATACAGCGGGGCGCGCGGGGCTGTTGGGACGGCGTCGTGTCGCGTCGCAGGTTCGCCGCATGATCCTGGGCACGGGCTGCCTCGGGGAGCGGGCGCTGTCGGGCCCGGCCATCCGGGCCGCGCTGGCCGCGACGGGCCTGCAACGGGTGCTGCTCGTGGCGCGCCCCGACGCCCGGCCGGCCGAGCTGCGCGGGGCGCCGGCGGCCGGCGTGCGCTGCGCCTGGGACTGGGTCGGTGAGGGCGCGGCCGCGGCGCGCGAGTCGCGCGCGTCGCGCCTCGTGCTGGACCTGCCGGAGTCGATGGAGCTCGAGCGCGGGGCACGCGAGCTGCACGCCCTGGCCCGCGGCCAGGACGGCCTGCTGCTGGCCGTGGCCACGCCCGCCGGCGGACCGCTCGCGGAGCCGGCGGCGGCGGCGCTGCTGCTCTCCGACCTCGCGTCGGTGCGCGTGGGCTACTGGCACTGCCCGTCGCGGGCGCACCTCCTGGGCCACGGCGACCAGCCGTGGCTCGACGCGCTGTCGCGGCGGCTGGTGGGCATGTCGCTGGACGACGTCGCCGACGGCCAGCCGGGCGCGCCGCCGGGCCTCGGCGGCCTCGACTTCAAGGTGGCGGCGGCCGGTGCCGCGAGCACGCTGGAGGTGGCGCTCGACGTCGGGCCGCTGCCGGATGTCGGCCTGCTGCGCCTCGCGAAAGAGCACCTGCGCGAGATCGGATTCCGCTGAGGGAGATCGCATGGCCAGGAAGCGTTTCGTCGTGCCGTTGACCGTCGCCGGCTCCGACCCCTCGGGCGGGGCGGGGCTGCAGGCGGACCTGAAGGTCTTCCTGCGCTACGGCCTCTCGGGCGCGGCGGTGTGCACGGCCACCACCGTCCAGTCGCCCACGGGCATGGCCGCGGTGAATCCCGTGGCGGCGCCGATCGTGACCGCCCAGCTCGCCACGCTGCTGCGCGACATGCGGCCCGCGGCGGTGAAGGTGGGCCTGCTCGGCAGCGGCGACACCGTGCGCGCCGTGGCGCGTGCGCTGCTACCCCTCTCGCGGCGCGGCGTGCCCATCGTGGTGGATCCGGTCCTCACCGCCGGCGATGGCACGCGGCTGCTGCCGAAAGCCGACGTGCCGCTGCTGCAGCGCCACCTCTTCCCGCTGGCCACGCTCGTGACCCCCAACCTGGCCGAGGCCGCCGAGCTGGCGGGCGTGGACGAGGACCGGGTGCGCGGCAAGACCGACGACGTCGTGCGCACGCTGCTGCGCAGCGGCTGCCGCAACGTGCTGGTGAAGGGCGGCCACATGGACAGCGACGAGGCCGTAGACGTGCTGGGGGTGCGCAGCGGCGAGCTCGTGCTGTTCTCGGCCGCGCGCGTGCCGCGCCGCACCAACGTGCACGGCACGGGCTGCGCGCTCTCCGCCGCCATCACCGCGCTCCTGGCCGTGGGCCGCTCGCTCGAGGACGCGGTGCAGGGAGGGAAGGCCTTCGTGACCGCGGCGATCGAGGGGGCACAGACGATCGGGCGGGGCAGCCGGCAGTTGGATTTCCTGACCAAGCTGGAGTAGGGCAAGCGTGACAAGAACATGGGCGGTTGCGTGCAGATCCGGAGCCAGGTCATGGCTCATGCTTTGCATCATCGGACCGATCATGTCCGACTGCCAATCCGAGAGTTCCCTTCCGCAGACTCTGCCGCCCGAGAGCACGGTCGAGGCGCAGTCCTCGACGACGAGCGGGTCGACCGACTTCGCCGCACGCGACGCGCCAGTGGACCTGGATGAGGCCCTCGGCATGCTTCACGAGGCAACTTACGCCGCGTCCGCTCGTGTCTTTCGAGCAGGTCGACCCGACGGCCAGGCGCTGGCCTTCGCGTGGGTCCTCGCGCAACCGGATGCCACCCGACACTTCGCCGGGTTGCTCGAGGCCAAGACCCGAGCCGCACAACTCTATGGCCTGTGCGGCCTCTACCTGACCGATCGGGCTCTGTTCGAGAAAGTAGTCGACCGTTTTCGGAGTCTCGACGAGACCGTGCCCTTCATCCAAGGCTGTCTTGTCGGAGATCGCCCCGTCAGCGAAATTGTCTCGAGTCCCAACCAGACACGCAAGGACATCGAGAGCGGGAGCTGGCCGCGCGACCTCGAGCGACTCGCCCTCGAGCACGGTTACCTTCCCCGACGTTAGCCGTCCCGCAGCGTCCCGAACCACGCGCCGAGCATCCCCAGCGTCCCGACCGGGTCCAGCGCGGCGAAGCCCACGTGCCCGCCCGCCGGCAGCTCGCGCGTGGTGACCCACGGGTTGCCGGCGGCCGCGGCCTGCGCGTCGCGCAGGTGCTTGACGGGCACCACGAAGTCGTCCGTGGCGTGCACGATGGCCACGGGCAGCGCCACCTTGCCCAGGACGGACGGCTGCGTGGAGCGCGCCACGCCGAGCAGCGAGCCGACGAGGTTGGGCAGCTCGGGGTAGGCCGGCAGCACGATCTCGCGCAGGTAGTCCTCGAAGTCGTCGACCGGGTGCGAAAGGGCGCCCTTCTCGCGGATGCGGAGCTTCAGGTGGCGGTCGAACACCTTGTACGCGCCGCGCTCGATGAGCCGCGCCCGCAGGCGCCGGGCCCGGGGCAGGCGGTCGTGGTCGTCCAGGGCCAGGACGGCCTCGTGCACGTTGAGCGGCGCCGACAGCGTGAGCACGCCCCCGCGCAGCACCTCCGGCCGGCCGGCAAGCGTGGCCTCGTGCGCGGCGCGCACGGCGCACTGCCCGCCGAAGCTGAGCCCGAGGATCCCGACCGACACGCCGGTCTTGTCCGCGAGCGCGCAGGCCGCCGCGAAGACGTCGCGGCCCTCGTGGATGCCCAGGGACGAGGGCGGCCCTCGGCCGCGCAGCCGCCCGTGGTCGCGCAGGTCGAGCGCCACGACGTGGAAGCCGAGGGCCGCGAGGCTCACCGCGTACTCGACCACGTAAAGGCTCACGTGGCTGTCGAACAGGCCGTGCAGGACGATGATCACGGGCGCGCCGGGGGCGGCCGGGGCGTGACGGCCGTGCAGGGTCACGCCGCCCGAGCCGGGGATCTCCACCTCCTGGAACTCGGGGTAGGGCGCGTAGTTGGGCGTGCGGCCAGCGGTGTCGGGGTGCTGGTCGGCCTCGGCGGTCACGAGGTCGCGGCAGGCCATGGCCATGAAGGCGCCCCAGGCGTCCACGTCGGTGCGCGGCCGGAACGGCGCCGCGGCGAGACGCTCGCCCGCCTCGCGTGCCCGCTCGGCCAGCGCGTCGTGGCGACTGGGCTCGGGCAGCGGGGGCGCCATCGCCTGCTGCAGGTCCGCCACCTTCGGAGCGAGCTGGCACGCCAGCCACGTGAGCATGGCCAGAGGATAGCGGCCCCGTGGAAGGATCGAACGGTCCGCCCTTGACCCGGTCGCCCGCCGCCAAGTATTCCTTTGCAGCCCTTCTGGGCTTCCACGGGCGGGTGTAGCTCAGTGGTAGAGCACAACGTTGCCAACGTTGTTGTCGACGGTTCGATCCCGTTCACCCGCTCCAACCGTCACGGCGCCGCGCCGCGGCGCGCTCGAGCCGCGCGCGGAACGGACGTTCTCACGGGAGCGGCATGTCCCTGATGGTCGGCGTCGTCGGCGCGCGCAGGGTGGTGCAGGGCATCGGAGCCTACGTGGCGCGCGCCTTCCGCACCGCCGGCTGCGAGGTCGTGGGGCTGGTGGGCACGAGCCAGCAGAGCGTGGCGGCCGCGCGCGCCGACCTCTCGGAACGCTACGGCATCGAGGCCGCCGGATTCACGGACACCTCGGCGTTGCTGTCCGCGCTGCGGCCGGACGTGCTGGCCATCTGCTCGCCCACGCGCGAGCACCGCCCGGCGCTGGCCACCGCGCTGGCCGCGCGCGTGCACGTGCTGTGCGACAAGCCGCTGTGGTGGGAGTCGGAGACCGCGCGCACGAGCCGCGAGGCGCTGGTCGCCGAGACGCGCGCGCTGGCTGGCGCCTTCGCCGCGGCCGGCCGGCGGCTCGAGCTCAACACGCAGTGGCCGGAGACGCTCCCGTGCTACCGCCGCCTGCACCCGCGCGCCGAGGCCGGCGGCGTGCGCAGCGTGGAGATGCTGCTCTCGCCCGTCACCACCGGCACGGCCATGATCGTCGACGCCGCGCCGCACCTCCTCTCGCTGCTGGCCGCCACCTTGGGCCGCGGCGAGGTGCGCGACGTGGCCATCACGGGCCTCGACGGCGAGGACAGCGGAGTGCTCGACCTGTCCTTCCGCTACCGGCACGCAGCCGGCGAGGCGCACGCCGCGCTGGCCCTGCGCCGCTGCGCCCATCCGCCGCGCCCGGCGGGCTACGCCTTGAACGGCTGCTGGGCCGAGCGCCAGGTGAGCCTGCCCGACTACGCCATGTCGCTCGCGGCCGACGGCCGCAGCGAGCCGCTCCCCGACCCGCTCGACGCCAAGGTGGCGGGTTTCGTCGCGCGCGTCGTGGCTGGCGTGCCGACGGACGTGGAGGGCCTCGTTGAAAGCCAGGCCCATCTGCGCGATCTTGTGGGGGCGGCGGAAGACCTGCGGGCCGGTCCCCGCTGAGCACGGGGCCGGAGCACCATGGCATGACCACCGCCGAAGATCGCCTGCTGGCCGCCGGCGCCACGCCCGCCCCGGCCAACCGCACCGAGCTGGCCGCGATGCACGATTTCGCGGCCAAGCTGTGCCAGCCCTCGCTCATCGA
>Ga0075421_100003606_pt1 | contig 18532 bp, 15 predicted proteins | sample SoiMetdeltSBSDD5_FD_75292 | JGI IMG/M metagenome (GOLD analysis project Ga0075421, IMG submission 75292) | Bulk soil microbial communities from a Populus tree surrounding site in Tennessee, USA - Soil MetaG P. deltoides SBSDD5 | ecosystem: Environmental > Terrestrial > Soil > Tree plantation... | reverse complement strand
GTCGTAACGACGCACAGATGCGCGAGTCCAGATCAGTCCTCGCGGACGTCGCGGGAAGTTGACGTTTACGAGCGGAAGATCGGCTTCACTGAGGACCGTCTGGAGCACCTGGCGAATCCACGGCTTGAGCGACCCCAGATCAGCGGCAGATTCTGCTCCGGCCGGCGCACTCAGTGCCACACCACGGAGCCCCAATAACGCGGCTTGTTTGGCAGCTGCGACCGTGCCCGAGTGCCAAATCGAGTTTCCAAGATTGAAGCCCAGATTGATCCCCGACAACACGACGTCGACCTTCTCCCAGTGATACGCCCCAAGCGAAACGCAATCGGCCGGAGTGCCGTTCACGCGGAAGGCGGTGATCCCCTCCATTCTCGTCGGCCGGTAGGAGAGCGGGCGCGATGCGGTGATCGAATGCCCGGCCGACGACCGTTCGACGTCGGGCGCGACGACGCGCACGCTGCCGAACTCAGATGCGATTTCGGCAAGCACCGCGATTCCCGGGCTGTAGATCCCATCGTCGTTGGACACGAGGATGCGCATGATGCCACCGCCGTGCAAGCGAACGGCCAGCGACATCCGCGTGGTTCAAGTAGAGGCGCGTCTGTAGACGCGCCTGGCGCTTTGGACGAGCGGTCCAACTCTTGAATCGTCGCTCGAGTCAGACGGTTCAGTATGAGAGTGTCACTCTTCCACAACCACAGAGCCGGCGACAGCACATCGCTTTCATGGATTCGCGAGCTCATCGAAACATCGGGACATGAGCTCGTGCGAGTATTCGACCGAGAAGCGGCGTTCGGAGAACTGGTGGATCAACGTACCGAGCTCGTCGTGGCAGCCGGCGGCGACGGCACCGTGGCGGCCGCGGCACGCCTCCTGGCGGGACACACAATTCCGCTTGCGATCCTCCCGTTAGGGACGGCCAACAACATCGCAAAGGCGCTGCTCGGCGACGCATCGAGTGAGCAGCTGGTGGCGTCCTGGGATACCGCGCAGCGACGGCGTGTCGATCTGGGTGTGGCCCACGGTCAGTGGGGCGACCGGCGTTTCATGGAGGCGGTCGGCGTCGGCCTCGTTCCCGCCTGCATCGTGTCCACGCGCTTTGAGCCGCTCGCCGGTGACGACGTGACGTCGAGCATCGAGAACGCGATCGTTCGTTACAGCGAAGTGCTCGCGCGGCTCGAGCCACGCCGCTGGACGCTGCGCCTGGACAATGAAGAACTCACCGGCGACTTCCTCGCGGTCGAAGTGCTGAATACGAAATCAGTAGGGCCGAACATCGTGCTCTCCGACGACGCCGATCCACATGACGGGTGCTTCTCCGTCGTTACGGCAGAGGAGGAGCAACGCGACGAGCTCGCTCGTTACCTGCAGGATCGGATCGACGGGCGGGAACATCGTCTCGCCCTTCCCACACGGCGCGCGCGTCATGTCGAGATCCATGGAAAGGGAGACACGCACGTCGACGACGAAGTTTTGCGCTCCGCGATTCCGGGGTCAGTGTCGATTCGTATCGAGCCAGCAGCGGTCGACGTGTTGGTGTACTAGACCGGAACCACTCACTGCGTCACTTTACGAATGTCGTCGGCTGAAGGTGGGGGCTGGTGTCGATGCCGGCGTGCCATGATCCACCTGCGCATCGCGGCCGTGCCAATCCTGCGTCTCTGTCCCTCCACCTTCTCGCCGGGATTCTTGCCTATCGGTGCCGCGTGTTCGATCTTGGCGTTCATCACCGCACCAAGAAGGAGCACAAAGCCTGACAGGTAGAACCAAAGGAGGAGAACCATGGCGCCACCGAGTGCGCCGTAGGTCTCGGTGTAGTGGGTGACGTTGATGACGTAGTAACGAAAGCCGAGCGAGGCAAGCAGCCAGAGGAGAGTCGAGAAGATGGTCCCGGGTACGAGCCAGGACCAGTGCTGGTCAACATCAGGCGCAAAGTAATAGACCAGGGCGATGCCGGTGCCGGCGAGCGTGAATGCGAGTGGCCATTCGAAAGTGCGCCAGGTCCACTCGAACACCTCGCCGAGGCCGAGCGCCCGGGCGAGTGCCTCCGCCAGTTGTGGGCCGACGATGATGAGCGCGAACGAGACGAGGACGAACAACGCCACGCCAACGGTCAGGGCGATGGCAAGCAGGCGAACCTTCCACCACGAACGCCCGTCCTGGACTCCGTATGCATGATTGAGCGTGTCGATGATGGCCGTCATGGCCGTGGAACTGCTCCACAGCGCGGTCAGAATGCCGAGCGTCAGCAGGCCACCCTGCTGGTCGCCTGAGATCTTGCGGATTTGATCCGTGACGATGCCGAGAAACTCTGGCGGGGCGAATTGGCCAAGCGCAGCCACGATCTCATCGATCAGGGTCGTGATCGGAAAGTAGCTTGCGACGGCAATCAGAAACAGGAGTGCCGGAAACAGGGAAAAGAAGAAGTAGTAGGCGAGCTGTGCCGCCATCCCGAGGCAGTTGTGTTTGAAGATGGCGTCGACGAATGTTCGTCGAAGGATCTCAGCCCAGGTAAGCGTGACGCGCAGCCGTCCGAGCAGCATCGCCATGCATACGGTCATGCAAAGACGGGGCAGGGTCGAGGCGGAGCGCATACGCTCCGCCCCGGGTGCGGTTCAGGAGGTGGGCATCGATAAAGGCCGAGAGGACCGCTTCTAGCTCGGCCGCTTCCAGTCCCCAAAGCCTGCTGGCTTGTTCCACGGTGACGCAGAGCTGCGGCGTCTCCTGGAACTGCTGGCGAATGAGTTGGACCCAATCTCGAACTCGGCGGGCGCCGTCGGATTGAGTCGCGGTGGCGATTGACACGAAGGCCTCGCAGGCTGTGCAGCAGCCGCCTTCCCAGAGCGCGACTACCGCACTGGCGCCCTTTTGTGCAAGAGCTCGTCCAGTTCGCACTGCTCGAATGTCCTATGTGTGGGAACGCTGCCCATCCCACCAGCGCTGGCGTTCTTGTCAGGCTTTCAAAAGGCTGAGGCGGTTCTTCCAAGAATAGCAATCAGGGGCGGGCGCGCCGCTCCTCGACGCGGTGGCCTGAGAGGATGTTGAACATCCCATAGTTGCCTTCATGACAGGCGACTTCGAAGAGCGGTCCGGCTGTTCGTGCCATCGAGAGTTCGACGGTCCACGGCCGGACGAACACTGTGGGGTCCTCGATTGTCGCCCGGTAGGTCAGCGTATTCGCATCGGTCATCGTGAAGCGTTCAACGACGCGGAGCCGCTCATCACTCAACCCGTTGAGGTACCCAACGCCGAAGCGGCTCTGATGATTGAACTTGAGGTTCCTGGTCTCGACCACCAGCGTCGCCCCCTCCCATCGTCCCCGTGAGTCACCGGTCCATTGCTGGATGCCTGAAGTCAGATGCGGCCGGCCGTCGAGCGGGATGACTCGAGCGTCGTGGTTCATCTCGACGAGGATCGTCACGTAACCCGGGCTCTGGATGACGCGGTAGTTGTTGTTGTAGGGCTCTGGCAGCATCGGCACCGTCGCGCCGAACAGGATGCACCGCTCCGTCAGCCATCGATCCTCGGGGCCGTCGGCCGGACTCGTGGCTTCGCGCTTCTGTCGCGCCTCTACTTTTTTCTGCGCCTCAGGTGTCAGCGCGGGGATGCGTCCATCGGATGGATCCACGACAAGAGAGGTTCGACGGCTGCCGACGATGCTCGTGCCTCGTTCGAAGAAGACGTCGTTGTAGGCCCCGACCTGGCCGGGCGGCAGCGGTCGATCGGCGTTGGTCTGCTCGATCCGTGTACGCTGGAACTGCGCGGCCTCCTCAGGAGTGAAGAACTCCTTCTCGGCAAGTTCCGGGGGACGTTGCAGCGACGTCAGCGTGGCATTGGTCCAGATCCCTTCGAGGTCCGGGTCGCCCCATGGCGTGCGCCGCAGGTTGTCCTGTGCCTCCGTGATGCCAGACCACTGCGACAAGACGATGGCGATCGCGATGCTCGTGAAGAGAGTCTTCATGGCCGATTTCGGGTATCTTTGCACAGGTCGCGCATGAGTTACGCTACGACGCTCGAACCCACCTCCACCACCCGATTCCGACACCAATCGCCGTCGACTGCCATGCAGTGGGTAATGGCGCTCGGGATGAACGGTGTGATGAGACCGCTCGTCCGCACGCTGGAAGCCACCGGGCAGGCCCAACGGTTTCTCTCCTCGATGGCGGCCCAAGGTCGCCGCCGCCAGCAGGAGAACCCGTTCGTCCGTTATGCCGCGGGCCCGCATGACGTCATCGTCATGACGTACCCGAAGAGCGGCACGAACTGGATGATGCAGATCGCCCATCAGCTCATTCATCACGGCAGGGGAGAATACGATCACATCCACGATATCGTGCCCTGGCCCGACATCGCGACCATGCCCGGCTTCATGAGCCGCTACGCGATTCCACTCGCACACGCGACGAGCTGGCAATCGGCACCCGAACGGAAACGTGTCATCAAGACGCACTTCAACTGGGAGCTGGTCCCGTATTCACCTGACGCGCATTACATTGCGATCATCCGGGATCCGAAAGACGTCTTCGTCTCCAGTTACTTCTTTCTCAAAGACGGCGTCTATGGTGCGGCGATGCCGAAGTTGGAGACCTGGTACCGGGTATTTCTGTCGAAGAACTTCATGCTGGGCGGGTCGTGGGCCGAGAACGCGGCCGGGTACTGGGCTCAGCGCCATCGGCCGAATGTCCTCGTGTTCTCGTTCAAAGCGATGAAGAAGGACCTGCGCGGGACGGTGAAGGCGGTCGCCGCATCGCTTGGCATCAGCGCCTCTGACACGCTCATTGACGATGTGTGCCGACTTTCTTCGTTCGAGTACATGAAGAACATCGATCACAAGTTTCACATGGGGAAGATGAATCCCTGGCGTGAGGCGGGCCCCATGATCCGGAAGGGGAGACAGGGCGGATCGTCGGAGTTGATCACGCCGGCACAGCAGCGCGAAATCGACGCGCACTTCCAGGCCGAGCTGCGTGCGCTCGGTTCAGACTTGCCGTACGCCGAGTTCTGCGAAATCGCACCATAAGGTCCCTCATGACGCTGAAGCGTTACCTCGCTACGCTTCCGGAACGACTCGTGAGATCCGTCGTGGGTCTGGGCGCGGGTGTCGCGCGCGAAGTCGGCGATGTCGCGCTGCCGAAGTCGGTGCGTCAGTCGCGGCTGTATCAGAACCTCGTCGACACGACGCTGCGCTTTCTGATTGAGCAGGTCGGCGAGGTCAAGGGCGCCTACGACACCAGTGAGAAACTGGCCGACGACTTCCTCGCGCGCCGCACGGTCGGTAACGCCGTCGAAGCCCTGGGCATCGTCGCCTTTCGCGCCTCGCCGGTCTGGGTGCTTGCGGCGCTCGCGGACGTGTGCGGGCTGGGGCGTCATTTGATCCCGGAGATAGCGGCTGCGTTGAAAGAGCAGCGGCTCCTCGATGCCGATACCGATTTCTCGAGTGTGGATCAGCTGCTCGACGGGCTCGAGCGCACGTCGGGACGGGTCGCTCAGACGATCAACACGCCGCCGCTCGATGTGCCCGCGCTGCGAGAGGAGTTGCGAGCGATTCGTGAGGAGGCGCGAAGCCTTACCCCGGAGAAACTGCCAACCGGCGAGAGCTTGATCGGTCTCTGGTCCGAGCTCAAAGCGGAGGCGGCGCGCCAGGAGAAGTCGATCTTCGAGACCTCCTCGATGCTCGCGATTTCCGCCGTACGCGCGCTGCCGCATGGTGCCCGCTGGCTGGGAGCGTCGGCGGTCGCTGGCGCGACGAGGACCGGCCAGGTACTGGCAGCGGCGCTGCTCGAACAGTATCGCGCGACACTGCGCGAGGTGCAGGAAGTCGGCTACACGGCGTACGCGACCCGCCAGCTTCGGCCGTACGTTCGTGCGGCCGTCTCACAATTCGCGCCCGAGAAGCCCACGCTCACCGCGCGCCTTCTCGACCGCCGCACGAGGAAGTCCACATGACTCGACAACTCCGCCTTGCTCTCGCATGCGCTGTGCTGTGTGCCGTTCCGGTGACGCAGGCACAGGGCCCACCGGCAGCGGCGACCGCGTCCGCCGAGATGGCGACGCCGGGTGAACTCGTGATCGAGCCAGCCACGCTCATCAACCTGGGCTTCGAGTGGTTCATCCAGGGCGACACGAACCGCAACGCCGCTGTCGCAGTCTCGTTCCGCAAGGCAGGCATGACCGCATGGAAACCGGCATTGCCGCTGCTGCGTCTTCAAGGCGAGCGCATCTACGCCGAGTCGCGCGTCGACGTGATCGCGCCAAACATGTTTGCTGGCAGCATCCTCGATCTCGAGCCCGACACCTCCTATGAAGCACGCTTCGTGATGTCGGATCCGGACGGCGTCCGCGGTCCATCGGAGCGCATCGTCACCGTCCGCACACGCGCGGAACCGCAGGCGTATGCCGGCGGCCGCGTGTTCCATGTCTATCCCCATGGATTCAAGGGACAGAAGGTCGAGCCGTCGTTCGAGGGGCTCATGTGCGCTTACAACTACTGGTGCGCCGGCACCGATTGGGCGACGTCGGGCCGGCCTCGTGTCCGGCCCGGAGACACCATCCTGGTGCACGCGGGGACGTATCGCTACAACCGCTACGAGTACACGAACAACGCGAGCGTCAATCGTACAGTTCCACTCGATGGGACGTATTACCTCACAGCCGATGGCACGCCCGAGATGCCGATCGCGATCAAGGCGGCTGGCGATGGTCAGGCCATCTTCGACGGCGACGGCAACTTCGCGCTCTTCGACGTCAAGGCCGCCGACTACACCTATTTCGAAGGGCTGACGTTCAGGAACGCCGAGGTCGCGATCGCCGCCGGGACACAGTTCGTCGCCGGCGCGAAGGGGCTGACGGTGAAGCGCAGCCGCTTCGAAAACGTCGGTGCCGGCATCTTCACGAACTACGCCGGCTCGAGTCAGTTCTACATCGCCGACAACACCTTCATCGGCAGGAACGATCCGAAGCACCTCATTGGCTGGGCGGGCGACATGTGGACGAAGTACAACGGCGTCGAGGGTCAGATCTTCCCGCCGAAGATGGCGTCCTACGTTGCCGTGAAGTTATACGGACCGGGACACGTCGTCGCGTACAACTACATCGCTGATTTCCACGACGGCATCAACGTCGAAACCTACGGCAACCCTGATGGCTCATTCGCATCAGGGCCGGACATCATCGACGGCCCGAAGTACCCGACGCGCGAGTACTGGGATCGGCGTCCGGTCGCGATCGACTTCTACAACAACTACATCACCAACTCGCACGACAACCCGATCGAAGCCGACGGCAGCATGCACAACATCCGCATCATGCGGAACATGTTGATCAACCACCCGTCGCACGCCTTCTGCAATCAGCCCACGCTGGGCGGGCCGGTGTATTGGATTCGGAATATCGCCTACAACCTGCCGGCCGGCTCGACGCGACTCACCAACGGCGCGGCCGGCGTGCTGTTCTACAACAACACGATCCTCTCGGAGACCAACGTCGCGGCAGCCTCGAACATCCACTGGCGCAACAACCTGATGCTCGGGCAGAACTCGGCGCCGGCGATTCTCAGCGTCAACACGTTCACCAGCTACACCTCGTCCGATTACAACGGCTTCCGCGTGAATCCCGGAGCAAAGGCGGCGTTCGAGTGGACCGCGCCGGCCGCAGGTGTGACGTCGGATTTCACCGGGCCCGGGCACGAGGCGAGGCTGGAGCCGAAACGATTCGCGTCGCTTGCCGAGTACGCGGCCGCGACCGGTCAGGATCGGCACAGCGTCGCGGTCGACTACGACGTCTTCGTCAACGTCCGCCGACTCGATGCGCAGGATGCAGCGATGGTACAGAAGCTGTACAAGGCGGATGAATTCGACTTCCGTCTCAAGCCCGCATCTGCAGCAGTCGACAAGGGCGTGGCGCTCGCGAATGTGACCGACGGGTTCGGTGGCGGCGCGCCCGACCTAGGCGCGCTTGAAGTAGGGCAGGCGGCGCCGTGGTACGGCCCTCGGAAGTAGGAAGTTCAAAGGTCAAAGTATTGAAGTAAGTGTGAAGTACGCCGGAGCCGGTCGTGAAATCACTGCCGTACTTTGGACTTACTTACCGACTTTGAACTTTAAACTTCCCTACTTTCGCTTAACCGAATACATGATCCCCGTGTACTGCATCTCCTCCCACGTCTGATCGCCCCACTTCACGTCGATCGTGGGGTCGGGATTGGATCGGTTCGCGGCGGAGTTGTCGTACCACGCGGTCGAGCGGATGCGCGCGCCCTTCGGAATCTGCAGCGGCTCCTGAAACATGTAGTACGTCTGCCAGTTGAAGTCGTAGCGTGGGACCGAGAGGATCGTCTTGCTCGAACCGTCGGGCAGTTCCAGTGAGTAGTTCCAGCGCTTCCCGCGGACGTGCGTGTGCGGGAAGAGCCCGACGAGCGTCGCGTCCTGCGCAAACTGCACGTCGGTGGTCACCTCGTGATTCGAGGCGCCTGCCGGAATCGTGAACCGTCCGTTGATGAACTGCGAGACGCGCATCTCCTGTTCCGGTGGCTCCTTGGCGAAGATCATGCCGACGCGCGTTCGATCAGTTCCCGCTTTTCCGTTTGCCGTGTAGTGCATCTGCAGATGGATGACGCCGCCCGGAGGAAGGCGTAGCGCCGTACCCAGCGGGAACACCTGCGGGTTGGTTCCCGGTGCGTAGGTTGCGAGCAGGCGGCTCACGAAGTCTCCCTGACGCGGCGGGCGTTCGCCGCGACGAGGCGATCCCCCGATCCGGCTGTCTTCGCGATTGGGCACCAACGCCGGTTGCGTGCGAGGCCCATCGGGAGGCGTCTCGTAGTACACGAGCACGTGATGAACGAGCGCGCGGTTGCCTGGACGCGCCTCGATCGCCTGCAGCCACTTCTCCTCGGTGAAGTTCGTTGGGATGTAGAAGTGCTCGTACGCGATCGTGCCCTTCGCGGGAACGGAGTAGTCCTCCTGCATCTCGAAGATTGCGTCTGGCTGGCCAATGGCCCAGCCGGCAGCAAACGTGGGTGCTGCAGGAAGGTCCGATGGATTCCCTTCCGGAGCTCCGGCAGTCGCCCATCGCTCGAGCAAATCCTTCTGTTCTGGCGTCAGGCCACGTTCGTTGCGGAACGTGCCGTGCGGCGCATCCGCATGCCACGGCGGCATGGCTCCTTTTCCGACTTCGCGCACGATCGCCTTGGCCCACGGACGGACCTCGGCGTACGTGATGAGCGACATCGGCGCGATCTCGCCGGCGCGGTGGCATTCCACGCAGTTGGCGTAGAGGATTGGCGCGATGTCGTGCGTGAATGTCGGACCTGCCGTTGCCGGCGGCGTGGTCTGAGCACGCGGGGTCATTCCGATCGCTCCCACGATGACCATCACGCCGACGAAAAGAACCGCATGACGCATAGAGCTATGGTTGAGCGATGGCATAGAGGTACTTGTAACCTCGCAGATAGATCTCATTATCGACGAGCGCCGGCGAGGCATCGAATCCATCATCCAGTTCGTTCGTTGCCAGCACTTCGAATGCCGGCCCCGATTTAATGACCAGCGTGGTGCCCTCGCGGCCGGGGAAGTAGATGCGTCCCCGCGCCGAAACCGGCGACGCGAACACGTTGGGGATACCGTTCAGCCGTTGATTCTGATAGTGAGGCGTTCCCGTCTTCGCGTCAACCGCGGTGAGAATTCCAGAGTTGCTCTTGAGGAAATACAGGATGCCGTCGACCAGCACGGGTGAGGGGACGTAGGGAGTATCGCGATCGAATGTCCAGACGATGGCGCTGGTTCCGTCGATGTTGCCCTTCGCGTCGGCCACGCGGATCACCTTCAGATCGTTGCCCCGAAAGCCGCTCATCAGAAAGAGGAGCCCGTCACTGAAGATCGGGGACGGGATCGCATTCATCGTGAGACCGTCGCTCTCCCAGACCAGGTTGCCGGTGGCAAGGTCGTAGCTGCGCACGCGCTCCATGGCCGGGACGACGACCTGCGCGCGTCCGTTGACCTCGACGACGATGGGCGTGGCCCAGGTGTCGATCTCCTTGCGCGGCACGCGCCACAACTCCTTGCCGTCGTGTTTGTCCAGCGCCACGACGAACGACTGGCCACCCTGCTGATCCCAGACAATGACGAGCGTGTTGCCGTGGAGGGCGGGTGTCGAGCCTTCGCCGAACTCGTTCCGCATGCGTTTGTCGCCGAGATCCTTCTCCCACAGGAGCTTGCCCTCGAGGTCGTACGCGTAGAGGCCGAACGACTCGAAGTACGCGTATACGCGCTCGCCGTCGGTGATGGGAGAGCTCGAGGCCCAGCTGCCGTTGTCGACGTGGGATCCTTCGTGTGGTTCCTGTTCACGCGCGACGCGCTCCCAGATCGTTTTCCCGGTCTTGCGGTCGATCGCCAGCACCATGAAGCGATGGACACCGCGTGGAGTCACCGCGCCGCGGGGCGCATGCTGAGCGTCGCCCGGCGTTGCCATCGGCAGCGCGGTCAACACGAACACTCGATCGCCCCAGACCACGGGCGACGCGAAACCACGGCCGGGAATGAGGACTTTCCACCGAACGTTCCTGGTTTCGCTCCACTCGAGTGGCGGATTGGCGGTCGATGACACGCCGGAAGCATGCGGACCTCTCCACTGCGCCCAGTAACGGCTGGTATCCGAGGCCTGCGCGAGCAACGCTGTCGTCAGTATGAAGATCGATATGAGTGCGGTTGCGACGGTCGTCACAGTTCGAGCCGATATCACGCCCCCTCCTTTCATCGAGAGAATAGCATTGCGACATCTACCATCCGATCTATCATCCCGGTCATTTACTGGAACCGACTCCACAATTCGTCGAGAGCTGATCAACGAGGGTCATATGGCACAAATACGACTGGCAATCATTCTGGCGTTGACTGCAGGTGGATCGGTGACCGCGGCGGACTGGCCGCAGTGGCGCGGTCCCAACGGGACTGGCGCGACGACTGAGACCAACCTCCCGGTGCGCTGGAGTAAATCGGAAAACGTCTTGTGGAAAGCGCCGCTTGGAGGGCTGGGTGTCTCCACGCCAATCGTCTCCGGCGATCGCGTGTTTGTCACTTCCCAAATTGGTTCTGGTGTCCGGCGAGAAGGGAATCACCCCCGTCTCGTGCAGGGCGGTAACGCCGCGGATGCCGGGGAAACGGCGCTGGGAGCGTCGCGGCGGTCGGCGACGACTGACGAGCGCACCGCATTCCTCGTGGAGAGTTTCAGTCGAACCGACGGCAAGCGACTCTGGCAGTTTCGACTCGAGGCGCAGGGCACGCTGCCCGGTGTACACGACAAACATAACCTCGCATCGCCCAGTCCGGTGACTGACGGACAGATGGTCTACGCGTGGTTCGGCACGGGCCAATTGGTCGCGCTCGATGTGAACGGCACGATGATCTGGCAGCGCCATCTCGGGCAGGAGTTCTCGCCATTCGACGTCATCTGGGGACACAGCAGCTCGCCGACCTTGTTCGGCGATCTTCTCATCCTGCTGTGCGACCACGAGCCTGCCTCGTATTTGCTCGCCGTCGACAAGCGGACGGGCAAGGAACGGTGGCGCGCCGACCGTGGCAAGGGCCGCATGTCGTACAGCACACCGCTCGTCGTCAACACGCCCGGCGGGCCGGAGGTGATCATCAATTCCAGCGAACGCGTCGACGCCTACGATGCCCGGACGGGTACGCTTCTCTGGTTCACCGGAGGGACCAACCGATTTCCGATCCCGATGCCCGTCTTCCACGACGGCCTGATCTACATGAGTCGTGGCTACAGGAGCGGCCCGTATATGGCTATCCGTCCTGGCGGGCGAGGGGACGTGTCGAAGTCGCACGTCGTCTGGGAATCTGCCACAGGCGCTCCGTATATCTCGTCGCTCGTATACGACAACGGCCTTATCTACATGGCGACTGACGTCGGCGCGATCACGGTCGTCGATGCGAAGACCGGGCAGCGTGTGTCGCAGCAACGTGTCGATGGGATCTTTTCAGCGTCGCCGGTTGCGGCAGACGGCAAGATCTATTTCGTCAGCGAGACCGGTGAGACGATTGTGATGCAGTCAGGCCGTACACCTGCGGTCCTGTCGCGGAACGATCTCGGTGAACGCGCCGTGGCCTCGCCAGCCATTTCGAATGGACTGATCTTCATTCGCACCGACGACCATGTCTTTTGCATCGGTACGCCCGCTCGCACGTAGGGCGAGGCTCGCGGTGTCGCGACACGCAAGGGCAGCCGAGGCGCAGTGCGCAAGGCCGGCGCCCCGCGCGATCACGGGACTCCTCGCCGCGCTGCTGATCGGTGCCAGCGCCGCCGGGGCGCAGTCCTCTGCGCTGGACGTCCTCCTCGAGCGGATGGGTGCGTATCTCCAGGACTACGAGGCGAGGGCATTCGAGCTCGTTGCCGACGAACAGTACGAACAGTGGATCAGGAGACGTCCCGGCTACGGCCAGGAGACCGTCGGCCGGCGCAAGCTTGAATCGACATACTTCCTGGTTCGGCTGCCGAACGGTCAGGCGTGGTGGGGCTTCCGCGATGTCGGACGCGTAGACGGCAGGGCGGTCGCCAGGGAAGGCCGCACGCTGACCGAGCTGCTCAGCGAGCGAACGATCGATGCGGTCGAGGAAGCCCTCGCCATCACTCGCACGAACGCGAAGTACAACATCGGCGGTGTGTATCGCACGATCAACGTCCCCGTTCAGACCCTCGAGTTTTTTTCGTACCGCTTCCAGAAGCGATTCGACTTTCATGAGGCCGGCCGGGAACGAGTGAAAGGCCAGGAGGCGGTCGTGCTTGGCTTCCGGGAGAGATCGGCGCCGACCGTGATCAGCGACGGGTTCGGCGGCGACGTGCTGTCGCAGGGTCGTATCTGGGTCGCCCCCGCCACCGGTGCCATCCTGCGGACTGAGCTGGGTTTTTACGGACCTGCCACGTACTATCTGAAAGAGAACCTGGTCCGGGTGGACTTCGAGCGCGACAACCGGCTGCAGTTATTGGTTCCGCGTGAAATGGAAGAGACCTACGGCCTCGACGTCGAGGTCGTGCATGGGCGCGCAACTTACAGGAATTTCAGGAGATTCGAAACGGCCGGGCGCCTGGTGACCCCCAATTAGCCCGCCTCCGCCACGGCTTCGGCGAGGCGAGACGCGCTCGACCGGAGCGCGCGCCGCGGAGTCGACAAGTTCGCGTCCGGGCGGTATCTTCTGAGCGGACCTCTTATGCAGAAACCCGTGTTCTTCCTCGATCTCGCTGTTGCCGAGTACCGAGCTCAGGGAGGCACCTGGATCGTTCCCGGCCGGGGCCGATTGGCCGATACGGCGGATGTGGCATCCTATCGAAACATGCTCACGATGATTCGGGACCGGGTGCGGGATCTGATCAAGCAGGGCAATACACTCGAGCAAGCGAAAGCCGCCAAGCCGACAATGGATTTCGATGGCCGCTTCGGTGCGACCACAGGTCCATGGACGACCGACATGTTCGTCGAGGCTGTGTACACGAGTCTCAAGGAGAAGAAGTGATGCGTGGTCTGTTTCTTTCCGTCCTCGCCGCCGTGCTGCTGACTGGTGTGGGTGCCTATGCGCACCACTCGTACGGAGCTACCTACGACACGAGCAAGGAGATCAAGCTCGAAGGAAAGCTCGTGCAGTTCGTGTACAGAAACCCGCACTCCTTCGTGCACGTACAGGCGCCCGACAGCAGCGGTGCCATGCAGCGCTGGTCGGTTGAATGGGCCGGGACGGCGCAGCTGGACAATCAGGGCATCAAGCGCGAATCCCTCAAGGTCGGCGACGAGGTCGTCATCATGGGCCGGCCCTCGCGAGTCACCGGCGAGTATCGCGCGCTGATGGTCAGCCTGAAGCGGCCGCTCGATGGATTCACGTGGGGCGCGCGTCAGGGCGAAGTCGTCGACTGACATGCCGCATCTCGCGAGCGCGCGGCATCTTCCTTCACTCTTCGCCGCGCTCTGTATCGCGTCGCTGATTCTTGGACCGGTTGGTCTCCAGGCTCAGCGCGGCGGGCGGGGGGCCTCCGCCGACCCCGAGAGAGGCGGCCGCGGTCGATCTCACCGAGACGTGGTTTACCGTGACGACGCGCGTCGACGATCCCCTGTACTTCGCGCGCCCGTACATCACGACCACGGATTTCAAGAAGCTGCCTGACGCGGCTGGATGGAATCCGACGTCGTGCTCGGCTTCGTAGAACATTAGAGCCCTCCGTCAGCCCACGGCCCGGTGACCGCGAACGTGATCCCTGGCGTCTGTGCGTTGACGAAGAGCCACTTGCCATCGGGGCTGTAGGTCGCGCCGGCGAACTCGCGCTGGCTGAAGTCTCCGGTCAGCCCGTTACGCGGCGCATCGATCTTGACGTTGTTGCGGGCGAAGCGAAAGATGCGCCCCTCGCGCGTCAGGCCGTGGACGCATGGGGTTGCCGTTCCGTCTTCGCAGATCACGAGCCCGCCGCGCGGGCTGAGTGTGAGGTTGTCGGGCATGTTGAGCACCGGCGCGCCGGGTGACTCGAACACGAGTCGAAGCCGGTCGCGTCGAGGATCGACCTCCCACACCTGCCCCATCCTCGCGTCACCGCCGTCGGTCGCCGTCACATAGAGGCGCCCGTCCCCGAAGGTCGCCCCCTCGAGGCGAGAGAAGGTCGCGCCACCAGCATCGACACCCTGCTGGAGCACACCGAGCCCGTAGCCGGATGTCGCGTTCAGGTGATGCGGTCGATCCGGATCGGGGATGTCGACCCAGCGAATGTCGTAGGTAGCCCCTGCGCGTTGGCCCCGACTCGTGTCGAATCCACGACTCCCGTCAACGGCGAGCATCTGCAGCCGTCCGCCGTCTGCCAACTGGCCGCGGGTTCTCGGGATGTAGCGATACAAGCCGGCCTTCCCACTGTCCTGCGTTTCGTAGACGATGCCGGTTTGCGGATCGACAGCGATCGCTTCATGGATGAAGCAGCCCATCGCCTTGATCGGCTTGGCATCTGACACGCGGTCGTGCGGGGTCTCGAAGATGTAGCCATGCTGGAGCGGAAGCGGGGTCCGAGCATCTGCGGGGCCGACAATGGTCTCCTCGCAGGTGAGCCACGATCCCCAGGGCGTGGGGCCCCCCGCACAATTGCGGATCGTGCCAGCGAGGCTGACGCGCGTGCTGACCACGCGTTCCGCCCTCGGATCGAAAACGGTCGTCGTCGTCCCTCCGCCAGCCTGCGAGTCGTAGGTCGGCGCCTCCAACGCGGCACCAGGGCCGATCTCGTGATTGCGTACGAGGACGACATGCCCGCCCTCTCCCGCGAAGGCGGCCATGCCGTCATGCAGCGGTGGAATGCGTCGACCGTCGTCCATGGGATCGCCGGTCCAGCCGAACGACAAGTATCTGAATCCTTCGGGTAATTCGAGGAGTGGAAGGCCCGTGGTTGCATCCTTCACGGGCTGCAGCGGACCGTAGCCAAGTTCCGATACCGCCGGAACGCCAGCCTCGAGTCGTGAGCGCAGCGCGTCGAGTGGCGTCGCGAACGCAGCGGCGCCGGTCGTCAGCAGAAACGATCGTCGAGTCAAAGACATGCAGTCATCCGAGCGTGCCGTGGACCACGCGTCCGCCGACCATCGTCATCACCGAGCGGATTTGTTTGATCTGCGCGTCAGGCACCGTGAAGTAGTCCCGGTCGAGCACCACGAGATCGGCGAGCCTGCCGCTCTCGATCGATCCAATTCTATCCTCCATCCGCAGGAACCAGCTGTTACCGCGAGTAAACAATCGCAGCGCCTCCTGGCGTGTGAGCTGCTGGTTGCCGTTGACCGGAGCTCCGAACGAATTGATGCCGGTCGTCGCGAAGTAAATATGCTGCCACGGGTTGAGCGGCGCGATATGAACGCCGTCGCCGTGAATACCGACCTGGATACCGTGGTCGACGATCGTGCGGAACGGGGGACCGACTATCACCTTCGGATCGGTCGACGTGACCCAACGGAATGCACCCATCTGCACGCCGCAGCCCAGATTCTTGAGCCGCGTGAGGAGGTCGCTCGTCACTTCCGGCACGTGGTGCACCATCCACCGCAGACGGGTGATGTCGAACTCCTTGTTCACCGCCTCGTACGCTTCGACCACCTGAGTCAGCCCTGCCAGGTTCTGCACGCTGTTTTCGTTGCGCCAGCCGGCTTCGGCGACCAGGCGCTGGGCCTCGCGCCAGACGGCGCCGCTGGCGAGCGGTGCCGCCCACTCGCCAATCGAGCCGGTCATCAACATGTCATCGCCGAAGAACTGGAACTGATTGCGGAGTCGCTCCTTCAACTCTGGCAAGGCCGGGTCGGCCTGGTTCTGCAGGAAGTTCATCTGCATGCGAACGAGCGCCAGCCCCTCGCGATGCAGCGCAATCCACGAGTCATACATCCGGTACTGATCGAGGTTCGACAGGATCTGACCTGGCTGCAACGGTCCCGGAGTGGGGAAGAGGACTTCGTCGAGATGCGCCGTCAGCCCGAGGGCCGCGGAGTATGTCATCGCGTCGAGCGTGCTGCGCTTCTTGTCGTCGAAGGTCTGCAGGCGCCGCAGATGAAACAACGCGCTCGCCGATGGTCCACCGCCTGCAAAGCCCGCCGCGGCAATAACACCATTGTCTGCAACAGCCACTTTCTTGACGTCGGGATGCACGGGGGCGGCGGCGTCGATGGCGTCGAACAACTTCTTGCCGATGCTGTTGGTGACGGCCGGTCCCGTGAAGCGCTCGTACAATAGAACCGGCCTGTCAGGCACGGCTTCGTCGAGTTCCTTGAGGGTCGGATGCCGATGTTCGGCCCACTGGTTGGGATGCCAGCCGCCCATCGAGGTGATCCACTGGCCCTCCGGCACACTCTTTCGACGCACGGCCAGCGCTTCCTGGATCTCGCGGATCGACGTCGTGTTCTCGAGAATCGTGTGATAGCCCGGCCGGTTCGCAAGACTGACGATGTGGACGTGGCCCTCGATGAGGCCGGGTACGACCGTGCGGCCGCGAAGATCGACGACCTTCACGCCGGCAGGCGGATTCCCCCCGACTGCCGCGATTCGTCCATTCCGAATCGTCATCGACGAGGCGACCGTGTTTTTGGCATCCATCGTGTGGATGCGGCCGTTCGTAAGAACGACGTCCTGCAACGGAGCGCCAGCCGGCGGAGTGGCCTGTGTCGGTTGCGCGATCTGAGATGCGTCGGCGTCGTGAGCAGCGGCGAACCCGATGGTCGCACTGGCGGCGGTTCCCAGAAACTGTCGTCGGCTCGGCTTCATGTCTTTCATTTGCTCCTGGAAGGGGAACGTCTCCGCACACAATGCTTCTGAGCGGCGACTATAGTGATCGCGCGAGCGACATTCAAGTTGCGCGCGGAGCTAAATTCCCGGACCGTGGATTGCCGTGTTGGAGCGAAAATGATCCTCAGTCGGGAAGGTCAGCCTGCTTGGGTTCGGGCAGCCAGAAACTGGCGACGAGGTTGACCACGTACGCGACGGTTCCGACGAGGGCGCACGCGTACGCGAGTCGAATCGGCACCGAGGCGCCGGGCATCACGTTCACGAGTTGCACAGTCACCAGCGCAGCGAACGTGCCGATCATGCGGCCACCGACGTTGGCGGCGAAGCTTTCACCAGTGCCGCGCAGGTGCGTCGGGTAGACGCGTGGCAGGTAGTTACCCCAGAAGCTCATTTGCGCGATGGTGGTCAGGCCGACGATGAAGATGCCCCACTGCGCGAGCGGGAGCCCGACGGACGGCACAAGCAGGAAGACCAGCGGCAGCAGCACGATCCCAGGGAACTGAAAGACGTGAAGCAGCTTGCGCCGACTGATGATGACGGCGGCAAGATACGCGAGCACGACGCGTCCCGCCAGTCCACCCATCTCCTGAAAGGTTTGCACCCCGCTGATTGTCTGCTCCTGTGCGGTGCGCGGCATGGTGCGTACCTGTTCGAGGCCGGGCACGACTCGCGGCATCTGCTGGATCGCGCCAAACGCTGTGGCGTACACGGCCGCCATCATGATCGTTGTCACGATCGTGGTACGGCGAAACTCCGGCGTGAACAGGGCCGCGAAGCTTGGACGGCGAAGCGTGCCCGTCCGCTTCTTTTCCTCCCATGCCGGTGACTCGGGGAGAAACGGGCGAATGACGATGAGCGGGATGGCCGGAATCACACCCGACATGAGCGTGTAGCGCCATGCCTCATGGCCGCCGCGCACTTCCGGAAGGAGATGACCGTAGGTCACGACCAGGTAGTAGGCGCCCGCGGCCATCACGCCTCCGAAAGATCCGAACGCCTGCGTGTAGCCGAGGACGCGCTCGCGCTGCACGGGATTGCTGAAGAGCTCGGACAGCCAGGCGACTGCGGCGACAAATTCGACGCAGACGCCGACGAAGCTGCAGCAGCGCCAGAACAGGAGCCATTCGACCGACGTCGTGTAGCCAGCCGCCAAGGCTGAAAACGCGTAGATGAGGATGCTCCACACGAGGACACGGCGGCGGCCGAACAGGTCCGTGAGGTAGCCGCCGATCAACCCGAAGATGCCTCCCGCG
>Ga0075421_100003604_pt1 | contig 18536 bp, 15 predicted proteins | sample SoiMetdeltSBSDD5_FD_75292 | JGI IMG/M metagenome (GOLD analysis project Ga0075421, IMG submission 75292) | Bulk soil microbial communities from a Populus tree surrounding site in Tennessee, USA - Soil MetaG P. deltoides SBSDD5 | ecosystem: Environmental > Terrestrial > Soil > Tree plantation... | reverse complement strand
GCCGACGCGACCAGCCAGCCGGCCAGGGGCAGGACGAGCGTCGATTCGCCGGCAGACAGACAGACCGCTGCCTGCGGCGAGTCCGGCGCGACCCAAGGATCGCCGACTGGGAGACCGGCGCAATGGAGGCTGGAAACCCACGAAAGAGTGAACGCGAGGAGAAGCCTCCGATGATGATCACGATGGCGAGTACCCATCCGAGCCAGCACCATCGTGGAGCCTCCGGCTGCTCGTCCGGCGCGGCGCGGTGTGGGCGTCCGCTCGGATCCGAGAGCGGCGGTACGACCGGGTTCGACGGTGGGCCTGGGTACGACGACCTCGGTGGCTTTGTACCGGGTCGCGGCTCGGCCCGTCCCTGTCGCCGGCGCCTCGCGCCATGCTGATCCCCATCGAGTGTGGTCGGTCCGTGGTACGCACCGCACGCGCGAGACGGTTCGACCGCAGCCGACTCGGGGTGGTCCGTTACGCTGACAACCGCACTCGGGGAGCCAGCGAGCGGGAGGAGTCGCCGATGCCCGCTGTCGTCATCGTCGGGGCCCAATGGGGCGACGAAGGCAAGGGCAAGGCGACCGATCTCCTCGGATCGCGAGTCGACTACGTCGTCAAGTTCAACGGCGGCAACAACGCCGGGCACACCGTCGTCATCGGCGACGAGACGTACGCACTCCATCTGCTGCCGAGCGGCATCCTCACGGCTGGAGTGACGCCGGTCATCGGCAACGGCGTCGTCGTCGACCTGGGCGTGCTGTTCGAGGAGCTCGACGCGCTCGATGCCCGGGGGATCGACGTCGGCCGGCTCGTCGTCAGCGCCAACGCCCACGTGATCCCGTCGTACAACCGGGTGCTCGACAAGGTGACCGAGCGGTTCCTCGGGTCGGCCCGGATCGGCACGACCGGCCGCGGCATCGGCCCGACGTACGCCGACAAGATGAACCGGGTCGGCATCCGGATCCAGGACATCTTCGACGAGAAGATCCTGACCCAGAAGGTCGAAGGAGCGCTGGACCTCAAGAACCAGCTCCTCGCCAAGGCCTACAACCGGCGGGCGATCGGCGTCGACGAGGTCGTGGACGAACTGCTGTCCTACGCGGATCGGCTCCGCCCAATGGTCGCCGACACCGGACTGCTGCTGACCAAGGCACTGGGCGATGGCGACACCGTGTTGCTCGAGGCGGGTCAGGCAACGCTGCTCGACGTCGACCACGGCACCTACCCGTTCGTCACGTCGTCCAACGCCACGTCAGGTGGCGCCTGCACCGGTTCGGGCATCCCGCCGACGCAGATCGATCGCGTCGTCGGCATCCTCAAGGCCTACACCACACGCGTCGGCGAAGGGCCGTTCCCGACGGAGTTGCACGACGACTGGGGTGAGCGGCTGCTCAAGGCCGGCAACGAGTACGGGACGACGACCGGCCGGCCACGCCGCTGCGGCTGGTTCGACGCCGTGATCGCGCGCTACGCCGCCCGGGTCAACGGCATCACCGACTTCGTGCTCACCAAGCTCGACGTCCTCACCGGCATGGAGAAGGTGCCGATCTGCGTGGCGTACGACGTCGGCGGCGTCCGTCATGACGAGATGCCGATGAGCCAGTCGGACTTCCATCACGCGACGCCGATCTACGACGAGCTACCCGGTTGGTGGGAGGACATCTCGGGCTGTCGCCGGTTCGAGGACCTGCCGGCGAACGCCCAGTCGTACGTCCGGGCCCTCGAGGAGATGTCCGGCGCTGCGATGTCGGTGATCGGCGTCGGTCCGGGCCGCGACGAGACCGTCGTCGTCCGCGACCTGCTCTGATCGTCACTCGTTCTCAACTGCGGGGCCGACGACCCGCAGCCGCGGATCCGTCACGACAGCGACCAGTGTCCGACACGGAGCGAACGGCGGATCGGTTGCATCGGCACCGCCACGAGTGGCTGATGATCGCGCCACGAGTGACTGATGACCGTGGGGTCAGGCGTGTGGGGGTGGGCCGGTGCCGGTGACGCGGTGGCCGCCCCAGGGGTTGCGTTCGCCGAGGCGGGCCGGGACGGGGGTGTCGGCGCCGACCGAGATCTCGACCGGGGCCCGACCGCGATCGGCGACCCAGGCGCTGATCCGCTCGTCGGGGGCGAGCCGGCCGTACCAGTGGTAGCTGCCGTCGATCGGCTGGAAGAACCCGTGCAGTTGTCCTTCGACCTCGACGGCCGACCCCCCAAGGCGGACTCGTACGGATCCCCGGTAGCCGAGGGCCTCGTCCTTGCTCACGGTTTTGCGCCCTGACGCACCGTCGAAGGTGACGCGGGCCGTATGTCCGGGCGCGAAACCGTCATCGCGTCGCCGCCTCGTCGAAGCCCGGCTGCAAGGCGTCGAGCAGTCCGGCCCGCTTCCAGAACCGCTTGCCGGGCCCGCCGATCATGCCGTACTCCTGCAGCGTCGCCGTCACCCGGCGAGCCGCCCACGCGCGCGAGCGCCGCCAGTGGGGATTGGCCGCCGCGACCCGGGCCGCCTGCTTCGGGTCGAGCCCGACCGCGGCGTACACCTGCGGATGGATCAGCTGGCTGGACGCGAACAGCGCCACGCCGCCGACCATGAACTTCGTCCACTGCCGCGAGACCCATCCGAGCCCAACCCACTCGCGGGCCGCCTCTTCACGGGCGTAGCGCATGTGTCGTGCCTCCTCGACGACATGGACGTGCGACACCATCCGGACCAGCGGCTGGAGCGACTCGTCGTCACGGGCCTCGCGCTGCAGCTGGTCGAGCATCTCCTCGACGAACAGCGCGCCGGCGAACGTCATGGGCCCGTTCGAGACGGTCTTGAAGAACCGGCCGAGGGCGTGGGTCAGCGGGCGGGGCCGATAGTACGGCGCGCAGAACCGGTCGATCATCTTGCCGAACATCGTCGAGTGGCGGCACTCGTCGCCGATCTCGGTGTACGCGTACTGCACGTGTGCCGAGGTCGGATCCTTGTCGTACGCGTGCCGCACCAGCATCTGCATGAGGATGGTCTCGAACCAGATGCCGACGCTCGCGATGCTCGCCACCTCGTGCCGGGACAGCTCGATCCGCTGCTCCTCGGTGAGTTGCTCCCACAGATCGGTGCCGTAGAGCGACAGCCGATGCGGTGGGGAGAAGAAGCGACCCGGCTCGAGCGGCGCGTCCCAATCGATGTCGACGACCGGGTCGTACGTCGTGGTCGCGGAGGATCGGAGCAGTCGCTCTCCGGTGCGCTCGCTCGCCGTCTCGCTGAGGTCGATCGTCCTCGGGTCGAGGGCGCTGGTCGCCATGGTTCCTCCCGAGCTCGATTCGATACGTCAGGCTCAATGTAACATCGCCCATGGCATATATGAACCGGAGAATCGACATTGCGGGGGCGATGGCCCCCGCAATGTCGATTCGCTCGTCAGTTCACCGGCATCTCGTACTCGAGGGTGTCCTTGTGGTGCGTCGGCTGGAGCGGGTCGTTGGGGTCGTCATCGAGGACGCACTCCTCGACCGGCCCCAGCGCCGTGGCGGTCGTGATGATCGCGAAGGTGTCGTGGAGGTCGCCGTAGACCATGCCGAGGTGGTCGTTCGTGACGATCAGGGTCTCGTCGTCGGCGAAGTCGGACGGCCGCACCGTGAACGAGATGTCGTTGGTCTTCCAGCGCACCCGGACCGGATGCTGCTCCGGCGCGTACGTGTAGCGGCCGGGCTGACAACGCTTCCCCTCGGGCGTGTACGCCACGTCGGCCGGGACGCCATGCGCCTCGAGCTGTGCTTCGAGCTCCTCGGCGTCGTCGAACTCGTAGATCGTCACCGTGATGGTGCCGTCCTCGTTGGTCCGCAGGTCGAACGCGGCGCTGGCCGGAGGAGCCGCGGTCTCGCCGCCGAGGAGCGGGATGCCGACGGCCGCGCCGATCGCGAGGGCGCCGGCGGACGCGACCGAGACGATGCGGGGCCGGCGCCACAGCGGCGTCCGGGCCGGTCGTCGCGCCGACAACTCCGCCGCCCGCTGCGCGACGACGGTCTTGAGCTCGCCGAGCAGACGCTTCTCGAAGCCGCCGAGGTCGTCTCGGCCCCTATCGCGATTGCTGGTCATGACGATGCCTCCGTTGGATGCGGGCCGGATACGGCCGACTCGGCGGTGAAGGGATTGAGCTGGGCCTGGAGCTGCCGACGGGCCCGATGCAGCCGGACCCGGGCTGTGACCGGCCGGATGCCGAGTGCCCCCGCCGCGTCCTGGACGGACAGCCCGTCCATCGACACCAGCTCGAGTACGGCCCGTTCGCCGTCGGAGAGCCGATCCATCGCGAGGTACAGCCGCCCAGCCTGTGCCTCGGCGTCGATCCGCTCCTCCAGTCGAGTCACGTCGTCGTGGTCCAGCAGCCGCCGGCCGGCGAACCGCCGGGCCGCGTCGAGCTCGCGACCGTGACGTCGCCGGTCGGCGGCCAGTACATTGCGGGCGACGCCGTACAGCCACGCCACCGGTGTGCCACGAGACGGCTGATAGCCGTCGGCCGACTCGATCGCTGCCAGGAACACCTCGGCCGTCAGGTCCGCGGCCCGATGCGGGTCGGTGACCCGGCGTACGACGAACCGCTCCACCGCATCGACATGCCTTCGGTAGAACGCCTCGAACGCCTCCGGATCGGTGCCGATCAGCCGCACGCGGTCGCTCGTCGAGCCACTCACCTGCCCACCCCTTCGCCGCCCTGCTTTCATGATGCTCTTGGTGGATTGGACGGTCGCCGTTACATCGGCGGGCAGAAATCTCAGTCGCCGAGGCAACGGATCGCCCGACGAGTCTCGTCTGACGGGGGATCGAGACGGAGGATCGCGCTGATGGAGGAAGCGGAGTTCGTCGAGCTCGTGCCGGTGCTGGGTCGCCGGCTGCGGCGCACGGCGTACCTCATGTGCGGGAGCTGGGCGACAGCCGAGGACGCCGCACAGGAGGGACTCGTCCGCGTCTTCCTGGCACTACCACGGATCGAGCGCAAGGGCGGGATCGAGGCGTACGCCCGCCGCTGCGTCATCTCGGCTCTGCTCGACCAAGCCAAGCGACCGTGGCGGCGCGAGTCCCCGAACGTGCTGGCCGAGCAGGATCACGCCGATCCGACTGACGCCGAAGCGCTCGTCGACCAACGGCTGGCGATGATCCAGGCACTTCAGCGGCTGCCGTCGAGGCAGCGGGCCGCCGTGGTGCTGCGCTACTACGACGAGCTGAGCGTGCGCGAGACGGCCGAGGCGCTGCGGGTGTCGGAGGGCACCGTCAAGAGCCAGACGGCGAAGGGACTGGCGAATCTCCGAGCCCAGATCTCGACGCTCGCTGGACGTGAAGGTGGGGAGCGATGAGCGGCGACATCGTCGAAGGCTTGAAGCGAGCCGGCTCCAGCGACGAGCCTCCGTTGGGCTTCGGTGCCGCCGAGGTCGTACGCGTGGGGCGGATCCGGCGGCGTCGGCGTCGAGTGTACGGAGGGTCGGCCGTACTCGGCGTCGCCATCGCGGCGATCGCCGCGTGGGCCGTCCTGCCGGGCTCGTTCGAAGACCGGTCGGGACCCGTCGGCGAGCCGGATACTCTGCCGCTCGACCGTGGGCCGATGTCCGACGCGGAGGTCCGGGCGGCCCTCATCAGCTCCGAGTGCATCCGGGAGCCTGACAACCTGACCACGATCTACGCGCGGCAAGTCGACTCGATGTCTGGAACGGCGCCGGCGGTGTTGGCGACGGGGGAAAGGCCCGATGGCGCGGTCTACACCTGTGGCACCCATTGGTCGGTCCGCGGCGAAGGTCCATTGCTGTGGATGCAGGACCCCGCGCATCCCATCGTGCCGATCGCGAGCGACCTTGCAATAGGCAGCATCGAGGGCGCGTGGGGGGCGCAGGGTGGGTTCTACCGCGTGGCGGACTCTGTCGAGAGGGTCGAGACCAGGGTCGGCACGCCCGGCGGCTCGGAGCCGTGGCGAGTGTCCACGCCGTTCAATGGCGTGGTCTTCTGGTCCGCATGGGCCGAAGAGGGGGCCTACGACGACGACGACGAGGTGTGGCTGCAATGGCGCGCCTTCGACACCGCCGGCAACCGGATCGACTCGGCGTTGATGCCCTCCGCGCCGGAGCTGATCGATCCCACGGGTAGTAGCGAGGTCGTCGCTGAGTACGACGGGATCAGCGGCCTGCTGGTCCAGGCTGCCCAGGATCACCTCCAGACCGAGGCCGGAAACCTGGAGGGTGGATCGGTGCGCAACGGCAGCCGAGACGACGCCGGCTGGGCCAGCGTCACCACCCATCTGTGGTGGTCGCCGTGGCACCGTACGGCGACCGCCGGCGTCGAGCTGTCCTTGAACCGGCCGGATACGTACACCGACAGCGAGCTGCGTGCCCGGATCGGCTGTCAGGCTCGGTTCGAATGCGCGCGGGTCGACCTCGGTGACCACGGATCGGCCTGGGTCGGCGAGAACGACGCCGGCAGCCTCGCGGTCGGCCACGTCCAGCCGGACGCCGAGATCGTCTACATCGTCATCGACACTGAGGACCCCTACCTCCCCGACTCCGATGTCGCCATCGACATCACCGTCGACGAGGTGATCGGCTTCGTCACCGACGACCGGCTCAACCTGCCGTAGTAGCCCGCCCACGGCGAAAGAATCGACATCGTGGGGGTCCCAGCCCCCGCGATGTCGATTCCCTCGTCGACGCGAGTACGCCTTAGGCTGAGTAACCGTGATGCCACTTGTCATCGGCAGCGGCGGTCGCGAACACGCGCTGACGCTGGCCTTCTCTCGGGATCAAAACGTCACCGACCTGCATGCCGCCCCGGGCAATCCGGGGATGGCGGCGATCGCCCACACCCATGCGGTCGACCCGCTCGACGGCGAGGCGGTCGCCGCGCTCGCGACGCGGATCGGGTCCGACCTCGTCGTGATCGGCCCGGAGGCGCCGCTGGTCGACGGGGTCGCCGACGCGGTACGAGCCGCCGGTGTGAGCTGCTTCGGCCCGACGGCGGACGCGGCTCGGATCGAGGGCTCGAAGGCGTACGCCAAGGACGTCATGGCCGCGGCCAACGTGCCGACGGCACTGGCCCACGTCTGCGAGACCGAGCCGGAGGTGGTCGCGGCGCTCGACGCCTTCGGCTCGCCGTACGTCGTGAAGGACGACGGTCTGGCCGCCGGCAAGGGTGTGGTCGTGACCGACGACCGGGCCATCGCACTGGCGCACGCCAAGGCTTGCGGCCGGGTCGTGATCGAGGAGTACCTCGACGGGCCGGAGGTGTCGTTGTTCGCGGTGACGGACGGGAGCACGGTCGTCCCGCTACAGCCGGCCCAGGACTTCAAGCGCCTCGGCGACGACGACGCCGGACCCAACACGGGCGGCATGGGCGCCTACACGCCGCTGCCCTGGGCGCCGGATGACCTGGTCGACGAGGTCACCGAGCGCGTGCTCTTGCCGACGGTCGACGAGATGGCGCGCCGCGGCACACCGTATGCGGGTCTGCTCTATGCCGGGCTGGCGCTGACGTCGCGCGGCGTACGCGTGGTGGAGTTCAACGCCAGGTTCGGCGACCCCGAGACGCAGCCGCTGCTGGCGCTGCTGGACTCGTCGCTGTCCACCCTGCTCCATGCGGCGGCCACCGGCCGATTGCACGAGGTCGAGCCGCCGCGCTTCCACTCCGGCGCCGCGGTCGCGGTCGTGATGGCCGCCGACGGCTATCCCGACGCGCCGCGCAAGGGCGACCAGATCACCGGCGTCGACGCGGCCGCGGCGATCGACGGCGTGGAGATCGTGCACGCCGGCACGGCCCACGACGCCGAGGGACAGCTGGTCACCGCCGGCGGCCGGGTGCTCGCCGTCACGGCGACGGGACCGGACCTGCCGACTGCCCGCGACCGCGCGTATGCCGGTGCCGAGGCGATCGAGTTCGACGGCGCCCAGTTCCGCGCCGACATCGCGAGCCGCCACGGATCTTGAGACATCCGGGTAGCGATGGCTACCCGAATGTCTCAGGACTTCGCGGCCTCGGCCTTGTCGCGAAGGATGCGCTGGCTCGCTAGCTTGCCGGGTGCGCCTATGACGCAGCCGCCCGGGTGCGTACCCGAGCCGCACTGGTAGTAGCCGTCGATCGGCGTCCGGTAGTCGCTCCATCCCGGAGCCGGCCGGAAGAAGTACATCTGCGGCGCCAGGAACTCGCCGGCGAAGATGTTGCCCTCCGACAGGCCGACCGTGCGCTCGATGTCGAGCGGCGTGACGATCTCGCGATGCAGCACGAGGTCGCCGAAGCCGGGGAAGAACGACTCGAGCGTCGCCTGGACCGTGTCGGCGAACTTGTCCCGCTCGGTGTCCCAGTCGCTGTTCTTGAGCTGGTACGGCGCGTACTGGATGAAGCACGACATGACATGCTTGCCCGGCGGCGCCATGTCGGGGTCGATGACCGACTGGATCGCGCCGTCGATGTACGGCCGCGAGCTGTACCAGCCGTACTTCGCGTCGTCGTACGCCCGCTCGAGGTACTCCATGGTCGGGCCGATGTTGACGAAGCCGCCGTACTGGTCGATCCGGTCGCTCAGTCCCGGGAACACCGGCAGCCCGTCGAGGGCGAAGTTCACCTTGGCCGACGTGCCCTGGTAGCGGAACCGCGTGATGTCCTCGACGAAGTCGCCGGGCAGCTCGCGGCGATCGACCAGCTCGAGGAAGGTACGCCGCGGGTCGAGTGCGCTGACGACGATGTCGGCGGACAGCTCCGTGCCGTCCGCGAGCGCGACGCCGACGGCCCGCCCGTCCTTGGTGACCATGGTGTCGACCGGCGACTCGAGCCGGATCTCCGCGCCATACGCCTGCGCGGCCCGCGCGACCACCTGGGTGAAGCCGCCGTTGCCGCCCTTGTGGAATCCCCAGACGCCGTACTCGCCGTCGTGCTCGCCCATCGAGTGGTAGAGCAGGACGAGCCCGGAGCCCTGTGACATCGGGCCGACCTTGGTGCCGATGATCCCGGACGAGGCGATGTAGCCCTTGAGAAGGTCGCTCTCGAAGTAGTCGTCGAGGAAGTCGGCGGCGCTGCCGGTCAGCAGCCGGACCAGATCGTGCAGCACCTTCGGCTCGACGCTCTTGAGGTGGCTCGCCAGGTCGGCCAGCGCCGCGGCGTCCTCCGGCGTCTTGCCCCACAGGTTCGGCGGCGCCTTGTCGATCAGCGGCCGGACCAGCTGAACGACCCGCGACATGTCGTGCTCATAGCGCTCGTACGCGTCCGCGTCGTGCTTGGAGTGGCGCCGGATCTCCTGCATGTTCTCGTCCTCGTCGGCGCCGAGGATGAGGTAGTCGCCGTTCTCCGCCGGGGCGAACGACGACGGCATCTCGATGGGCAGGAAGCCGTGCTCGACCAGATCCAGTTCCTGGACGATGTCCGGCCGCAGCAGACTCAGGGCGTAGGAGAACGTGGTGAAGTGAAAGCCCGGGTAGAGCTCCTCGGTGATCGCGGCGCCACCGACTAGGTGCCGCCGCTCCAGGATCAGGGTCCGCAGTCCTGCCTTCGCGAGGTACGCGCCGTTGACGAGCCCGTTGTGGCCGCCGCCGACGACGATCGCGTCGTACTCGTTTTCTGACATGGCCTTCACCTCAGGTGGTCTTGCGGTCCGAGTTGGCGGTCTTACGGTCCGGGTTGGACGTCTTACGCTCGGGGTTGAACAGCGGGACCCGGGCCGTCTCGGCGTGAGCGCGCTTGTACTCGTGGTCGATGGTGATCTCGACATGGACGTCGGTGCCGGACTTGGCGTACGACGGCCGGAGTCGGGCCAGGCCGATGTGGCGCTGCAACACGGGGGAGTACATCAGCGTCGTGGCGTAGCCGATCTGGTCACCGGACTCGACGTCGTAGAGCATCGACTCCCACGGCAGTGGCACCGGGTCCTTCGGCGTGATCAGGCCGGCCTCGGCATGCAGTCGGTCGTAGTCCTGCCAGTCGAGGACGAGGCCGGTCATCGCCCATCTGGACGACTTCGTCGCCAACTCGCGCCGGATCGCGTCGCGGCCGACGAACGGCCGGTCGTCGGTGTCGATGCCCCGCAGCATCCAGCCGAGGCCGAGCTCCTTCGGAGTGAAGCGCTCCTGGTCGGTGTAGGCGAGCCGGCTGGAGCCGAACTCCACGTCGATCAGGATCAGGCCGGCCTCGATCCGGGCCATCAGCAGCGCCTCTTCGCCGAACGGCCGGATGCTGTGGCCGCGTCCGACGTCCATGATCGCGTCGAACACCGCGCCGGCCTCGTCGGCCGGTACGAAGACCTCGAAGCCCAGATCGCCGGTGTAGCCGGTCCGCGAGATCCGGACCGCCGTCTTGCCGATCTTGGCGGCGGTGTGGTCGAAATACCCCAGGTCGCTGACCTCGGGGGCCAGCGCGCTGAGCACGGCTCGTGACCTCGGACCCTGGACAGCGAGGACGCCGTAGTCGTCGGAGACGTCCTCGATCTGGACCTCGTAGCCGACCGCCAGATCACTCAGGTAACCCAGGTTCGGCCGAGCGGAAGTCAGGAAGTACTCCGATTCAGAGTGCCGGAAGAACACGCCGTCTTCGAGCACGTAGCCCCGGTCGTCGCACCACACGCTGTACTGCGCATGTCCCGGACGGCATTTTCGGATGTCCCGGGTGAGTACGCCGGAGAGGAAACGTTCGGCGTCACGACCCCGGATCCAGTACTTGAACAGCGGCGACGTGTCGAACACCCCGACGCCGTTGCGGACCGCGAAGTATTCGTGCTTGGCCGACATGCCGTACTTGACGGCCGACAGATAGCCGGACCAATGGGCCCACAGGCCCGTACGGTTGAGCGGCTCCAGCCGGTCGTGGAAGGGCGTGGTCTTGACCATGACAAGACCCTAAGCTCTCGGAGCCGAGTTCGGGACCCCTGACTGACTGTTCGATCAGTTTCGTCTAGTGACAAGACCAACGCGCGGCGATACGCTCAGTGCGCATCCCGGAGGGCCCGCACATGTCCATCCAGGAGGGCCCGCACATGTCAAAGTCTTCGGCTGCTCTTACCGCCTCGATTTCTCTCGGATTGATCGTCTCCGGGATTGTGTACTCCGCCCCGGGCACCGCTCAGTCTGAAGCCGCGACCGTCGCTGCGGCGGCTCCGACCGAGGCGCCGTGGAACGGGGAGCCGATCTCCCCGGGACTCGGACCGACGTACGGCGAAGAGTGGTGCGCACCGGTTGGGAACGAGAACGTCCCGCAGTCGGCTCCGCTGGCTCTGATCCCGAACGCGGCGATCAAGTGCACGCTCGCCAAGTTCGAGAAGGAGGCGGCCGTCGCCGGAGTGCCCGACCGTCTGGACTACGACGTCATCGGGCAGTCGGTGCTCGGCCGCGACATGTACGGCGTAGTCGTGAATGCGCTCGACACTCCGGACCAGGAGCGTGACTACGCCCGATGGCAGCAGCTCCGGCAGCTCATGTTCACCGATCCCGCGCAGGCCCAGGCCTTGCGCCAGTCGTGGGGTCAAGAGGTCAAGATGCCCATCTTCGTCGAGGCGAACATCCACGGTGGCGAGCGCGAGGGCACCGACGCGATGATGCAGGTGATCCGCGATCTGGTGACGCTGCCGTACGGAACCAACGACATCGTCGACGAACTGCTCGACCACGCCATCGTGGTCGTTATCCCGACCACGAACCCCGACGGACGCGTGGACGGCCGGCGGACCAACGAGAACCGCTTCGACATGAACCGGGACTTCCTCGTGCAGTCCCAGCCGGAGATCCGGATCAACACCGCCTTCCAGCTCGAGTGGCTGGCCCCGGCGGCGCTCTACATGCACGGCTATTACAACCCGACGCTCATCGACGGACTGACCAAGCCGCACAATCCGGGCCTGGAGTACGACAAGTTCCTGTACTGGAACCAGCGTCGGCTGGATGCGAACCAAGCAGCACTCGAGGCCATCGGTCGGCAGATCCAGCGGCCGGTCAACCAATGGGACAAGCGGGGCGTGAGTGGCACAAAGAACGGCAACCCGGCCGTCGCCGAGGGATGGGACGACTGGGGTCCGTTCTACAGCCAGACGTATGGCGCGTACTTCGGCGTGGACGGATCCACCGTGGAGATGTGCAACGACGCGAAGTGCGGTGGCCGGCTGGGCTCGAAGCGCGAGCAGTACCTCACGTTCTACTCCTCGGCGGAGTTCTGGATCGATAACCGGGGCGCCATCCTGCACGACCAGCTGGAGATCTTCCGCCGGGGCGTGACCGGAGCAGCTCGGCCGAACTGCTGCGACGACCCACTCATCGCGGGCCGTGGCTTCACGGAGGCCCAGCACAACTGGATGGTCGAGTATCCGGAGGCGTTCCTCATCCCGTTCGTCGGCGGCTCGGCCGACCAAGTCTCGCCCCACCGCGGCGTGCAGCGCAGCGACGCCGAAGCCAACCGGATGGCACAGTGGCTGTTGGACAACGGGATCGAGGTCGAGCGGACCGACCAGGACCTCACCTGGGACGGCCGGACCTACCCCGCAGGTACCTATGTCGTTCCCATGGACCAGGCGATGCGCGGTCTGGCGTACACGACCCTGACCGCTGGTCAGGACATCTCGAGTCGGATCAGCCAGCTCTACGCGCCGCCGGGCGCCTGGAGCCACGGATCGCTTTGGGGCGCGGACGTCGCGGAGGTTCCCGCCGGCGATCCGACTTTCAACCCGAGTACGGTGCCGGTCACGCAGGTCAACGCGCTCCAAGGTGGCGTACGCACTGGGCCGGCTGATTGGTATGCCGTGACCGTCAAGGGCGTGGGTGAGGTCCGAGCCGTGCTCGACCTGCTGCGCAGCGGGATCGACGGCGAGGTCTCGGAGCAGCCCTTCGAGAGCGCCTCCGCCGGTCAGATGCCAGCCGGCTCGTTGATCTTCGATGCCGATAGCACGACGGCGGGCGCCTTGGCGGCCGCGGGTCAGGCCGGCGGGATGTACTTCGAACGCGGCCTGGGCCCGACACCAACCGCGACTCAGCTGGACGAGGCACCGAACGTCGCCGTCTTGGTCGACACGGCCAACCCGGTCGAGTCGGAGCAAACGTGGTCGCTGCGGCAGATCTTCGGAAACGATGTGGACTTCGTCTCGATGGTGAGCGGATCCGACTCGCTCGAGAATGCGGCGACCGACCCGCTAGCGGAGTACGACGTCATATACAACACAGGGCAGCTCTATCCGCCGGGTCGCAACGCCACGGCAAGGGACCGGCTGCAGGCGTTCTTCGAGCGCGGCGGCGGCTACATCGGCACTGGCCAGTCGGTGAACAACTTCGCCTTCTTGACCAAGTCCCAGCCGGCGCTCCTCCAGGGAAGCCTGGTTCAGGGGACCGACGCCGCCGGCGGCGGCATTGCCAGATGGGCCAATGTGGGTGCCGACGGACCGGTCACGGGAGGCTATCCGGTCAGCGACAACCTCTTCCTTCCGGCAGACGTCAGCTGGTTCTCGACGCTGCCTACTGGAGTCGCAGTAGACGGCCGTTACCTGTCGTCGACGACCGACATGTTCGTCGCCGGTCTATGGCGCGATCGGGATCCGCGGGCGGCGGATGCGCCGGTGATCGTGCACGGGACCACGACGCTGGGGAGCAGGTACCTCGCACTGGCGACGAACCCCTTCTCCAGGGGCGATGCGGAGCGCGAATGGCCCTTGATTGCCCAGGCGGCGCTGTGGACGAACCTCACAGATGATTAGCACTGAAAATCCCCTAGCGGGACTACGTCCCTCTACTGACCAATGGGTCAGTAATCGTGACCTAGGACCTCGTGACAACGCTCCGTACACGGCGATACTCTCGGGACCTTCCACGAGGAGGGTCGTATGCGCAGGTATTCAGCGGGGCTGGCGGGGATGGCCGCCCTGGCGCTTCTGGTCGCCGGCTGTGGGTCGGACGAGCGAGACGTCGGCGGCAGTAGTGACGAGCCGGCGCCGGAGGGTGGGGTCTGCGACTCGACCGACGCCAGCGGCGACCTGCTCGCTCAGATCTGTGAGGACGGCACCCTCACGGTGTCGACCGACCCGGCCTATCCGCCGCAGTCGGTGCTCAACGAGCAGACCGGGGAGCTCGAGGGCTTCGACATCGACGTCGCGACCGAGATCGCCAACCGGCTCGGGGTGAATGTTGCCTGGCAGGAGCCCGCGTGGGAGGTCATCACCGCGGGAAGCTGGAACGGTCGCTGGGACATGAGCGTCGGCTCGATGACCCCGACCAATGACCGGCAGCAGGTGCTGGACTTCACCCAGCCCTACTACTACACGCCGGCCGTCGTCGTGGTGCACGAGGACAACACCTCCGTGACCGACGTGTCGACTGATCTCGACGGCGCCTCGATCGGAGTCTGCGCCGCCTGTACCTACGAGCAGTTCCTCAACAAGGACCTCAACATCCAGGGCTTCCAGTTCGACTTCGTAATCGACGACGCTGACGTACACGGCTATGACACCGACACGACGGCCCTGCAGGACCTGTCGCTCGGCGACGGCGTCCGGCTGGACGCGGTCATCACCTCACTGACCACCGCACAGGGCTTCATCGACAACGGTCAGCCGGTGAAGATCGTCGGCGAGCCGGTGTTCTACGAGCCGCTGGCGGTCGCGATGGACAGGAGCTCCGAGCTCGACGACGCGACGCTGGTCGAGGCTGTGGACCAGATCGTTGGCGACATGCACGAGGACGGCACCCTGACCGAGCTTTCGGAGAAGTGGTACGACGGAACTGATCTGACGGTCCAGCAGTGACCTCAGAAGGGGGGCGGCTCGAGCGACTGGCCCTGGCCGGTGCGCGAGTGCCGTTCCGCCTGAAGGTGGCCGCGGTCTGGGTAGTGATCTTCGCGGTCCTCGTCTTCTTCTTCTGGGTCGCGCAGTTCGATACCGAGTGGATGCGGGACAACTTCACCTACATCGCCAAGGGCCTGCAGTTCACGCTCTACATCGCCGTCGGCGGCATCGTGTTGGCGGTCGTCCTGGCCCTGTTGGGTGCCCTCGCCCGGATCTCGTCGAACTCGATCGCGTACGGGATCTCAGGCTTCTATGTGTCGTTCTTCCGCGGCACGCCGCTGATCGTGCAGATGTTCCTGATCTACCTCGCCCTCCCCCAGGTGGGTCTCAACCTGCATGACCAGGTTCCCGACCTTTTCCCGCAGACGCTCGCGAACCAGCTGGTCCTGGACGCTGCTGTCGCCGGAACCCTCGCACTGGGACTCAACTACGGCGCCTACATGACCGAGATCTTCCGGGCCGGCATCCAGTCGGTCGCGGCCGGGCAGGGCGAAGCGGCCGACGCGCTGGGCATGACCTACCGGCAGAAGATGCGCAGGGTAGTGCTGCCGCAGGCCTTCCGCGTCATCATCCCGCCGACCGGCAACGAGTTCATCGCCATGCTCAAGGACACCGCCTTGGTGTCGTTCCTGGGCGTGTCGGTCGCGCAGGCCGAGATCTTCCGCCGGGCCCAGTTGGTCGGCAGAGCGGACTTCAAGAACCTGGAGGCGCTGCTCGTCGCTGCCGCTCTGTACTGGGCACTGACGATCGTGTTCACCTTCTTCCAGCGCCGGCTCGAAGCCCGGATGTCGCGCGGGTACATCCGGACGCAGGACCTGACTGCCGCATCTGCCGAGGAGCAGAAGCACGGCGGCGGAGGGGGCAGCATCGGATGAGTGAGCGCGACGTTGTCATCCGGGTCGAGGGACTGCACAAGCGTTTCGGCCGTCTCGAGGTCGTGAAGGGCGTCGACCTGGACCTGCACAAGGGCGAGGTCGTGGTGGTCTTCGGCCGGTCCGGATCGGGCAAGTCGACGGTCCTCCGCTGCGTCAACTTCCTCGACGACCCGACGCAGGGCACCATCGAGGTCGCGGGGATGCGGTTGTCCGGCGGCTTCCGCAGTCGTCGCAAGCGCGAGCAGATCCGGCAGCTTCGCCTGCATGTCGGCATGGTCTTCCAGCAGTTCAACCTCTTCCCGCACATGACGGCACTGGAGAACGTACGAGTCGCGCCGATCTGTGCCGGGCTCAAGGACAACCGGATCCGCGCGACGGAGCTGCTGGAGCAGGTCGGGCTCGCCGACAAGGCGAACGAGCACCCGATCCGGCTGTCCGGCGGTCAGCAGCAGCGGGTTGCCATCGCCCGGGCACTCGCGATGCAGCCCGACGCGATGCTGTTCGACGAGCCGACCTCGGCGCTCGACCCGGAGCTGATCGGCGAGGTCCTGGCCGTGATGAAGTCCCTCGCGACCGACCTGCACATGCCGATGATCGTCGTGACCCACGAGATGGGATTCGCCCGCGAGGTTGCCGACCGGATGCTGTTCTTCCACGAGGGGGTCGTCTGGGAGGAAGGACCGCCGGAGCAGGTCTTCGAGTCGACGCAGAAGCCGGAGACCCGGAAGTTCCTCGACGCGGTGCTCTGAGCTGCTGTCCGTTGGCGAGGGCCCGATGTCGGCGGCGTCTCATACGGTCGGTTGATGACGTCCTGGGCAGCGGCTCGCGAGTTCGTGTTCCGCGACGCGCGGCTCGTCGAGAGGCGACTCTTCGCGACGATGTTCGAGGGGGCGCCGGCGGATGGGGTCGCACGAGCCGTTCGGGCCTATCGCAACGACGACGGCGGGCTCGGTCACGCTCTCGAGCCGGACGTTCGGTGTCCCGAAAGCCAGCCGCTGTTCGTTCTCTTCGGGCTGACACCACTCGCCTCGGTGGGTGCCCGCGACGACGATCTGCTGACGAGCTGCTGCGAGTTTCTCGAGACGGTGGCCGACGATCGGGGCGCGGTCCCGATAATCCTGCCGTCGGCGGCCGACTACCCGCGAGCGGAGCATTGGACCAACGCCCGGCTGCCGCCCAGCCTGCAGCCGACGATCGGGATCGCGGCCTCCCTCCATGCACTCGGGTTCACGCATCGATGGCTGGACCATGCGACCGACTATTGCCTCGACGAGCTGAAGCGGGGGCCGGAGCCAGAGGCGCACCTGCTGCGGGAAGTCCTTCGTTTCCTCGACGTCGTGGACGAGCCGGCACTACGCGATCGGGCGGTCGCGGCGATTCCGGGGGCCGAGGACTTCCGAGCCGATCCGACGTCGACCGACTACGGGCTCACCCCCTTGCAGATGATCCCGACGTCCTCGCTCGCCCGGGAGTTGTTCGCGGCCGACCTCCTCGACGCGCACCTCGACACGCTGGAGCGGGACCAGCGCGACGATGGCGGCTGGCCGCTCGACTGGGACCCGCCGACTGCCGCCGCCGGACTCGAGTGGCGGGGTCAGCGCACGGTGGAGGCGCTGGAGATCCTGCGGACCTACGACCGGCTGCCGCCGGACGCCTAAGTCCCCCGTCGCGCCGAGATTGCGCGTCCTCCCCACGCCGGGGCGTGAAGACGCGCAATCTCGGCGCGATTCCGGATCGGCGACAATGTGGACGTGACGATCCCGAACGTCCTCGCGCAGCGCTATCCGTCGGCCGAGCTGGTCCGGCTGTGGACGCCGGAGCACAAGGTCGTCCTGGAGCGCCGACTGTGGATCGCCGTCCTTCGGGCCCAGGCCGAGCTCGGGATCGACGTCCCGGCCGGCGCGATCGAGGCGTACGAACAGGTCGTCGACAAGGTCGACCTCGACTCGATCGCCGCCCGCGAGCGCGTGACCCGGCATGACGTGAAGGCGCGGATCGAGGAGTTCAACGCGCTAGCCGCGCAGGAGCAGGTCCACAAGGGCATGACGTCTCGCGACCTCACCGACAACGTCGAGCAGTTGCAGGTGCGCGACTCACTGCGGCTGGTACGCGACCACGCCGTCGCGGCCCTCGCCCGGCTCGCCGCGCTGGCGGCGGAGCATCGCGAGCTCCCGATCTCGGGTCGTAGTCACAACGTTCCGGGGCAGGTGACGACGCTCGGCAAGCGGTTCGCGACGGCGGCCGACGAGCTGTTGGTGGCATTCGAGCGGCTCGAGGAACTGATCGAGCGCTATCCGTTGCGCGGGATCAAGGGACCGATGGGGACGGGTCAAGACCAGCTCGACCTGCTCGGCGACTCCGACCGGCTCGCCGATCTCGAGCGCCGGATCGCGGAGCATCTTGGCTTCGCTCGGGTGCTCGACAGCGTCGGTCAGATCTATCCGCGCTCCCTGGACATCGATGTCGCCAGCGCGCTCGCCCAGCTCGTCGCGGCGCCGTCGAACCTGGCGACCAGCATCCGGCTCATGGCCGGTGCCGAACTCGTCACCGAGGGCTTCCAGCCTGGCCAGGTCGGTTCGTCGGCGATGCCGCACAAGATGAACACCCGGTCCTGCGAGCGGATCAACGGCCTGGCCGTCGTCGTGCGTGGCAATCTCACGATGCTCGGCGAGTTGGCGGGCGACCAGTGGAATGAGGGCGATGTCTCCGACTCGGTGGTACGCCGGGTCGCCCTGCCCGACGCGTTCTTCGCCGCCGACGGAGTCTTCGAGACGCTGCTGACGGTGCTGGCCGATTTCGGTGTCTTTCCGGCCGTCGTCGATCGAGAGCTGCGCCGATACCTGCCATATCTGGCGACGACCAAGATCTTGATGGCCGCGGTCCGGGGCGGCGTCGGCCGGGAGCAGGCGCACGAGGCGATCAAGGA
>Ga0075421_100003603_pt1 | contig 18536 bp, 18 predicted proteins | sample SoiMetdeltSBSDD5_FD_75292 | JGI IMG/M metagenome (GOLD analysis project Ga0075421, IMG submission 75292) | Bulk soil microbial communities from a Populus tree surrounding site in Tennessee, USA - Soil MetaG P. deltoides SBSDD5 | ecosystem: Environmental > Terrestrial > Soil > Tree plantation... | reverse complement strand
TCAAAATAGATATAATGTCTTTAGATTCCAAAAGGCAAAGGGCATCATCTTTTGAGATGCTCTTTTTTTCTAGGCATTTTTCAAGAATTTCAGATATTGGACTATCTTTAATAGAAATTGAAATTTCTGAATTCATCACTTTAATATCTATTACTAAAGTAATTTATCTTTAGTTTTTTATAGTATAGGAAACATCATATATTCTATCATTAAAAACTAAAGATATGAGTGAGCCTAATTCTATTAATGATTCCAATACAAAATTTATCGTACCGATAAAATTATCAGATAAAACAATGAAACTAAGCGACGATGTCAAAAATGAATTAAAGAGTATAGGAATGATGGATGAAAAAGGAAAACTTAAATTGAAAGGCGTTAGTCCTAAAATGCTAAAAAGAATGAAAATGGAGTCTGTAGATTGTCCTGTTCTTCAAAGAGAGATATCGTTTATCCCATGTTACGTCTGCAAGAATTTTCATAGTAGAATATCGGGACAAGTGTATTGTCGTGGTGAACCATTATAACAATTAAATTTAGATCAAGGGATTTTTTTGTCAGAATTAAAAGATATAGGAATAACAACTAGCAAAGAAGATGATTTTAGTGAATGGTATACTCAAGTAGTGACTAAAGCTGGATTAATAGATTATTCACCCGTTAAGGGGTTCATTGTACTTAGACCATATGGATATCGAATTTGGGAGATTATCAAGGAGTCACTAGATAAAAAATTAAAAGAATCAGGACATCAAAATGGATTCTTACCTATTCTTATACCAGAGAGTCTTTTATCTAAAGAAAAGGACCATTTCAAAGGTTTTACTCCAGAGGTATTTTGGGTCACAAAAGCAGGTGATACAATTTTACCTGACAAGTTAGCTGTCCGACCCACTTCCGAGACTCTAGCCTATCAAATTTTTTCTAAATGGATAATGAGTTATAGGGATCTTCCGTTGAAAATTAACTTTTGGAATTCAGCATTACGTGCAGAAATTAAATCTACTAAACCTTTTATCAGAAACTCAGAATTTCTCTGGCAGGAAGGCCATACTGTCCATGAAAATCAACAAGAGGCAGAAGAAGAGGTTTTGCTAATACTAAATTACTATCAATCTCTTATTGAAAACTTTTTGGCTATTCCAACTCTCAAAGGGATCAAATCAGAAAGAGAAAAATTTGTCGGGGCACTATATACTAACACTATTGAATCACTAATGCCAGATGGAAAAGCATTGCAAATGGCTACTTCTCATAACTTAGGTCAGAATTTCTCGAAACCTTTTGAAATCCGTTTTTTAGGTAGAGATTCCAAACAATATTTTGCATGGCAAACTTCTTGGGGAATTTCTTGGAGATTGATAGGAGCGTTAATTATGATCCATGGTGATAATAAAGGTTTAATTTTACCGCCTAAGATAGCTCCTATCCAAGTTGTGATAGTTCCCATTTTTAAGAAGAAAGATCGAGCTATAGTAATTGAAGAATCTAAAAAACTTTATACTGAATTAAATGGTTTCGATTTGAGGATAATTGTTGATGATAGAGAAGAATATACAGCAGGATGGAAGTTTAATGACTGGGAAATTAAGGGAGTACCTCTGAGGATTAATATTGGTTTGAGGGATATAAACAATAATAATTTAGAGATTGTTAGAAGAGATACAGGAGAAAAAATGTCGATTAAACGAGAGGATTGTATCAATTCCTTACATGTTTATTTGGATCAAATTCAAAAATCCTTATTCGAAAAGGCTAAGATTATACAAAATAATAATATTGTAAGAACCACTAATTATGATGAAATGAAGAAATTATTAAATGAAAAGGGAGGTTTTATTTTGGCAGACTGGTGTGAAAAAGAAGAATGCGAAAATAACATAAAAAATGAGACAGGTGCGGATATCAGACTTATTCCATTTGAGAAATATTCTTCAGAGAATAAATGTATATATTGCAATGAAAATTCAAAAAAAACAGTAATTTTTGCTAAAGCATATTAATTTATTTCCTTGTCGAAGTAAAATTTTGATATCTGCAACTTATTATTCCATGAGTTGGATATTTAATGAAAATTATTGACTTAAATTACACAAAATATAAACAGATAGGAGTCTAAATATTTGGATGGCATTAATGATATACTCACTTTTTTTGACTTTGGATATGATGAATATGGCAACGTAGGTAGATATTTCGGAATTTTAATTATTACGTTTTTCGCTAGCATAATTGTATTTATTCCTGTTCCTTATTTCCCTATACTATTCACCGCAGGTGTTGACCAGAATCTTGATCCACATTTGGTCTCCCTTTTTAGTGCAGTAGGAGCAGTAATCGCAAAATTAATAATTTTTTATGTAAGTTACTATGGAAGAAATATTTTGAGTACTAAAACTAAAAAAAGGATGCTTCCTCTCCAAAAACTTTTGTCTAAATATGGTTGGCCTGGAGCTTTTGCTGCGGCATTGACTCCTATTCCTGATGATGTTGTTTATATTCCACTTGGGTTAGCAAAATATAATCCAGCCAAATTTGCAATAGCTACTTTTTCAGGAAAATTCATTCTCAACGAATTTATAGTCTTTGGTAGTGTTATTTTCGGCAGACCAGTTGTTGAAGTGTTAACTTCTGACAATACGAATCCTATTTATTTGTATATAGGAGTTGGCGTCAGTATTAGCGTATTGATATTGATAATTTTTTTATATCTTAGAATCGATTGGGGAAAGATTATTGGTAGATGGTTTCCATGGACATTAAATAATGATGATATGGATAATACATCGAATACCAAATAAGTAGATTCTTCGAAACAAGGAAATTAAAGGAAGAAAGAAATGATACACTATGATGATTATTATTATGAGTTTTCAAAAAAAAGTAATTTACGTAAAAACAATTTGATATTTCCTTTATTTGTTGATGAGAGTAATAAATTTCAAGAGTTAAATGTTATGCCAGGAATTTTTAAAGTTCCATATAGTAAGATTATCCAAATTTTAGAAGAAGTAGTTGAAAGTGGTGTAAATTCTATAATTCTTTTTGGTATACCAAGAGTACGAAATACTATGGGTACAGCAGCAATTTCCAAAAATGGGATAGTACAAAAATCTCTCAAGTTGATAAAATCAAATTTTGGAAACAAAATTTCGACTATTACTGATGTATGTATTTGTCAATATAACAATACAGGTCACTGTGGGTTATATAAAAAGACAAAAAAAGTAGTGGATAACGACTTGACAATTGAACTGTTATCCGATATCGCACTGAGTCATGCAATAGCAGGGGTAGATATTGTTGCACCATCATCCATGATGGATGGACAGGTTAAAAGAATAAAAGAAAAGTTGGATATGAATGGTTATAATAAAATAAAAATTTTGTCATTTTCTGCGAAACAATCTTCCTCATTTTACAAGCCATTCAGATCAGAAAATTTTATTCACTCGACCAATGAAATAGATAAATCCACATATCAAGTATCGTATCACAATCCAAGGGAAATACTGAGAGAAATTGAAACCGATATTCACGAAGGGTCAAATATGGTTATGATTAAACCAGCAATGTCGTCCCTGGATCTCATTTATAGAATCAAAAAGATATGTACTATCCCTTTAGTTGTTCAGATCGTATCAGGGGAGTATTCTATGATAAAAGCGGCTTCTACAACTGGTTTGTTTGATGAAACTATGTATATCTTAAATTTAATTTCCGCTCTCAAACGATCAGGTGCTGATAAAATTATAACCTATTCTTCATTAAACATTTCTAAATTTCTAATATAGTCATTGGTCTTGAATTCTTTAGATGAGACACAGTTATATATAATAAATATATCAAACGATTTATCCCGCGATAGCTCAGCCTGGTAGAGCTTTCGGCTGTAGTAGTTGGCTTATTTAGCTAACCGTATTTTCAGCCTATCAGGCTCACATTAACAGAAACCGAATTGTCGCAGGCTCAAACAAAATAACAATTTCGTTATTATGGGGCAAATCCTGCTCGCGGGATACAAAACTTTTGGAATTAAATGGAGAAATTTTATTGTCTTGCAAATCTTCCAAAACATTACTAGCGAATCCTACACTATTGTATCTAGTACTATCCAATTGGGCTTGCCACTTTTAGTAACCACAATGCTACTAAATTGATAAATTCACGAGTATATGCATCTGTCAAATTTAAGTTAATCAAAGAGATACATTGAATTTATCCTTTAAATGTAAGAGTGATAAACGATATCAAATTCGCCTAATTTCGTTTGATTATTTCCTTAAAATTAGAAGCAAGATTAAATCCTAGTTGCTTCTTTATATGCCTATTTTAAGGAGGTTCAGAGAAATCCTTCCTTATCTTAAAATTACAACTTGGGTAATTAACCCTCGAATAATACTATAGACTTGACTGTGCAATAAAAAGTTGTTAATTACTCTTGAAACCTCTTTTGGAATTTAGTAAAATAGTACGATTTTATGATTCACTTTTATAAATTCACTTATCTGTCTTATGTTATATCATCCAATAGATTCAGTCTTCTATTGCAGATTCCAGCAGCTAATATCACTAAACAAAACTTAATTCTTTAGTTTTTAGACACGAAGATTTATAATAATAGAATTTCGCTCCTCTCACTCTTTGCATAGATGAATCCTAGAATGATATTGGAGATGTCATATAATTATTTTAAAATTAATAGAAAATTACAAAATGTTTTTATTAACATTTAGTAATGATAATAAATATACGCCGATGAAGTATAGGAAGAGCCGTCTGATACGTTGTAGATGAAGAAGATTATGAGTTACTGAGGTGTTACTTATTGAGAATATGGAAATTGTTATAAATTTTCAAACAAATTGGTCTTTATTAGTTGTCAATTGTTTTTTTATTAGTTAATTATTTGTTGTAAAACATATTGAAATGGAGGATACCGTAAATTAAATGAAAAATCGGGCAGATATCGAAGTAATCGCGTCGATTCTTCGTAGTGCAAAAGATACATGGGAATATCAAACTACCATCATGAATAAAGCATCAATATCTCATTCTCAAGTTATTCGATATATATCCTTGGTTATGAACACAGGTCTCATCGAATATTCAAAAATTACTGGACTATATAAAACCACTAAAATAGGATTAGAATTTCTTGAAAAGCACGAAAAATTAATAATCTTATTTCCTGAGATTGCAGAGCCATCGAGATGTTCATAAACGAAATATTAACCATTGAGTTAGGTTCATTTAATAAATACTAGTAATTTATTGTAAGTTTTGTATTTGAGAGTAGCATGCTTATTTTCAGGAGGAAAGGATAGTACTTATTCATTATATTTGGCTAAACGTTGGGGATTGACAGTCAAATGTCTTTTAACTCTCATTCCACATTCTGATGAAAGCTATTTGTTCCATTTTCCAAATATTTGGACAACGCAGTTACAATCCCAAGCATTACAAATTCCCATTATTACGAAACAAATCAATTCAATATCGATTAATGATGAATGCGACAAATTAGATGAACTAATTGAACAAGCAAATAAGGAATATAAAATTGATGGAATTGTTCATGGTGGAATAGCTTCGAATTATCAAAAAAATAAATTTAATAAAATATGTGAAAAATATGACTTAAAACTCATTTCTCCATTATGGCAAATTGATCAGTATGATTATATGAATGAACTATTGAAAAATAATTTTTTAATTCAAATTATAAGCGTATCATCGATGGGTCTAGACTCTAATTTCCTTGGTATCACATTAAATCATTCAACTTTGCAGGAATTAATTAAGTTGAGTTTGAAATATAAGTTCAATATTTCTTTCGAAGGTGGCGAAGCAGAAACATTAGTATTAGACTGTCCAATTTTCAGAAAAAGATTGGAAATTTTAGAGTCTAGAATACATTGGGATGGTCAAAGAGGTATAGTAGAAATATCCGAAATAATATTATTAGATAAGTAAATGTTAGATAATCTGAGGACAGGCTTAAGGAGTGCCTTAAAGAAAATAGTTGGGGCATCTGATATTAATGAAGAACTTATAGATTCGCTGTCTAAGGATATACAAAGATCATTATTACAATCTGATGTTAATGTAAGACAAGTTCTTTCTATAACAAAAAATCTGAAGGAACGAGCGTTAAACGAACAGCCACCAAAAGGTTTAACGAAAAAAGATCATATAATTACAATTTTATACAATGAAATTTCGTCTCTTTTGGGATATAAAGGCAATCAGATTATTCATATAGATAAATCTCAATCACTTCCAGAAGACTCTTTTAACTTTCAACCAGGGAAAAAAAATATTATATTGATGTTGGGAATCCAGGGAAGTGGTAAAACTACTTGTACTGTTAAAATAGCTAGATGGTTTTCACGACATGGATATAAAGTAGCCATAATAGGCGCTGATACTTGGAGACCTGGCGCTCTTACACAGCTCAAAATGAATAGTATAAAGATTAAAGTTGAAGTATATGGAGAAGAAGAAAATAAGAACCCTATTTCCATAGTAAAAAATGGATTAAAATATTATGATTCTCAAGATTTGGACTTAATAGTAATTGATACAGCAGGAAGACATAAGGAAGAATCTGGATTACTGGAAGAGATGAATGAAATACATAAGGTTACCAGTCCTGATCTAGTTCTTTTAGTTATAGATGGAACAATTGGTCAGCAAGCTTATAATCAGGCAAAAGCATTTCATGACGCTGCCCCTATTGGAGGGATAATAATAACAAAATTAGATGGAACAGCAAAAGGTGGTGGTGCTTTAGCTGCATCCGCAGTTACAGGAGCAAAAATATGTTTTATAGGTACTGGAGAACGTATAGACGATCTAGAATTATTCTCACCAACTAGGTTTGTTGGACGGTTGCTTGGTATGGGGGACATCAAAGCACTCTTAGATATGGCCAAGAGCCTAGAGATTGAAGCAGATGAAACTCAGGCTAAGAGACTATTAGGAGGAAAAATGACTATAGAGGATTTCTATTCTCAAATGGAAAATGTTAATAAGATGGGATTTAGAAACGTTATAGAAAATTTACCTGGATTATCTGGAATGGTAAAAGATGAGCAATTAGATGTTTTACAAGGAAAAATTGAAAAATGGAGGTTTATAATACAGTCAATGACAAAAGATGAGAAGAAAGATCCTAATATTATCAATGATGCGAGAAGAAAAAGAATTTCTCGTGGTTCTGGAATAACAGAACATGAGGTAAAAGATATGATAAAACAATATAATAATTCAAAAACCATGATGAAACAGGCAAAAGGAAGACAAATGCATGGCATGTTGAGAAGATTTGGTTTTGGTTAAATCTTGGGTCACTCAAAATACCTGAATTATTCAAGCTCTTTCTATTCTGAATACCCGTTATGTTATACATGTTTGAAAAGGAATTTTCCTAGTTTAAAATATAACAATAAACTAACGAATGTAGAATGCTTTATTTGTAAAGGCATTTTCAGTATTATTAATGAAATTGCTCATAAAATATTCGATACGATTAATTTTCAAGAAAAATATAGCTATCGTTCATTTACTATAGGCACATCATTACCTTATTATATGTTTGATAAAGAGGATTATGTAAGGTCACTTTTTAAATTAAAAGATATCGAAGACATAAAAACTTCTTTTAATTATGAAATTAGGAACAAATTTAAATTATTATCAAAGAAAAAATTAAATCTTAAAAATCCAGACATTAAAATTAATCTATTTATTTCTGATAATAATGAATATTCTATTACAATTCTATCTCGTTCATTGTTTTTGCTAGGAAGGTATACTAAAAAAAAATTCATGGCTCAAAGAGAAAAAAATGATATAAAGAGTTGTCATTTTGATTTTCATGACACGAAAATATTGAAAAAGCAATCAATTGAAACAATAATCCAAAAGACTTTATCAAAATTTATTAGATCTGACAGAATTGTTTTTACTTGGTATGGAAGCGAAGATGATAACAGTCAAGTTCTAGGTAAAGGTCGATTATTTATGATTCAGTTTATTAATCCTCGTAATAGGACAATAAAAATTAATAAAATTTTTACTGATAACGGAATCTCCTTTAAAATTATAGAAAAAAAAGATTTTATAGAAAATGTTAAAAGGAATTTTAGAATTAAAAATAAAATATTTATAAAAACATCAAATCCAATAAATAAAATTCACCTTACCAGGTTAATGAAATTAAATAATTCTATCATCAAGTATTGTTATAAATCAAAAATAATATATAAAAAAATTTATTATATTCGATTCAAAAAACTTGACTCTTTCCATTTGATCATTAATATAGAATGTGACAGCGGTCTTTTCTTGAGGCAATTTATAGAAGGACGAAATTTCATTGAACCAAGTATTTCCTCAGTACTTTCTAATCAATGTGAATGTTTAAAATTCGATATTATGAACATTTCAACATCTTAATATTGTTATTACAAAGGTAGATTCATTCACCGGCAAAAATTTGTTATCCAAATTTTGATATTAAATTTTAATAGATATCTCTATAAATTTACTTTAAACAATTCCTAGGTCAATATTTTCAAATTTTTAGAGAATTAACTCGCGTTGTTCCATACTATAAATTAAAAAATTAGAATGCCTCTATAATTAAGGAGACACATTTAAATTTAATTATTGAAGGAAAACGTTGTATGATACTTCAAATTATCACTCGTGTACTTGCTTATGGATAATAAAGCCATCTACATCATATCATAATGATTTTTACATGATCTATTATTTTATCGAATAATATTATGAAAATCGTATTATATATGAACATGATTCAAACCTTTATACAAAATTTAAAAGCCATGAAGCGAATTTTTGATGCATTCAATTAGTTGGAATCTGATGTATTGTTGTGGAGATGATAGTTCCACTTGCATAAATGAATTTATTTTATTAGTAAAACTAAAGTAAATACTCAGAAGATAAGCAATGAATATCTTTAGCTTATTTATTTTTTTTTGTTAAATTCAGTAAATCCACATTTACCACAGGTTAGTCTGTCTTTATGTGCAGCCATAAATACTCCCTTTCCACACCTAGGACAATCCCTCTTGAGACGTTCTAAAGAATTACCATCTAATTTATAGAATTTATAAACTTGGGACTCTTTATTGTTTTTTTTATCTACCATTCAGTTCACCACAATTATTTAGAATCTGCCTTAGCAGCTTGCTTTGCTTTCAATTTTGCTGCTTTTTCATCATCAATGAGTTTCTTTCTATCTTCTTTGGATAATTTTCTTAATAGTCTATACTTTGGAAGATGATTTTTTGCTATTTCATCATTTTCATAGATAAAAAGAGTAGCAGTAACATCAGTTTTTCCTTTTTCACCCGATAATGAAATAGGAAAAATTTTTTTTTCATCTTCATTAAAATTTTTTGCTATCATCTTTACTAATTCAATTTTACTGATTTTACCTGCTGCGCTCTTGAAAAATATTTTTAATTCTCTCCTGTTTAACATCATGTTTAATTTATCTTCTAATATTGTGAATTGGAAGCTCAATGTCGTATCATATTTTTATGAACTCATATAAGCATTTGCATTATTTCAAAATTGCGCCAGAATATAACTATTAATTTGTATTTACAAGATTTTGTGTTTTTAAATGTGAAAATTTTCACCTAAATTTTATTCTATCATATTGGGAAAGAAAATTACATAATGTATTGAGTTTTCTTGTATGAAGTCATTATAATCATTTTTAAAAATCTCGCTCTACAAGTAATGTAGTTATTTGAAAAAATTTATTCAGATTGGTTTTCTGTTATTTATAAAAAACACACATTTTTGGATGCTTATTATCATGATATTTAATCTAAATATATATTATCAATTGTCCATATTTAATTTAGATCAAAATTATTTTCAATTTCCAATAATCTATTCTTATTTCCACAAAAAGCAATCAAATCCCTTAACTTGTTTCTCCCTTTTCCCTCTCTAATTACAGATCTCGAAATATCAACTCCTTCTTTAATGTCTTTGGCAATTTTAGATAGAACCAATGCGGGTGCCGAATTGATGACAACGATATCTTCAATTTGTTTGCGTGCTAACCCATAGATAGATTTAAGAGTTAATTTGATTGAATCCCTCTTATTTTTAATAGTTATATCATTTATTGATGTAAGTGGTATTCCAACATCTATTGGATTTAGGTTAATTCTGTTTATCTTTCCTTTGATAACATACACCAAATTGTTTTTGCCAGTATTAGATATTTCATCGATGCCATCATTTGAATTTACAATGATATAATTTTTATTTAGTTTTTTTGTAACTTCAGAAAATTTATTTAATAATGTCGAATCATATACACCTATAACTTGTCCACTCAAGTTGTCACATGGATTACATAATGGTGCTGCAATATTAAAAATTGTTTTCATACCTATTGTCTTCCTTAATTTTGCAACATTTTTTAATACAGGGTGAAATAATGGAGCAAACAAAAAACCTAAGCCTAGTTCTTCAATACTACGAGATACCGTATGAGGTGTACTATCCAAGTTAATTCCAATATATTCCAAAAAATCAGCGCTCCCACAAACTCCAGAAGCCGAACGATTACCATGTTTTGCTATATTACAGCCAGCAGAGGCTGCAACAATTGCAGCAGCTGTACTAATGTTAAATGTTTTGATTTTAGAGCCACCAGTACCGCAAATATCAAATAAAGAATTTTTGAACGTTGGATGGATTGTAATAGAGAACTGCTTAATAATTTCAATCATTGCGAGAATTTCATCTACAGTCTCTCCTTTAAAAGAAATCTCTTTGAGAATAGAAGAAGCATCGGAATCTTGCATTTTCCCCTCAACGATTTTTTCGAAAATCAATTTGGCTTCATTATATGAAAAATTATTCCCTGAAGAAATTTTAGTCAATATATTCTTGAAATTAATTTCTTTATTTTTCATTTTTTTATAAATGAAATAAAGTTGTTTAATATCTTAGATCCTTCACCAGTTAATATTGATTCTGGATGAAATTGAACCCCTTTAATTGGGTATTTTTTATGGGTTAAAGCCATGATCTCGTTATCATCCACTGATTTAGCTGTTATTTCTAAGCAATTAGGAAATGTTTCTTTATCGGCTATCAGGGAATGATAACGTGTAGCAACAAAAGGATTCTTGACATCTTTAAATAATGGATCATATTGATAAAATATTTTACTAGTTTTGCCGTGCCTGGTTTTACCGGCATTGGTAATTTTCCCACCAAAAGCTGAAACTATTCCTTGATGTCCTAAACATATGCCCAAAACTGGGATTTCTTTTCCTAAAATTTTTATAACATTGTTGCAAATTCCAAAATATTTCTTTTCTTCTGGATTTCCTGGACCAGGTGATATGATTATAGCATCTACACTCATCTTTTTTATTTGATTAAGAGTAATATTGTCATTTCTATAAACGAAAGTTGTAATATTATGTTTTCCAAGAGTTTGTGCAATATTATAAACAAAAGAATCATAATTATCGATAATCAAAATTTTCATTTAGATTAGCGTTTATTAATAATGGGAGTCCATTTAAACATTTCAAAGTTTGAAAATTCAAAATAAAAATATATTATACTTTTGATGGAGTAAGATAAGAAGATTTTAGTGGTTGAAATGGTCAGGTTATTTATTAATGGTTATGGTAATATCGGAAGAAGGCTAGCTACTGCATTTAATTTAGATAGCCAGGTAGATTTGGTCGGTATAGCAAAATATAAAGCCGACGAACGCGCAAAAGAGGCGAACCTTAAAGGGTATAATGTTTTTATCCCACAATCTCTCGAACAAGAATTCAAGAAGAATAAATTGGAGTTTACTGGCTTTATAGATGAGGCTATTAAGAAGAGTGATATCGTAATAGATGCTTCAAAGGAAGGGTTGGGTTTTAATAATAAACAAAAATTTTATCTGCCTATGAAAAAAAGGGCTATCTTTCAAGGTGGTGAAGATATAGAAGGCAAATATTCTGTTGCTGACATTATTCACAATTCTCGGGTTAATTATGACAAGGTAGTGGACAAGTCGTATGTAATTCAGGGTAGTTGTAATGTATCAGGAATGGGCAGAGTTATTCAACCTTTAATTGACCATTTTGGTGATAGAATTACTCGATATGATGTTACCTTGATTAGAAGATGGGCGGATTTGGAAGATTTGACTGAGGTAAAGGATTCTATACAATGGGATAAGAATCCTCATCATCAAGATGATGTTCAAAATTTCATACCCGACATAAAACTATTTGTGGATGCTTATAAGGTTCCTTCGCGAATGATGCATTTACATCAAATGTCTATTAGATTTAGAGATAAAACACCTACCAAAAATGAAATTTTAGAAATTTTTTCAAAAGAGTTTGGTGTAGCAATTTTAAATGGTGCAAAGGGTACTGCAGAGATAAGAAAAAAGGCTCTAGATATGAAATTTGCTCATGGTGATACCAACATGATTCATATTCACGAAGAAGTAATGAGAACACAAGATGATGTTCTGAAAATCTCTTATTCTGATGATCAGACAGGTATGGTTATTCCTGAAAACCATCTTCTTGTTCAGTCTCTCATTTTCAAGAAACCCAGAAAAAAGGCTCTTGCCTACACCGATAAAATTTTTGAACTTAGTAAAAAGAAAAAAATATTGGAAGAAGAATTTAAATGATTATCTGGTAAAATTCAATACTTTATATTTCTGATTACAGTAAATCATCAGATTTGTTTTAGTCCCAATTTGTATATGAAGAGGTAAGTGTTATAATTCATCTGACTAATATTGAAATTATTTCTTAAAGTGATTGATAGTGTGATAAAGAAAATATATTGAAATTATAATAGTAATGAGAAAAAATTAAAAAAAGAAAATTATTACTTTCGTAACACGTCAACTTGGCCGCTATGAAGCCAATCCTTCAATTCATCATGAGAGGGCTTAGCATCATGCTTTCCAGCTAAATGAAGATGTAACAAAACATAATTTACTTGATTCAATAGGGGCTTATTACTTTCATCTCCTTTTCTAGCTTTCTGCTTTAAATCTGCAGGTACAGAATTCCACCAATCATTAAAATTTCTTTTTCCATTTTGAGTTACATTTGATCCGAAACCTTTTGGCATTGTCATAATATTTTATCAAGACATCAACTATATTTTAAACTTATTGATTGAAAGAAAATAAAACTTAACATGGTCAATATTGTTATAATCTAGAATAATTTAGGTAAAAAACATTTAATAGACATACATTATTAATATTGAAATTATCAGAACCTTTAATTAAAGGAAACCATGAGGTTTAAAAGATTACCATGGGAGAATTGAGAAAGGACTATGCCATGGATAAATTTGTAATTTATCCAAGTAATTTAGAGGAAAGCAAAAATGATAATCCTTCACTCACAATATGCCCATATTGTCCAGGAAATGAAAATAATACTCCTCCTGCAATAGTTTCCCTTGTAATTAAAAGCGGAATTCTCCAACGATTATCTGATTCTGAGGGAAATATAGTTAAAGATTGGAGTGTCAGAGTTTTCAATAGTAATGCTCCTATAATTGCTTTAAATCATTCGACTTTGTACACTGATAAGCCCCTTTATAGCGAACCAGCATATGGATATCATCAGGTTTTGGTAGCAACTCCTAACCACAATGATAGCTTTTCCAACATTTCAGTGGAACAATGGTGTAATGTTCTTTTAGTACTTCAGGATAGAATAAGATGGCTTTATTCTCAGAAAAAAGTTACATATGTTTCTGTTTATATAAACAAAGGAAATAAATGCGGAACCAATATTGATCATTCTCATATTGACATTGTCACTTTTTCGGAAGTTCCTCCTTTTATAGAATCTAAAGCATTATCCTCACATCGATATGTTAATGAAAATGGAAATTGTCCTTCATGTATTGCAATTTCTACTGAACTGGATGGACCTAGGCAAATACTTGCTACAGATCATTTTGTTGCGTTTTGTCCATGGGCTTCGATTTACCCATATGAATTTGTAATTTATCCAAAGAAACATTCTACAACACTAACAAAAATATCTCAGAAAGAAATATTTGATCTTGCTATGATTTTAAGATCAACTCTAGGAGGAATGGCTCAAGTATTAAACAATCCATCTTATAATCTCATATTTCAGCTATCGCCAGAAAAGAAGAATAGCAGACAATTTCACTGGCATATAGAAATTTTTCCACATATCTACGAACTTACTGGTCTAGAAAAGGGATTTGGTGTTTTCGTAAATAATGTTTCGCCAGAAACTGCGGCTGCAAAATTGGGGGGGGCTGCAAGGAAAGAGATAGCAAAGTTAGTAGGAGTTGAATAAATTATATTAAAAAATAGTCTTAATTTAGAGAGTTGGTTGTCAATTACATCTCTCGGTTTAGCAATAATGTTTGTTTTATTAATTATTTCATTTTATAATGTCTTAATTGGAACTGAAGGACAAGGACCAGATAGGTATGTTGATGTGCGTGGAGTGGTAGTCAAGACATTATCTATTTCTGGTGTCCCTTCTATTATTCTAGCTGGAATATCATTTGGTTTATCAAAAAACTATGGTAGTAGATTAGTTGGTCTAGTATTAGCTTTAACGGGAGTGGTATTAATCATTGGGATGTTAATTGCTCTTTCTATGAGTCCTATGATTACTGATGAATTTTTTCATCCCCTTATTGTTTTAGTTCCTTATACTTTTATAGCCGTGGGATTCGCAATATTTATTATTGGATTTATTTTTTATTTAAAATCTAAAAAGAAAAATAATAAAACAGGGAGATTTAATTGAAGACCTCAAATATCGAGAAGATAGAGATATCGAAACAGAATTTACCTATTAAAGTAAACAGTACTTTACTAAGAGACATTTTTAATGTAGCTAAATCAGAAAATAGTCCATTACTATCTGTAGTAATCGGTACCAAACCAGATTTTTATAAACAGGCTCCGTTGGTTGTTGAGGCTAAAAGAGAAAAACTCCCCGTATTTGTTATAGACACAGGTCAACATTTTGATGATATCTTAGGCTTTGGAATTAAAGAATTCAAATTAGAAGAGTCAGTTGGCTGCGACTTGCAGATAAGAGGTGATCTAATGGAAAAAGCTAGTGAACTGATACTAAAATTTGGATCCTTTGGTCGGTTTTGTAAAGAAGAATTCGGTTCTACTTCGAAATTGCTTCCTGTAGTTCATGGTGATACTTTGGTTGCAGGTATAGCCCCCTTGGCTTGGGTTTTTGGAATGGGTCAAAAGGTAGCCCAAAATGAGGCAGGATTAAGATCTATGAGTCCTGAAATCATGAAGAAATTAAAAATAACTCAAGAACCCACATTAGATCTTATAGAAAAATATATTCAAGAACAATTTGATGGAAAATGGTTCATCGCAAGAGAAGAGCCATTTCCAGAACAAATAGATACCTGGATATGTTCTGCAGGTACACAATATTTTTTTGCTCCTACACAATTAAATAAAGATAATCTTGTTAAAGAAGGGTATCCTGATGAATTTGTCCACGTTGTTGGCAATTCGGTAGTAGATGCGATATATCTTAAAAGAAAACAAAAAGTGTCTCAAAGTATATTTGATTTATATCCAGAATTAGAAAAAGGAAAATGGATTAGAATGGATATTCATAGAAGGGAAAATTTAACTGAACATCGATTCAAGTCAATAATCCATGGTTTAGTAAATATTGTGAAATATTCAGATCACAAAGTCGTCTTAGTTATGCTCAATGCCACAAAGTCTGCATTAAAATTCTATGGACTAGAAGAAAAAGTTAGATTGCTAGCAGATGAATTTCCTAATAAATTCTTAATCACTCCATTATGGAAAGAGTATGGTCAAGTAATCGAATTCCTGGATAGTGGACGATGTTGGGCCGAGATGACAGATTCGGGTTCCATGCAAGAGGAATTATTATATTTTAAAAATGTGCTATCCCTTACTATAAGGTTAAACACAGACAGACCTGAAACAATTTTTGATGCTAAAAGCAATTTATTAATTCCTCCGATAAATTCGGAATGGATTACATCAATGGTAAATCATTTATATGATAAATTTGAAGATTTTGGAGTAAAATCAAAGAATAAGAAGGAAATTTATGGCGAACCTGGACAAGTATCTAAAACAATTGCAAAAATAATTAAGAAACAGTTTGAAGACAAGAATACTAGTTTTTATCCTTGGTTTCATCAAAGGATCAATTTATGGAAAGAAGATAATGACCTACAATATATGTAGTAATAATTGTATAGTCAATGAATTAAAAATTATACTCAACCTTTAGTAACATAATCTGCCGGTCAAATTATTGAAAAAGGATAATTATTATCGATAATAGTGTAAATTAAACTTGTCATCTAAACCACAAAATTTGAAATAATAGGCGATTTCATGATTTTAACTATTATTAGATAAATTAATTAATGTGAAAAATCTTAAAATAAGAAGGTCCTTTTTTGTCAAATGGTAATAATGGCGAGAATCTTTTAGGAAGAGATCTAATAACAAGGCAAAATCAGAAGTTTAACTGTATAATTGTACTTGGTATCGATCGAGATGATGATATTGGATTGAAAGGTGGTATTGATACACCTGTTATAGGGAGGGATTCATGCATCAACGCTGGTATTTGTCTAGCCATTGAAGACCCAGAAGATTCTGATTCTAATGCCATATTTGCTGCTGTAAAAACTTACGAAGACCTTTTGAACAGAGGATATAATGTGGAAGTTGCACTCGTTGCAGGAAGATATAATAGAGGAATAGAAGGAGACGAAAAAATCGGTGCTGAAATAAAGTATATAGTAGATAAATACAAGGCAGACGCCTCAGTAATCGTTTCTGACGGTGAAGATGATGAGACCGTGATACCAGTGATTCAATCTCTAGTGCCAATAATATCTGTACAAAGAGTGGTGATTAAACATAGTAGAAGCGTTGAGTACTCTTATGCAATTTTTGCTCGATATATTAAAATGTTGGTATACGATGCTAGGTATTCAAAATTCTTTCTAGGAGTTCCAGGTGCATTGTTATTAGCGAGTGGAATCTCTACTATTTTTGGATTGACAAGGGAAGCTGTTGCACTAGTCCTAAGCATATTGGGTTGTGCTTTTATCATACGTGCCTTTGACATTGATAAATCCATAAGTGCTCTTGGTAAGCCAACCCCTACAAGTTTCATTAGGATTTTTTCTTTAGTTTCTGGATTATTAATTATAGTTGTATCTATAGTGAATGGTCTCTCACATATACCCGAAGGAATCATTCGCGATGATATGACAAATTTTGAAATTCTTACCAACAAAGCGATAGTTGGAAGTTTTCTGAGGGGTACCATATTGCTATTATGGATTGGGATTGGAACTATTTTGTCTGGAACATTATTGAGTAATTGGTTCAGAGGAAGCATTAAAACTATGTCTGATATCCTCAGATTGGTAATATTGATTTTATTGTACTACCCAATATTACAATTTACCTCAGTACTCACTGAAGGAACGAGCCCATTTAATCTTATTTCTTCATTACTCATTGGCTTAGCTATAACATTGGTTGCAGCGACATTTTTATATCAATATTATAGAAATAGAAAGGGTGGAGAATCCCTTAAAAATTAGTATTTAATAAAATAAAATAAATAAGTATTAAACACTTTATAATTTAATGAAAAATATTAAATGAAAATGATAAATTTTTCTAGTCAAATTTTATTTGAATTAATATTTAAGTTATCAGGTTTTTATAAGATATATGAAAGTTGGTTGGAGTCTCAGATATCGAGAGATCCTTTACCAAAACATATAGCTATAATTTTAGACGGAAATAGACGATGGGCAAAATATCATTTTTTTGGAATTGATAAAGCTCATTATCTTGGTGCTGAGAAAGCAGAAGAATTGTTAAATTGGATATATGATTTAGAAATAAAAATCACTACAGTTTATGTTCTTTCGAATGAAAATCTTGAACGGGAAAATGAGGAATTAACTAATATTTATGATTTATTAAGTAAAAAATTAACTAAACTTAAAGATGACAACCGAATTCATAAACGAAAGATGAAAATTAAAGCTATAGGAAATATAGAATTACTGCCCAAAAAATTACAACAAATATTAAAAATCTTAGAAGAAGAAACTTCTTCATACAATTCAATGTTTTTAAATATCGCCGTAGCGTATGGCGGACAACAAGAGTTAGTAGATGCTATTAAAAAAATAGCTTCATTGGTTACTTCAGGAAAATTAAAAATTAATGATATTAATAAAAAGATCATTGAATCATGTCTTTATACTTCTCATCTTCCCCAATCTGATCCCGATCTAATCCTTAGAACTTCAGGAGAAAAAAGGTTAAGTGGTTTCTTACTTTGGCAAAGTGCCTATAGTGAATTGGTATTCATGGATGTTTTTTGGCCAGAATTCCGAAAGATCGATTTTATGCGTGCTATAAG
>Ga0075421_100003599_pt1 | contig 18546 bp, 17 predicted proteins | sample SoiMetdeltSBSDD5_FD_75292 | JGI IMG/M metagenome (GOLD analysis project Ga0075421, IMG submission 75292) | Bulk soil microbial communities from a Populus tree surrounding site in Tennessee, USA - Soil MetaG P. deltoides SBSDD5 | ecosystem: Environmental > Terrestrial > Soil > Tree plantation... | reverse complement strand
CAGGCTGCGGCAGAAGGGTCATGAGGTCGTGGCGGCGTCACCCAACTCGGGCGTCAATACCATCACGGGTGAGGGCCTGGCCCAGGCGCTTGCAGGCGCTCAGGTGGTTGTCGACCTGGCGAACTCACCGTCGTTCGAGGACCGTGCCGTCCTGGCGTTTTTCCAGACCTCGGGGCGCAACCTCCTTGCTGCGGAAGCGGTCGCCGGCGTGAAGCATCACGTGGCGCTGTCGGTGGTTGGCACCGACCGGCTCCCCGACAGCGGCTACCTTCGCGCGAAGATGGCCCAGGAGAACCTGATCAAGGCCTCCAAGATACCGTATACGATCGTGCGCTCGACGCAGTTCTTCGAATTCGTGAACGCCATCACCCAATCGGGCACGGCCGGGCAGACGGTTCACCTGTCACCCGCGCTTCTGCAGCCCATCGGGTCCGATGACGTGGCCGACGCAATGGCCGACGTGACACTCGGCGCACCCTTGAACGGCACGACCGAGATTGCCGGGCCTGAGCGGATACCCCTCGACGAGCTCGCGCGGCGCTACTTGCGGGCAACCAACGACCCGCGCCAGGTGGTCGCAGATGTTCACGCCCGCTACTTCGGCACGGAGCTGAACGATCAATCCCTCACCCCCGGCGAGAATCCGCGCCTCGGCTCGATCCGCTTCGACGACTGGCTCAACTCCACCAGTCGCCGGAGCTAGGGCAGTCAGCATGGCAGAACCCGGCTTCTGGATATGCGCTGCGTGGCTGGGCAGGTACCGCGGCAGAGCAATCGCTGCCGAACGCCCTCGAAGGACAAATCATGATTTTCCTCATCATCTACGGTTGTGGCTTGACTCTCGCAAGCGAACTCAACGCAAGAGCACATAACGCCGTGGCAGGATTACCATCCACCGGCGCCGAGACCATGACTCCAGCTGCAAACTTCCTGGCGGGACAGACGCGCTTTGCTGGTTGGCTGGGCATCTTGTTTCTTTCCGCTGCCGTCGCTTTGTTCGCTCCGATCGTTGCGGCTCAAGACACGATTGCCCCGGGAGCGAGGGTATCTGTGGTCTTTGACCAGCCGTTGCCGAACGTCCCGGGCAAGAGCATGCGTGCCGTCCTGGTCGAATACGCACCCGGCGCCGGATCGCCTTCACATCGTCACCCGACTTCAGCCTTCATCTATGCGCGCGTACTTGAGGGAGCGATACGCAGCAAAGTGAATGATGGGCCCGAGCGTACTTATCAGACCGGCGAGAGCTGGGTGGAGAAGCCGGGCGATCATCACCAGGTCAGCAGGAATGCCAGTGCCACTGAGCCGGCAAGGCTGCTTGCCATCTTTGTAGTGGACACGAGCGATGTTCAGATCGTCATTCCGGACAAGTAGTCAAGTTCCAGCCACCGCGACGTTGTGGCCGGGGGAGAGCCGCGGGCGGATGGCTCCATTGAACGAGCGGCGCCCTTTTCACTCGGTTCCCTTCCGCTTGCGCCGCATGGAGAAGCGGGCATTGCCGAGGCCGGTTCCGATGGTGAGCACGCCCCAGCGTTTGCAGCTCTCGAGATAGGGCAGCTCGCTCAGTCCCTGCACCACCGCGTCGTTGTGCATGACGACCGTCGTCTCATGATCGCCAATGTGAGGGAGGCCCTTGCGAACGGCGTGCGGGAGATTGAACCTGCTGCTTTCCCAGTTGCCGGGAAGATTCTGTGCGCCGCTCTGGATCGATCCGTCCTCACTGACACGACCGGGGCAGCCAACACCGATGACGGGAGCCAGGTGCAGCTTGTCCTTGGCGGCGTCCTTTGCGAGCTTCTTGATCATCGAGGCCAGGCGCGCCACAGCGTCGTCGCGGCCGAGGTCCTCCTCGTCCTGATGACGCCAGCTCTCCATGTCGTGCACACGGGCCTCTGAGAGATCCCTCGCCTTCCGCAGTTTGAGCTCGACGATGCCGGCGCGGATGTTGGTGCCGCCCACGTCCACCGCGAGAATGGCGTCGTGGCCTTCGATCATCCAGGGCGGCAGCAGATGCGCCGCGCCTATGAGGCCTGCCTCATCGGGATTATTGTGGATGAGGTCGAGGTTGAGCTCCGTCCCGCCTTCCTTCAGCAGGATGCCCGCGCGGGCCATGGCCAGCTCTCCGACACGGCTCGCGCGCAGGCCGCCGCCGAGCACGACAAGCTCCGTATCGCGCCAGGTCTTCTGCCTGAGGAACCGCTTGATGACCGACGCAAGCCGCCCGGCGAACTTCTCGATCGCGCTCTGGACAACGGCGCCGGCCTCTGGATCTCCTCGAGCGAGCAAGCCATCGAGCTCTTTCTTGCTGATCTCGTCGCTCCCCTTTGGTCCCAGGGGGTCCATACCCGCCGCGCGCAGAGTTGCGCGTACGTCCTCCAGCAGCTCGCGGAAGGCGCCCTTGCTCGCCTTGTCCCCCACGAAGCCGTCCTCGTCCTCGACCTCGAGGTTGTAGCTATCCACTTCCACGCTGGGCAGCGTCGACGCGCCATGCGTCGGAAGGGTCGACTGCGGGACATTCATGTTTTCATTTTGTTGACTTGGTGCATTTTGTGCCTTGGTGACAGTCGGGCTGCCGCGGGCCACAGCTGCGCATTGGTCAGGTGTCCCTGCGCTTCGTCCTAGCGGCCCGCTCTATGTCCTCCTTCGAGATCGCGGGGGCCTGGCGGTTGGCTGGCCGCCTGCTTGGCTCCGTGCCCGTGGCATGGCCCGGCGCGATCGGGTCGCTCGCCGGAAACGTCATATCGACGGCATCGTCCAGCCCCGATCCGTCGCTCGACTGGGAGTGCCGGCCGCCCCGCTCCGAGATGCCGCCAAGTGCCTTCGCGGCGGGCCGGTCCTGATTGTCGGCCTGCGCGATGTCGCCCAGCGAGAGGATGCCGACGAGTCGCTTGTCGCGGTTAACAACCGGGAGGCGCCGCACCTGGATGTCGGCCATGTTGGCGGCGACATCGCTGATCTCATTGTCGTCGAAGCAGTAGCAAACATCATCGCAGCTCATGACATCCCTAATCGGTGTATCGGGCGCCTTGCCGGCTGCGACGGCACGCACCGCGATGTCCCGGTCCGTGATCATCCCGACCAGGTGGTCGTTCTCGCCGACCGGGATGACGCCGGAGTCGACCTCCGCCATCATGCGGGCGGCCTGCTGTATGGTCTCGCTCGGACTCGCAATGCGGACATTGCGGGTCATTGCCTCACTTACTTTCATGGCTCGCTCCCTTCTACCTTCTTGCGCGGCATGGCACACCATCCGGGTTGGCCAGGGATGATGGGCCACGAGCCAAAGAGGCTCAACGCTTGTAGGATCTTGCCGGAAAGACCGAGCCCGAAGGCCTCATGGCACCTCCACGGTGCGCGTCCGCCGTCCGCGGCTCGGGGTGGAACGCACGTTCAGGTGCCGCGGTTCCGGGGCTTGCTACGAGATCGGCCTCTCGAGGGCCCTCGCTCTACGCAGCCTGCGCTCGCGCCTGCAGCGCGGCCCGCAGCTTGTTCTCCTGTTCCGTGGAGAGCGAAGTCCGCAGCACGCGCGGCCCGTAGGCCTCGATCTCGGGGAGCACCTTATCCGGCGTCGAGCTCCGGACCAGGATGAACAGCGCCGACGAGCCCTTCGGAATGGTCTCGCCGAGGTTCTTGATGAAGTCGTCGTTGATGCCGTAGTCGGCCATCCTGCCGGAGAGGGCGCCGAATCCTGCTCCGCTCAGGCCTCCTACCACCATCCCCGCGAGCGGGTTGAGCACCAGCAGCCCGGCCAGGGCCCCGATCAGCATGCCCGCGCTCAGTCCGCTCGCGGCTCCGGCCTTGGTCAGATTGAGCGCCTGCTTGATCTGAACCTTGCCGGTATCGGCGTGCACCACCACGCAGGCGTCCTCCAGGTCGATCAGGTGTTCCTTCTGCATGCTGCGCAGCCGGGTGAGCACCTCGTCCGCCGTGCCGGTGCCGTCGAAATCGAGCACAATGAGGTCGCTCATGGTGGGACTCCCGATGGGTTACCGAGAACGTTTATGTCCGCTCCTCTCTCAGGGCGGACCTGCCAACTCCGATCGCAGTGGGAGGTTAGCGAGGTCAACGCCGCATCGGCATCAGTCGAAACCCTTACATGCCATTATGAAGAGACCTGACTTGAGGCGGAGGCTGGAGCATGGGAGGTGAAGGTTGCAACGAGATCGTGGCTTAGCCCCTGGCATCGCGGATAGCCTGGGCGATCTTGGTTGCCTGCGAGATGCTCCCGATCTTGCTGGGCGGGACCCGCCCACGCCTGCGAACGCTCATGACACGCGGTTGCATGCCTTCATGGGGCGTAGCACCCGTCGCAGGGTGGTGCATGAACTTGGCTGCACGGTATTGCGCAAGAGCGGAACGAGCGGCCTCCACATGAGCCGTCCGCGCCGCGAGCTTGTGCAGGCGATCGAGCTCCTTGTTGACCCGTTTGAGCGCGGCGGCAAAGATCTGCTTGCGCCTGCGGGGCAGCTCGGCGGTCCCAGGAAAGCTCTTGCCGCGCGGCTCGGACTTGCCTCGCATCTCGCGCTGCTTTTGTCTCGCCAGCACCCGGGCCTTGCCGCGCTGCTCGCGCAGGCGCAGCTTCAGAGCGCGCAGCTCGTCGGGGGAGAGGTCGTAGATGGCCGGATGATGCGTGACGCTGATCGTCTCGAATTCATCGTGGCTGAGCTGGCTGCGCTCTGACTTGCAAGGTATCGACATTTTCGTCCTCGTGAATGTACAGAACCTACACATGGCGCCAGAAGCCCGCGCGCTCATCGTCGAGATTGGGCGAAAGGCCAACCAGGGCCGTTGCAATAGGCATCGAGGAAACGCGCGCCCTTGCAACGGGCGCCGCTTCAGCAGCCCGCATGGACTCGCGGAGCCGAGCTCCGAAAGGCAGGTCTGGCTGACATTGCGCCGCGCCAGACTGGGCTGCTACCAGCGTTTGCAAACCTTTCGCCATGCGCACCCCGCGCCCTGGCGGCAGACGCGGCGGTGCGTGCAAGCTGTGGCGGCTTGTTCAACGGCGCTGTAGCTCCCGGCCGCGGCCTGGATGGCTGTGGGCGCCGCAGATACTGGCATAGCCAGCGCTGCGGCCAGCGTCAGCGTGATCGCGACGAGCAGAAGCAAGGGGTTCAGCATCTGGTCCCTCCGCTATGTTTCGCAGACGCGGAGGCTACGCCGTACCGGCCCTGGCCCGATATCAGGGACAACCCTCGACGCAAGGGGGAGGGCCTGTAGGTTGGGTTAGGCCCGAACGGCCGTAACCCAACACATCTAGTGCAGGGGTCAGACCCCTCGCGTACACGCTGGGAGATCCATTACCAACGTCCATGCGAGGGGTCTGACCCTTCCGTGTGTTGGGTTACGGGCTATCGCGCGAACCCAACCTACAGTAGCGCTCAGCGGCCCATCAGGTCATGCACCACCTTGCCGTCGACGACGGTCAGGACCGAGTGGAGCTTCCTGATCTTCTCGTCGGGCACGCGGGAGGGGTCGAAATAGTCGTCGCTCAAGACGACGACATCGCCAAGCTTGCCCTCCTCGATCGAGCCCAGCTTGTCCTCCTCCCGGAGGAACCAGCCGTTGGCCACGGTGTAGAGGCGGATCGCCTCCTCGCGCGTGATCTGCTGGCCGTTGTTGACCAGGTTCCCGACCACGTTCTTCCCCGTCACCATGTAGTAGATCATGTTCCACGGGTTGAGCGTGGAGATCTGGGCCGAGTCCGATCCGGCGCCGACACGGACGCCGCTGTCGAGGATCATGCGCAGCGGCGGGCCGCCCTGGGTCGCACTGTTGCTCAGGTAGCGGAAGGGATGCACGGCCACACCGGCGCCGATCGCCTTCAGGCGGTTGACGACAGTCTGATCGATCTGCGGCACGTGGCCGATCGACCAGCGCAGGTCGGCGATCGGAAACGTCTTGTTCACCGTCTCGAATGTGCCGACGGTGAACTGGTCCTCGAACAGCGACAGGGTATGTTGCTGGAAGGCCCAGCCGCGCTGCGCCACGATCTTCAGGGCGTCGACGAAGTTGGCCGGCCCGAACGGAGGACCAAACAGCGGCCAGTTGGTGGCGAACTCGCCGATGCCCGAGCTGCGGACCATGTCGTCGCCGAAATTGGCGAACGCGTTGAGCACGCGCCGCGTGGTCATCGGCACATCCGGATCATTGTCCATGCTGAGGTAGAAGAGGCGCACCCGCGCCGTGAGCTTGCCTTCCTCGTGCAGCGCAAGCAGCGGGTCGTAGGCCGTGAAGGGGTCGAAGCTCGCCAGGCTGTCGAACATGAAGGAGTTCTGGATGTTCGGCGTTCCCGGCAGGATGAAGCCACCCATGTCGACGTTGGTGGTTACGCCGACGCTGACGGAATAGGCGAGCGCATCGCGCATTCCGCGCTTCTTGTCCGCGAACGTCTGGATTGCGCGCAGGGCATTCAGGGCGGCGACCGCAGCCGGCCCGGTGATGTTGCCGGCCGCATCGACCGCGACGCCCTTGCTGACGAAGAAGTCCCTCCCGAGCGTATTGGTCGTGGCCGGGCCGAGGAACGTCTGGAAGACGAGCACGGGATGGCTCGGCGCGGCGGCGTCGAGCTCCGCAAGCGTCGGCAGGCGATTCTCGGCGAACTGGGCGGGAATCCAACCGCCCATTGCGGTGATGAACTCGCCGGGCGGCACGGTGCGGCTGCGCGCCCGGATCGTGGCCTGGACGTCCGCGATCGAGAACGCGGCCTCAAGCCGCGTGTCGTGGCCCGGGCGCAGGCCGAGCAGGACGATGTGGTTGTGATTGTCGACGAGGCCGGGAACGGCCGTGCGTCCCTTCAAGTTGATCACGCGCGTGCACGGGCTGCCCCCAGGCGCACCGCGGCCGACCGCCGTGAACCTTCCGTTCTCGATCGTCACCGTCGACACGATCGAGTTGCGACCGTCGAGCGTGTGGATCTTGCCGTTGACCAGCTTCACATCGCGCGACCCGGCGCAGCGCTCGTCGTCGCCGGCCAGGACCGGACCAACCATCGCCGCACCCGCCAGCAACCACGACGCAATGAGCAGCGGGACTCGAGACCCCCCGTGCATGACGCTTCCTCCGTACGTGTTATCGTTGCCGCAAGCGTAGCCTGCTGCCAATCGCCCGAACAAGCGAAATGAGCCTTCCCACTCGGCACGGAGCATCTGCTCCTCGGGGCACGAAGGCGGGCCATTGCCCAACGTCTGCAGCATCACCACCAACCGCAGCGCGAAGAGCGTCCGCGTCGTTCAAACCGACGCGGGGCCGCTGCCGCATCCGGAGGAGAGTCAGGGGCGGCAGCCCATCTGGCCGCTTTCCGTCTGTCACCTGGCGGCGGGACGCGCGAGATAGGCGATGAGGTCAGCCCGGTCCTGTGCGTCGCCGAGGGGCGGCAGGATCACCATGGGGGTGCCGGGCACGAAGGCGTCCGGGTCGGCGATGAAGCTGTCGAGGGTGTCGGGAGTCCACACCAAGCCGGTGGCGGCCTTCGCCTTCATGGCGTCGGAGTAGTCGAAGCCCGCGACTGCGGCCGCCGGCCGGCCCAGGATGCCGAACAGGCTCGGCCCCTGCAGCTGCGCCGTCTCGTTGCGGGCGACGGAGTGGCAGGAGAAGCAGCGCTGGAAGACGCGCTCGCCGCGGGCCGCATCACCCATCGCGCCAGGGGGCGCATTCACGGCCAGCAGGCAGCAGCCGAGCGTCGCGACAAGCGCCGCTGTAGCGCGCAAACCGGCTCCCACGTTCGCCTCAGTTCGTTTTGGACGAGGGGCGGATCACGCGGATGCGCTCGGTGCCCGATTCGGCGATCCAGGCCTCGCCCTTGCGGCCCAGCATCTGGCGCACGTTGGAGTTGGGGCGGTCGCTGGGGAAGCTATCGAACCGCTCGGTCTCGGGATCGAAGCGCACCATCGCGTTGGCGCCCCAGTCGGACAGCCACACCTTGTCGTCCGGGTCCACCCACACCGCATAGGTGCGCGGCTTCTCGCCCGGAAGCTTCCACTCCTTCCAGCTCCGGGCGGCCGGATCGTACATGCTCACCTGCCCGGAGTTCCACTCGCTGATCCACAGCCGGCCCTTGGAATCCGACCAGACGCGGCGCGCACCCTGGCCCTTGGTGGGCGGCTCATAGACGGTGGCCTCGCCGGTCTCCAGATCGACGCTGGCGAGGTAGCTGCCGGCGAGCGACACGTACCAGATGTCGCCCTGGGGCGTGCCGGTGATGCCGTAGGGGCCGCGGCCCTTGGGGGCGTCCCACACCTGCATGTCGCCCGTGGCCGGGTCGAGCCGGCCGTAGATGCCGTTCTGGCCGGTGAACCAGATGCGGCCCTTGCCGTCGAAGGCGGCCGTGTTGAGGTTGGTGTAGGGCATGCGCTCGGGCGGCAGCGGCCACACCTTTACGGACTTGGTGGCGGGGTCCACCCGCACGATGGCGTTCTGACCGCCGTCGGTGAACCAAGGCGCGCCATCCGGGCCGATGATGACGCCGTGCGGGGCGGAGCCCTGGCCCAGAGGGACGCGCTCGATCTGGCCCGTGGCGGGGTCTAGGCGGCCGGCGATGCCCTTCTTCTGACCGGCGAACCAGACCTCGCCCGTGGGCGCAGCCGCCACGTCGTGGGGATAGTCGCCTTTCGCCAGCTCGTAGTATTTGGACTCCTGAGCCAGCGCCGTGGCTGGAGCCAGGGCCAGGCTCATGAGAGCCACGGGGGTCGCCAGGAGGGTGGTCAGAAGGGTCAGCGCGACCGGCAGACGATGATGCATCGGAGCCTCCATCGATGCTGCAGCGGGACCTCTGCTCCCGCACATTCTCATCGGCCACCTTAGCCGACCCGGCAGGCCCGCCCCTTCAACATGCCGCGAGCCGAGCGTCCCCACGGAATACGGCGCAAGCGCGGACGCCACCTCAGGCGTTGATGCGTCGGGGCAGATTGGTAGACTAGCAGACTGGTAGACTACAGGCGTTCACGGCCCAACAGTCTGCGGCCAACCGCGAGTGAGCCGGATGCTCCATGCCGCCCACCTGACGCGACGACTCGTACCGCTGGCCCTGCTCGCGGGGATCGCGGCGGCGTCCGCCCAGACACCATCTCCCGCGCCCGAGGTTAAGGCGGCAGTCGCCACCTTTGCCGGCGGATGCTTCTGGTGCGTGGAGGAGGCGTTCGAGAAGGTGCCGGGCGTGATGTCGGTGGTGTCGGGCTATACCGGCGGCAGCTTGCCCAATCCCACTTACGAGCAGGTGTCCAAGGAGACCACCGGCCATGCCGAGGCGGTGCGGGTGGTCTATGATCCGGCCAAGGTGAGCTACGAGCAGCTGGTGGACTGGTTCTGGCGCAATATCGACCCGACCCAGGCCGGTGGCCAGTTCTGCGACCGCGGCAGCTCCTACCGCAGCGCCATGTTCGTGCACGACGAGGCGCAGATGAAGGTGGCCGAGGAGACCAAGCGGGCGCTGGAGGCCTCAGGGCGGCTCAAGCAGCCCATTGTCACCGAGATCGTCGCCGCCGGCGCGTTCTACGAGGCCGAGGATTATCATCAGGACTACTACAAGAAGAACCCCAACCGGTACCGGTTCTACAAGTTCAGCTGCGGCCGGGTGCAGCGCCTGGAGCAAATCTGGGGCAAGGCCACCCCACCGCCCAATCTCACGCAGTAGGCGTCTGCCCGGGAACGGGCCGCGGCAAGAAGCGGGTGGCGCGGCGGGCAGCGTGCGTTACGCGCCTCGCGCTAATGCACCCCTACGAGCTACGAGCCTTCTGCCGCATCGCCCACAAACCGGTCCACCGTCTCGGGCGCCGTATCCCAGGCGCACATCAGGCGGAAGCCGTCGCCCCAGGGATAGAAGCGCCAGGCCTTGTCCCGCAGCCGTTCCGCCACGCGGGCGGGCAGGCGCACGAACACGGCGTTGCTCTCCACCGGCGCCATCGCCTCCACGCCCGGCACCTTGGAGAGGCCCTCCCACAGCCGCCGGGCCATGGCGTTGGCGTGCCAGGCGTTCTTGAGCCAGGCGCCGCTCTCCAGCAGGCCGGCCCAGGAGGCCGTCACCAGGCGCATCTTGGAGTTGAGGTGGCCGGCCTGCTTGACGCGCCATTCGAACTCGTGCGCCAGGGCCTTGTCGAAGAACAGCACGGCCTCGCCGGCCGCGAGCCCGTTCTTCACCCCGCCGAAGCACAGCACATCCACGCCGGCGCGCCAGGTGATGTCGGCCGGAGGGCAGCCGAGCGCGGCCACCGCGTTGGCGAGGCGGGCGCCGTCCATATGCACCTTCAGTCCTAAGCGGCGCGCCGTCTCGGTGAGGGCGATGAGCTCCTCGCCGGTGTAGACGGTGCCCATCTCGGTGCTCTGCGTGAGCGACAGCGCCCGCGGCTTGACGTTGTGCACCCCGCGCCCGCTCGCGGCCAGCGTCTCCACCACGGCCGGCGTGAGCTTTGCGTGGGGCGTGTCGGCAGTGAGGAGCGACGCGCCTCCACTGCAGAAGCCCACCGCGCCCGCCTCGTCGGCCGCCACATGGCTCTCGGCATGCGCGATCACGCCATGATAGGAGCGGCAGATCTGCGCCAGCACCAGGGCGTTGGCCGCGGTGCCGCTGAAGACGAAGAACACCGCGCAGTCGGTCTCGAACAGGGCGCGCAGCCGCCCTGCGGCCCGCTCCGTCCAGGCATCGCCGCCGTAGCCGACGGCATGACCTTCCCGGTTGGCCGCCAGCAGCGCCTCCAGCGCCTCGGGGCACAGGCCGGCGTTGTTGTCGGAGGCGAACTGCTGCTGCGGCATGGGCGGAAACTCGGAGGTGGGCAAGCGTCGGCGCCACAATCTAGGTCGGACGCCCATCGCCGGAAAGACCTGTGCGGCGCCGGCCATGCGTTGCAACAGGCGTCGAACATGACGCCGCGGGCCAGCCACCGGGTCAGGGGCTGCTCTGGACGCACGTGTGACGAAGCTACACACGCAAAGTCAGGCGCCCTCATGGACGCCTGACCTGAAATCGACCGTCTGCTCGCAGCGATGCTGACGGGGGCTATCCCTCAGGTCTTGGGCTCTGCCGGCGGCGGCGTTGCTGCCGGCGGCGACGTGGCCGGGGGTTGCTGCGGTTGTGTTGTCGACGGCGGCGATGGCGGGCTCGTTGGTACCTTCTCGTTCCCTGTCGTCGAGAAATACGCCACGGCGACAACGACCGCCGCGGCGGCGACGGCCGCGCCAATCAGCAGGTTCTTACCAGACATGCTGGGGCCTCCCCGGTTTGTGGCTCTGAAAGCTCACGCAAAAGATTGCGGGTCGCTGGCTTGGACCCACCCTCGACATCGGTTAACGTGGTGGGCGCGCTCGAGTTCCCGTGCTCGGGCCACCGAAGGGCGCCTCATCGCCAATGCCCGCACGCGCTCGTCGGGCCCTTTGAGTGAGAAAAGCCTCGTCTGGTGCGCCCGCGCCGAATAGGCATAATCCGACAAGTATTCTGTAGCGCCTAAATCCGTACCCGCCTCGACCGCATGGCACGCCACCGCCGGGCCGTCGCGTTCCACCAGCGACGGCAGGTCAACCCGGCACGGCTCGTAGGCACGCGGGCAGCGCGGGTGGAAGGCGCAGCCCGGCGGCGGGGAGATGGGGTTGGCGTCTCGCCCTCGATGGGATAGCGGACGGTATCGTGGCGGTGGAAAATTGCCTGCCTCGTGCCAAATCCTGGCGCTCAAGGCGCACCGAAGGGCAGCTGCGCGGGCCTCGGGAACCCAGACGACGAACATGGGTTAGCAAGTGCACGATCCGGAGGTGGACATGCAGCAGTGGTTCGTCTGGCTATGGATTTTCGCTGTATTCGCGATAGCGGTCGTGGTCGTGGTTCGCCGGCGCGCCGGCGGCGGCAATATTTCGCGAAGTCCGTGGCCAGGAGGGGAAGTTCCTGCTTCGGACGGCGCCTCGGGTACAACGACTTCCGACTGCGGCTCGTCCGCTGGGGGTGACGGCGGAGCTTGCGGTACCTCGGGAGGCGGCAGTTGACGCTGCGGGTCTCGCCGCAGATCGACACCAAGCACGTTCCCGCGCATTTATGAGCCTACGACCTAAATCCGCCCCGTGTCCACCGCATAGCATGCCACCGCCCGGCCTCCCCGCTGCACCAGCGCCGGCACGTCAACCCGGCACGGCTCGTAGGCATGCGGGCAGCGCGGATGGAAGGCGCAGCCGGGGGGCGGGGCGATGGGGTTGGGCGTCTCGCCCTCGATGGGGCGGCGCGGGCGGCCGGTCATACCGAGGTCGGGCAGCGCATCGAGCAGCATGCGCGTGTAAGGGTGGCGCGGGGCCTCGAACAGCTCGGCAGCGGGCGCCGTCTCGACGATGCGGCCGAGGTACATGACGCCGATCCGGGTTGCCATGTGGCGCACCACGGCCAGGTTGTGGCTGATGAACAGGTAGGACAGCCCCAGCCGGTCCTGCAGGTCGCGCATCAGGTTCAGGATCTGCGCCTGCACCGATACGTCGAGCGCGCTGGTGGGCTCGTCGCACACCAGGAACTCCGGCATGGAGGAGAGAGCGCGGGCGATGCAGATGCGCTGGCGCTGGCCGCCGGAGAACTCATGCGGGTACTTGGCCCCATCGGCCGGATCGAGGCCGACCAGGCGCAAGAGCTCCGCGACCCGGTGCTCCCTCTCGTGCCAGTCCTTGGCGAGACCGAAGGCCTTGATCGGGTCGGCGACGATTCGGGCGACACGCCAGCGCGGGTTGAGGCTGGCGAAGGGGTCCTGGAAGATCATCTGCAGGCGCCGCCGCAGCCGCTGGCGCTCGCGCTGCCGCGCAGTGGCCCACATGTCGATGCCGTCGATGGTGACGCGGCCCGCCGAAGGCTGCAGCAGTCCCACGGTCATGCGCGCCACCGTGGACTTGCCGGAGCCTGACTCGCCCACCAGCGCCAGTGTCTCCCCGCGTGCGATGGAGAAGGATACGCCGTCCGCCGCCGTCAGCAGCCGGCGCCCCTCGCGCGCCAGCGTGCGCTCCAGCCACGGCCTGGAGACGTCGAAGACGCGCGTGAGGCCCTCGACCTTGACCAGCGGCGGAGCCGTCATGCACCCACCTCGGGGCCCGCTACGGCCGGCTCGGCGCCCTGAGGGGCATTGGGCTCGGCGTACAGCCAGCAGGCCGCCTCGGAGGAGGCCCCGACGGCCAGGCGCTCGGGCCGCTCGCGCATGCAGCGGTCGAAGGCGTGGGCGCAGCGCGGGTGGAAGGCGCACCCTGGAGGAATGGCGTTGAGGCGCGGCATGGTGCCCGGGATCTGGGTGAGGCGCGGCGCGCGCGCCGCCACCGGCGGGATGGCCCCCATGAGGCCGCGCGTATAGGGGTGGTGCGGGTTCAGCACCACGTCGCGCACCGGGCCGATCTCGACGATGCGGCCGGCGTACATCACGGCCACGCGGTCGGCCATCTCGGCGATCACGCCCATGTCGTGGGTGATGAGGAGCACGGCCGTGCCGCGCTCCTGGGCGAGCCGCTTAAGGAGGGCGATGATCTGGGCCTGGATCGAGACATCCAGCGCGGTGGTGGGCTCGTCGGCGATGACGAGGTCGGGCTCGGCGCACAGCGCGAGCGCCAGCACCACGCGCTGGCGCATGCCGCCGGAGAACTCGTGCGGGTAGCTGTCGAGGCGGGCCTCGGCGCCTTGGATGCCGGCCTCCTGGAGCAGTGCCACGGCGCGTCTGCGGGCGTCGGCCGCCGAGACGTTGCTATGGGTGCGGATGGTCTCGACGATCTGGTCGCCGATACGGTAGAGCGGGTTGAGGCTGGTGAGCGGGTCCTGGAACACCATGCCGATGCGCCGGCCCCGCACCTTGCGCATGGCCTCGGCCGGCAGGGTGTCAATGCGCTCGCCGCCCAGACGAACCTGGCCGGCCAGGATGCGGCCCGGTGGCTCGATCAGGCCGATGACGGCGGCGCCCGTGATGGACTTGCCGGCGCCCGATTCCCCCACCACGCCCAGCACCTCGCCGGGCGCAATGTCGAATGAGACGCCGTCGACCGCCGTGAGGGTGCCGCGCCGGGTCGGGAACCCCACCTTCAGGTCTCGGACTGAGAGGACCGGCTGGGTCATGGTTTGTCGGTCAAATGGGGCGGCGGGGTCAGACCCCTCGCCGCTGCCGTCTCGATTTTCTCCGAGACGTTCGTCGCGAGGGGTCTGACCCCTTCTCCTACTTGAGGAACTTCACGTGCACCGCGTTCTCCGGCGAGACCGGGATGTCGAACTCGCGGGTCATGGCGTAGGCCAGCATCTGGTGGTGGAGGGCGATGTAGATCGTCTCGTCGGCCAGCGCGCCCCAGATCTTCGCAATCGTCGCGTTGCGCTTGGCCGCATCGACCTCGCCGGTGAGGCTGCGGATGGCGGTGTCGATCTCCGGGTTCGAGTAGCGCGTGGCGTTCCAGCTGCCCTCGCTGCCCGCGCGTGTATGGTAGAGGAACGAGAAGATGTAGTGCGAATCGTAGGGCGGCACGCCCCAGCCGAGGAGGTAGAACTCGGTCTCCGGCGGGACCTTCTGGATCAGGGTGAAGTGCGGCCCCTTGGGCTGGGCCACCAGGTTCACCTTGATGCCGATCTTGGCCAGCATGGCGGTGGACGCCGTGCAGATGCCCTCGTCGTTGATGTAGCGGTCGTTGGGGCAGTGCAGCGTGACGGAGAAGCCGTCGCTGTAGCCCGCCTCCTTGAGCAGCGAGGTGGCCTTGGCGAGGTCCACCTTGGGAAGAGCATCGAGCTCCTTGGTGTAGCCGTTCACGAATGGCGGGGCGATGATGCCGGCCGGCACCGACTGCCCCCGCATCACCGCGCGCTTGATGGCCTCGCGGTCGATGGCCATGTTGATGGCCTGGCGCACGCGCTTGTCGGCGAACGGGTTCTTGCCCTTGACGCTGGAGCTCTTGAGCTCCGCCGAGGCCACGTCCATCCCCAGGAAGATGGTGCGGTTCTCGGGCCCGGCGTTGACCTTCAGGTTGGGCGTCTTCTCCAGGCGATCGATGTCCTGGGGCGGCACGTCCTGCACGAAGTTGACCTCGCCCGAGAGCAGCGCGGCGACGCGCGTGGCATCGGATTTGATCACCGTATAGACGATGTCGGTGATGCCGACGGGCACTTGGCCATCACCTGGGCCCTTGCCCCAGTAGTCGTCGTTGCGCTTGAGCACGGTCCTTACGTCCTGCTCGCGCGAGACGAGCTTGTAGGCACCGGTGCCGTTGGCATTGCGGACGGAGTAGTTGTCCACCTTGGCCTTGTAGTCCTGGACGGTGATGGTGTTGTTCGCCTCGCTCCACTCCTTGTCCATCATGTAGAGGTTGGTGAGGTAGGCGGGCAGCAGGGGGTTCGGCCCCTTGGTCTTGATGTGGATCGTATAGTCGTCGACCTTGCTCACCTTCTCGATCGAGGTGAGGAGGCCCTTCATGTCCGCGGTGGGCTGGCGGGCGCGGTCGAGCGAGAACACCGCGTCGTCGGCGTTGAAGGGGTTGCCGTTGTGGAACTTGACGCCCTGGCGCAGCTTGAACTCCCACACCGTCGGGTCTTCGGTGATCTTCCAGGAGACGGCCAGCGTGGGATGGATCTTCCCCGTGTAGTCCCGCAGGATCAGCGGCTCGTAGAGCTGATGCAGCATGTTGTGGGTGGCCCCCTCGTTCTGGGCGTGGGGGTCGAGGGTGAGGGCATCGCCCGTGCGCGCCCATTTCAGGGTGCGGGCATCGGCTGCCGCCATCGCCAGGACGAGCGCGGCACAGCCAGCCATCGCCCTCAGGATTGAACGCGAGCTCATCTTCCTCCTCCTTCGTCTGCCGCCGTCTGCAGCCAGTGGCCAATCGTTGGACATGCTATCGAGCTACCGAAGCTTGGGATTGAGCGCATCGCGCAGCCAATCGCCAAGCAGATTCACAGCCAACGCCAGCAGAGCGAGCGTAAGGCCGGGGAAAGCGACCATCCACCAGGAGCCCGAGAATAGGTAGCGGTTGCCGATCTGGATCATGGTGCCGAGCGACGGCTCGGTGGGGGGCAGGCCGACGCCGAGGAACGACAAGGTGGCCTCGGTGATGATGGCGAGCGCGAGGTTGATGGTAGCGATCACCAGCACCGGCCCCATGACGTTGGGCAGTATGTGCTGGAACATGATCTTGGCGGGGCTCAGCCCGATCAGGCGGGCGGCCTGCACGTACTCCTTGTTGCGCTCCACCAGCGTCACCCCGCGCACGGTGCGCGCGTACTGCACCCAGTAGGCGAGGCCGATGGAGATCACCAGCACCCAGAATTTCCCGGCATCGAGCCTGAAGTTCTTGAAGATCGCCAGCATCACGCCGTCGATCAGCAGGGCGGTGAGGATGGCGGGGAAGGTGAGCTGCACGTCGGCGGCGCGCATGATGAAGGCGTCGACGCGGCCACCGGCATAGCCGGCCCACAGGCCCAGCGCCACGCCGAGGAGGGTGGCGAGCAGCACCGCGGCCAGGCCGATCATGAGCGAGGAGCGGGTGCCGTAGAGCATGGTGGAGAGAACGTCGCGGCCCTGGTCGTCGGTGCCGAGCAGGAAGCGGCTGTCGCCGCCGTGCTCCCAGGCGGGGGGCGTGTTGGCGTCGAGCAGGCTGAGGGTCTTGAGGTCGTAGGGGTCCTGCGGTGCGATCAGCGGCGCCAGCAGCGCCGCGCCGACCACCAGCGCCGTCACCAGCGCCGCCGCGACCACCAGCCTGGAGCGCGTGAAGCTGTAGAGCAGGTCGCTGTCGAAGAAGCGCGCGAGTGGCGAATGGCGAGTGGCGAGTGGCTTGTCCTCCATTCGCGACTGGCCATTCGCCATTCGCCCCGTTGCTTCGTCGCTCATGCCGCGCGGCCCAGGATGCGGATGCGTGGGTCGATGCGGACGTAGACCAGATCGACCACGAAGTTGATCAGCACGAACAGGAACCCGACGAGCATCAGGTAGGCGGCCATGACGGGGATGTCGGCGTGCTGCACGGCCTGGATGAACATGAGGCCCATGCCGGGCCACTGGAACACCGTCTCGGTGATGATCGCGAACGCGACGATCGAGCCGAGCTGCAGGCCGATAACGGTGACGACTGGCACCAGCGTATTCCTCAAGGCGTGCCCGAAATTGACGGCGCGGTTCGAAAGCCCCCGGGCGCGGGCGAACTTGATGTAGTCGGTGCGCAACACCTCCAGCATCTCGGCGCGGACCAACCGAGTCACCAGCGTCATCTGGAACAGGCCGAGCGTGATGGCCGGTAGCACGAGAGCCTTGAGCCCTGACAGTGTGAGGAGCCCGGTGCGCCAGAAGCCGAGGCTCACCACCTCGCCGCGCCCGAACGACGGCAGCAGGTGCAGCCAGACGGAGAAGACATAGATGAGGAGGATGCCGATCAGGAAGGTGGGGAGCGAGATGCCGACCAGCGACACCGTGAGGAACACCTTGGAGAGCCAGCTGTCGCGGTGGATGCCGGTGTAGACCCCCATCGGAATGCCAAGCGCGACGGCGAGCAGGGCCGCCGCCAGCGCCAGCTCGATGGTGGCGGGGAAGCGGTCGCCGATGATGGAGATCACCGGCTGCTTCATCTGGTAGGAGATGCCGAAGTCGAGGCGCACGGCGTTGCCGACGAAGCGGGCGAACTGGACAAGGAGCGGATCGTCGAGGCCGAGGTCCTCGCGCAGCTTCAGCCGGTCCTCCAGCGAGGTGTCCTGGCCGACCATCTGGTTGACGGGGTCGCCGACGTAGCGGAACAGCAGGAAGGCCAGCAGCGCCACGGTGAGCATCACCACGAGCGCTTCGAGGAGCCGACGGATGGCGAACGCGAGCATTGGATCACACGCGGGCGAATGGCGAATGGCGAATGGCGAATGGTAGCGGCTTCGGTGCGATCTTCACCATTCGCCACTCCCCATTCGCCATTCGCGCTTTTTTCATTTCATCTTCGCCCAGTAGAACAGAATCTGGTTGTCGGCGCGCTGGACGATATCGACCTTGTCCGACACGCCCCACACCAGGGCCTGCTGGTGCAGCGGGATGACGCCCGCCTCCTCGTGGTTGATCCGGTACGCCTCGGCGATCATGGCGTCGCGCTTGGGGATGTCCGTCTCGACCAGGATCTTCTTGCTCAGCTCATCGATCTCGCGGTTGCAGTAGCCGCCGTAGTTGAAGAGACCGAATCCCTTCCCATCGGCATCTCGGCAGCCGGTGATGTTCGTGATCACGTTCCAGCTGTCGAACGAGCCCGGCGTCCAGCCGAGCAGGTTGAAGGAGGAGTTGAACTTCTGGGCGACGCCGGCCTTCTCGAAGTACTTCGACTTCGGCATGGCGTTGAGCTTCACCTTGACGCCGATGCGCGCCTGCATCTGCGCCACGGCCTGGCAGATCGCCTCGTCGTTGACGTAGCGGTCGTTGGGGCAATCCATCTCCACCTCGAAGCCGTTCGGATAGCCCGCGTCATTCAGCAGCTTCTTGGCGGCGGCCACGTCGTGGGGCCAGCGCTTGAACTCGCCGGACCGCGCGAACAGCAGCGGCGAGATCAGGATCGCCGAGTTGGCCGACAGGCCGCGCATGATCTTGGTGTGGATCGCGTCCATGTCGATGGCCTGGTAGACGGCCC
>Ga0075421_100003596_pt1 | contig 18553 bp, 19 predicted proteins | sample SoiMetdeltSBSDD5_FD_75292 | JGI IMG/M metagenome (GOLD analysis project Ga0075421, IMG submission 75292) | Bulk soil microbial communities from a Populus tree surrounding site in Tennessee, USA - Soil MetaG P. deltoides SBSDD5 | ecosystem: Environmental > Terrestrial > Soil > Tree plantation... | reverse complement strand
GTGTAGAGGAGATCCTTGGGAATGTCGGCCACGCGCGATGCTCCGTGAGGGGAAACGGCGCCAAGTCTAGACAGGGTCGGGAGTGGAGTCAAGCAACTCATTGGGGAACGGCAGAGACGTCAGATGTCAGAATTCAGATGTCAGAATTCAGAGACTGCTCGGACGGGCACACGACGACCGCCGTTGGGTTTCTCTGAATTCTGAACTCTGAATTCTGACATCTGACGTCTTTGCCGTTCCCTACGAAGCCCCGGGCGCCGCATCCCTCTCCAACGCCTCCCAAATCTCCCGCGCGCGTTGCGTCAGCTCCGTCATCGTTCCCGCGTTGTCGATGATGTAATCCGCGCGCGCTCGCTTCAGCTCGGCCGGCATTTGCGAGGCGATCATCCGCATCGCTTCGGTCATCTCGAGGCCGCGAGCGTGGACGAGCCGGTCCATCCGCATGGGACGCGGAGCATCCACGAGCACGATCCGGTCGAACTGGTCGGCGAGCCGGCGCTCGAAGAGCAACGGGATGTCGCAGACGACGATGCGGTCTCCACGGCGGCGCGCCTCATCCACGAGCTGGTCGCGCAGCCGCTGGACCTCCGGATGCACGATCGCGTTGAGTGCCTCGAGCTGCTCGCTGTCGGAGAATACGCGCTGTCGCAGCTCGCGACGGTCGATGGGGCCGTCCGGGGCGGTGACCTCCTCGCCCCAGCGCTCGACGATCGCCTGATACGCGGGCGTACCGACCTCCACCGCTTGCCGGGCGAGCACGTCGGCGTCGATCAGCGTGGCGCCCCAGCCTGCGAACAGCTGAGCGACGCTCGACTTCCCGCTGGCAATATTGCCGGTGAGCCCGACGAGCAACATGCGAGTCTCCAGAACGTCAGGGAACGTGCGCGCAAGCTATGGTGCGCCTGATGCGTGAGTCAACAGCGACGGTCAGAGCAGGGACACCTGGTTTTCGTCGGCGCGCGGCACCTGATGACAATGGCGACACCGTGCCTCGTACGTCTCGCGTCCTCCCACCATGATCGTCGGCGAATCGTACGTCGCGGGTCGCCCGTCGATGATCCGCTGGTTGCGGCTCGCCGGCCCACCGCAGATCACGCAGATCGCGTGCAGCTTGTCCACGAGCTCCGCGTCAGCCATGAGCTGTGGCATCGCGCCGAACGGCTCTCCGCGAAAATCCGTGTCCGTCCCGGCGATGATCACCCGCAACCCGCGCATCGCGAACGATCTGACCAGCGGAACGATCCCCGCGTCGAGAAACTGTGCCTCGTCGATGGCGATCACATCGGCCAGCGTGTTGAGCTGTTGAGCGATCTGCATCGACGAATCGATGGGGATCGCCTCCACGGAGCGGCCATCGTGGCTGGAAACCGCGTACAGCCCCTGATACCGCTCGTCGAGGTGCGACTTGAAGACCTGCACTTTCTTCTTCGCGATCATCGCGCGACGAACGCGGCGAATGAGCTCCTCACTCTTGCCGCTGAACATGACCCCCGCGATGACCTCGATCCAGCCGCCGCGCGCGCCGTAGAGCATGACGTGCGTCTACTCGCCTTCGGTTGCCGGTGGGCGACGGCGCTCGACGTCCCCGCGAGGTCGCCGCGGCCCCCGGTCGCCACGCTCGCCTCGCTCTCCGCGATCGCGCGGGCCGCGCTCGCCACGACCGGCGCGCTCACCACGAAAGCCGGCGCCGGCGCGCTCGCCGCGACCTCCACCCTCGCGCCCCTTGTCCACGCGAGCGACGACGCGGCGACCGCGGAGCGTCGTGCCGGTCAACGCGCTGGCCACACGCTCTGCCTCGCCGCTGGCGATCTCCACCAGCGAGTGGTTCTCGCGAAGCTCGATCTTTCCGATGCGCTCGCGCGTGACACCGGCCTCCCCCGTGATCGCGCCCACCAGATCCCCCGGCCCCACCCGGTCGCGCGTTCCGGCACCGACAAAGATGCGCGTCCAGCCACCAGGTGCGGACGCCACCGGTGCAGGCGCCTGTGCTGGAGCAACCGCCCGCGCGATGTCGCGCGTGCGCTCTCGCTCGCGCTCCAGGAGATGCAGGGCCGCTGCCGCGATCTCGACTCCGTCGTACTCCTCGAGGAGCGGCTCGAGTGCGAGCATCTCGTGCGTTGGAATGCCGCGCGCGAGGACCTCGCGGAGCTGCGATCGCAACGATGCCATCCGCTTCCGTGCACGCGCCGGCGCGGCGGACGCCGGGAGGGGCGTCACGGGGGCTCCACCACTCAACGCTCGTAACGCATCGAGCTGCCGTGGCTGAACGATCGCGACGACGCTCGGAGCCGCCCCGCCCAGGACGGCGCGCAACTCATCGCGACTGGGGAGGTCGAGCAATAGCAGTGTGTCGGCCTCGATCACCGGACCGCCCCGCGTGATGCGGACGCCGCCGGCCTCGGCAGAGTGTCCGAGCGACGCGATGAGCGCGCGAACCTCGTGCTCCGTCGCCTCGGATCGCGTGAATACGGCGGCGACCTCCGGGTCGAGCTCGTCGAGCAGCCGCTGCAGAGCCGCAAGCTTTCCCCACGATGACGTCGCCACGTAGCGAATGGGTACCGCGCCACCGTCGCTCGCCGTTTCGCCGGACCGGCGAGCGCGCCTCGCGTAGCGCTCGATGAGCTGCTCCAGCTCGGGCGTCTGTCGTGAGGCAATGATGGTTCGCGGCGCCTCTTTCGGGACCTCCGCGAGTAACGACTCGAGCGCTTCGGTGGACGCGGCGTCGTCCGCGATCTCGTCCACCCAGGCGAGCGTGAGCGCGCGAATGCGCTCGAGCTTGAGCACGGAGGTGCGCACGAGCTCGAGCAGCTCCGCGGGGGCGCCGATCACCCCGTGCACGGGCGGAACACGGAGCAGGCGCGTAGCGCGTCGCGGACTCGATGTGGGGATGATGCGAAGCCCCGCGGCCTCGGGAAGCGTCGAGACGGCTCGTGCGAACGTAATGGCGGTGTCGGGATCGGGCACCACGAGGAGCAGCTGCAGCTCGGGAACAGCGCGATCGATACGCTCGAGCGTCGATGCGAGCACGCCGGCCACCGATGTCATGTCGTGCGGAAGGATGTGGACGGCGTTCTGGCTGCGTCCAACGCTCGCCGGCTCGCGCTCGTCGTGTTCGGTGATTCGCCCGTGCTGCTCCACTGGTGCCTCCGTTGTCAATGGCGTCCCCGCGACCCGGGATGTTAAAGTATACACGCTCCCCCTGTTCCCCTCCACCGCCTCCGCATGTCCCTGCTCGCCGGCACTCGCAGCAATCGCACCTTCGTGCCCTCGGGAAACATCGCGCAGCTGCGCGAATCGGCGACGATCGCCGCCTCGGCGCGCGCCAAGGCGCTCCGAGCCGCCGGCCGCGCGATCATCGACCTCGGTGCCGGCGAGCCGGATTTCGACACGCCGGAGTTCATTCGACGGGCGGCGCAGCGCGCCATTGATGCCGGCGCAACGCGGTACACCGCCACCGAAGGGATTCTTCCCCTTCGCGAGGCGATCGCCCGGCGGGCGAGCGAGATGGGCGCCGAGATTCCCCCGGGAAACGTCGTCGTGTCCACGGGCTCCAAGCAGTCGCTCTTCAACGCCTGCTTCTGCTTGTTCGGAGAGGGCGACGACGTGCTCATCCCGACGCCGAGCTGGACAAGCTATTACGAAATGGTCTCGCTGTCGCGCGCGAACGCCGTGCCGGTGTACGGCGATCCGGCGAGCGGATGGAAGGTCACGCCGGCGATGCTGGAGGCCGCGTCCACCTCCCGGACGAAAGGTGTAATGCTCAACTCGCCCTGTAATCCGACCGGAGCGGTATACTCGCGTGAGGAGCTGACGGCGCTGCTCGAGGTTGCGCAGGACCGCGGATGGTGGGTCATCAGCGACGAGATCTACCGCGCCATTTCGTACGGCGATGCAATCGCGACGTCTGCGCTCGACGTCGCGTCATCGCTCGATCGGATCGTCATCGTCGATGGCGTGGCGAAGGCGTACGCGATGACCGGGTGGCGAATCGGCTGGGCGATCGCGCCGCGGGAGCTCGCGTCGGCAATGACCGCGCTGCAGTCGCACACCACCTCGAACGCCGCCGCTCCTTCCCAGCACGGAGCGCTCGCGGCGCTCACCAACCGCGAGGAGGCGAGCACCTCGATCGCATCGATGGTCGCCGAGTTTCGCCGGCGACGCGATGCCGTGATCGCGATCGTGCGGGGCGAGCCGGAACTCGACTTCGTCGAGCCGGAGGGCGCGTTCTATCTCTTCGCGCGAGTCGGTGGCGACGATCCGGCCCGCGACGACGGTGCCGCGTTCGCGCGACGTCTGCTCGAGGAGCACGAGGTGGCGGTCGTGCCGGGGTCGGCCTTTCTGACGCCGGGTTGGGTGCGAATGTCGTACGCCGCTCCCATCGCCGGCGTGATAGAGGGCACTCGCCGACTCGTGACGCTCTGGCGCGAGATCAACGGTCGATGAACGCTCTGGCGCCTCGCCCCGGCGTCCGTATCTTGGCAGCAAGGGCCGACGTCGTTCCTTCTGCAACGCCGCGCCACGCGTGGCACGCGTTCGGCCTCGCCATTCCGTGACGCGTCCAGAATACTGAAGGCCCCCAACGGAGTGCTCTCGTGAACATCGCCGTGCAGGTCGAGCCGATTGGCGCGCTGTCCGACGTCGAGTATCGGTGGGATCCCGACACCGACATCCTCACGGCGAATTTGCGCAACGGTGCGACCGGCACGGGGATGAGCGGATCGGTCGAGCTCACCGGGAGCGACGGCTCGTGGGTGGTGCTCGACGTCGAGGCCGGTCGCATTCACGGCGTCGAGGTCGCCGTGTGGCCTGATGTGCGCAAGGTCGCGACGCTCGTGCCGCCCGCCGACGCACAGAACGCCAGCATCGTCGTCCCGTCGCGCGGATCGCGGCCCGAGGTGGCCGCCGTCGAAGTCGATACATCGCTCATCGCCGAGGCGGATCAGTCCGAGCGCACCATCCACTTCAAGCTCGGCGTGAAACGGCCTGCACGCGCCGTGCGCTTCGCGCGCGACCTGGTACTCGAGCTCGACGAGCGCGACCGCATTGCGGGCCTGTGGCTGCTCAACGTGCCGCCGTTTCCCGAGAACGAATGATCACGACCATCGTGCTCATTCGTGCCGACCCCAAGGTCATCCCGCAGGTCGCGCAGCGCCTGGCCGGCATCGACGGGGTAACCGATGTCTATTCCGTCTCCGGCGAATGGGATCTCGTCGCGATCGTCAGGGTGGCCGAGTACGATCGAATCGCCCAGGTCGTGACGGAGGAGTTCGTCAAGGTACCGGGCATCGAGCGGACGCAAACACTGACCGCGTTTCGCGCCTACTCGAAGAAGGACCTCGAGCAGGCGTGGGACCTCGGTGTTGAATAGCGCCGGAACGGCAACCCGGAACAACGGCCCGTGAGCGATCGCGTCGACGAGTACATCACCTCCCTCTTCGCGCGCGATGACGACGTGCTCGCCGCGCTCCGCGAGGCCGCCGACCGCGAGGGTCTTCCCCCGATCTCGATCGGCGCCGTCACCGGGCGTCTCCTCCAGGTTCTCCTCTCCGCCGTGCGCGCCGAGCGCGTGCTCGAGGTCGGCACGCTCGGCGGATACTCGGCGATCTGGATGGCGAGAGCGCTGCCGCGATCAGGTCGCCTCGTTACGATCGAAATCGACGAGCGACACGCGGACTTCGCGCGACGGTACTTCACGCGCGCCGGGCTCGACGATCGCATCGAGGTGCGTGTTGGTCGGGCGCTGGACGTCCTTCCAGCGTTCGACGGTGAGCGCTTCGACGTGGTGTTTCTCGATGCGGACAAGGAGCCGCTTCCCACCTATCTCGATTGGTCGCTTCGTCTGTTGCGACCGGGCGGCCTGTTGATCGCCGACAACGCGCTGTGGGGCGGGCGTGTGCTCGATCCGACGACCGAGGATGAAGGGACGCGCGGTATTCGTGAGTTCAACCGGCGGCTGGCGACCGACGAGCGCCTCCGGGGGACGATCATTCCGGTTGGCGATGGACTCGCGGTCGCGGTGGTGGGGTAGGGCGCCGGGCCGGCTATTTCACCTCGTCCAGGCACCAGCTCGACCGCCCTCGGAAAATCTCCCGCCAGCGCCGGTTCATCCACGCCAGCACGATTAGCGAAGATTCCTGTCCGATGCCCCATTCCTCGGCGACGATCTCATCGATGCCGTCGCCAGTGATGTCGAGATGGTCGAAGAAACGGCGGTATACGGCGCTCGAGATGGGTCCGTTTACGACGTGGGCCATGGTGGGCGCATAGCTACCACCGTCGGCGTCGGCGATCACGAAGAGATGAACCGTGTTCGTCGTCGGAGAGCTCGCGTCCGCGGCCGTCGGGTCGATGTAGGAGGCCACAATCGTCGGCGAGTCGGTGGCGCCGGTATTGATCGCCACCGCCCGATAGTCGAGCGCGTCGAGCATCTTCCAGTCGACGTTCTCGGGCGCGCCCGCCTCGATGGCCACGTCGCGGCCAGCTTTGCGGAGCTCGCTGCCCGAGAGGGACTTGGCGGCGTGCGACCGTTGTCGCGTGAACGAGCCCGCGAGCGCCTCCACGGTGTAGGAGGATTTCGTCAATCCGGTGACGCTCACGGCCGCGAGCGGTGTCAGGGCCTGACAGCCGGGCAGGGTATACAGAGGGTTTTCCTGACGCTCCCACATTCCCTGGCGGACGGTGGCGGTCCCTTGGGCGTGTCCGCCCTGGTAGACCTTGTACGCCTTGCCGCGGCGCATGTACATCGCGTCGAACTGGTGCCACCCGGTTTGCGACAGAACAATCTTCTTGAGCTGTCCGCCCTCGACGGCCGCGATCGGGATCATGCGCGGATCCTCTCTCTCTCCGAAGACCTGGAAGAGGATGTCGGGGCGAGCGGCGAGATTCAGCGCCTCGCTGGGGGCGACCTGCGGAGGAGCCGGCTGCTCTCCCCCGATGAACCCTTTCGCCTTGTCACACCCGGTGACCACCGTTACGATGCTCACCAGCGTGGCGATTCGCTTGATGACGGACGCGCGCATCAACTCGCGGAAGTGAAGACGAGAGCCCGGTCGCTGAACGCGGCCGATCGGCGGGACTGAGACGGTGGCAGTGGAGCAGAGGCAGCGGGACCCGAACCCCCCCTCCATACCCGTGGCGAGCTTCCACGACGCGGTGCGCTACCTCGCGCATCGCATGCCCGGCGTCGCTACCGTTACCACCACGGCACCTTCGCTCGAGCGGTCCGAGGGCATCCACGAATCACCCCGGGTCATAGACGCGCAAGTCGTTGAAAGTGCAACGACAGCGCGCCGGGTCGATGGCCCGGTGACGGCGACTTTTGCCGCGTTTCTCGATGGTGTTCAGGAGAGCCGTGTCGTGAACATCCTCCGGGGCGTGCCGGTCGTTTGGGGGCGCGTCGCGGCCGCGGTGCGCCGCCGGATCGATCGCCGGCTCCGGACGTGGGGTACCCCCGTCGTCGAATGCCGGCTCTACGCGCCGCTCTCGCTCCTCGACGACACCTCCCGGTCCTTCCTGGCCGACACGCCCATCGTCGACACGAGCCGGGTGGACGAGGACGCAGCGGTCTCGCGTCATCCGACGCACGTCATCGAGCAGGCGCTGCACGCCGTCCAGCGCGACCGTGAGCGTGCCGAGCGGGTGCTCGCCGAGCGGTGGTGTCAGACGGTCGGTGAGCCGTTGCTCGTGGATGGGAGTATCTCCGCGAGCGACATCGTCGCCCGACACACCTGCGCCGTCGGGGTGATCAAGACCCACCGCCAGCTCTATGCGTCGGGCGACATGATGGACGTGATTCTCGGACTCGCCGCGGGAGAGCGCACACCGGTCGTCCGTATCGCGCCGCGGAACCGCACGCCGGTTCACTCCTGGTATCTCCGTCTGCGCGATGGAGCGCCTCACGATGCGTTGTGGGGAATCGTGCGCGTCGAGGTGGCCGAGTCGAGCGGCCCAACGACACGCGCCGACGACGTGTCTCGCTGGGTATTGGCCGAGCGCGCCCCGCTGGCGCTTCCGGATTTTCGGTGGGATCGAATGGCGTACCCTGTTCATGAGTGCGAGGAATTCCTGCGTGCTATTTCCTGACGGCAGAGAGTTCGGCGGTCATCGAATGCGGAATGCGGAATCCGGATTGCCGATGAGATCGTGCCTAGCGGAGGCTCTCACACGCCATCCGCATTCAGCGTTCCGCATTCGCTGACGTTTACCCTCGAGATCAGAATGCCCGATCCAGCCCGGCCTCGAACGTTAGGGCGTGTCGTCGCAACGGAGCGCCGCCCCAACACGCCTCACGAGTTCCATTTCTGGACCGCGGTGGATTCGCCCGTCGGCATCGGAACGATCGTGCGCGTGGAGGGCACGCGCGCCGTGGAGGGACACATCCCGCGCGTGTACGGCGTCGTCGTCGACGGGTTCAGCTTCACCGATCTCCTCTCGCCCTTGCACGACGTGCTCGGTCACGATGGCGATCCCGCGTCGTCGGCGATCGCTCCCACCGAGCGCCCCGAAGTGCGCCTCTACACGGCCGCCGTGCTGCGGCAGATCCCGGAGGAGCCGCTCCAGCCCGTTCCCATGGGGGAGGTGTTCCTCGCGACGGACGAGGATGTGAGCCTCGCGCTGCGGATGGATACCTACACCCGTGAGGGTGCGCGGACGGCGATCCCGATCGGACTCTACCGCTCCGGTGGCATGGACTCGCCGATCTACCTCGATGCCGATTTCCTCGTCGGTCCCGAGGCGGCTCACCTCAACATCACCGGCGTGTCGGGGCTGGCGACGAAGACGAGCGCCGTGGAATTCATCCTCGCATCGCTGTTCGCGCATTTCCCGGAGAGCAAGGGCTCGGTCGCGGCGGTCTGCTTCAACGTGAAGGGGCCCGATCTCTGCTATCTGGACCAGCCGGGCGATCTCGACGCGAACGACCTCGCCATCTACGACCGCCTGCGCGTGCCCGCACGGCCGTTCGACCGTGTGCGCTACTTTGCCCCGTACAAGGCGAACCTGACATCGCTGAACACGCTGCGCTCCAACGAGGAGCTGATGCATAACGTCACCCCACTCACGTGGGGACTCCGCGAGGTGCTGCAGTTCGCGGAGGTCATGCTCAACCGCGATGACGTGGATGCGAAGGCGGACGCGCTCATCGACTTCATCAAGGAGCGTCTGCTCGATCGCGAGTACACCGATGCCGCCCTCCTCGCCGGCAAGCGCTATCGCGTGCAATCGTTCGCGGATCTGGAGGCCTGGTTCCGCGACGTCATCATGGCGCTCGAGCAGAAAGGAAGTGAAGGGTATCGCACCCACCACATCGCGACGATTCGAAAGGTTCGCAACAGGCTCTCGAACATCTCGCTGCGGTGTGCCGGGCTCGTCACCGACGACGGCTCGGTGAGCGACCTGCCCTGGGGGACCTTCGAAGACCGGTCGGTGTATGTGATCGACGTCGCGGGTGCGGAGGAGGACGCGCAGGACCTCATCTTCGCGCGCATCGTGTCCAAGCTGCGCGAGCACCTCGAGCGACGCGACCTCGGCGTCAGCCACGTCGTCGTGTTCGTCGACGAGCTGAACAAGTATGCCCCCGCGGATGGCCCGGATACGTACGTCCGGAAGATGTTGCTCGACATCGCCGAGCGAGGTCGCTACCTCGGCCTCGTGCTGTTCGGCGCGGAGCAGTTCCGCTCGCAGGTCCACCGCCGCGTGGTGGGCAACAGTGGGACCGCTCTCTTCGGCCGCATGGATGGGGACGAGCTGGCCACGCCGGGCTACGCCGTGTTGAGCCCCGCGACGCGCACGAAGCTGGCGACGCTCGCCAAGGGAGAGTTGATGGTGCGGCACCCGCACTTTACACAGCCGATTTTCCTCAGGTTTCCGCGCCCCGCCGTACTGCGGGGGCGTGATGGCGTCGAGCGCTTCCCGCAGGCGACCGAGGCTTCCTTCGAGACATCGCTCTTCCGCACGCTGCGGCAGCTGGACCCGGGCATCCCGCTCGTCTGGGTCCAGGACATGGTGGCACTGTACGATGAGCCCGATCTCATTCGGGCCCGCAACGCGACACTGCAAGCGCGTCCAACGGACGTGAGGGCGTTCTTCGCCTCGCGACTGCGCAACATCATCCCGGCGCAGCCGGTGACCGCGCCGGTTGCCGCGTCGCCGTTGCGGTCCCTGCCCGCCGACGATCCGTACGGATCGTGATCGCGTGAACCTCCTCCTCAGGCGCTTCGCGGCCGCCTTCGCTGTCGCGAGCGGAGCATCGGGGCTTCTCGCCGCGCAGAGCGTCACGCTCCAGATCAAGCCCAAGGTCGGTGACACCCTGCGGCTGCGCATCGAGCAGGAGATGGAGATCACGGCCGCCGGTCGGATGCGCGACGTCGATACGACGATGACGATGCGCTCCTCCATGCTGATGCTCTCGCGGTCGATCGTCGTGCTTTCGGATGACGACGGAACGACGGTCCGCTCGATCACCGACTCCGTCGCCGTGAATCCCGGCGCGCTCGATCCGCGCCTCGATCAGGTGCGCCGCGCGCTGCAAGGGAAGGAGGTCCGCGTGCGCTTCTCTCGCGAGGGGTCCGCGACGCTCGTGGAGGCGGATCCCGAGCTCCCGCGCGATCTGCACTCGGTATTCTCGCAGCTCCCGGCCACATTCCCGCGACACCAGGTCGCCGTCGGAAGCACCTGGAAGCAGCGCATCCCCATCCCGGATGCCGCGCAGGGTCAGATTGCCGGAACGCTCCAGGCGGTGTTTCGGCTCGACTCGCTGACGAATCGGGGGAAGCGGGCGTTCATCTCGATGCGGGGTACGCTGAGTCGAGATTCGACGGCGAGCGTGATGGCCGACGGCGGGCGCATGACGATGACCGGGACCGTCACCGGGTTCATGATTCTCGACCGCGTCCGCGGATGGGTCATCGACGCGCTCACCGAGATGTCGGTGCAATCGCACATCGAGCCGGCCGCCGGGAAGGCCCTGCCCCCCGTCAAAATGCGAATGCGGTTGATTCAGCGGCAACGCACTATGGACAAGGACTGAGCGAACACGCTATCCTCTTAGGAGTATTACAGTTAGCCGAATTTCTCCCGAGGATGGCGTGCGGCTGGTACATATCTCCGATCTGCATCTCGGCTTCCGCCAGTATCATCGCCTGACCCATTCGGGCATAAACCAGCGGGAGGCCGACGTCGCGAACGCGTTCCGTGGCGCGATCGATCGCATCATCGCGCTCGAGCCGGACGTCGTGGTGTTCGCCGGGGACATTTTCCACACCGTTCGCCCGATGAACCCGGCGATCATTCATGCCTTCAACCAGCTCGCTCGGCTCACGCGCGCGCTGCCGAACACGCTCGTCGTGATGGTGGCGGGGAATCACGATCGGCCGCGGGCCACGGAAACGGGGTGCATTCTTCGCCTCTTCACGGTGCTCGGCGTCCATGTGGTCGACGCGGAGCCGCGACGGCTGATGTTCCCCGAGCGCGATCTGGCCATCCTCGCGGTTCCGGATGTCGTTGGGGATTACCCGGCGCTGCTGCCCGATCCCGCGGTTAGGCACAACGTGCTCCTGCTGCACGGCGAGGTGGAGGGAATGCTGCCGCCGAGCGCGGTGCGGCTCGATCGCGCCGCGATGGAGATTCCGCTCGATGCCATCGGCGCGCCGCGCTGGACGTACGTCGCGCTCGGTCACTATCACGTGCACCGCCAGATCGCGCCGAACGCGTATTATTCCGGGTCGATCGATTACACGAGCACCAACCCCTGGGGGGAGCTGGTCGAGGAGCACGAGGCCGGTCTTCCGGGAAAGGGGTTCATCGAGTACGACCTCGAGCGCGGCGTGCACACCTTTCACGCGCTCGAGCCATCGCGACGGCTGATCGATCTCCCCAGCGTCGTTGCGCGCGGGCTCACGGCGGCCGAGGTGGACGTCGCCATTCACGACGCGGTGGAGAGGTGCGTCGACGGCATCGACGACAAGATCGTGCGACTCGTCGTCCGTGATGTGCCGCGACACATCGCGCGTGAGCTCGACCAGAAGGCGTTGCGCGATTACCGGCGCCGCGCGCTGTATTTCCATCTCGATACCCGTCGCCCCGAGGTGATGCGAATCGCCGCGAGCGGTGCTCCTGGTCGGCGACCCACGCTTCGCGAGACCGTCGAGTCGTACCTCGGCAAGCGGTCGCTCCCATCCGGCGTGGATCGCGACCAGCTGGTGCAGCTCGGCACGTATTACCTGAACGAAGCGGACGCGGCGGCGACCGTCGCGTCGGCCGGTACTCCCTCGCCGTTAGGCGGCTAGTGCTGCTCAACCGCCTCGTCCTCCAGAATTTCCGCCAGCACGCGGACAGCCGGATCGAGTTCGGCCCCGGGGTGACGGGGATTATTGGTCCGAACGGGGCGGGGAAGACCACGATTCTCGAGGCGATCGCCTGGGCGATCTACGGGAACCCGGCCGCGCGCGGGACCCGCGATTCGATCCGCTTCAATCGCGCTGGCGCGCGCTCCGGGGTGCGAGTCGAGCTCGACTTCGATCTCGGCGGACACAACTACCGCGTCGTTCGCGGGCTGACGAACGCCGAGCTCTATCTCGACGGCCCCCACAACAAGATCGCCGACTCGATCACCGGTGTCACCGACGTGCTCATGCGCCGCCTGGGAATGACGCGTGAGGAGTTCTTCAACACGTACTTCACCGGCCAGAAAGAGATCAGCGTCATGGCGGCGATGAGTCCCACCGAGCGCGCACAGTTTCTGTCGCGCGTGCTCGGGTACGAGCGCTTGCGCGCGGCGCAGGAGCTCGCGCGCGACCGCCGCCGTGCGATCGTCGCCGAGATCGCCGGGCTCCGACAGGGAATGGGCGACGCGGATGCCATCGCGAGACAAGTCTCCGATGCGGAAACTCGCCTCGGCCAGGCTCGCGACCGCGCTCGGTTCGCCGAACGCCGGCGGGATGCGTCGCAGGCTGCGCTCGAGGAAGCCCGTCCGCGGTGGGAGGCCGCGCAGCGCGCGCGCGAGGCGCATCAGGCGCTCCTCGCCGATTTGCGCGTCGCCGAGCAGCAGGAGGCGGCCGAGCATCGTGAGGTGCAGCGTGTGGAGCGCGACCTCGGTGACGCCGCGAACGCCCGTGCCGAGCTGGAGCGCCTTCGCGTCGAGCTGGAGCCGTTTCAGCTCATTGCCTCGGAGTTTCAGCGCCTCGACGTGCTGGCGCGAGAGGAAGGTCGGCGGCGCGCGCTCCTCGAAACGCAGGGCGCCATCGCCGAAGACCTGGTTCGCCTGCGGGACCGTCGCGCGAAGCTCGAGAACGCTCCGGCGCTCGAGACCGAGATCGATGCCGCGCTCGTCGCGAAGCGCGCCGAGTTCGAGGCGACCGATGGGCTGCTCGAGGCGCGGCGCACCGAGTGGGTGCGCGACCGTCAGGAGGCGGAGACGAAGCGCCAGGCCCTGCGCGAGCAGTACACCGAGCTGAAGGAGCAACGCGATCGTATCGTCAGCCTGGGAGCCGAAGGAGCCTGCCCGACGTGCGCCCGCCCGCTCGGTGAAACCTACCGCGCGGTGCTCGATCTCCTCGACGAGCAGCTGGAGACGGTGCGTGTCGACGGCAACTACTACAAGGCGCGCTTCGAGCAGCTCATGGAGATGCCGGAAGACGTGCAGGCGCTCGATGAGCAGCGTCGCGCCTTGTCGCTCGAGGTCTCGACGCTCGAGCGCCGCCTCACGAAGATCCAGCTCGCCGTGCAGGAGCTGGCGCACGTGGAATCGGATCTCACCGGCAAGAGCGAGCGGGCCTCGCAGGTCGCGGCGGAGCTGGAGGCGATTCCACCCGGATACGACGCCGCCCGCCATGACAAGCTGCGCGCCGAGATCGAGCGCCTCACGCCGCTCGACGCGCGCGCCGCGCGGCTGAGTGCGCAGCTCGAACGGGTGCCGCAGCTCGAGCGCGAGCGCGCGGCAGCGGTCGAACGGCTGGGCGCCGTTCGCGAGCGACTGCGCGCGCTTCAGGCGCGGCGCGAGGAGACGACGATCCCCGAGGCGGATCACGAAGCGCTGCGGGCGGAGTACGAGCGTGTGCGGGGCGAAGCCCACGCCGCCGAGTTGGCGCTGGTGCAAGCGCAAGGCGAGGAGGTGGGTGCGCAATCCGCTCTGGAGCGCGCGCGATCGATTGCGGCCGAACTCGCCGCCCGTCAGCGAATGCTCGGCGAGCTCGCCGCCAAGAAGCTCCTGCACGACGAGCTGGACCGCGCCTTCACCGACCTGCGGACGGATCTCAACTTCCAGCTGCGTCCCGAGCTCTCGGAGCTGGCCAGCGGGTTCCTGAGCGATCTCACCGACGGCCGCTACGGCGAGCTCGAGCTCGACGACGCGTACAACATCGTCGTCCTGGAAGACGGCGTGCCGAAACCCGTCATCTCCGGGGGGGAGGAGGATCTCGCGAATCTCGTCCTGCGCCTCGCGATCTCGCAGATGATCGCGGAACGCGCCGGACAGCCGCTCTCGCTGCTCATCCTCGACGAGATCTTCGGCTCGCTCGACGAGGCGCGGCGCGCGAACGTGCTCGACCTGTTGCGGCGGCTGCAAGGACGGTTCGAGCAGGTCATCCTGATCACGCACATCGAGCAGGTGCGCGAATGTGTCGATCGCGTCATCTCGGTGCGATACGATCAGGAGACCGGGAGCTCCGTCGTCGAGCAGACGACGCCCGAGTTTCCCGATCTCACCTCACCACCGGTCGCGGGGGATGAGGTATACGAGGCGGCGGGGGCCGGCGACTGATGGCCACGGCGCGCACGTGGCGTTCGCATCATCAGGCGGAAGGCCCTCAGCCTGCGCGCCTCGATGACATCGCGGGGCTGAACCAGGTCTTCAGCGATGCGTTCAGCGAGCGCTACCGTCGCGACGGAATGGTCGGGGTGCGCGTCCCCTTCCTCAATCCGGCGATCTGGCGATACGCGATCGAAGACGCGAGCGGGGGAGCGCTGGTCTGGCGCGATGACCGCGAGGAGATCGTGGCGTTCAACATCGCGCATCGCTCGGGCGTCGAGGGCTGGATGGGCCCGCTGGCCGTCAGGCCGGACTGGCAGGGCGCGGGGCTGGGCAAGGAGATCGTTCGGGGGGGCATCGACTGGCTGCGCGCCGCGGGTGCGAGGACGATCGGGCTGGAGACCATGCCGCGCACGATGGACAACATCGGGTTTTACTCGGGGCTGGGATTCCTCCCGGGGCGCCTGACGATTACCCTCACGCTCGATGCCGGGCTGCTCGGCAACGGGCCGAACCTGCTCGGTCGCCTCTCCGCCCGCGACAAGGACGACGCCATCCATGAATGTCGCGCGCTGACCGACACGCTCGCGCCCGGGCTCGACTTCACGAGGGAGATCGCACTCACCGACCAGCTGGCGTTAGGCGATACGGTGCTACTCCGCGAGCGGGGCCGGTTGGTGGGGTTTGCGCTCTGCCATACCGCGCCCTTGGTCGAGGGACGAGTCCGCGAGGAAATGCGTGTGCTGAAGCTCGTGCTCGAGCGCGAAGCGGACCTGACCCGTCTCGCCGAGGTGCTGGTGGACTATGCGCGGCGGAGCGGGACGCGCCGCGTCGCGCTCCGGGTGCAGACGGAGTTTCTCGGTGCCTATCAGGTGCTGATGGGTATGGGGGCGCGCGTCCGCTGGACCGATCTGCGGATGACCATCGCCGACATGCCGGAGCGCCTCCCGAAGCAGGGCGTGGTCTGGTCGAATTGGGAGATTTGAGGGGAGGGAACCGGAGAAAGAAATGAGGACGAAGGCGCGTGGAAACTGATTGGGTTTAGCCCGCTGAATTCGTCAGTCCTGCGTCCTCGCTTCGTTTTCCCTGATCTCGGCTGACCACGAGCGCGCGACCGCACCAGTTCACCATCAGGTCCGGGCTTGCCTCTTCCCACTCCGTGGGAATCGGGGCGAGTCGGCGGCGCTCGGCCTCCGACTCGAACGTCAGCCACCCTTCGGCGAATGTTGGGGAGACGGAGCGAAGCGCGTTCGCCGACACCGGACGCGTGTCCCACACCCGCCAGATTCGTCCTGCATCGTCCTCGAACTCCCTGTACCCCACGCCAGCCTCCGACACGCTCCTCGTGTCACGCACTATTGCCGCGCCCAGACTTCAATCCGCGCGCGCGATCGTGGCCCTCTGCACGCTTAGTGCCGCTGTGTGCGTTGGGTCACAATTTATTCGCGGAAGGAACGGCGAGGCCGACCGATGCGGTGCGCGGGCCTAACGGGGTGCTGTGTGGCAGACATCCTGCAATCGGCTGGAGGGATTCCCACACCACAGGCGACATGGCTGTCGAGGAAGGTCTCGAAAACGGATTGCTGCTCCGCACCCTGACGGATCCCGAGACGGGGCTGCCGAGCGTGCTGTATTTTCGGCTCGTCCGCGAGTGGGAGGAACGCCGCGCGGCGCGGCACGGAGGCCGTGTGCGAACGATTCGCATCTCGGTGCGTGGCGGCGACGAAATGTCCTGCCGCCGCTTCACCTTCGGCCTGTGTCGCGAATTCAGGAAAACGGATCTCATCGCGTCGTCGGGGCGGGCGCAGTATCGCCTGCTCCTCGTCGGGCGCGATGCGGACCAGGCGGATGCCATCCGGGACCGGGTGGAGCGGCTCAGAGACGACACCAACGCCCGCTCGGCCACGGACGGGACGATTGAAGTCCAGGTCGCTGTCGACGAGACGCATCCGGTTCGAGAGCGCGACGCCCACGAGCCACCGGATCTCGGGCAAATCGAGGACAGCGGATTCCAGCGCCGCTTCGACCCGGACGGGCCGCGGCCTAACGCGTGATCAGTGCGCCGGGCGAGGACCGCGTGTGGCGCCAGTCCTCGACGACGGTCTGCAGCGCGGCCAGCGTTCGCAACGCGTAAAACGCGGTTCCTTCTTGCTCCTGCCGGGAGTGCGCCGTCTGGTCTCGCACCAGGCTCGCGAGCCGTTCACGGTTTTCGGCGTCACGAAGCTGGGCATCGACGCGCGCATCGCGAAGGCCGAGGCGCTCCCAGAGCCCCCCGATCGCGAGCACGTAGTCGAACAGCGCGGCGAGATCGTCCGCGCGGGCCGCGGCAGCGTCCACGAGGGCGGAGAATCGATCGAGATGCGCGTCCTGCAGGACAGTCACCATCGCGCGTGACCCGTCACCGATCGGGGCACGATCTACGTCGTCGCAGCTCGTCACCCCCGCGCCGACGCACAGCACATCCCGCACCATTCAGCGGCCAAGCAGCGATCGAAACGCCTGGGCCGCGGTGATGCCGCGCAGGTACTCCAGCTCCTCGGGCGCGAAGGGAGTCGGTATGATTCCGAACGCGTCGCGCAGCGCGTTCCCGTCCACCACGTTGTCGATGGCGAGCAGATCCAGCAGATCGGTCGTCACCGGAGGGGCCGGGAGGATACGCTGAAGGAGCGCAATGACGGGGCGCAGCACGCCCGTCGGCATGGGCACGAGGATCCTGCGCGCTTCCATCGCCACGAGAACGCGCTCGACCATCTGACGCAGCGTCAGCTGAGCAGGCCCGCCAATCGGGTACGCGCGACGCACGGTCGCGGCACGATCGAGCGCGACGGCGACGACGCGGGCGACATCGTCAACGGCTATGGGTTGAAATCGCGCCGTGCCGCCACCTGGCACGGGGTAGATCAACGGCGAAAGACGGACGAGCCGTGCCAGCACATTCACGAACTCATCCTCCGGCCCGAAGATCACCGACGGACAGAGCACGGTCCACTCGGCTGGGCTGGCGCGAACCGCATCCTCCGCCATGCCCTTGCTGCGGAGGAACCGGTACGGCGACTTGCTCGACGCGAAGTTCTGCGACATGTGCACGAGACGCCGCACTCCGGCGCCGTGCATCGCGGCCAGCACGCGCTCGGTGCCGCGTGCGTTGATCTCATCATAGCTTTGGCCCGGCCGCTCGACGGCGATCGCCACGAGATGGACGACGGCGGTGCAGCCGTGCATGGCGCGCCCGAGCGACGTCGCGTCACGGATGTCGCCGACGTACAGCTCGATGGGAAGCTCCGCGAGCCGTTCGGCGGCCTTCGCCGCCGAGCGCACGAGCCCACGCACGCGTGCCCCGCCTCGGGCGAGCTCGCGGCACACATGCGTGCCCACGAAGCCGGCGGCACCGGTGACGAGCACCGTGTGATCGCGAAGTCGTCCCTCCGCCTCGGGCTGTTCGGCGACGGCGGTCGAGAGACGTGATGCGGCGCCCGGCGCCCCGGTCATCGACGATCGCGGCGAGAGGACTCGTCAGGCGCGGCGCGCGCCGCGATTCGCCAAATGAGCAGCGACACACCGGCGGTGAGCAGCAGATGAATCCACCCGGGTCCGGCGAACGCGAACGTGCCGACGGCCCAGACGACCAGCATCGCGATTGCGGCAATTATCCAGACGTCCATGTGATTGACTGACCTCTGAGTCGTCTCTAGATTGGCAAATGACCCTCGGGACGCGCTGTTGCGAGAACGGGCGGTGCGTCGTCGGTGGTCTCGAAAGGGACGGAGAGCTCTAATTTTTGAGCCAACAAGTCCACTCGGGTGGGTTCGA
>Ga0075421_100003595_pt1 | contig 18556 bp, 11 predicted proteins | sample SoiMetdeltSBSDD5_FD_75292 | JGI IMG/M metagenome (GOLD analysis project Ga0075421, IMG submission 75292) | Bulk soil microbial communities from a Populus tree surrounding site in Tennessee, USA - Soil MetaG P. deltoides SBSDD5 | ecosystem: Environmental > Terrestrial > Soil > Tree plantation... | reverse complement strand
TGGGGGCTTGGGGACAGTCATGCGGATGTCGTCAGAGGCCTTACGCGCACGCCACGGCGGCGGTTCCGGCGGCGGCGCCGCGCGCTCCCTATCTCCCCAGCACCAACGCCGCGGCGCCGGCGCAGAGGGGCGCGCCGACGATCGGTGCGAGCAGGGCGATCATGCTGGCGCGGTGGCGCCGGCGGCGGTAGAGGACCCAGGCCGAGACGAGAGAGCCGATGACCAGCAGCGGATAGCTGATGGCTCCGCCGAGAAACGCCCAGGAGGCCGGTGTGGCGCCGTCGCCGAACGCCAGGGGGGACATCATCGCCGCCAGACCGGCGAAGGGCAGCGAGACCCCGTAGATCACGCTGGCGACGACGAGCACGACCAGCGCCAGCCGCCGCTGTCCCCTGTCGCCGCGCGTCGCCGGCTCGGACATTCCTCGGGCTTGATCCAGGACGGGGCCCTCCGCACCATCGGCACGCTACCCCAGCGCCGCGAGGACGGCAAAGCGCTCTCGAGGCGTCTCGCGGCAGCACGCTACGATGCCCATCCCGCGCCGCTCACTCGTGGGCGCGCCGTGCCGGATGTTGGTGCTCGACCGGAATGACCGACGCAAGGTACTCGCTGCGAGCCGCGGCGCCGTTGCTCCTGCTCGTCTTCGTGCTCGCGGCACCTCGCGGTGCAGGAGCCAGCGCCGGGGTCGCCCCTCTGGAGGGCGCCCGTCCGCCGCAACCCGACTGGGCGACGTCGGGCGGCTCGCCGGCGCTCGACTGGCGCACTCTCGAGGTTGCGGGCTACCGCCTCCACTTCCCGGCTCCCGCCGAGCCCTGGGCGCGCCACCTGGCGGCGCGCCTGCCGGCGCTGCGGGAGCGCGTCGCGGCGGCGGTGGGCTTCGACGCCGACGAGGTGGTCGACATCGTGCTCGCCGATCCGCTGGCGCAGCCCAACGGCGCCGCATGGCCGCTGCTCGGGCGGCCGCGGCTCGTCCTCCTGCTGACGCCGCCCGGCGCCTCCTCGCAGCTCTCCGATTTCGGCGACTGGCCCGAGCTGCTGGTCACCCACGAGCAGGCGCACCTCGCGCACCTGCTGCGCCCGTCGCGCAATCCGCTGCTGCGCAGGCTCGGGCTGCCGACGGGACCGATCGCTCTGCGGGCTCCCCGCTGGGCGGTCGAGGGGTACGCAACGCTCCTCGAAGGGCGGCTCACCGGCGGCGGCCGCCCGTCGAGCCCGCTGCGCGCGGCCGTGCTGCGGCGCTGGGCGCAGCGCGGCCAGCTGCCGAGCTACCGCGCGCTCGCCAACGACTCGCGCCGCTACCTCGGCGGCGCCATGGCGTACCTCGCGGGCTCGGCGTTCCTCGAGTGGCTCGAGACGCGCGAGCTCGCGCGCGGCGCGCCGGCGGGTAGCTTCGACCGGCTCTGGCGAAGGCTCACCGCCCGCGAGGCGCGCGGCTTCGACGACGCCTTCGCCGGCGTTTTCGGCGACTCGCCGGCGGCGCTCTGGGGGCGCTTCACGGCGGAGCTCACCTGGCAGGCGATCGAGGTCGAGCGCCAAGTGGGCGCCGTGCGCGACGGCGCACCCTGGCTCGACCGCTCGTGGGGAACGGGCGCACCGGCACTTTCGCGCGACGGGGCTCGCCTGGTGGTCGCGCTCGCCGCCCGCGACCGGCCGCTGCGCCTCGCCGTCTACGCCACCGCCGACGACGAGGAGGCGCGGCGGCGTGCCGCGGAGCGCGAACGCGAGCTGCTCGCGCGCGACCCAGAGGACGTGCCGGCGGTCGAGCACGGCGCGCCGTCGCGCAAGCCGCTCGCCACGCTCGAGCTGCCCGACACCACCGTCGAGCCCACGCCGCGCTTCCTCGCCGACGGATCGGTACTTTTCGCGCGCAGCCTTCCCGACTCCGACGGCAACTTCCGCGCCGACCTCTTCCGCTGGTGGCCCGAGGGCGGCCGCGTCGTACGGCTCACACGCGGGGCCGACCTGCGCGCCGCCGACCCGGCGCCGGACGACCGCTGGGCCGCCGCCGTTCAGGGTCGCTGGGGCGCGACCGGCGTCGTGCGCGTGGACCTCGCGACGGGTGTCGTCGAATCGCTCGTGGCTGCAAGCGTCGAGTCCGTCGTCGACGCGCCGCGCATCGCACCGGACGGGACGCGCCTCGCCTACCTCCGCCACCGTGGCGAGGGATGGGAGCTCGTCGTGCGCGAGCTCGCGAGCGGCGACGAGCGGACGATCGACATGCCCGAAGGGGCCTCGGTGCAGGACCCCGCATGGGCGCCCGGCGGCAACTCGCTCTACGCCGCCGTCGGCCCCGGCGGCCTGCTCGACGTCTACGAGCTGCCGCTCGCCGGTGCGCCGCGACGGGTGACGCGGAGCCTCGGCGCGGCGCTCGCCCCGGCGCCGACGCCGGATGGCGGAGGGCTCTTCTTCCTCGCCCTCGAGCCGCAGGGGTTGCAAGTCCGCACGCTCCGCGAGCCCGAGTCTGCGACGGGCGACGCGACGGCTGCTGCGATCGCGGCGGGCCCGCCGACGACGGCGACGCCGGAGGTGCCGGTGATACCGGCGACGCCGAGCGCCGGTGACCGGCTCGTCTCCGTTCCTCCGCTGACCGAGGAACGAACCACCTCGCGCGAGAGTCTCTACCCTGCAATCGCGCCGTCGCCGGAGTCCCTGCCGCAGCCGCTGCCGCTCGTCGCCGTGCCGGCGAGCGCGCCCTATCGCTTCGGCCGCGGCTCCTGGTCGCTGCTCTCGGGCGGCAGCGCTAGCGTCGCCGGCAGCTCGGCCGAGCTTGGCGTCCGCGGTGGCGACCTCGTCGGCCGCTGGGAGGTCCTCGTCCTCGGCGCCCTCGGCGACGACGCGGGGGCGGCGGGCGGCACGGTTGCCGCCGCATGGAGGGGCGCCCCGATCGCGGTCACCGCGCAGGCCTACCGGTTGCGCGACCGGCCCTCCGCACAGCGGCGCGCGACGGCAGCCGGCGCCACGCTCGACCTCGACACCACGGGCCTCGAGCTTGCCGCGGGGTGGGACCGTCCGCTTCTCGGAGGCGCCGCGGGCCTGCACCTCGCGCTCGCGACGGAGACGCTCGATCCGCGGGCGGGCGGTGGCGCGCGCGATCGCCACCGCCTGGCGCTCGAGGCCGTCGCTCGCCGTGAGCTGCGCCGCGGCCGCTGGCGCCTCGCCGCCGACGGGGCGCTCGCCTGGCAGCGTGGCGAGACCGACGGCGACGGCTGGAGCCGCCGCGGCGGCAGCTTCGACCTCGACGCGAGGCACGGCGATGCGTCGTTCGCGTTCGGCATCACGCGCCACGACCTCGACGGGCGGCCCTCCGCGCTCGACCTCGTCCGCGTGGGCGGCATGCGGACGAGCCTCCTTCCCGCAACTGCGGAGGGCGAGCGCATCGTCGTCGCCGCGCTGCCGGCGGCCGCGCTCGTCGGTCGCGACTACCAGGGCGAGCGGCTGGCGCTCGCCCTGCCGGGGTGGCCACTGCGCGCGTTCTGGGCGCGGCACCGCGTCAGATCGCCGCTCCTTTCGCGGGCAGGCGGCGCGATCGACGAGACCTCCGGCTGGGGCCCCTGGCTCTCGCTCGCCGGTCTCGACTTCGACCTCGCGCTGCCGCCGCTGCCGTTGCTCGACTTCCCCGCCGCGCGGCTCGAGCTCGGTCTCGCCTATCTGCTCGACGAGCCCTATCGCCACGACTGGAGCGGTTGGGTGGGCGTCGTCTGGCGGCCCTGAACGCGTCACGGATCGAAGGTCGGGCGGGGGCAGGCCCCGCCCCTACACCGGAGTGAGATCGCGACCTCTGATGAAGGGGGCGCGGGGCTCGTCGCGGCCCGTCGGCGTGCACCCCGGCGCTCTGATGCAGGGCGGGGCCTGCCCCGCCGGTCTTCGCGCCGCCGAGCGCTGCGAGCTCGACTGATGCGGCGGCGCGCCTAAGGCGTCGGTGACTCCGCGGCCGCAGGACGGCAAGGCGGCCCCTTCGCCCAGAGAGCGGCGGCGGACTCGAGCGCATCCTTCTCCGCGGCCGACACCTGGGCCGCGAGCGACCGCGCGACCGCGGACGCCTCGGCGCAGCGCCCGGCCTCGGCCAGGGCGAGCGCGAGCGTGCGGCCGTGGTCGGGCGTCGCCTGCGCCGACCAGACCCGCGTCGCGAGGTCGACGGCGCGCGCGCCGTCGCGCAGTGTGGGGTCCGAAGCCGTGGCGAGCAGTCGCGCCAGCAGGTGAGTGAGACGCCCCTGCTCCGGCATCAAGCGCTGCGCCTCCTCGAGTCGCTCGCGCGCCGCCGCGAGGTTTCCCGTGCGGACGAGGGCCACCGCCTCGCCGAAGCGCGCGCCCTCGTCGCGCTCGGCAGCGGCGACGGCGGCGCGGAACGGCGCCAGCGCATCCGCCGGCCGGCCGAGGGCGAGGAGCGCGTCACCGAGCGAGCGCTGCGCCTCGGCGTCGCCGGGCCGCAGCGCCACCGCCGCTTCGAGGTGCGGCAGGGCGCCGGCGGCGTCCCCGGCGCCGAGGAGCAGCACTCCCAGATCGAAGCGCGCCGTGGCGTTGCCGGGCTCGCGCACGAGCGCCGCCTCGAACTCGGCACGGGCCCCCGCGGGGTCGCCACTGTTCGCCAGCGCGGCGCCGAGGTCGACACGCGCGCGGGCGCTCGTGGGGTCGGCGGCGACGGCGCGGCGGAGCTCGACGACCGCCGCGTTCCAGTCCCCCGCCGCGGCGGCGCGGCGCGCGCGCAGGAGCGGCGCGAGCTCCCCCTGACGCGCCGCGTCGAGCTCCTCGAGGAACGGGTCGCGCGCACGCGCCCCCGTCTTGCCGACCTTCGCGAGCTCCTCGCGCGCGCGCTCGGTGCGGCCGAGGCCGCGATAGGCGAGCGCGAGAGGGTAGTGCAGCCGATCGGCCTGCGGCAGGCCGGCGAGCGCGTCTTCGAGCGCCGCCGCAGCGCCGGCGAAGTCGCGCTGCGAGAGCCGGGCCTGGCCGAGCGCGGCGAGGGCGGCGGGCTCGCCCGGCACGAGCTCGAGGGCGCGCGTCGCGGCCGCCGCGGCTTCACCCGCATCCCCCTCGGCCAGCGCCAGCTCGGCGACCGCCACCTCCGCCGGCTCGTAGGCGCCCCGCGCCAGCGTCTCGCCGAACGCCGCCTTCGCCGCCGCGAGGTCGTTGCTCGCCCGCGCCGCCTGTCCGAACAGGTAGGGCCAGCGCAGCTCCGAGCCCGCGAGGCGCGAGGCTTCCCAGTAGCAGGGCTTCGCGGCCTCGTGCAGGCCGTAGGCGTGGTAGAGCTGGCCGAGCGCACCCCAGGCCGCGGCGCGCGTCCCCGCATCCGCGCCGGTATCGGCGAGGAGCGAGACCAGCTCGGCGCGCGCGTCGGCGAGCTGCGTCGCCACCGCCGGCTCGAGGCCGACAAGGTCCGGGGCCGGCGGCGGCGGCGCGGGCGCCGTTGCCGGTGTCGCTTCGGAAGTCGCTGCGAACGCCTGCGCCAGCGCCAGGACGAGCGCGACGGCCGCGAAGGCGGTGCGCCGACGACCGGCGCGCGCGCGCGCACACACCGTCGTTCTCGGGGCGCCCACCCTCACGGCGACCCACCTCCCAGCGACCCACCCGGGCACCAGAGGAGGTAGCGATGCGGCGGCGGCGCCACCCAGCGCAGGCGTCCGCCGGCGCCCCGGAGCTCGACCGCGGCGACGTCGCGCGCGTCGCCGAGCCCGGCGACCACACGCGGGTCGCGCGCCGACGCGTAGCTGCCGTCGCGCCGGGGACGACGGACGAGAGGTGCGATCGCGCCGCCATCGCGCAGGGGCGACACCGCGAGGCGGCGCCCGAGCCAGGGCGCATCGGCGACGCCGGGGCAGGCTCCGGCGCCGATCCACGCCGCCGCAGCCGGCGGCTCGGCGAGCAGCAGCACCGGAGCGCCATCGTTGACGGCCACCAGCGCGTCGACGTCGCCGTCTTCGTCGACGTCGCCCACCGCGAGCCCGCGCGCCACCCGCGGCCGCGAGAGGGCCTCGCCGGCGGTGGCCGGCGGCGCCAGCGCGAAGCGCCCGCCGCCGACGTTGCGGTAGAGGTGCCCGGGCTGCGCGAGCTGCGCTTCTGGACGTGCTTCTGGACGTACCAACGGCGGCGCCGCAGCCGTCTGCGCCGCGACCCCTTGAACCAGGCGCACCGCGCCGTTGACCACCACGAGGTCGAGGGCGCCGTCGAGGTCGGCGTCGACGAGGGCGGTGCCGAAGCCGGTCCACGGCCGGCTCGGCGCGAGCAGCCCTGCCTCGGCGGTGCGGTCCTCGTAGAGAGCGTCCTCCTGCCGCACGTAGAGCGTGTTCCCTTCCCCGGAGAGGTTGGTGACGAGGAGGTCCTCGTCGCCGTCGCCGTCGACGTCCGCGGCGTCCACCCCCATGCCCGCACGCGCCAGCCCCTCGCGCGAGAGGGCGACGCCGGCGAGCAGCGCCTCGTCGGCAAAGCGCACGCCGCGGGCGTTGCCACCGCCGCCGTCGGAGCGCGCCGAGGGCTCGCTCCCCTGGTTGCGCCAGAGGAAGTTGGGCTGCCCGTCGTTGGCGACGAAGAAATCGACGCGCCCGTCGGAGTCGGCGTCCGTCGCCACGACGCCGAGGCCGGGCCCGGGCGGCTCGGTGATCCCCGCGGCGGCGGAGACGTCGGCCCACGCCGTCGGTGAGCCGCCGTCGTTGCGCAGCAGGCGGTCGGCGCGGGACCGGTAGGCGGCGGGGCCGCAGTAGTCGGGACGGCTGCTCTCGGCGAAGCAGCGCACGGCCGCCGCAGGCTCCACGTATTCGACGACGAAGAGGTCGAGGTCGCCGTCGCCGTCGACGTCCGCGAACGACGCGCCGCTCGTCCACCCGGGTCGCTGGAGCGGCGCGGGGGTCGCCGCCTCGAAGGTGCCGTCGCCGCGATTGTGCCAGAGCTCGTCGGCACCGAGGTTGCCGACGAGCAGGTCGGGCGCTCCGTCGCCGTCGTAGTCGCTCACCGCCGCCGCGACTCCGTAGCCGCGCGTCGCCAGCGCGGCGCGCCGCGTGACGTCGACGAAGCGCGCGGCGAGGGACCCGTCGGCGCGCGCGACGAGGTCGTTGCGGAGGAGCCGGCCCCTCGCCTCGACGTCGCCGCCGGGGCGCGCTCCGCTCGCGAGGCGGTCGCTCGGCAGCGTCCCGCCCTGGGGCAGGAAGAGGTCGAGGTCGCCGTCGCCGTCGAAGTCGAAGAGCGCCGCTCCGGGGCCCATGATCGCCAGCAGCTCGAGCCGGCCCCGCGCGCCGTTTTCGTAGGCACCGGCGAGGCCTGCCTCTGCGGTGCCGTCGCGGAAGAGCGGCGTCGTCGCTTCGGCCGCACCGCTCGGCGGGGGCGTGGCCAGCGTCAGGGCCAGCAGGGCCGTGACGGAGATCGCTCGATGCGCGGGAGCGAGGCGGAGCATGGCCGACGATTCCCCGCGCGCTCGCCCGCTGTCAAGGTCGTTCCCACGCCCGAGCTCACGCCCGGGGCGACGGGGACGGGCGTCCTGCTACGCTGCCGGCGATGCCGGGTCTCGACGCCGATACGCCGCTCTTCCTGCTCCGCCTCGCCGGCGAGATCGCAGTCAAGGGACGCGGGACGCGGATCCAGTTCCTGCGGCGCCTGAAGGGAAACCTCGAGAGCGCCCTCGCCTCGACCGGCGTCTCCTATCGCGTCGAGCGCGACTGGAGCCGGTTGCTGGTCACGGCCCCGCGCGGTGCGGCGCTCGAGGTGCTGCCCAACGTCTTCGGCATCTCCTCGCTGTCCGCCGTCGAGCGGCGCCCCTGGCGCACGATGGACGACGTCGTCGCCGCCGGCGAGGAGCTCTTCGCCACCAGCGTCGCCGGCAAGACCTTCGCGGTGCGCGCCCGGCGCGGCGGCGACAAGCGCTTCATCCCGTTCCGCTCCGCCGACGTCGACCGCGCGCTGGGGGCGCGGCTCTACCCCCGCGCGCGGGGCGTCGACCTCACCCACCCCGAGGTGACGGTGCAGGTCGAGATCCGCGCCGGCGAGGCGCTCTTCTTCACCGATGCGATCCCCGGTCCCGGCGGGCTGCCGCTGGGGACCGAGGGGCGCGCGCTGGCGCTCGTCTCCGGCGGCTTCGACTCGGCGGTCGCCGCCTGGCTCCTGCTCAAACGCGGCGTCCGCCTCGACTACCTCTTCTGCAACCTGGGCGGCGGCGCGCACCGCGACGGCGTCCTGTCGGTGATGAAGCTCGTCGCCGAGCGCTGGAGCTTCGGCTACAAACCGAAGCTCCACGCCGTCGACCTCCAGCCCGTCGTCGAGCGGCTGCGCGCCGAGACCGACCCGCGCTACTGGCAGGTGGTGCTCAAGCGCTTGATGTTCCACGCCGCGAACCTCGTGGCCCGGCAGACGCGCGCCGAGGCGCTCGTCACCGGCGAGGCGGTGGGCCAGGTCTCGTCGCAAACGTTGCGCAACCTGCGCGCCATCGACGAGGTCGCCGAGCTGCCCGTGCTGCGCCCCCTCGCCGCCGCCGACAAGGAGGAGATCGTCGCCCTGGCGCGCCGCATCGGCACCTACGAGCTGTCGGCGGCGGTGGCCGAATATTGCGCGCTGTCCGCGAAGCGGCCGGCCACCCACGCCGCCGTCGGCGCCGTACGCGCCGAGGAGGGGAAGCTCGACCTCGAGGCGGTCACCGCGGCGGTGGCGGCGCGCGAGGTGATCGACCTCAAGGCCTTCGACCTCGCCACGCTCGGCGACCCCGCGCTCGCCGTCCAGCGCATCCCCGACGGCGCGAGCGTCGTCGACCTGCGCTCGCGCGAGGCGTTCGCGGGCTGGCACTGGCAGGGGGCCGAGCACCACGACTACTTCGCGGCGCTCAACGAGCCGGCGCGCTTCGCGAGCGACCGGACGTGGGTCTTCTATTGCGAGGTGGGGCTCAAGAGCGCACACGTCGCGGAGCTCGTCCGCAGCCGCGGCGGCCGAGCCTGGCACGTCCAGAGCGGGGTGCGGACCCTGCTACGCGAGGTGACGGCCGAGGACCCGGCGCTCAAGGCGCTCCTCTCGCCGGCCCTGCTCGACTGAGGAGGCCTTGCTCGACTGAAGGGCAGCGCGGGACCGCGGGCAGGCCCGCGGCGCCTACGCCTCGAGCCAGAGCCGGCGCGCCTCCTCGGCGATGACGTCGGGAAGCTCCTCGGGAAAGAAGAGCTTCCGTCCCGGGAGTCGGCGGACGCCGCGGGAGTTGCCGAAGCCGCGGTCGAGGGCATCCGGGCTCGCCGGCGAGAAGATGGTGTCGCCGATGCCCCAGACGATACGGACCGGCGCCTTGCAGCGCGCGAGGGCGGGCGCGATCCCCGCGAGCGGGTCGCGCTCGAGCGCGAGCGCGTAGGCGTGGACGAGCTCCTTCCGGCGAGGCGTCGTCACCAGCGGAGCGAAGTAGCAGTCGATGGCCTCGTCGGTGGGATGCGCGGCGTCGGCGTAACACATCCCGCCGATGCCCTCCGCGGAGCGGGCGAGGGCCTTGTCGGCGAGCCAGGGTGCGAGCCAGCGGTCGACGAAGGTCCCGGCGCGCGACATCTCGATCACCGGCATGAGGGCGGGCGGCGGGCTGTCGCCCTCCGCGTCGCAGTTGGTCAACAGGAGCGTGCGAACCCGGTCGGGGTGCCGCGTCACGAGGAGCTGCGCGATCGCACCGCCGCTGTCGCTGGCCACGAGGTCGACGCTCGGGACCGCCAGCACGTCGAGAAGCTCCAAGAGCATCGCGACCTGAGCGTCGGGTCCGACGCCCTGCCGCTCGGCGACCTCCGTGTAGCCGAGCGCCAGGAAGTCGGGCGCGATGCAGCGGCGGTCGACCGCCAGCCGCTCGAGCGCGCCCCGCCACTGGAAGCTGCAGAGGGGGAAGCCGTGGAGGAAGAGCGCCGCAGGCCCGGCCCCGCGCTCGAGGTAGGCGATGCGGCCGAACGACGTGGCGACGAAACGTCGCGCCGCGTGGAACGCTGCGGCGTCCAGGGGCTCGCTCGCCGCTGCGCCGGCCGTCCCTCCGCTCGCCCGCGCCTTCTGCGGCAGGGCCGCGCCGAGGGCGCCTCCCGCCAGCGCGACCGCCGTCATCCCCAGGAACTCTCTGCGTTGCATCTCGACCTCCTTCGGGCTCCGTGGTCTGTGCTTCCCTGCGACCTCGAATCGCTTCCCTGCGACCTCGAATCGCTTCGCGTGGCGAAATGTAGGGGTCCGCGCGGGGCGGATCAATGACCTCGGAGGTCATGTCATCCGCCACCATCGGCCGGTATCCTCTGGACGTGCGATCCGGTGACTCGCGTTCGGCCCCACCGAGAACGCAACCCGTCCCCGTCGGTGCCTTGCTACGCGAGTGGCGCGCGGCGCGGCGGCTGAGCCAGCTCGACCTCGCGCTCGACGCGGGCGTCTCGACCCGCCACCTGAGCTGCGTCGAGACGGGGAAGGCGAAACCGAGCCGCGAGATGGTGGCGCTGCTCGCCGACACGCTGGAGATGCCCCTGCGCGAGCGCAACGCGCTGCTCCTCGCCGCGGGCTACGCGCCGGAGTACCCGGAGACCGACCTCTCCAGCCAGGAGCTGGCGCCCGTCCGCCGCGCCATCGAGTGCATCCTCGAGCACCAGGAGCCCTACCCGGCGTTCGTCCTCGACCGTCACTGGAACATCCTGATGGCCAATGGCGCGGCCGCGCGCGTCACCGGCTTCCTGCGCGGTGGCAGCGCGCACGCCAACATGATGCGCGAGTTCTTCGACCCCGACGGCCTGCGGGCCTGTGTCGTCAACTGGGACGAGGTGGCCGAAGACCTCGTACGCCACCTCCACGACGCCCTCGCGGCTTCGCCGGCGGACGACAAGGCGCGGGCGCTGCTCGACGAGCTGCTGCGCTACCCCGGCGTGCCGTCGCGGTGGCGCACGCGCGAGCTCGGCGCGCTGCCGTCGCCGGTGCTCACGGTCGAGTTTCGCAGGGGCGACGAGAGCCTGCGCTTCTTCTCCGCCATCACGACCTTCGGCACGTCGCGGGACGTCACCCTCGACGAGCTCCGCATCGAATGTACCTTCCCCGCCGACGAGACGACGGCCGCGCTCTGCCGCCGGCTGGCACGAAGCACCGACTGACGGTTCTCGGCTCGAATCCGAGCCACTCCGACAACTACGGCTCGGCGCGAGCTCGCATCGCCGCCAGCACGTCGTCGAGCTCGCGCCCCATCGCCTTCGCAGCGCGGGCGAGGAGGGCGCGGTCGCGATCGACGTCGAGGCGGACGAAAAGCGCCCGGGCCTCGGCGTAGAGCGTGCCGTCGTCGCCGCGCAGGGTACCGGCCGTCCACACCTTGCGCCCCTCCCGGCGCTCGACGTAGGCCTCGAGAAGGGCGTCGGTGCCGAGCGGCAGCATGGCCCTGAAGTCGGTCTCGAGACGGCCGGCGACGGCGATGTGCCCCGCCATCCACGCCGCCGCCCCCATCGCCTCGTCGAGCACGGCCGCCATGCTGCCGCCGTGGGCATGACCCGGCGGGCCCGCGCTGCCGGGCCCGAACCAGGCGCGCCCGACCAGCCGGCCATCGCCCGCGCGCCGGAAGTAGGCGACGCGGAGGGTCTCCCCTTCGGGGTCGCCCGAGACGAACGAGCCACGTCCGCCCTCGATCCGGAAGGGGTCGAGGGGTCGCCAGTCGGGGTCGGCCCGGACGGGCGGGGGCGTGGCGCGAGGGGGCCCCATCAGAAGTGCATCCTGCAGGGCCGATCCTAACAATCGACTGGCGCCGCGGCATGGGGGGGCCCCGGGAGGTCCCGGAGGGTACAATCGGGCCGGCGCCGCCATGACCGATCTCCTCGCCAAGGGCGAGCTGCTGCCCCTGTCAGCGGACTGGTTCCGCGCCCTCGCCGAGACGACGGCAGTGGGAATCTTCGTGTACGACGTGGACCACTTCCTCTACGTCAACCCGGCGGCGTGCGAGCTGACGGGCTACTCGGAGGTGGAGCTGCTCGCCTTGGGCCCGGACGACGTCATCGTCCCCGAGCATCGGGGGTGGGCCCGCGCCTCGCGCATGCGCCGCATCGAAGGCGACCCGACGCCGGCGCGCTTCGAGCTGGAGCTGATGCGCAAGGGCGGCGAGCGGCGCTGGGTGCTGTTCACCGGCGCGCTCATCCAGATGAACGGCCGGCCGGCCGGGCTCGGCACCGCCATCGACATCACCGAGCGCATGCGCGCCGAGGCTTCGCTGCGCCGGCAAGTGCGCTTCGAGCAGGCGCTGGCCGAGGTCACGCGTCTGTTCTTGCAGCTGCCGGTGGCGCAGCTCCCGCGCGGCGTGGGCTACGCCTTCGAGCGGCTGGGGCCGCTCGTCGAGGTCGACCGCGCGCAGCTCTTCCTCTTCCAAGACGACGTCGCCCGCTGCACGTGCCGCTGGCGCGCCGGCGCCGGCGTCTCCTCCGACTTCGAGGAGCTGCGTTTCGACACCGAAGACTTCCCTGCCTCGATGGCTGCCTTCGCGCGGCGCGAGCCGTTTCGCATCGACGACGCCGCGGCGTTGCCGACGAGCGCCGCAGCGGAGCGCTTCCTCTGCCAGGCGAAGGGCATCCGCGCCGCGCTCCTGGTGCCGATCGTCGGCAGCGAGCGCCTCGTCGGTTTCCTCTCCTTCGAGTCCCTGACCGCCCCGCGGGTGTGGAGCGCCGAGGTGATGGGCATGCTCGCCATCCTCGCCGAGGTCATGAGCGGCGCCCTCGAGCGCGAGAGCTCCGACCTCGACCTCGTGCACAGCCGCGAGCGGCTGGAGCTGGCGCAGAAGGCGGGCCGCAGCGTGGTGTGGGAGTGGGACGTCGAGACCGACCGCATGGTGCTGCCGTCGGTGGCCCTCGAGCTGTTCGAGCTCCCCGACGGCAAGCTGCCGCAGAGCGGCGCGGAGCTGATGCTCCTCATCCCGGCCGAGGACCAGCACGCCATCCACGACGCGCTGCGCCGCACCATCCACCGCGGCGATCCCTACCTGATCGAGCACCGCATTCGTGCCCCTGGCGGTGGCATCCGCTGGATGGCGGTGCGCGGCCAGCTCCTCGACGACGAGCGCGGCCGCCGCATCCTCGGCGTCTCCGCCGACGTCACCGAGCACAAGCACGTCGAGCAGGCCCTGCTCGCCGAAAAGGAGCGGGCCGCGGTCACCCTCGCCTCGATCGGCGACGGCGTCGTGCGTACCGACGCCGAAGGCCGGGTCGATTACCTCAACGCGGTGGCCGAGCAGCTCACCGGCTGCACCCAGGCGGAAGCGCTCGGCCGTCCGCTGGCCGAGGTCTACCACGTCGTCGACGAGATCACCGGCCAGCCGCGGACCAACCCGGTCGAGCGCTGCCTCGCGGAGGGCGAGGTGGTCGTGCACACCGGCCACAGCCTGCTGCTGCGCAAGGACGGCGTGCAGTTCGCCGTGCGCGACTCCGCAGCGCCGGTGCGCGACCGCGGCGGCGCCATCTCCGGCGCCGTGCTCGTGGTGCAGGACGTCACCCAGCTCCGCGGCCTCGAGCGCGAGATGCTCTACCTCGCGCGGCACGATTCGCTCACCGGCCTCATCAACCGGCGCGAGCTCGAGCGCCAGCTCGAGGCGGCCATCGCCAGCGCCGAGGCCGGCCGCCACCACTGCCTCTGCTATCTCGACCTCGACGAGTTCAAGCTGGTCAACGACAGCTGCGGCCACGTGGCCGGCGACGAGCTGCTGCGCCAGCTCACGGCGCTGCTCTCCGCGCACGTGCGCGAGGGGGACGTGCTGGCGCGCCTGGGCGGCGACGAGTTCGGCGTGCTCCTGCGCGACTGCCCGCTCAAGGGGGCGGCGGCGGCGGCGGAGAACCTCTGCCGCACGGTGCGCCAGTTCCGCTTCTGCTGGGAAGACCGCGTCTTCGAGATCGGCGTCTCGATCGGCGTGGTGCCGATCACCCGCGAGTCGGGGACGCTCGCGCAGGTGCTCTCGGCCGCCGACGCCGCCTGCTACGTGGCCAAGGAGCACGGCCGCAACCGCGTCCACCTCTACCAGCCCGACGACCGCGCGATGGCCGAGCGCTACGGCGAGATGCAGTGGGTGCACCGCATCCAGCGCGGCTTCGAGGACCGCCGCTTCCGCCTCTACCAGCAGACGATCCGGCCGTTCGCGGACGGCTCCGAGATGTCGGAGATCCTGCTCCGGCTGCTCGACGAGAACGGCAAGCCGCTGTCGACGCCGGCCTTCATCGCCGCCGCCGAGCGCTACCACCTGATCCGCACCATCGACCGCTGGGTGGTGGAGGAGGCGCTGCAGTCGATCGCGCGCATTCCCGGCGACCGCGTCTACGCCATCAACCTCTCGGGGCAGTCGCTCGGCGACCCCGCCTTCCTCGACTACGTGCTCTCGCGGGTGCGCCAGGGCTCGGTGTCGCCCCGCCGGCTCTGCTTCGAGATCACCGAAACGGCCTCGATCGCCAATCTCGGGCGCGCGCGGCAGTTCATCGGGACGCTCAAGGAGGTGGGCTGCCGCTTCGTGCTCGACGACTTCGGCAGCGGCCTCTCCTCCTTCGCCTACCTGCGCAGCCTGCCGGTGGACTTCCTGAAGATCGACGGCGAGTTCGTCCGCCACCTCACCACCGACCCCGTGCAGAAGGCGCTCGTACAGTCGATCCACCAGGTCGGGCACCTCATGGGCCTCGTCACCATCGCCGAGTCGGTGGAGGACGAGGCGACCTGGAGGGCTCTGCGCGAGATCGGCGTCGACTACGGCCAGGGCTGGTGGATCGGCATGCCCGAGCCGCTGCTGGGGTAGAACGCCGGCGCCGCGCGTGGCCCGCGCCCGCACTTCCCTGCCAGGGAATTGTCCACTCGGCGTCGCGTGCCGATACTCCTGCCACCGTCGGGCGAAACCGGCGGCAACAAGGAGGCGACATGACGACGACGACGACGAGCGCGGTAGCAGGTTCCCCTTATCCCGTCCACACGCCGGAGACGGCGCCGCCCGGAGCGGGCGAGGCCCTCGGCGCCCTGCAGGCCAGCGTCGGCCTCATCCCCAACCTCGCCGCGACGATGGCGAGCTCGCCGGGCCTGTTGCGGGGCTTCCTCGCCCTGCGCGAGATCTATGCCGCGGGTACGTTCACGCCGGCCGACATCCAGGTCCTCTCGATCACCGCCGCGACGGAGAACGACTGCGCCTGGTGCGTTGCGTTCCACACCGCGATGGCGCTCCAGGCGGGCGTCGACCGCGAGACGATCGACGCCTTGCGCGCGCGCCGGACGCCGCGCGATCCGCGGCATGGCGCGCTCTCCGACTTCGCGCGCGAGATGGTGCGCGAGCGCGGCAACGTCGGAGCGGTCGCGAAGGAGCGGTTCTTCGCCGCCGGTTTCACGCCGTCTCAGGCGCTGGAGGTCGTGCTGGGAATGGGCTTCTCGCTGCTCGCCAACTACGCGCAACACCTCACGCAGGCACCGCTCGACCCCTTCCTCGCCGCCCACGCCTGGAGCTCGTAGTCGGGGGCGGAGCGCGGGCGGGGGACGCTCACTTACCCGCGAGGGAATTGTGCGTGCGCGGCCGGCGTGAATAATCGCCGGCATGCCGCACGCACAACTCCCTTCCCGGGACGGCGCGTCGATCGGTCAGCTGCTCTGCTACTGGCGCAAGACCCGCGGGTTCAGCCAGCTCGCCCTGGCCCACACGGCGGAGGTCTCGCCGCGGCACCTCTGCTTCCTCGAGACGGGCCGCGCCCGGCCGAGCCGCGAGATGGTTCTCCACCTGGCGCACTCCCTGGACGTCCCGCTACGGGAGCGCAACGCCCTGCTGCTCGCTGCCGGGTTCGCCCCCCTCTTCCGCGAGTCGGGCATCGACTCTCCGGAGCTCGCCGTCGTGCGCGCCGCGCTCGACGCGATCCTCGCGCAGCAGGAGCCCTACCCGGCGGTGGTGATGAACCGCTGCTGGGACATCGTGGGCACCAACGGCGCCGCCGATCGGTTCTTCGGCCTCTTCCTCGACGCGGAGACGGCGCCATCGCCCGCCAACGTGTTGCGGCTGATGTTCCACCCTCGCGGCCTGCGGCCTCACGTCGCCAACTGGGAGGCCGTTGCCGGAGCTCTCGTCCAGCGCCTGCATCGTGAGGCCGTGGGCGGCGTGCTGGACGCCTCGGGAGGGGCCATCCTCGACGAGATCCTCGCCTATCCCGGGGTTCCCCGCGGCTGGGCCGCGCCCGATCTCGCGTCGCCCCTCGTTCCCGTCCTCCCGGTTACGTTCCGCCACGGCGACCGCACGTTCCGGTTCTTCTCGACCGTCACGGTGCTCGGCACGCCGCAGGACGTCACGCTGCAGGAGCTACGGATCGAGTGCTTCTTCCCGAGCGACGACGGCACGGCACGCGCCGCCCGCGAGCTCGCGCGGCTCGGCGCCCGGTGACCGGCGGGCACCGCGGTTCGTTAAGGACTTCCGCGCCGCCGCGTATCCCGGCCGGTACGAGCCCCGCCGCGCGCGGGCTTCGAAAGCCCGGTCCGGCAGCTTCGGGAGGAATCCGGGAGGAAACCATGTCGCGAATCGCCCTCGAGCTCGCCGCCGCCTGCCGTGCCCTGGCGCGCCGGCCAGGGGCTGCGCTCTCGGCGCTGCTCTCGCTCACCCTCACCATCGGCGCCACCGCTCTCGTCGCCACCTGGTACGAGACCTTCGTCGGGGACCCCCTCCCCGGCGTCCCGCGCGGCAGCGCGATCGTCGTCGCGAGCCCCGCCGCCCCCGACGGCACGGTGCGCGGCATGCCCACCGTCACCTGGGAGGAGGCGCGGGAGTGGCGCACCCGGCTGCGCACCTTCGAGAGCCTCGGAGTGTGGTCGTACGTGCGGCCGGCGCTCCGGCGGACGGCAGCCGAGACGCCGCGACCGGTGTGGGGACAGCTCGTCGACGCCGGCTACTTCGCCGTCGCTCGCGTCGAGCCGCGGCTCGGACGCTTCTTCTCCGTCGCCGACGTCGAGTCGGTGACGCCGGTCGTGGTGGTGAGCGACGCCTTCTGGCGACGCGAGCTCGGCGGCCGCGCCGACGCGGTGGGCCGCAAGATCTCCCTGCAGGGGCAATGGCTGGAGGTGGTCGGCGTGGCGCCCCCGGAGTTCGGCGGCCTGGTCGTCGGCCTCGCCCTCGACTTCTGGGTCCCGGCGACGCTCGAGCCCGCCCTCCGCGGCGACGCTTCGCGCATGCGCGCCGGCACCACACCCTGGCTCGTCGTCGTCGGGCGCCTGCGCGACGGCGTCGGCCGTCCAGCCGCCGAGGCCGAGCTCACCGCGCTGGTGGCGGAGCTCGACCGGCGCGCAGGCGCCGAGACCATCCGCCGTGCCGGCGTCCGCCGCCTCGACCAGACCCAGGCGGGATCGCTCACCGGGCCCGCCCTGCGCGTGCTCGGGGTCGTCGCGGTGCTGCTCTTCCTCGTCGCCACCGCCAACGTCGCCGGCGCCTTCCTCGCCATCGCGCACGAGGAGCGGCGCGGCTGGGCGATGCGCAGGGCGCTCGGCGCGGGCAGGCTGGCGGCGGTGCGGCCGTGGCTGCTCCAGGCCGGGCTCCTCCTCGGTGCCGGCAGCGCCGCCGGGCTCGCGCTCGCGACGCGCTCGGCGGGGCTCCTGCAAGCGCTGATGCCCTACACGACGCTGCCGTTCGGCGCGCGCGCGTCCACCTCGGTGGCTGCGGCCGGCATCGCCATCGGTGGCGCGGCGCTGACGCTGGGGGCCGTTGCCGCCGCGCTTCTGCTGGCGGTGAGGCGGTGGCCGCTGGTGAGCGCCATCCGGAGCGCCGCCGCCGAGGCCGGGCGCATGCGACTGCGCCGGCTGGCGATCGGCGGCCAGGTCTCCGTCTGCGCCTTCTGCCTCGTGCTCGCGGCGCTCTTCGGCCGCAGCCTGGGGCAGCTCCAATCGCGGGCGCTCGGGTTCGCCGACATCGACCGCACGCTGGTCGCCACCGTGGACTGGGGCGCCAACGGGCTCGACCGCGCGACGGTCGAGACGCGCTCGGCGGAGCTGCTCGACCGCATCGCCGCCCTCCCCGGCGTGGTCGGCGCCGGCGCGTCGACGATGTTGCCACTCGGCTTCGGCGGGCACGCCTACGTGACGCCAAGCCTTCCCGGCTACGTGGCGGCGCCGGGCGAGGACCTCGCCACCGAGCTCGTCGGCGCGACGGCCGGCTACCTCGAGGCGCTCGGCGTGCCGCTCCTGGCGGGTCGCGGCATCGCCCCGAGCGACGTCGCGGCGGCGCCGCCCGTCGTCGTCGTCAACCGCGAGCTGGTGCGCCGCTTCTTCGGCGCCGGCGACGCGCTGGGGAAGACGATCGCGTGGGACGACGGCCCGCCGCGGCGCATCGTCGGCGTCGTCGAGGACGCCGTCTTCCGCGACCTCGGCGAGCCGGCCTACCCAATGGTCTTCGCGCCGATGTTCCAGATTCCCGCGGCCTCGTGGCACCTCCACGTGCGCAGCCGCGGAGCGGTCGCCGTCCTCGTGCCCGAGCTGCGGCGGGAAGTGACGCGGCTCGATCCGGCGCTCTCGCTGCTCGACCCGCGCACGCTCGCTCTTCAGGCGACCGCCGCCGGCTTCGGCATCACCTTCGCGGCGGCGCTCTCCGGCGGCCTCGGGGGGATCGTCGCGTTGCTCGTCGCCACCGGTCTTTACGGCCTGCTCGACACTC
>Ga0075421_100003594_pt1 | contig 18557 bp, 21 predicted proteins | sample SoiMetdeltSBSDD5_FD_75292 | JGI IMG/M metagenome (GOLD analysis project Ga0075421, IMG submission 75292) | Bulk soil microbial communities from a Populus tree surrounding site in Tennessee, USA - Soil MetaG P. deltoides SBSDD5 | ecosystem: Environmental > Terrestrial > Soil > Tree plantation... | reverse complement strand
GGGATCGAAGGCGTCTGCTGCACGAGCCTGCAGCTTGCCCGCGTGCGCGAGAGAGCGGAAGAGGTCGAGGCTGCGCTCGATCGAATGTCACGGGACGTGGCTTTGGTCCAGTGAGAGGCGTTCGCCGGAATGACGATAAGGGAGAAGCTTTCGCCGGAATGAACGATTGGAAATTCGTCACCCCGACGAAAGTCGGGGGTCCAGCTTCGGACCGCTGCAGGGTTAAGCTGGATTCCGGCTTTCGCCGGAATGACGATAAAGGAGAGGCTTTGCCGGAACGACGATAATGCGGGTGTGAGATCAAATCACCGCACGATGACCTTGGTGCCGATGGCGATGCGACCGTAGAGGTCGACGATGTCCTCGTTGAGAAGGCGGATGCAGCCCGAGGAGACGTTGCGACCGATGGAGCGGGGCTCGTTGGTGCCGTGGATGCGGTAGAGCGTGTCGCGGCCACCTTCATAGAGATAAAGTGCACGCGCACCCAAGGGATTGAGCTCGCCGCCGTCGATACGATAGGGAACAAACTGGTTGTGGGCCGCGGCGCGTTCGATCATCTCCCGCGGGGGATACCAGGCTGGCCATTCGGCGCGCCTTGCGACATGGGCGGTGCCCGACCAGGCGAAACCCTCCCTTCCGACCCCCACGGCATAACGAATGGCCTTGCCGCCTTGCAGCACGAGATAGAGCGAATGGCGCTTGGTTTCGACGACAACGGTGCCGGGTGATTCGGCCGTGCGATAGGAAACGACCTCGCGGCCGAGTGAAAGCTCGGGTTTGGCCGGCTTCGACCAGAGCCAAAAGGAGGAGCGCTGCGTATTCGCGCCAGCCTCAGCGGGCGGCCCCAAAACGAGCGGCAACAGCAAGAGGGCTGCCGCGAAAATCCGCCAAAACTTCATGATCCACTCCCACCAACAGACGCCCCATCTTCGCTCACACAGAGCTAAGGAATGGTTGCCAAACCGAAGCCACATCAGGACTTCATGCAGGCCACGCGTGAATTTTCGACGACGATATGGCATGGTATGGCGTTGATGATTCGCGACTCGGAGGGACGCATATGGAGATCTTTTCCCATACCAAGTCAGTGATAGCGCAGCTTATCGATATCGGCATGAGTCTCGTGGCACTCGCCATCGTGCTGTCGATCCTTATCGGTGGCAGTTTGCCGTTCTTCGGCTCGGTTGTGTCGAACCTCACCGGTCTCGTTACTGCTCTCGGCAGCAACGGCCTCGTGGGACTGATTGTGGTCGGAATGATCCTGTGGCTGTTCTCCAGCCGCATGGCGGTCGTTGCCCGCAAATAACGAAGGGGTGCTGAGAGGAAGCTTCCGGCTTCCTCTCGGCGCTTGACCCAAATGGAAAAAGTCAGCGACATTCTGTGGACGTCAATCACGGTCCTGTTCCAGCTCGTGCTGGTGGGGCTGCTTGCCGGCCTGCTTCTTGGAGAGGCAGGGGGGCCTGTTGTCGGATCGGTGCTCGTCAACACCAAATCGCTTTTGGCCGCGCTCAACCCGGCCGCGGCGGCCGTGGTGTTCGTGCTCTATCTGATCTATCGGCAGTACAGGGGCAAAGAGGCTTAGGGCCTCTGGCGCGGTGCCTTCCTCGGCCCGTCATGGCCGGGCAAGGAACCCGGCTATCTTGTGCGCTTGTCCGGTTGCAGATGCGCGGGTCAAGCCCGCGCATGACGGTTCAGTATCGTCATGGCCGGACTTGATCCGGCCATCTGAAGCAGGATTTCCGGCTTTCGCCGGAATGACGATAAGAGGAGCGGCCCGAGTGCCGCTGCGGATCGCCCGGCTATGACGCGCTCCTGACGTCTTCCCCGACGTCATGGCCGAGCGAGGACCCGGCTATCTGGTGGGCTTGTCCGGTTGCAGATGCGCAGGTCAAGCCCGCGCATGACGGTTCAGTATCGTCATGGCCGGACTTGATCCGGCCATCTGAAGCTTGCGAGGAGATGGCCGGGTCTTCGCCCGGCCATCACGCGAGGGGGCGAAGGGAATTATGGCTCCCGGCGGGGGTAGATTTTAACCTCCATAGGCCCTAGATAGGAGCCGGCGGGCTGCCCGGTGCGTGAGCCCATTTTCCCAGGGCCCTATACCGATCTCAATGGGAGCTGTCCCTGGCTGGAACCGTGGTTCCTTTCATACGGCGCCCACCTACTTTACGTAGGACCCGGGATCGCAAGGCTCACGGCCATGGCGGCTCGCCACTTCGATTCCGGTGTCATCTCCCTGGTGGACAGGCTTTCTCGCCCTTGACCCTCTCCCTCACCGATCTCGAGGCTTACAAGCGGGCGGCGCGCAGCGCCAGCCTCAAGGCGCGCGCGGAACTGCATGAGAAGCACAAGCTCGAAGCACCTCTGGCGCTCGCCGGAACGGGCCTTGATTTCACCGGGCTCAAGCCTCCCCTCGTGGTCTCGGGCTTCCATCCCTTCAAGTCGGAAGTCGACGTGCTGCCGCTGCTCGCAAAGCTCACGAGCGAGGGATGGGTGACGGCGCTGCCGATCGTCAAGGCGGAACGGCAGCCGCTCGTCTTCCGGCAATGGGCGCCGGGGGAGCCCACGGTCGCCGGTGTGTGGGGAATCCCAATGCCGGCTGAAGGGGCGCTGGAGGTCGAGCCCGACGTGCTGCTCGTTCCCCTTCTCGCCTTCGACCGGTTTGGCCACAGACTCGGCTATGGCGGCGGGTTCTACGACCGCACGCTTGCCCATCTCAGGGCGAAGAAAATGATCACGGCGATCGGCATCGGCTATGCCGGGCAGGAGATGAGCCTCGTGCCGCGCGGGGGCATGGACCAGAAGCTCGACTATGTTCTGACCGAAGCCGGCCCCCAACGATGCGGCTGATCTTTCTCGGCGACGTCGTCGGCAAAGCGGGAAGAGATGCGCTCTTGCGCGAGCTGCCGCTCATGCGGGATCGCTACCAGCCCGATCTCGTCATTCTCAACGGCGAGAATGCGGCGCATGGGTTCGGCATCACGGAGGAAATCTACCAGCAGCTCAGGGATGCGGGAGCGGACGTGATCACGCTTGGCAATCACTCCTTCGACCAGCGCGAGGCGCTCGTGTTCATCGAGCGGGAGCCGGAACTGCTGAGACCCGTGAACTATCCGGCGGAGACGCCGGGCCGGGGCGTGATCCTCGCCCCGACGAAGACGGGACGGCAGGTCCTCGTGATCTCGGTCATGGGGCGGGTCATGATCGAACCCGTGCTCGACGATCCCTTCGCGGCGGTCGAGCAGGAGATCGCGCTCTCGCCCCTGCGCGAGCGGGCCGACGCCATCGTGATCGACATGCATGCGGAGGCGACGTCGGAGAAAATGGCGATGGGACATTTCGTCGATGGGCGCGCGAGCCTCGTCGTTGGCACGCACACGCATGTGCCGACCGCCGACCACCAGATCCTGCCCGGTGGCACGGCCTATATCTCCGACATCGGAATGTGCGGGGACTATAATTCGGTGATCGGCATGGACAAGGCGGAGCCGCTCAACCGGTTCTTGCGCAAATTGCCGAACCAGCGCATGGAGCCCGCGACAGGACCGGCCACGGTTTCGGGCATCGCCGTCGAGACCGACGATGAAACGGGACTTGCCTTGAAGATCGCGCCGATCCGAATCGCCGGACGGCTTCAGCCGGCGCTGCCCGATTTCTGGTGAGCGCCAAGCCGCGGCAGCGTTCCGGCGGTGGCGAAGCGGGAGAGGCGGTTCATGAGCAGGAGCGCGCGCGACCACGACCTGATGGCGTTTCGCGAATCGCGCCTGGCGAAGGCGGTCTCGCCCTCCTCGAGGCGCTGCCCGATTCTGCCTGAGAGCGCGCCCAAGGCCAAGGCCTCATGCAAGCAGCGGCGCGAGGGATCGCCCAAACAGAGATCGTGGATTCGCATGAGGCTCGAATGGGCCGCCGTCGCCGCGAGCCCGTCTGCAGCGAGCGCAAATTCGTCCATCACATTCGTTTCCGCAGTCATCGCCGTCTGACCCTGCCAGAAGCCCGAAGATCGGGTAGAAGCTTTAAGGGCACGTTAAGCGGCAGCACTGGATTTTGCGGCAAATGCAATTATAAAACCAGCGAATCGATTGAATTATCACCGATTTTCGGAGGGGTTTCGGCCATGGCCGGCCATTCGCAATTCAAAAACATCATGCACCGGAAGGGCAAGCAGGACGCCATCCGGGCCAAGCTCTTCGCCAAGCTCGCACGCGAGATCACGGTCGCGGCGCGCGCCGGAGTTCCCGACCCCGGCTCCAATTCGCGCTTGAGACTCGCTGTGCAGAACGCCAGAGCCGAGAACATGCCCAAGGACAATATCGAGCGGGCGATCAAGAAGGCGGAAGCGGGCGATGCCTTGTCTTATGAATCGATCCGCTACGAAGGCTATGGACCAGGCGGGGTGGCGGTGATCGTCGAGGCGCTCACCGACAACCGCAACCGCACGGCGGGCGTGGTGCGATCTCTGTTCACCAAATACGGTGGAAATCTTGGGGAGACGGGATCGGTATCCTTCATGTTCAGCCGGGTGGGAGAGATCACCTTTGCGCGAAAAGCAGGATCGCCTGAGGAGCTGCTGGAGGCGGGGATCGAGGCAGGCGCGGACGATGTCATGTCGGACGATGAGGGGCATGTCATCTATTGCGCAGCGGACTCCTTGAGCGAGGTGGCGGCCAAGCTTGCCCAGACGCTCGGCGAGCCCAGCGCGTCGAAGGTCGTCTGGAAGCCAAATACGACGACGCCGCTCGAAGAGGAGCGGGCGGAGCAGCTCGTAAAGCTCGTGACGAGCCTCGATGAGGAAGACGACGTGCAGAACGTCTATTCCAATTTCGAAGTGTCAAGCGAAGTGTTGAACAAGCTGACGGCGGCCTGAGGCGGACGAGCCGGCCGTGAGCCCGGCGCGCGTTTGCCGCTTCGCCTGAGCCGTGATAGCGTCGTATCTTCCGGGGCGATCGAGGGGCTGCAGGGGGCCCGGCCTTCGCGTTTCGAGGGGAGATCGAGATGGCCGCAAGAAAGTTTGGGGGCTCCGTCGCGAGAGAGTACAGAGCGATCTACGGTCATCTGCTTTCGGGAGACAAGAAGCAGATCCGGCAATTCCGGAAAGTCATCGAAGACCATCGGCTGATGCTGAATGCGCTCGATGTCACGGATCGCGTCAAACGGTGGATCAATCAGGACACGGACGATCCCGACACGAGGCCGCTCAAGTTCCTGGAGGACACCTTCAAGCTGGCCGAGGATCCAGGCGATCATCTCGAGTCCGAGCAGCGATGGATCTATCGCGGCAGAACCGCCAGAGCGCTCTTTTATTGCGGGCGGTTTCACAAGGCGCGCAACAGATTCAGGAATGCGACGCGAAGCAAGCCGCGCGAGAAGGCCAATCTGCGAGAGTTCTATGACATCCACGCGGCTTTCGCCGAAATGGAGGCCTATCTCGGCTTCCCCGAGGATGCAATCGCGCGGATCGAGAGCATTCCCGTGGGAAGACGGCAATCATGGCACAATTGGGTACGCGCTTTCGCCATGCACCAGGATGCCTATCGGAAGGTGCGGAGGTTCGGCAGCACCGTAGACCTCGACGTCAACGGAGATCGCAACGACTATTATCAATCCAACAATTTGCTCGAGGCCAATATCCCGGGCCTGGCGCCGCAGGAACAACGCGACTGCTATCTGCTGATCGCCGCGAATTACGGCGCGATGTTCCGCATCGACGGCAGGAGTTCCGACAGAGACGACGCCAGAGCAGCCATGAGGTCTTTCAAGGCCGCGGCGAGGCCGAGCAGCAACAGGAACTGGAGCTTCCGGAAGGAGCTGCGCGGCCGATTTCCGACGATACGGCTGCCGGGCGATCCTGGCCGACATTCGAAAGAAGATATAGAAAACTGGCGGGCGGCCTATCTCAATCACTATCGCCTAAATCTCCTGGCGGCGGGGCTTGACGAAACAGCCGATGACGATGGAGCTATCGACACGGTCGAGGAGCACCCGGACGACTCGGGCGATTAGACCTCAATCCAGGAGCCCGGCCTTGCGCAGGCCTTCGCGCATGGTCTCCTGCTCGCGTGGATGCGCCAATGGAATGCAGCGCATGAACCAGCGACCATAATCAGTGACGGTTGCATCTGGCGCTCCGCTCCAGATGGCGGCAATGTTGCGCTCGAACTGCGCGGCTCTGCGGCGGGCTTCATCCATGCGGCCCAAATGCGCGTAGGCGGCAGCGCGCCAGCCCGGCGTGTGGGGAAAGAGTTCGGAGATCACGTCAAACACCGACAGCATCTCCTCGTAACGACGGGCAAAAAATAGAACCACGCCGTAGTCGTTAAGATACCAGTCGGGGTGGAGCGGGTTCAGACGTATGGCGAGCTGCGCCGATTCGATCCCCTTCTGCGCGTCGCCCATGAAAGCAAGAGCTGTGGCGCGCCACATCATGATGTCGGCGTCATTGGGATTGAGTCCGGCGGCGAGATCCCAATGTCTTACGGCCCTTGAGAACTCGCGGCGGACCATGTGCACCCAGGCGGTCACGGCGTGGGCGCTGGCGTCCTGATAGTCGAGAGCGAGGGCGGTCTTGGCATAGGATTCAGCCTCCGCGCAGTCGTCCTTGTCCTCGCGCCCCCAGTTGGAAAGAACAGATTCCATGTAGGCGAGCTCGGCGAGACTGGCATAGGCCCGGGCGAAGCCTAGATCGGCCTCGATGGCTCGCTGGTAAAACACGCGCGCCTTTGCGTAGCCGTCAGGATCGTTGCTTTCGTGCCAGAAGGTGCCCTGCAGCCAGAGATCATAGGTCTTGAGGCCGGATGGCGGCTTGCGCTTGATGAGATCCAATTCTGCGAACTGCAGGCTGCTGTTCAGACGGCTGGCGAGATTTCCCGCCAGCCAATTCTGCATACCTGCCGGGTCGCGCGCATCGTGGCTGTAGCGGTCCGCCCATACTTCGGCGCCGGTTTGCGCATCGATCAGTTCTGCCGTGACGCGCAATTCGCGGCCAACGCGCTGAACACTGCCGTCGCCAAGATAACGAACGCCCAGCTCCTGGCCTATGGCACGGCGGCTTTTCTTCGAGGAACGAAAGCGAAAGGAAGAATCGGCCGATATGACGAAGAGTGAACGAAAGCGCGACAATTCCGTGATCAAATCGCGGGTGATGCCGTCGCTGAAATAATTCTTCCGGCCCTTGGCGCCAAGATTCTTGAACGGCAACACGGCGACCGAGGGACGCTCATTGATCGGGGGCGTCGTTGCCGGCGACGGCGAGGTTTCGCCCACACGGCCGCGCTCCACCTCATAGACGGCCACAGGTTCGGCAATGTTGCGCAACAGCCTGTGACCGACGTAGCGAAATCCGACGCCGGCACGTTCCTGCGCCTGCGCGACCGCGGCACCGGAAATGTAGATGCCGTCCGGCGGCGCAATGCTTTCCAAACGCACCGCGATGTTGACGCCAGTGCCGTGAATATCGCCATCCTCGAAAATGATGTCGCCGATGTTAATGCCAAGGCGAAGGTGGAGGCGACGGTCCGAATTCAGCGGGAGATTTTCATTCTCATTGAGACGCTGGATCTCGACGGCGCACCTCACCGCACCGACAATGCTCGAAAACTCGGCCAGGAGACCATCTCCCGTACGCTTGACGACATGACCGCCGTGGGCGGAGAGGGTGGGCTCGATCAGATTCCGCAAGCGCTCCTTAAAAGCGATATGAGTGCCCACCTCGTCGCGCTCCATGAGGGAAGAAAAGCCAACGACGTCTGCTGCTAGGATGGCGGCGAGTCTTCGGTCCATGGCCCGGTCCTGTCGTCTCAACTTTAACGCAGGAGGATTGAATGCGCCAAGCCGATCAACGAACGTCCAAAGGCTCGCGGCGCAGCGCCGGGAAGCCCTCATACCAGTTCGCGTGGCTTCCATCGTGGTCCGGCATGCCGGACTTGGTCAGGCAGCCCTTGGGGTCGATATGGCTGTCGATGCGCCGCACCGGCACTTCATGCCATTGGATGTTGAAGGCTGAGAGTTTCGGATAGAATTCGAGATGGGCATAGGGCAGGTGATCGTGGATCCACCAAGCCAGTCCTCGCCAGTCGCCGCCCTTTTCATAGCGGTCGGCGAACCAGGGAATGACGAGGCAGGCGGCGGCGCCGCGGTTTCCTTCCTTATCGGGCAGATCCCAGATGTGATAGGCGGCATTGACCTCGACGGAACCGCATTCGCCGCGCTTGTTGCCGAAGTCAGTGACCTCGCGGGCGCGGTAGCCCGAGCGCAGCGCGAGACGCCCGAAGGTCGCCTCGAGAGGCTCGAGCAATTCCTCGCAGAGCCGCCGGCCTGCGAAAATCGCAGCTTCGGGATCGGCCGGAATGTTGGGAATGCCGTAGAAGTCGGCGATTTCCGAATGGAGGAAGTCGCGCATGAAGAAATTGGCGCTCAAGCGAACGCGGCCCAAATCTTCGAGCGCACGCATGGACTGCGGCTTGCGCATGGCTCATTGTCCCATGTCGGCGGATGACGGAGAATAGGCCGATCATGGCAGGTGAAGCGATCAGAATCATCGGGCTCGATCCAGGCTTGCGGCATGCGGGTTGGGGAATCATCGATTCGACCGGCAACTCGCTGTCGCACGTGGCCGACGGCGTGGTGGCGGCCGATCCCGAGCTGCCGCTCGCCGAACGGCTGCTCTTCATCCATGCGGAGCTTACGCGCATCATCCAGGAGTTCCATCCCGGAGAGGCGGCCATCGAGGAGACCTTCGTGAGCAAGGACGCGCGCGCAAGCCTGAAGCTCGGGCAAGCGCGGGGCGTGGCGATCCTGGCGCCGGCGGCAGCCGGAATACCACTTGCCGAATACGCGCCGAACCAGATCAAGAAGAGCGTCGTCGGTGTCGGTCATGCGCAGAAGGAGCAGATCCATCACATGGTCAGGGTGTTGTTGCCGAAGGCCAGGCCACACTCGCCCGATGCCGCCGATGCGCTCGCCATCGCCATCTGCCACGCCCATCACCGGACGAGCCGGCTGCGCCTCAGGGCGTGAATGTTCTTGACTTGTTCTTTTGCTGATGTAGGGCTCCCCGGGAGGCATTTGAAATGCACGTTGCAGATTCGCCAGGACGAGCGAAATGATCGGGAAGCTCAAGGGGCGGATCGAGGCTTATGGACCGGACTGGGTGATGATCGACGTGCAGGGCGTGTGCTATCACGTCTCCTGCTCGACCAAGACCATGAGCGCGTTGCCGCCGCAGGGCGGCTTTGCCGAGGTTCACACCGAGATGCTGGTCAGTCCCGATTCGTTTCGGCTCGTGGGCTTCGCGACGGAGAACGAACGGCAGTGGTTCAGGCTGCTGCAGACCGTGCAGGGGGTTGGGGCACGCGTCGCATTGTCGGTTCTCTCGGCCCTGTCGCCGGCGGAGCTTGCCAATGCCGTGGCGCTCGGCGACAAGGCCATGATCCAGCGGGCGCAAGGCGTTGGCAAGAAAGTCGCCGAACGCATCATCGCCGAGCTCAAGGACAAGGCGCCGGCGATCGCGCTTGCCGATCCGGTGATCGCGCGGCTCCAGGGCGCGCTCGAAGCATCTGAACCAACGGCTGCCGCCGATGCCGTATCGGCCCTCGTCAATCTCGGCTATGGCCAGGCGCAGGCGGGGCTCGCCGTGGGGGCGGCCCTCAAACGCGCCGACGGTGAGCCGACGACGGAGGCCCTCATCCGCTCGGCGCTCAGGGAGCTGGCGCGATGAACGACAGGCTAGTCAACCGCGACAAGCGCGAGGAAGACCAATTCGACACGAATTTGCGCCCGCAGCGCCTGAGCGAATTCATCGGACAGGCGCGCCCCAAGGCCAATCTCCAGGTGTTCATCGATGCGGCGAAGCAGCGCAATGAAGCGCTAGACCACGTGCTCTTCGCGGGCCCGCCGGGCCTTGGCAAGACGACGCTCGCCCAGATCGTGGCACGCGAGCTCGGCGTCAATTTCCGGGCCACCTCGGGACCGGTCATCTCGAAGGCCGGCGACCTTGCGGCACTCCTCACCAATCTCGAGGAGCGCGACGTTCTGTTCATCGACGAGATGCACCGGCTCAATCCGGCGGTCGAGGAAATTCTTTATCCGGCGATGGAGGATTTCCAGCTCGACTTGATCATCGGCGAAGGGCCGGCGGCGCGCTCGGTCAGGATCGATCTTGCGCGCTTCACGCTCATCGGGGCGACGACGCGCACCGGCCTTTTGACGACGCCGCTGCGCGACCGCTTCGGCATCCCGATCCGGCTCGACTTCTACAGCGAGACGGAACTCCTCGAGATCGTCAGGCGCGGGGCGCGGGTGCTGGGCATCACCGTCACCGAGGATGGTGCCGTCGAGATCGCACGGCGCTCGCGCGGCACGCCCAGGATCGCAGGCCGCCTCCTCAGGCGGGTGAGGGATTTTGCCGCGGTGGCGGGAGCATCGGTGATCGATCTCAAGGCTGCCGATAAGGCGCTGAAGAACCTCGAAGTCGATTCACGCGGCCTCGATGCGCTCGATCACCGCTATCTCAATTGCATCGCGGTGAGCTTCGGCGGCGGCCCGGTCGGAATCGAGACCATCGCTGCGTCGTTGTCGGAGGCACGCGATGCGATCGAGGAGATCATCGAGCCCTTCCTCATCCAGCAGGGCTTCGTGCAGCGGACGCCGCGCGGGCGGCTCCTCACCGCGCATGCCTTCCGGCACCTCGGCCTTGCCGTGCCGCAGCGGCCCGAGATCACGCAAGGCGTGCTACCGCTCAATGAGAATGACGCCGCCTGAAGGCTTGCCGGGGATCGCCGGCCGCATTCGCGAAGGCCTGCACGTGCTGCCGGTACGCGTCTATTACGAGGACACGGATTTCTCAGGCGCCGTCTATCACGCCAATTACCTCAAATTCTGCGAGCGGGCGCGGTCGGATGCCTTGCGACTCCTCGGCATCCACCACAGCGAGCTCAAAGGAAAGCTCGGCTTCGTCGTCAGGCAGATTGCTTGCGACTACCTGAAGCCGGCGGGCATCGACGACATGCTCGTGGTCGAGACGCGGTTCATCGAGATCGGCGGGGCACGGCTCGAAATCGACCAGCGTATCGGGCGCGAAGGCGAGACGATCTTCAAGGCCAAGGTGACGGTGGCTCTCGTCGATGCGCAAGGGCGGCCAAAACGAATCCCGGAAGACATGCGACGGGCCATGGGCGTCCTCAGGGGCCGGGAAACGTAAACCGATCCTTAATACTAAGCTGTTTCCCTCGAAGACCGGTGGATGGAAAAGCTCGCCGTAGTTTCGACAAGTTTGATTTGTCTTGATCCCCCGCCTTCCGAACGGAAACGCGGTGGCTCGGCCCGTGGGCATCTGGCACAACGGCGAGCGGAAGGAAAGGTGGATGGAAGTCGACGCACTACAAGGGGTCGCGCAGCAGGGAAATTTCGGGCTCGTTCACCTGTTCCTGCAGGCCCACATCGTCGTCAAGATCGTCATGCTGGGGCTGGTTTTCGCCTCGGTGTGGTGCTGGGCCATCATCCTGGAGAAATATTTCGTCGTGGGCCGCGCCAGACAGGCGACGGAACGCTTCGAGCAACAGTTCTGGTCGGGACAGTCGCTCGAGGATCTTTACGGAGCGCTCACCGCCAAGGGCACGGTGGGCATGGCGACCCTGTTCATGGCAGCCATGCGTGAATGGAAGCGTAGCCAGGAGAGTGCGGTGCGCGCCGGGTTTCAAGGCGTGCAGAAAAGAATCGAAAAGGTCATGGACGTGCAGCTGCAGAAGGAGCTGGCAAGGCTCGAGTCGCGCCTTCTGTTTCTGGCAACGATCGGGTCGGCTGGACCCTTCATCGGACTGTTCGGCACGGTGTGGGGAATCATGAACTCCTTCCGTGCCATCGCCGTGTCGAAGAACACAAATCTTGCGGTCGTGGCACCAGGGCTGGCGGAGGCGCTTTTCGCGACGGCGCTCGGCCTCCTCGCCGCCATACCGGCGACAATTTTCTACAACAAATTCGCCAATGATATCGCGCGGATCGGGGCCAGACTGGAAAATTTCGCAGATGAGTTCTCAGCGATCATATCGCGCCAGCTGGACGAGCGGGCCTAAGAGGGAAAAGAATGGGAACAGCGCTTACCGGAGCGGGAGCAGAAGGCGGGCGGCGGGGCGCGCGCCGGTCCTATCGTAAGCTCAATTCGGAAATCAACGTCACGCCCTTCGTCGACGTCATGCTGGTGCTGCTCATCGTCTTCATGGTGGCGGCACCGCTGTTGACGGTCGGCGTGCCCATCGAGCTACCCGAAACCAAGGCGAAGCCGATGCAGGGCGACAGTGAACCCCTGACGGTGACGGTCGGGGCCGACGGCAAGGTGTTCCTGCAGGAAACGCAGGTTCAGCTCGATGATCTCGTGCCGAAGCTCGAAGCGATCGCACAAAACGGCTATGACGAGCGCATCTTCGTGCGCGGCGACAAATCGGTGGGCTATGGCGAGGTGATGCAGGTCATGGGGGCGCTCAACGCGGCCGGATTCCGCAAGATCGGGCTCGTCACCGACAGCGAACAGACTTTGCCCAAGACGAACTAAGATGCGCTACAGCCTTGCCATTTCCATCGCCGTTCACGCTGCCATTCTGGCGGCGGCGGTCGTGGCGCTGCCGGCGCCGGACAAATACAAGGTCGAGGATCAAGAATCGATTCCGGTCGACATTGTGTCGATCGAAGATCTGTCGCAGCGCAAGGCGACGGTGAAAGCCGACGAAAAGAAGGAGGAGGCGAAACCGGCGCCGCCGAAACCCGAGGTCGAGGAGAAGAAGCCCGAGCAGAAGCTCGCCGAAGAGGTGAAGAAGGCGGCGCTCGAGCCGGAAGCCGCGCCTGAACCCGAGCCTCTGCCCATCGAAAAACAGCCCGATCCCAAGCCGCTGGAAGAGCTGATCAAGAAAACCGAAAAACCCAAGCCCCAGGAGGAGAAGACGGCGGAAGCCCTTCCCTCCAAGCCCAAGCCCAAGCCGGAGAAGACGAAAAAGAAACCGCAGCGGGAGCTCGACGTCGACAAGGTGGCAGCACTTCTCAACAAGATCGATGACGAGCAGGCCTCACCACCGGACATCGAAGAAAACACGGGAACGCCCGATCAGGGCGAGTTCGATATGGCATCGGGGGAAGATGCGAAGCTTTCAGCCAACGAGATCGACTGGCTGAGGCAGAGGCTCAGGGAGTGCTGGAATCCACCGGTCGGCGTGATGGAAGCGCAAGGTCTTGAGGTGCATGTGCAGATCGAGCTCGACCAGTCGGGCGCGGTGCTCGGCCAGCCTGCCGTGGTCAATCAGTCGATGCATCCCCTTTTCGACGTTGCGGCGTCCTCGGCCGTCCGGGCGGTGATGCGCTGCCAGCCGTTCGACCGGCTGCCGATCGCGAAATACGAATCCTGGCGCAGCATCATCTTCAATTTCGATCCGCAGGAGATGTTCTCAGGCTAGGCAACGGGAGGCCAAGGACATGATCAAATTGCTTCGCATGGCGGCGCTGGCGCTTGCCGTCTTGTGCGTGAGCTGGCCTGCGTCGCAGGCCGGAGCGGCGCTGCAGGTCGACATTACGGGCGGGCAGGTCGAGCCCATGCCGATCGCGCTGCCGCAGTTCCTGGCGGCCTCGGCGGAGGTGGCGCAGACGGGCTTAGACATCACGCAGGTCATCTCCAGCAATCTCGAAAGCTCGGGGCTTTTCCGGCCGCTGCCGCCGCAGTCGTTTATCGAGCAGATCACGAATTTCGCGCGCGAGCCGCGTTTTGGAGACTGGCGCACGATCCAGGCGCAGGCCCTCGTCACCGGACAGGTGACGCTGCAGCCGGACGGGCGGCTCAAGGCCGAGTTCCGGCTGTGGGACGTGTTCGCGCAGCAGCAGATCACGGGGCTTCAGTTCGTCGCCACGCCCAAGAGCTGGCGGCGCATCGCCCACAAGATCTCGGATGCGATCTATATAGCGCTGACCGGGGAGGGGGGCTATTTCGACTCGCGCGTCGTCTTCGTCGATGAATCAGGGCCGAAGGACCAGAGGGTGAAACGACTGGCCATCATGGATCAGGACGGGGAAAACATCCGCACGCTGACGAACGGGGAGGATCTGGTGGTGACGCCCCGCTTCTCGCCGACGACGCAGGAGATCACCTACATGTCCTTCGCCGGGGAGATGCCGCGGGTCTATCTCTACAATATCGAGACGCGGCAGCGGGAGATCGTTGGCGTGTTCCCGAACATGACCTTTGCGCCAAGGTTCTCGCCCGATGGGCAGCGGGTGATCATGAGCCTGCAGTCGGGCGCCAATTCCAACATCTTCGTTCTCGACCTGCGGAGCCGCACGACGCGGCAGCTCACCAAGACGCCGGCGATCGACACGGGGCCTTCCTATTCGCCGGACGGCGGGCAGGTGGTGTTCGAATCCGACCGCGGCGGCAGCCAGCAGATCTATCTGATGAACGCCGACGGCTCGGGGCAGCAACGCATCAGCCGAGGCCAGGGGCGCTATTCGACCCCTGTCTGGTCGCCGAGGGGCGACTACATCGCCTTCACTAAGCTCGTGAACGGCAATTTCGCCATCGGCGTCATGCGGCCGGACGGGTCTGGTGAGAGAATATTAACCGAAGGTTTCCACAATGAGGGACCGACATGGGCGCCGAACGGACGGGTGCTCATGTTCTTCCGGGATACTCCCGGCGAGAACGGGGGACCGAAGCTCTATGCGGTTGATCTGACGGGCCGCAACGAGCGGCTCGTGTCCACCCCGGGCTTCGCCTCGGACCCGGCATGGTCGCCCTTGCTCAAATAGCGGGTCGGGGCGGCATGGGACGAGGGATTTCCAGGGGAATTGCGGGCTTGCGAATCGCCATCCAATTGCCCTGATTTGCGGGGATAGAGCCCTCGCGCGAGAGGCCCTTTAGGCCATCCATCTGCGGCTCCACGGGAGCGGAGCCTGGCGGATCAAAGGAGTGGGACGATGCTTGGAAAGATGTGGGGAATTCGGCTGGCGGTCATCTGTTCGGTGTTTCTCATCATCGCTGGCTGCTCGAAGAAAAACACGCCGGTGCTCGACGCAGATGCGGGCTCCGCGACGCCCGGATCGGTCGCGGAGTTCCAGACGGTGGTCGGCGACCGCATCTATTTCATCGTCGACCGCAGCGACCTCACGCCCGAGGCGAAGGACACGCTGATGAAGCAGGCCGAGTGGCTCAAGCGCTACGGCAATGTGACGGTGCAGATCGAAGGCCATGCGGACGAGCGCGGCACGCGGGAATACAATATCGCGCTTTCAGCCCGCCGCGCGACGGTCACACGGGAGTATCTCGTGGCACAGAGTGTCGAACCCAGCCGAATAACCACAATCGCCTTCGGCAAGGAGCGGCCGGTGGCGCTGTGCGATGCCGAATCCTGCTGGTCGCAAAACCGGCGGGCGGTGACGGTGGTGACCGCAGGGGCGGTGACGCAGTAATACGCAAGCCCTAATTTCACCCCCTTTGACCGGCACGCTCACAAGTGGCAAAAGGCGCCCGTTCCGGGGTGCAAAGCTTTAAAAGCAGGCTCAAAACGTATGAGGATGAGACTTCCGAAAGGCAGCCAGCCGATGCTTGGCTCTCTCGCTCTGGCCGCAGCCATGGCGCTTGCGCCGTGCGCGTGGGCGCAGGATGAGCCGTCGCTGGCGGTCAGAATGTCGACGATGGAAGACCAGATGCGTCTGCTCTACGGGCAGATCGAGCAGCTCAACATCCAGCTCTTGGAACTCCACGAGGAGATGCAACAGCTGAAGCAAGGCGGCCTCGGCAAGCGGAAGACGTCGGAGGCCCTGCAGCCCGCGGCCCCGCAAGGCGGCGAAAATCCCGAGGGGGGCACCATCCAAGAGCCCCCGGCGGCGTCGAACTCTTCTCCCGAGGGTGATCTTTACGCCTATCAGACGGGAGAGCTTGAACAGCCTCCGCAAGGAACGGAAAACATCGGCGGCACGCCCGATGCCATGGCGCCTCAATCCGACATGATCACGGGTGGCGTCGTACAGGCGCCGGGACCGCAGCCGCTTGGCACGCTTCCTTCGGCGCCTTCCGGCCAATCGGGCATCCAGGGAGATCCGGGCCAACCCGTGGTGCCCGAACAGGTCGAAACGGCCTCGCTCGACAATTCGGCGGCACCCCAAGCCGACACGCCGGAGAAGCTCTATGAGCTCTCCTACGAGAGCCTGCTCAGGCGACGCTACGGCGAAGCTGAGGCCGGCTTCCGCACCTTCGTGCAAAAGCATCCCGAGCATGAGCTTGCCGGCAATGCCGGTTTCTGGCTGGGCGAGACCTATTATGTGCAGTCCAACTACAAGGCCGCAGCCCAGGCGTTTCTCAACGGCTATCAAAAGTATCCGACGAATCGCAAAGCGCCCGACAGCCTGCTCAGGCTCGGCATGTCGCTCAACCAGCTCGGCCAGAAGGATCAGGCCTGCGCGGCCTTCGCAACTATCGAATCGAAGTTTCCGAAGGCGATGGAGACGCGCAAGAGGGCTCAGGATGAGTCCGGCAAAGCAGGCTGCTGACCTCGGCCAAGCCTTTCCTGAGGAGCTGTTCTCAAGGCTGAAGCGGTTCCGGCATCTGGCGCTCGCCGTTTCCGGCGGATCCGATTCAATGGCGCTCATGCTGTTCGCGGCGCGCCTCAAGGGACCGGTCAAATTCAGCGTTCTCACCGTCGACCACGGGCTCAGGGTGGGGTCGCGCAGCGAAGCGCTGCAGGTAAAGGCGTGGGCGCGAGCGCTGGGGTTCGAAGCGCATGTGCTCAGCTGGAGGGGAGCGAAGCCCCAATCGGGGCTGCAGGCGCGCGCACGGGAGGCACGCTACAGGGTCATGGCGCAGTGGTGCGCCGAAAACAACGCAGACGGTATCGTCACCGCCCATACGCTCGAAGACCAGGCCGAGACGCTGCTCATGCGCCTCGCCCGCGGCTCGGGCCTCGACGGGTTGTCGGCCATGGCAGAAGACAGCATGGTCCATGGCTTGCGGGTGCTGCGACCGCTCCTCGACGTCGAGCGGCTTGAATTGCGGGCGTTCCTCAAAGCTCAAGGCCAGGCGTTCTTCGATGATCCCTCAAACGCCAATCCCGCTTTCGAGCGAATCCGGTTCCGGCAGGCGGCGAAGCTTCTGAAGGACCTTGGGCTCGAGCCGAGGGCGCTGGCGCGCACGGCGCGGCGGCTGACGCGGGCGCGCCGCGCCCTGGAGCAGGCCACCGATGAGTTCGAGCGAAGCGCCATCCATCATCAGGCCGAGGGACATGCCATCGTCGAGCTCGCCAGTTTCGAGGCGGCGCCAGAGGAGATCCGGCTGCGTCTTCTGTCGCGACTTCTGGCGAGGATTGGCGGCGCCTCGGAGGCCGCGCAATTGAGCGAGATCGAGGCGCTTGGCAAATGGATCGCGCAGGAGAGCGGGCGCGCGCGCACGCTTGGAGGCTGCCGCGTTGAGAGACGGGCGAGGAGCCTGATCGTCGGGCGCGAGCTTGGCCGCATGTCGGTGGAACCCATGAAAATCAAGCCGGGCGAGACGCTCATCTGGGACGATCGCTTTGTCATCCGGCTCGATGCCAAAGGGCCTCGCGGGCTTGCCGTCGTTCCCCTGGGCGAAGCACGCGAAGGACGGCGCGTGGCGCGGCCGAGGCAACTTCCCGATTTCGTGTTCAAGGCCCTTCCCGCCCTCGTCAGCGGGGAGGGGCGGGTGGCGCTTGTGCCGCAAATCGGCTATCGGGGCGCAATCAAGGGGAAATTCAGGGCCGAGGTGCGCCCGGTAAGCCCCCTTTCGTCATAATTGGTTGAGGATGCAGTGAACTTGGCAACCGGCCTATGGCCACCTATGTTAATATCGTTAATTGCAGCTCGCAGGATGGGTCATTTGGGGATCGAGGCCCTTTTGAGCCTTGCGGGCAGTCGCCAGTGAACTGAGAGGCTTTCGTGGTCAATTTCCGTCATTTTGCCGTCTGGATCATCATCGGACTGCTCCTGTTCGCGCTCTACAATCTCTTCCAGGGGCAGAGCCAGCGCGTGGGTGCCTCCGACATCAGCTATTCCGATTTCATCGGCAAGGTCGAGACGGGGGAGGTCAAGAGTGTCACCATCGCAGGCGAGGTCATCAGCGGCCAATATAACGACGGACGAAGCTTCCAGACCTATGCGCCGCAGGATCCCAATCTCATCACCCAGCTGCGCGACAAGGGTGTGGACATCAAGGCCAGGCCCGCGACCGACGAATCCTTCCTGACGAGCATGCTCGTCTCCTGGTTCCCCATCATCCTCATGATCGGCGTGTGGGTGTTCTTCATGCGCCAGATGCAGGCGGGAAGCGGCAAGGCCATGGGTTTTGGCAAGTCCAAGGCAAAACTCCTCACCGAGCGGCAGGGGCGCGTGACCTTCGAAGACGTCGCCGGCATCGAGGAAGCCAAGGAGGATCTGCAGGAGATTGTCGACTTCCTCAAGGATCCCCACAAGTTCCAGCGGCTCGGCGGCAAGATCCCGCGCGGCGTGCTCCTTGTCGGCCCGCCCGGCACCGGCAAGACGCTACTCGCACGCGCGATTGCCGGAGAAGCCAATGTTCCCTT
>Ga0075421_100003593_pt1 | contig 18560 bp, 13 predicted proteins | sample SoiMetdeltSBSDD5_FD_75292 | JGI IMG/M metagenome (GOLD analysis project Ga0075421, IMG submission 75292) | Bulk soil microbial communities from a Populus tree surrounding site in Tennessee, USA - Soil MetaG P. deltoides SBSDD5 | ecosystem: Environmental > Terrestrial > Soil > Tree plantation... | reverse complement strand
AGCTTCACCGCCGGCAGCCCCGCCGGCTCGATGGTGCCCATGTCCCAGCCGGAGCCCTTGACGCACAGCACCTCGTGCGGCTCGCCCAGCAGGTCCGCCATCGCCGTCTTGACCGAGGTGTTGCCGCCCCCGTGGAGCACCAGCAGCGGATCGCCGCCCAGAAGCCGCGTCGTGTAGGTGCGCAGCGCCAGGTCCTCGGCGACGCCCTGCCGGGCATAGGTCTCCACCGCCTTGCGGGCGTCCGCATCGTTCCAGCGGCTCTGCATCTGACCCTCCAAGGAGTGTCCGACCCTTCGGGTCCGACACCTGGCTCTAAACCGATGTCGTGAAACGGCGTCCAACCCGCAGGGCCTGACACCAGGGCGCATCTACATAGTGCGCGCCGCGCCGAAGTCCATAACTCGTGGATAAGCGCATCAAAAGGTGCCTAGAAACCTGTAAGTCGCGCACTGATCGAGGCCCGAATCGGCTACCGTTTCCAAAGTTGCTCCACAGCCGAGTCACAGGTTCTCCACAGGTCCACCCATGGCCGACTACCGCGAAGTCGTCGAGATCCAGAAGGATTCGGCCCGCGCGCGCTCCGTGGCGCAATTCCTGTCCACACTCGATGACATGGAGTGGACAGACTGGGAGCTGGATTTCCTCGCCAGCATCGGCACCCGCCGCGAGGACCTCACCACGCGCCAGGGCGAGAAGCTGATCGAGCTGCGCGAGGAGTCCGTCTGGTATACGGCCGTCGATGGCTTCTCGCTGCAGGCCCTCATCGGCCGCTGCGCGCTGTACCGCGACGAGCTGACCGAGCGCGACTCGGCCTTCATCGAGGGGCTTGAGGCAACGGGCGCAACAAGACTGAGGCGCAAGGACGCCCGTCGGCTGCTGCGCTGTGCGCGCACGCTGGGCGAGATCGAGCCGCACCAGGGCCACAGCCTCGACCGCGCCGACACGCCGTAGAGCGGCGCCTCTGCGGCAGCTTTGATGCGGCCAAGGGCGCGCCCTGGTCCGCGACCGTCTGCCACGACCCGGCACTGCCATGAACCCGGTCAATGCTCGGCGAGTTGTTTGCTGTGTCGGCAGTCAGCCGATGGCGGCAAAGAGGAGCAAGCCAAGCGATGCGCCCTACGAAGCGCAGTCAAGCTCAGCACGGAGGCAGCGATCAGGCCGAGGTCATCGCCTTCCTCAGCGACCCGGCCTCCTACGCGACAAAGCCGGAGCGGGTCGAGCGCTGCGAGACCCACGGTGCGCTGGTGTTCCTGGCCGGCGAGGAGGCATGGAAGATCAAGCGCGCGGTGCGCTTCCCGTACATGGACTTTTCCACGCTGGACAAGCGCAAGGCGGTCTCGGCGCGGGAGGTCGAGATCAACCGCAGAACCGCCCCGGAGATCTACCTGGGGTGCCTGCCGATCACCCGGTCGCGCGACGGCGGCCTTGCCTTTGGCGGCGGCGGCGAGCCCGTGGAATGGGCGGTGCGCATGCGCCGCTTCGACCAATCGGCGCTGCTGAGCCGCATCGCCGGGGCCGGCACCCTGCCACCCAGCCTGACCAGGGACCTCGCCGATGCCGTCTACGCCAGCCATCGCGCGGCGCCACCCGCGTCGCTGGTTGAAGGTGCGGCCCGCTTCGAGCGGCTTATCGCCTCGGTGGCGGAGACGCTGGCCGGCGTCGCCGGCACGCTCGGCGCGGGCCGGCTGCAACAGCTCCAGACGCGCGTCGCAGCGCAGGTGCGCCACGCTGCGGCCGTCCTCGATGCGCGCGCCGCGGCAGGCTGCGTGCGCCGCTGCCACGGCGACCTGCATCTCAACAACATCGTGCTCTGGCACGGCCGCCCCGTGTTGTTCGACGCCCTGGAGTTCAACGACGACCTCGCCACCATCGACACGCTCTACGACCTGGCGTTCCTGCTCATGGACCTCGACATCCGCGGGCAGCGCGACGCGGCCAACGCTGTGCTCAACCGCTACCTCTGGCGCTCGGGTGCGGCGCTGGACCTGCGTGGGCTCAAGGCGCTGCCGCTGCTCGTGGGGCTCAGATCGGCCATCCGTGCCATGGTGACGGCCGAGCGGGCCGGGCAGGAGCGCGGCGAGGCGCAGACCCGCCACCGGGAGGAGGCCGGCCGCTACCTCGATGCGGCCCTCGCCCATCTTGCGCCGCCTGCGCCGGAGCTCATCGCTGTCGGCGGGCTGTCGGGCACCGGCAAGTCGACCCTGGCGCGTGCGCTGGGACATCGGATCGGCCCGGCGCCGGGGGCTGTGCATCTCAGAAGCGACCTCGAGCGCAAGTCGCTCCTCGGCGTGGACGAGACGACCCGCCTTGGCCCCGAGGCTTACACCAAAGCCGCCGGCGAGAAGGTCTATGCCATCCTCTGCGAGAAGATGAGCCACGTGCTGACCGCCGGGCACGCCGGCATCGTCGATGCCGTATTCGCACGGCCGGAGGAGCGGGCCGAGATCGAACAGGTGGCGGCGAAGCTTGGCATCCCCTTCCGTGGCCTCTGGCTTGAAGCCTCTCCGCACGCGCTCCTTGCCCGCGTCGAAGGGCGCACCGGCGATGCCTCCGATGCCACGCCCGATGTTGTTCGCCAGCAGCTCGCGTACGAGACGGGTGCGTTCTCGGAGAGCTGGACCCGCGTCGATGCAGACGCCAACCCAACCGCGACTGTGGAGCAGGCGCTAAGGTCGCTCGCGCGATGCATTTGACGGCCCGCGCCGCCTACCCGAGAGCGACCCTAAGCTTCGCCCCGATAGTCCAGGGGGTTGCCCACGAATAGCCTTGTGAGGCGCAAGCGCACCCATTCTGTGCCATCTCCGCACGTGCCCGGGTGCAGAAGCGATCCGACACCGGGTGCTGATTTACGTGCGTCTGGCGCTTTGCTCACAACCGGAAAGCGGCTCGAACACTGCTATCGCCGGCCCTTCCCTTGACCGCCTCCGCTCCCTGGTCCGATCCCGTTCCCTTGACCACCGCCGTTCCCAAGTCCAATCCCGTTCCCTTGACCGCCCCCGTTCCCAGGTCCGATCCCTTGGCCGCCTCCGCCCCCAGGTCCGGCCCCGGAGGCTGAGGCACCGCCTTGCCCGGAACCAATTTGCGCATCGCTGCGCAGCTTGTGCAGTTTGCCAACGCAATCGTCATGCGCGTCCGGCGGCATCGTCCGCCGCCGGTGTGCGCACTGCGCTTCCAGCTTTGCCAGTACAGAGGAAACGTCGCTGCCGAACGCTTCACCCTGCTTGCCCTGGGCCATTGCGAGACCTGCAAAACTGCCCACGGAACCGAGGACCGCAACCGTGAGGAGCATCCTGATCATGTGCCGACCTCCATCGCTGAGCGTCCTGCCAAGAGCCACCCCAAACCTGACGAATTTGCGGCGTTAAGGCCCAGCTACAACACTCTGCGACGGCCGGACGAGACATCGTGGCAAGCCGGACACGCCACGACAGGAGCCTCAGCGACCCGAGGCGCTACACCGTGGGTGGTAAGGCTCGGCGCGAGTATATTATGTCTTAGCAATGAGCAGACGCGTGGCGTTGCTGGGCCCACGCCCTAATGCAAACGCTGCGGGTCCGATGCCGCAGGCCGCTTGCCGCCGCGTAGAGGCCTTGGAGGTGTCGTGCCGGCCTGACCATCCGGTCGTGGTCTTCGGCCCAGCAGGGTGAGGCGCAGCTCCCATTCGTCGGCCGGGCTTCTCTCGACCAGGAGCTGCATGGCGCCGCCCGCCAGCATGGCGACAGGGAGGCCGTCCTCGAGCAGCAGGCGGTTGCCGGTGAGCGCCGGCAGCCGCGGCCCCGGTGTGAGGATGCCGACCAGGTTGAGCGGATCGGCGGCGGAGATCGACACCAGGCTGCCGCGCGGGCCCTGGCGCCGGGTCTCGCGCAGCAGGCCGACGGCCTCGGGCAAGGCGTACTGCTCGCCGGGAATGCCGGCCACGAACCGGCCGCCGCGAATCTCGCCGCGACTCTCCAGCGTGCGGCAGACCCGCAGCAGGTCGCGCCATGGAGGGAGGCGCGCCGCCTCGCGCTCCAGCAGGCGCCAGAACACCACGCCGTAGCGCTTGAGCAGCGTGCGGGCGACGTGCTCGACGTGCGCCGCCCCGCCATCGCCGCCAGCGCGCTGCGCCGGCTGCACGATGGCCCAGCGGCCCGCGTCATCCATGTCGTGGGCGGCCGTGCGCCCGCGGCGCCTCGCCCCGCCGAACGGCTTGCGCTCGGCGGAGGGCACCAGCAGCGCCCGCAGCCCGCCGAAGCTGTCCGAGCTCACCATGCCGTGCGCGGCCAGCTCTGCCAGGGCATCCTCCACCTGCGAGCGGAGCAGGCCGGTAGCGGCGACGATGTCGTGGAAGAACGAGGCGCCGTGCTCGCGGATGAACGAAGCCACCGTCTCGGCGTGACCTGACACCGCGGGCGGCGCATCCTTCTCAGAGAGCGCGCGCCACGCGGCAACGTTGCGCCGGGGCAGCACGGCGATGGGGGTCGATTTGATGGGGCCGGTGCGGCGCGGCGTGCCATTGGCGCGAGTGGCGCCGTTGCCGGTCCTGAGGCGGACCCAGGTGGTGCGGCCGGAGCGGCAGGCATCGTCGAGCCAGCCCGATTGGTAGCCGTTGAGGCGGGCGCCGAGGACCTCCCTCTCCCAGGCTGCCGCCGGTACCTCGAAGCCCTCCAGCTGCTCGACAACCTCCTGGAGTGCGAGCGGACCCTCCATGCGGGCCTCGGCATCCACGTGCTGCCACGTGGTGAGGAAGCGCAGGAAGTCCTGCGCCGTGACCGGCTCGATCTCGGCGCGCAGGCGCTTCACGGTGTAGCGGTTGATGCGCGCCAGCAGCCCGCGCTCGCACCATTCCGGGTCGGGGTCAGACCCCTCGCTTTGAGCCGGGGTCAGACCCCTCGCCTCCAACGTTGAAAGCTGAACGCCAGGGTGGACGCGAGGGGTCTGACCCCGGTCCACCGGCGTGAACCGCCCGCGCATGGCGAAGCCTTCCGTCTGCAGCGCCACCAGGGCCGCCGCCATCTCGACCGGCTCCACGCCGATGGAGCGCGCCAGCGCCGCCTCGGTCACGGGCCCCAGGCCCTCCAGGCGGCCCCGTACGACCTCGATCAGGGCCTCCTCGCGCGACCAGACGCGGCCTGCCAGCGCGGCCGGCGCCTGGATGGCAGGCTCCAGCGCCGCCTCGGGCCAGAGCGCCGAGAGCTGCGGCACACGCTCGGCCGCGATCCAGACGACCCCGCCGGGTGTGGCCATCCGAGCGGCCCGCCTCTGCCCGGCCAGCTGCCGCAGCCAGTCCTGCCAACCAGGCTCTCGCGCTGCCTCGTCCTCCGCAATGAAGCCGAGCCACACCAGGGCATCGTGCAGCTCGTCGGCATTGGCGGCCGCGGGCCAGGCCTCCTGCTGCACGCGTGCGATGGCCTCGGGGTCGAGGCGGCCCAGATCCGACGCCGTGGCTGGATCGAGCCAGCGCCGGCTCATGACGGCCTGCGTGCGCCGCTCCTCCAGCGGGGCGTCGTCGAGGAATGCGTAGGGCCGGGCGTTCAGCACCTCGTGCGCCAGCGGCGAGGGCTGGTTGAGGTCGCGCGCCACCACCTGGACTCCGCCCGTCTCCAGGCCCTGCAGCAGGCGCGTCAGGCCGGGCAGGTCCATGGCCTCGGTGAGGCAGTCGGAGATGGCCTGGCGCACCAGCGGATGATCGGGCACCTCGCGCTCGCCGGTGAGGTTCTCCGCGCAAGCGATCTGGTCGGGGAACACGCTGCCGATCAGGTCCTCGGCCTGCATCCGGGCCAGGGGAGCCGGCACCTTCTTGCCGCCGCGGAAGCGCGGCAGCGCCAGGGATACGGCCGCCACCCAGCGCCAGCGGGTGATGAACATCGGCGCATCCAGCATGGCCTGGATCAGGACCTCGCGCACGCTGTTGGAGTGGAGATAGCGCGTCACCTCCATCAGCTCGAAGCTGTGCGCGGTGGTCAGCGACAGCACGATGCAGTCCTCGGTAGCTGCCGCCTGCAGCTCGAAATTGAACTTCCGGCAGAAACGCTTGCGCAGGGCGAGACCCCAGGCGCGGTTGATGCGGCTGCCGAACGGCGAGTGCACCACCAGCTGCATGCCGCCAGCCTCGTCGAAGAACCGCTCCAGCACGATCGTCCGCTGCGTGGGCAGGCATCCGAGCGCGCCCTGCGCCGCGGCGAGATATTCGACCAGCTGGAACGCCGGCGCCTCGGCCATCGCCAGCTCCCGCGCCAGCCACAGCCGCGCCGTGCCGCCGGCCGGATCGTCGGCCAGGCGCGAGGCCATCTCGCCGCGCAGGCGGGAGACGGCGGTGGACAGCTCGTTGCTGCGTCCCGGCGCCTCGCCCAGCCAGAACGGGATGGTGGGCGGCGCGCCCTCGGCGTCCTCCACGCGCACCACGCCGCGTTCCACACGCAGAATGCGGTAGGAGGTATTGCCGAGCTGGAACACGTCGCCGGCGTTGCTCTCGATGGCGAAGTCCTCGTTGAGGGTGCCCACCACCAGGCTTTGCGGCTCCAGCAGCACCTGGTAGTCCGCGAGGTCCGGGATGGTGCCGCCGGAGGTGAGCGCCGTGAGGCGCGCGCCGCGACGGCTGCGCAGGATGCCGTTGACCGCATCGCGATGGATCAGCGCCCCGCGCCGGCCCCGCCGCGTGGTGAAGCCCTCGGCCAGCATGGCGACGACCTCATCGAACTCGCCCCGCGCCAGCTCCCGATACGGCCACGCGCGGCGGAAGAGGGCGTAAAGCTCGTCCTCCTTCCATTCGCGGCTCGCCACCTCGGCCACGATCTGCTGCGCCAGCACGTCGAGGGGCTGCCGGGGGAAGATGATCCGGTCCAGCTCGCCGCGCCGGGTCGCGTCGATGAGCGCTGCGCATTCCACGAGGTCGTCGCGCGAGAGGGGAAACAGGTGCCCCTTGGGTGTGCCGTCGACAGCGTGGCCGGAGCGGCCCACCCGCTGCAGGAAGGTGGAGATGGCGCGCGGGGAGCCGAGCTGGCAGACGAGATCGACCTCGCCGATGTCGATGCCGAGCTCCAGGGAGGCGGTGGCAACCAGCACCTTGAGCTTGCCGGCCTTGAGCCGCTGCTCGGCATCGAGCCGGCGCTCCTTGGAGAGGCTGCCATGGTGGGCGGCGATGTTGTCCTCGCCGATACGCTCGGCCAGGTGCCGCGTCACGCGCTCCACCAGTCGGCGGGTGTTGGCGAAGACCAGCGTGGTGCGGTGCTCGCCGGCCAGCTCCGCCAGGCGATCGTAGACCTCGCCCCAGACATCGGCGGACATCACCGCCTCGAGGGGCGAGGCGGGCAGCTCGATGGCGAGATCGCGCTCGCGCTTGTGGCCGCGGTCGATGATGCGGCACCTGGGAGCGGACCCCTCGCTCACGGGGTCAGACCCCTCGCGCATACCTTCCGCGCATGATGCCACGTTGGTGGCGAGGGGTCTGACCCCGGTCAGAAGCCTCGCCACGTCCTCGATGGGCTTCTGCGTCGCCGACAGGCCGATGCGCACAACCGGATGAGGGCAGAGCGCCGCCAGCCGCTCCAGCGACAGCGCCAGATGCGAGCCGCGCTTGCTGGGCGCCATCGCGTGGATCTCGTCGACGATCACCGTGCGCGTGGTCTTGAGCATGGCGCGGCCGGAGTCCGAGCCGAGCAGCAGATAGAAGGATTCCGGCGTCGTCACCACGATATGCGGCGGCCGTCGCGCCATCTGGCTGCGCTCGCCGGCCGGCGTATCGCCCGTGCGCACCCAGGTGCGGATCTCGACCTCGGGGAGGCCTTGCTTGCGCAACTCGGCGGCGATGCCGGCGAGCGGCGCGGCGAGGTTGCGCTCGATGTCGTTGGAGAGGGCCTTGAGCGGCGAGATGTAGACCACCTGCGTCTCATCCGGCAGCCCGCCGTCGAGGCCCCGGCGCACCAGTGAATCGATGGCGGCCAGGAATGCCGCCAGCGTCTTGCCGCTGCCGGTCGGCGCGGCGATCAGCACATGCTCGCCCGCCTGGATCGCGGGCCACGCCTCTGCCTGCGCCGGCGTCGGTGCGGCGAACGTCTGGCGGAACCAGCGGGCAACCGCGGGATGGAACGGACTGGGTCGGGTCATGCCGTGCAGAATATGGGATGCCGGCACCGGCATGCAAACGCGGGTGGTTATCGGCGCAACGCTTCGCTTGGTGCACCCCTACGGCTCATCACAGGGTGCAACAAGCGAAGGCCGTATTGCAGTGCTTCTTACCCGCGTGCAAAGGCGTGCACGCCGTCGTGGACGACATGGGCAATGCCGCTGTGGCGCCAGTCGAAGGGCTCGCCCGGGTCGCTCACCGTCATGCCGCGCTCCTCGATGAGCCGGTCGCAGAGCATGACGATGATGTCCTGCAGCGGAGCGCCGGTGTCGTTCGGCTCGGTCATGCGGTCGATCGAGGTCTCGTGGCCCCCCGTGGCCTCCTCCCTGCCATCGCGCCCAACGTGGACGATGAAGACCTCCTCGCGGCCTGGAATGCCGTGCGCCGCTACACGCCACATCTCACCCTTGTAGCCGAAGTCCCGCGTCATGCTTCCTCCAGGAGGGCATATTTGCCCATTGTGTGTGTAAAAACCGGTCAAGCATCCAGACGACACGGGGGGCAGGGAAATGCATGTGTGCAGAAATTGAGCGGTCAAGCTGGGCTAGCGTTCGAACCGCCAACTGGTCACGGAGCGTCAATTTCCGCGCAAGCATTGTTCGCCTACGCCGGAAAAGCGGCGGAATTTTGCGGAGCCCAGGGGCACGCCGACGCGCGGCCGGGCGGCATGGCTATTCCCGCGCCGAGTAGATCCCCCTGAACCCCGCCTGCAGGGGCTGCGTCTGCAGCTCGCTCGCAAGACCGGCCAGGACATCGGCGGCGGCGAGCTTGTTGCGCGCCTGGACGAGCGCCGGCATCAGCCGCCCCAGGGGAAGGGCGCCGGCCACGGCAACGACGTGCTCGGCACCGAACGGCGCACCCACCTCCACCTCGAGCGATTTAATGGGCACGCCCTTCAGCTTACGCACGCCCGTGCTGCAGATGCTGCTCCCGCATGCGAGCTGCGAAAGTCCGGGTTCGATCAGCTCCACCTTGCCGTTGCCCGTAAGATTGAAGACGGCGAAATAGGCACTGTCGGTGATGCCGCCAACGTCGATAAGGAGGCGGGTGCCCGCCTTGTGCGTGGCGTCGGAGGCGGCGCTGGGAGGCGCGTCGGCGACCTCGCCGGGCAGGCGGATGCGCACGGAAAGGCTGTTCTCCACCGACAGGGCGGCGAGGCGCTCCCACGTCCGCCGCCGGTCGATGGCGTGCTGCAGCTGCGCGGCGCCGACGCCTTCCGCCATGCGGTGGCCCTGGTCGTTCAGAATCAGCCGCTGCCGTGCGTCCCAGATCAGTGCGGACGGCTCGCCATCGCCGACCAGGACGGCATGGGTGAGTGACCTGGCGATCTCCCGCCCCTCGGCGGCCAGAAGGCCCAGGATGCGCAGCCGCACCGGCCAGGCCGCGTCGTGCGGCGGCGGCTTGGAAGCCGGCGGCGGCGGCGTGCCGCCCATCACGACGACGGGCGTGCTTCCCTCGACGGTCATCAGGTCGTTGGGGGTGGCGCGCGTGCGGCTCGGCCACGTGACGTTGGGGTGCTGGCCCGCATCCGACAGCGACTGCACGTAGCGCAGCACGAACTCGCTCAGCCCGTAGGCGGTGACGACCCCCTGGTTGGCGGCACGGCCTTCCAGCGCCCGGGCCACGGCATAGCTCAGCGCACCCCGCCATTGTCCACCGACGTTGATCTCCGGCACCACCTCGTTCTCCTGCGACCCCGACAGAAACAGCAGGTTCGGCGGGTCCTCGGGGGCGGTGGCGCGGCAGGCGTCGGCGACCGGGCGCCCGGGCGGCAACGCGTAGGCACGGATGGTGCGGTAGCGCACGTCGGCTGCGGCCTCGACGCTGCGGTAGACGGTGCCGGAGAAGCAGCTGTCGGCGACGAACACCACCAGCAGCCGCCGGGCGGCCGCTGCCGCAAAGAGCTGAGCCAGCTCGTCATCGACAATGTGCTCGGCGCTGTCGCGGGCTTGGCCGATGTCGAAGCCGGAGAGAATGAGGGTCTCGTCCAGCCCGTCCTCCTCGTTGCCGGGGCAAAGCGCTTTGATCTGGCCGCCGTGGCCGGAGTAGCTGAGCAGCAGGGTATCGCCCTCACCGGCGGCGGCCAGCGTGTCCTGCCAGGCGGCGAGGAAGGCGGCGCGCGTCACCGGCTCGTTGCGCGCGCCCAGCACCTGCAACGAGCCCGGATCGAGCTTCGCCACCTGCTGGGCGATGTCGTTCGCGTCGTTGATGCAGCCGAGCAGGTCGGGCACCTGGCCGCGGCCGGCGCGGCCGTAGTACCTGTTGATACCGACCACCATGGCATGCAGCCGCGGGCGCCGCGTCTGGGCGCGCGCGCGGCCCGGCAGCGAGGTCAGCGGCATGGTCAGCATGGGCACACTGGCGGAGAGGCCACCAAGGAACGAGCGGCGGTTGAGCACTCGGTCGGGCACGGGGCACCTCGCAGGTGGTTCGGATCCGCTGCCGCTAGGGCCGCGGCACCAGCTCCACGCGGCGGAGCATCTGGTGCACTTGCTCCACCGTAAACTCGCTCTGGTCCACGATCCTGAGCTTGTCGATGTCGCGCTTGCCGCGACCCTCGGCGACAATGCGGTGAGCCGGATAGCCGCCGGCTGCCAGGACGTTGCGGACGGCGACGGCACGGCGCACCGAGAGCTTGTCGTTGTACTCGTCCGACCCCTTGGGGTCGGTGTGGCCCACCACGCGGATCGGCGGCATGCCCTCCTCCTTGAGCAGAGCGAGCAGGTTCCGGGCCTGCTCCAGACCCGCGTCAGTGAGCTTGTCGCTGTCGTAGACGAATTGCAGTGGCACCGGCGTGTGCTCCACGTTGATCTGGCGCGCCGTGCGCGAGAGGGTGGCGCGCCGCGGCACCGGCTTGGGCGAGAGCGCCTCGTGCTGGTAGGCGAGCCCCACGAGCCGCCCGATCTCCACCTCGGCGGGACGCGCCGACGCGGGCGCCAGGTCGATGGCGCGCACCGCCTCGTCGTAGGCGAGGCTGACGGCGGCGTGGTCGGGCTGGCCGTCGGCCGCCGGCATGCGCCGCCTCAAGTCGCCGATGCGGGCGTGGATATCCCACGCATTCCAGGCGTTGCCGTAGGGCAAGGCCGCCTCCAGCGCCGCCAGCTGCGCGGCCGGAGCGGCATTCTCCCGCTTCAGGCGGTCCGCCTCGGCGCGATGCAGATCGAGCATGGCCTCCCTGGCGGCGACGCGCTGCCGCCCGCAGCCCGGAGTACCGGCGAGACTCGCCTCCGCGGCGGTCGCCGTTGCCAGACCGCCTGACTTGGCCGCGGCCTCGAAAGCGGCCCACCGCGCCTTGCAGTCCTCCGACAACGTCTGCGCCCCGGTCCAATGGGACAGCGCGCCGGCAAGCCCAGCGGCAAGGAGCATCCGTGCGATACGCCCGGGTCGGCACCACGATAGTTGCCGAAGCGGGGGTAGAGACAGTGGCCCGGACTTGGACATGGCAGGCTCCATCGAGATCTTGCGCGTCAGTTCCGTCGCAAGTTCGGGCGCGTCGGCTGGCCGGGCTCGGACGCCGGCTCCTCGCCTGGGTCGGCGACATAGCCTGCGAACAGGATGGCCCCGGTGGGCTCGTGCACGATGGCGAAGGCGAACGGCCGGTCGGCCGCGAGCAAGGGAGCGATCGACAGCGAGCGCTCGGGCGCCACCGCCGTCACGGCCGCAGCCCTGGAGCCTTTCTCGCCCACCTCCAGCACGGCGCGGTGCACAACCATCAGCGGGCCGCTCTTTTTCTTGTTGATGGCGGCGTAGTTGCTGGGCGCGGCGAACGCCGGCGCCAGGCCCAGGTGCGCAAGCGCCTCGGTGACATCGCGGCTGCTTTCGGCGCGAAAGCGCGGGACCAGCACGCGGACGGGCGTGATGCGCCGCTTCTTGTGCGCCTCCGCCATCAGGCCGGCGAGGGACTGGCCCTGCAGCGCCTCTGCCACCGTGGCCGGCCCCTGGCCGGGGCCGGGCGCGATCACCAGCATCGCCACCTCGCGGCCGGCGTAGGGCAGCCAGACGGCCTGCAGGTTGCCGATCTCGGCGAAGCCGGCTGGCAGCGTCGCGTCCATCATGGTGGCCTCGCGCCGGGTGCCGTCCGCGCGCGTGAAGGGGCCCTTGGCCGTGCGCTCCAGCGCGAAGGCGGTCTCCCACGCGCCGTTGAAATAGACGGCATTGGCCAGCACGAAGCGCGCGTCGGGGTCGATCTGGTCGAGGATGCGGGGAACGAGGCCGTGCGTGGCATCCCTGGCCCAGGCGTTGATCCGCTCCAGCGCGCCGGCGCCCTTGAAGTCGATCGCCTCGACGGGAGCGTCGAAGATGGCGCGCGCCCGCTTGATGAACCGGGGCGAGGAGGAGGCGGTGACCGGCACGAACACGGCGTTCGCCAGGGTGAGCTGCAGCTTGTCGTGGGTGGCGCCCATGAGCTGGTCCCTGAGGGCCGTCAGGCCCGCGTCCTGCTCGCCCGCCGCGATGCCCGCTGGCAGCAACCGGCCGTGCAGGCTTCTTTCCGCCTCGCCCGCCGCACCGAGGCCGAGCAAGTGCAGGGCTGACCCCAGCCCATAGGGCGAGATGACGACGGTGCTGTCTCCGCGCCTACCGGCGAGGCGGCCGAGCGTCTCGCTGCCGATCGGGTTCATCCGCTCGGCGAACGCGCGCGCCTCGCCCGGCTGACTCGTCTCGGCGGCCGCCTGTGCGGGGAGGAGCGCGGGCGCCGGCACCAGGTCGCGTACCATGCCGTCCATGGTCTCGGCGCAGGCGAGCGGGGCGCCAGCCGCGACACCGGCCAAGGCCAGTGCAAGGGAGAGTCCGATCAGTCGAGACCTGGACATGTGATTGTTCCTTCTCGATCGGCCTGGAGCAAGGGAGCAAAGTTGCGGGGCTGCATCGATCGTTCCTCGAACGTCATTCCACCACGTCGTACAGGCGGGTGCCGACGGCGCGGGGGGCACGCGGGTCGACCTCGACGCCACGCGTGCGTTCGGCGACCCCCTCGAGCAAGCCCTCGAAGTTGTCGACGGCGCGCATATCCTCGAGCGCGCGCGTGGTTTCGCCGAGGTTGGCGCCCTCGGGCACGACGATGGCGAGGATCTCGTTGCGGCCCACGGGCCCGGAGATCCTGAAGTTGAAGCTGTCGAGATCGCCCGGGATGCGCACCACCTGGCCGGCACGCACGCTGGTTGGCGTCTCGCCCGCCTGTCTGCCCTGGTGCCTGTTCGGAAAGATCTGGCGCGTCTCTCCGGTGGTGTAGTCCCGGTTGAAGACGGCGAGGTGGCCGGTGGCGCCGCTGGTGACAATCACGGTGATGCAGGAGCCGATCCTGACGCGGCTCGTCGCTGCGCCGTGCGCACCCGGCGATACCGCGACGCCACCGATGCCTTTGCAGGGGTGGAGCAGGAGATCGGCCGTGACCTGGCCGCGCGGCGCCGCGGGGCCTCCGGGCGTGGCTCCCGAGATGGCGGCGAGCGCGGGCAAGGCGTGGCGCGGAAGCGCCCACTGCGCCGTCGGCACGTGCTTGCGGATCCAGGTCTCGAAATGTGCGGCCGAGGCATAGGCGCCGTAGGTGCCGGGATGGGCGCAGCCGTCGCCCCAGCTGACCACGCCGGCCTGCAGGGGCTCCCCCGCGTCGCCGGAAACGAAGATGGGGCCGCCGCTGTCGCCGTTGCAGGCATCCGCGCCGCCCTTGGCATCGCCGGCGCAGAAGACGGGGTCGGTCGAGACGCCCCCCGGGAAGGCCAGGAAGGCGTCGCAGACGCGGCGGTCGGCGATGGGAATGTCGGCCCTGAGCAGGGCCTTGGAGACGAGGGTGGAATCCGACTGCTGGTCCTGCCTGCGCGGCGTGGTGACGCCCCAGCCGATCACGGTGGCCAACGTGCCGGCGGCGAGCCCGGCGGGCCGGCCGGCGTCCGCAAGGAGCTTCTGGCGCGGCGCCGTGGTCGCCACCTCCAGCTCCAGCAGCGCGAGGTCGTTGATGAGCCCCGGCGAAGCCTTCCCCGCGCGCGGCAGCGTGGCGAAATCGGGGTGCGCGATGACCGACTTGATCCGCCGCGCCTCGCCCTGACGGGGCACGTTGCTCTTTGCGAACGCTGTCACCGCGCGCAGCGATCTCACCCCACCTCGGTGCCGGTCGAAAATGCAGTGGGCGGCGGTGAGAACCCAGCGCGAGTCGATGACTGTCCCGGCACACAGGGAGGCCGGCCTGCCGCCCTCCTTGACGATGTTGAGGCTCACGGCAGACGGCCACTGGCCCCTGTCCGCCTGCACACCGTGAACGACCCGTGCGCGCGGCTCGGCTTGGGGCTCTCTGGCGGCGTAGTCCGGCACCAGGGCCTGCAGGCTGACCGGCCGCTCCTGAAAGGGCTCGTCCCGCTCGGCCGGCGGCCGGGATACGGCCTCGGCGCGCAGCGGGTTGAGGCTGAGGTCGAGCTGCATCTCATAGAGCAGAGCCGCCCGCCCGCTGCTGCCTGCGGCACCGTCCTGAGCGGAAGCAAACTCCGTCGCGGCGATGCACACGGTCAAGCCGAGCGCCGGACCAACAACACGGCTCACCGAACCCCGCCGCCGCATGGCTCCCCTATCCCGCCGCTCCGGCCTGACCGCAGGCCGGGCCCCGAGTCCTTGCGATTCCCTAGTCCTTCTCCCACTGCCCCGCCCAGAGGTTGGATGGGCCGTTGTCGGAGCCCGCGCCCAAGCCCCATCCGGAGCCGGAGCCGGAAGCAAGGCGCTCGACAACCTGCACCGACGTGCGGGCGTAGCCCCACTGCTGGTGGGGCAGGTCGAGGAACCTCTCGGTCAGCTTCCTCTTGAATGCCACCTGACTGTAGTCGACCAGGCGCGGCACGTCGGTTCCGTCGTAGCCGAAGAAGCCGTCGATGCGGTCCCTGGTGACGACCAGCATGAGATCCTCGCGGCCGGCCGGCGCAGCAGCCTTGATGCCGGTCTCTCCGATCGGGAAGACGAGGCGCTGGCCGGCGGTGATGGGCGCGTTCTCCAGCCACACCTGCACCCGGCCCGAGGCACTGAGCACGTAGATGTGCCCGAAGCCGTTGACACTGGAGGAAACCTCGAAGGTAACGGGGGCGCCGATGGGGACGACCGAGGCGCTCGGACGCAGCGCCACCTCCGGCCGCCTGGCCTGGGCAGTCGGCTTGGCGGGCGTCGGCCTGAGGTCGCGCGTGTCGGCTCGCGCGTCGGCCGCCTGGGCGGGAGCAAGGAGGCTGCCGCAGGCAATCGCGCCGGTCAGGGCTGCGGCGAGCTTGAATGGGTGACGAATCGGCATGCGGATCGGCATGGGGGTGCTCCTGTTCAAGTCGCAGAGCCGATCGCCTCAACTGACTTGCACTATCGATGTCGTCGCGAGCGGCATGTCCCTAGCATGCCGAGCCGGGCGTGTTTACGGAATTGTTCCACCCGTTTGCCGGCCCCCCAACGATTGGGAGCCCTCCAAAGCGATTGGAGGCCGGCGCCGAAGCGGGGGCGACGGATGGACTCCTCTCCCCGGCGTCTTCGGGTCGGAGTGCTAGCGCTTCGTGGCGCTGCCGCCAGCCGCCTCCTTCAGGATCTGGAGGAGATCGAACGGCCCCTCGGTGGAGGCCCGGCCGGGCTCCGGCGGAAGCGGGGGACACGGCTCGCGCTTGGCCGGCGCGGAGCGGCGGATCTCGTCCCAGGTGTCCAGCGCGCAGCGCAGGTGCCAGGGATGCTCCTGGGCGGCGGCGACGAGCCTGGAGTCGCGCTTGATGAGCGCCGTCTCCTCCGGCGTGAACGTCGGGGGATTGCGGCTGCCCTTCACATCAGCCAGCACGGCTGTCGTCGATACCGCCAGAGCGATCAGCAGGCTGGCGGTCTGGCTCGGGGTCATGGCAGAATCTCCTCCTCTCAAGGATCATGAAAGGCCAGCAATGCGGTGCCGCGACTGGCGCAGGCACTCACCGAGCGTCCTCTCCAGCACCCCGGTCGAAACGATGAGCTTGGCTCCGTAGATCGTATCCTTGCGCTCGAGAAAACCGGCCTCGGCACAGGCCACCACCACCTTGCGGCAGGTCTCGGCCGACATGACGACCGTCAACAGGCGGGCGAGGTTGGATTGATCGATGGCGCCCGGCTGCTGGCGCCAGATCTCCACCAGGCGCGGGCGCGTATCGGCCGTGAACATGGCATCCAGCAGGCGGTCTTTCGACAGGCCCAGCCTGCGCATCTTGGCCGGATCGTTGGTGAGACCCTCGATGTAGTCGTTGTGCGCGTCGGCCAGCTTCTCGACGTCGTTCTCGGTGTCGATCCCGTGCGCCTTCAGGCCGTAGTAAAACTCGGCCAGCTGATAGGTGGCTTCGAGGCGCAGCATCTCCAGGATGCCCTCGTCCTGGTCCCTGCTCGCCGCCGCAAGACGCTCGGTGAATATCATTCGATACCACCGGAAGGTCTCGATCACATTGAGATCGGCCACCAGCTGAGCCCTGTCGGCGAACACGTCCTCATGCGACATGCCAGCTCCCCTCCCGAATGGCCAGCTCCCAAGCAATAGGACCCATCCTAACGTTGAGGAGGGCTCCAAAGCGATTGGAGCCCTACGGAGGCAATAGGCAATAGGTAGGTGTCAGACCCTCCGGGTCTGACACCGTAGCTCCAAACCGGTGTCTGACCCGCAGGGTCAGACACCTTCACATCAGCTTCGCCATCGCCACGGCGGTGTCGGCCATGCGGTTGGAGAAGCCCCACTCGTTGTCGTACCAGGCGAGCACACGCACCAGCCGGCCGTCCACGATCTGGGTCTGAGTCAGGTCGAAGGTGGCCGACATGGGATTGTGGTTGAAGTCGGTGGAGACGAGCTGCTCGCTGGTCACGCCCAGGATGCCCTTCAGCTCCTGGGACGCAGCGTGCTCCATCGCCTTGTTGATCTCGTCCACACTGGTCTCGCGGCCGGGGATCAGCTTGAGGTCTACCACCGACACGTTGGGCGTCGGCACGCGGATGGAGGTGCCATCGAGCTTGCCCTTCAGCTCGGGCAGCACCAGGCCGACGGCGGCGGCAGCGCCGGTGGAGGTGGGGATCAGGTTGAGCGCAGCGGCACGGGCGCGGCGCATGTCCTTATGTGCCTGGTCGAGCACCTGCTGATCGTTGGTGTAGGCGTGGATGGTGGTCATGAACCCGGACTTGATGCCGCACAGCTCGTTCAGGACTTTGGCCACGGGGGCGAGGCAGTTGGTGGTGCAGGAGGCGTTGGACACCACCTTGTGCTCAGCCGTCAGCTTGCCGTGGTTGACGCCGTAGACCACGGTAAGGTCCGCGCCCTTCGACGGGGCGGAGACAAGCACACGCTTGGCGCCGGCTTCGAGGTGCTGGGCGGCCTTCTCGCGGTCCGTGAAGATGCCCGTGCACTCCATCACGATGTCGATGCCGAGATCCTTCCAGGGCAGCTTCCTGGGATCACGCTCGGCCAGCACCTTGATGGGGCCGGCGCCGACATCGATGGAGTTGTCCGCCACCTTGACGGTGCCCGGAAACGGCCCGTGCACCGAGTCGTACTTGAGGAGGTGGGCGTTGTCCTTGGCCGAGACCAGGTCGTTGATGGCCACGATCTCGACATCGCGGCGCTTGGACTCGACGATGGCGCGCAGCACGTTGCGACCGATGCGGCCGAAGCCGGAGATTGCGATTCGGGTGGCCATTGGCGTCTCCAGGGCAGTGGAATGGTGGGGACAGTATTGCGGTCTTTGCTCTAGTGCGGCGTTCCCGGCACCGCTGTCAATGCGGCGCGCGACGCCAGCGATAATGCGGCTGCACTTGGCTGCCTGCCCAAGATCGCATGCGGGAGACGCACGTGAGAGCATAGGCGGGACGCACGGTCCCATGCCGGGCGCTGACCAAGGGAGCAACGCGCCAAGCCGCCGCGGGTTGCGCCGCGTTCAGCGTGTTGACGCTTCCCGCGCCCACTCCTATCGTTTCGGCAACGAGAGGGAGGCGTCGCCGGCGACTTGCGGCGACCCAAGACAGGGCGGATCGCACGCAATGGCCCGGCGTCGCGCTGGCAAGGCCGAGTCGCGCTCTTTGGGCCCGAAGAGCGCGACGCCGCGGGGTGGCGCGCGGCGCAGCAAGGCAAGGGCAGTCGCTTCCGATACCGCCTCGGAGTCAACGCTCACGGAGCGGCTGGCCGCACTGGAGCGCGAGTGCGCGACTTTGCGTTCTGAGCTGGAGCGGGAGCGATCGCGGCGGCAGGCGTTGGAGGAGGTGCACGCGGCTACGCGCGACCGGATCGCCTGGGCGCTCGATTCGCTGCAGGCAATTCTGGACGCGCGAAGCTGAGGCGCCGGACGGGCCTGCTGGTGGCCCTGGGCGGACGCCGCGCCGCGGGCCGATTGATTTTTCGCGGTTTGAGCCTAGTGTCTGTCCCGGCAGGGCTGCGGGGTGCGTCGCGGGCATTCAACCCGGGGGCCTATAAGATCCGCAAGGGAGCTGTCCCTGACCGAGGTCGTGGCCTCGGACA
>Ga0075421_100003592_pt1 | contig 18561 bp, 16 predicted proteins | sample SoiMetdeltSBSDD5_FD_75292 | JGI IMG/M metagenome (GOLD analysis project Ga0075421, IMG submission 75292) | Bulk soil microbial communities from a Populus tree surrounding site in Tennessee, USA - Soil MetaG P. deltoides SBSDD5 | ecosystem: Environmental > Terrestrial > Soil > Tree plantation... | reverse complement strand
GGCCTGCCGATGCTCGACCGATGCTTGAGCAGGCGGTGGTCGATGCCCCAAAATTCGAAAGTGCCTGGTCCAATCTCGCCTGGGCCCGATTGCAGACAGGCGACCAGTCAGGCGCATGTGCAGCCGTTGTAGAGGCCGAAAAGCTCGCCACGTCGGAGAACGTGAAGTCCGATATCGCGCTGCTAAAAGGTGCAGCGAAATGCTAGCAGCCGCTCGCGGATGGATCGGACTGATCGGACGGCACGAGGTTCACCGCATGGATTACAGCAAGATCATCACCGCCAATCCGTGGCCGTTCGGTGTGCGTCCGCTCAAGGCCGGCACCCCAGCGGCAGCACATTCTTCTCGAAGTAACCGGGACTGGCGATGTTGCCTTGCGGCGCATAGCGGCACACCCAGTATTTTCGCTCATTGCAACTGGCAACGGCACAGCCCACCTCACGCGTTGCGCGCCAGACGATCTGCGTGAAGTGGCCGGTGCCCTTCTGGAAGCCGGGTGCGCCGAAATTGTACTGGCGCACCTCGTCGTACCAGCCCCCGAAAAGGAAGGCCGCCTCCCCCAGTTTTTCGGCTCCCCTCGCCAGGTTCTCGCCCTGGGTGGGGTTCAGCGAGCGCGGTGCGTGCGTCAGCTCGCAGCGGTTGGCCCAGACCTGGGCAGCTGCCGCCAGCTCACGCGACCAGATGAGGTCGGGCGCGCAGTGGGCGCGGCGCTTGGCATTGTGAAGCGCCAGCATCTCCTCGGCCGCGGGCGCGCCGCCGCCAATGATCTCCCGGTTTGCGGACGCGTCGCTGCGCATGGCCTCCAGGACAGCGGGCGAGCAACTCCCCATGACGAGACCGGCAACCAAGATCGCGCTGACTGCGGCGATGCGCATGCTCTCCCCCAAAACAAGAGCGTTCGGCGACGAGCGTTATCGCCCCACCCGCCTCGTCATCTCCACCGCGCGCCGCGTTCGCACCGTGATGGCGTCCCAGTCGCCAGCGCGGATGTCGGCGGCGGAAGCGAGCCAGGAGCCGCCGACCGAGGCGACGTTGGGGAGCCTCAGCCAGTCGAGGAGGCTCTCCTCGCCGATGCCGCCCGTCGGGCAGAAGCGCACCTGCGGGAACGGGCCGGCCAGCGCCTTCAGCGCGGCAATGCCGCCCGCGGGCACCGCCGGGAACAGCTTCATCACGTCGAAGCCGCGGGCCAGCGCGGCCATGATCTCGGAGGCGGTCTGAGCGCCCGGAATAAACGGCAGATCGCCACGGGCGGCCGCGTCGAGCAGCTCGGGCGTGGTGCCGGGGCTCACCGCAAAGCGCGCGCCGAGGCTCCGCGCGGTCTCCAGGTCCTGCGGGGTGAGCACGGTGCCGATGCCGACGATCGCCTCGGGCACGGCCTCGCCGATGGCCCTGGCGGCGGCAGCGGCGGCCGGCGTGCGCAGCGTGATCTCCAGGGCGCGCAAGCCGCCGGCCACCAGCGCCCGCGCCAGAGGCACACCATCGGCTTCCCTCTCGATGGTGATTACGGAAACCACGGGCGCGGCGCGCAGCACCTCGTCCAGCCGTGCACGGCGGATGCCGGCCGTGTCGCTCCCTGGTCCCGTCATGGTGCTCTCCTCTGGGCGCTCGCAGCTTCCGCTGCGTGCGCCGGCACCCGGCAGCCCTCTGGCATCGCCGAGCGCGGAATGATGGCGCCGCGGTGCTGCACGACGGCGCCGGCGAGGCTATGCCCGCAGCGCGCTGCCGCCTCCAAATCGGCCCCCGCGAACCGCGCCGCCAGGTAAGCCGCAGCGAAGCTGTCCCCGGCCGCCGTGGTATCCACGACGTTCTCGATCGGCGGTGCCGGCACTGTCAGCTCCGTCCCGCCATGGTAGATGCATACCGCCGGCTCGGCGAGCTTGAGGACGACCTCGGCCTCCGCTCCCCTCGTCGGCAGCCCGGCCGCGTGAACGGGGTCAGACCCCTGGCCGGGACCTCGCGATTCAACTCCCATGTCGAGGCCAGGGGTCTGACCCCGTCCGAGCAGCTGGCCGAGATCCTCGGTGGAGACCATGACAATATCGGCCCGCTGCAGCACGTCACGATAGGCCGCGCGCGCCATTGTCCGGTCAGGCCACAGGCGAGACCGGAAGTTGGTATCGAAGGCGACGCGGCCGCCTCTAGCGCGGGTCGCGTCCAGCGCGCCGAGCAGGCGCTCGCGGCCAGCCTCGCCATAGAGGGCGAGCGAGATGCCCGAGAGGTAGACCAGATCATAATCGGCCAGCGCGGCGACGATCTCGCCGGTCTGCGGCAGGTCGAACAGCAGCCGCGCCGGCGCGCTGTCGCGCCAGTAGTCGAAGCGGCGCTGTCCGGCGGCGTCCGTAGAGATGAGATAGAGGCCGGGAAGGCGGCCGGGCACGCGCACCACGCGACCGGTCCCCACGCCTTCGGCAGCCCAAGCCGCCGCCATCTCGTCGCTCAAGGGATCGTCGCCCAGCGCGGTGATGTAATCGACAGCCACGCCGAGGCGGGCGAGGTAGACGGCCGTATTCAGCGTGTCGCCGCCCCAGCTGCGCTGCAGCAGCCCGCTCCCGGCCTGCGACAGCTCGATCATGCCCTCGCCAATGGATGCGACACGTGTCATGGCAAAAGACTTGGGTAAGGCTTTGGGCAGGATCCTCGGGCGAGGTCTTGCGCTCCGCTTGAAGGCTAGAGCCGCGCGCCCAAGGCCTATCGGCGCTGAGCATATGGGCACACGCGGCGAGCGCAAAGCGGGAAGCCAGGACACCTCAAGCGGGGGAGGCGCCCTGGCCTCAGCGACCTACAAATTTGGGTTGAGCAGGTCACAACATACAACGTACCAGCGATGACATTATTCCGCTAGCCGACTCGCGTGCTGATGCCCTCAATGGATCCGCTGCTGCCCGCGGCTTTCGGCGATCCTCGGGCAACCCTACCGCGCCGCACGCATGCGCTCGATCAGCTCCGCGGTCGGATAGGAATCGGCGGGCAGCCCGAGCTTCATCTGCATGGCCTTGACGCTGCCGCGCGTGGCGGCGCCGAGCTTGCCGTCGATCTCGCCCACCTCGTAGCCGCGCCGCACCAGAAGCTGCTGCAGCTCCTTGACCTCCTCCAGCGACAGCTCCGGGATCGGGCCGTCGCCACGCAGGACGGGTGGGGCGCCGTCCAGCCGGGTGCCGAGATAAGCCACCGTGATGCAGTAGATCAGGGAGCTGTTCCACTGCAGGTAGACCTGGAAGTTCTGGTAGGCCAGGAACGCCGGCCCGTGACGCCCCATCGGCAGGAGCAGGGAGGCGGGCATGGCGTCCGCCGGCAGCCGCCGCCCGTCGCGTGAGGTCACGCCCCAGGCGGCCCACTTGGAGCGGGGGTGCTGCACGGCAAGATCGGCTTGGTCCCACGGCAGATCGGCAGGCACCCGCACCTCCTGCAGCCACGGCTCGCCCCGCCGCCAGCCCAGGTGGACCAGAAAGTTGGCGGTGGAGGCGATCACATCGGGCACGCTGGAGATGAGATTGCGGCGCCCGTCGCCGTCGTAGTCCACCGCATGCGTGAGATAGTGCGCCGGCAGGAACTGGGTCTGGCCCAGCTCGCCCGCCCACGAGCCGATCATCTCCTCCGGACGGAGATCGCCGCGGTCGATGATCCGCAGCGTGTCCAGGAGCTCGGCGCGGAACTTCTCACTGCGGCGGCAGTCGTAGGCCAGCGTGGCCAGCGCACGCAGGACGGGGAGCTTGCCCATGCTGGCGCCGTAGTCGCTCTCCAGCGCCCACAGCCCGGCGATCACCGGCCCTGGCACGCCGTAGTCCTTCTCCACCTTCGCGAACAGCTCGCGGTGCTGCTTGAGGCGCGCCAAGCCGTTCTTGATGCGGTTGTCGGAGATCAGCTTGTCGGAGAACGACAAGAAGCCCTGCGCGAAGAAGCCCTGCTTGCGGTCGCGCGCAATCACGCCGGGGTCCAGCGTGATGCCATCGAGGGCCGCCGCCACGGTATTGCGCGAGATGCCCTGGGCGACGGCCTCCTTGCGGAAACCGTCGAGCCAGACGCCGAATTCGCCGGTGTTGCGGCAGTTGAGATTGGCGGACGCGGGCGACGTCGCAGCCGGCTTCTGCCCCGGCGGCTGCGCCCAGGCCTGCGAGGGGGACTGCGAGACGGCAGCCTGCCCGACGAGGCCGAGCGTCACGGCCAGCGAGACTTTGCTGAGATGCATGAGCTCCCCGAGAGGTGGGGGCAGGCTGTCTCGTGCGCGACCGCCCCCAGGGCCGTGCTACGCCCCGTCGTCCGGCCAGAGTCGGCGGCCAGAGTCTGGGCCTTGACCAATTAGTTTGCGGCCTGGGTCGCGACCAGCTTCCAGTTCGGATCGCGCGAGGCCGCCTCGCGAGCGAAGGTCCAGATGTCGGTGACCTCCCGGATGCGCTTCGGATCGCCACTGATGGCGACGCCGGCGCGGTCGCGGGTGGCCGAGATCAGCTCGCTCACGAACTTCACCGTGACCTGGGCCAGCCCGCCCTTGAGCTCGGCCTCCACCAGGTCAGCCGACTTGATGCCGACAAAGCTCTGGTCGATCTGCTCTCCGCGCCGCTCGCGGTCGGAGATGGCGCCGACGAAGCCGTCGTAGACCTCGCTGTTGAGGAGGTTCTTCAGCGTCTTGCGGTTGCCCTCGGCAAACGCGGTGACGATGATCTCGTAGGCCCCTTTGGCGCCCTGCAGAAAGTGGCCCGGATCGAACGCCGGGTCGGCGCGGAAAATCTCCACCAGGCCCTGGCTGATCTCGCTGTTGCCGGCGGCAAACTCACGCACCTTCTGCTCGCCGTCGGCGCGCACCTGCTGGGCGCTGGCGGGCTGCACCTCGTCGCCCTCGCGCTCGCGCCGTGGCAGCGTCACGATCTTGTCCTGCCCGACCAGCTCACCGTTGCGCTGCCGGGCCTCCTGCTGCGCCCGGTAGCGCTCGATGCGGGTCTCTTCGTGCCCGGTCCGACGGCCGAGCACGCTGCGCAGCTTGATGAAGATCGCAACTGCCACTACCAGAAAGACTAATGTGATTACGTCGATGTTGCCGCCCATCACACCTTAGCTTCCGTGCCGCTCGCCCAACCCCCCTCATGTAGGTGGCCGTGCCAGCAAGAACCAGACCACGGGCGGTCACGTCCGGCACCTCGACCCCGCGGTTCCTTGCGCCGCATAAACCTTACGGCATCACAAGGCGCAAGCCAACCGGAATGCCCTGGATTATGGTAATCGGAAGCCTAAGGGGAGCTTGTCCATGCTGCGCTTGGCAATCGGCCTCGTCTTTATCGTCGTTCCGATGCTCGAGTTGCTGCTGCTCATCGGGGTCGGGCGGCACATAGGCGCATTGCCGACCCTGGCGCTGGTGGTCGGCACCGCGCTGACCGGCGCCTTTATCATCTCGCGCCAGAGCCTTGCGGTCGTGAGCCGCACGCTCGAGGCGCTGAGCCAGGGCCGCACCCCAGTGGAGCCCGTCGTGGACGGCCTCTTCCTTATGGTGGCCGGCGCCCTGATGCTTACGCCGGGCCTGATCACGGACGTAGTGGGGCTCGCGCTTCTCGTGCCGCCCCTGCGCCGGCTGATCGCGCGGGCCGTCATGCGCTGGGCGCTGCGCCGCACCGAGGTTCACATCGAGACCTTCACGGCCGACCCAGGGGGCCCGGGTGGCCCCGGGCGGCCCAGGGGCTGGCAGCGCCCCGCCGACGACGGCACCGTCATCGAGGGCGAGTTCGAGCGCATCGACGAGCGGCCCGCCAAGCCCCGCGGTAACGGCGGGCGCCGCCCCAGCGCCTGAGCTCCAGCTCAGGCGCTGCCGGCATTGCCGAGCGCCGCGCCGGTGTGCTAGCCCACGACAATGGGCAGCGCGGGGGCGCGGCCCTGCCCACGCAACAAGGAAACAGGCAGATGGCCGAGACGAAGACCGGCAACGGCGGCAATGCGAATCCGCCCGCGGCTCAGGGGCAGCAGGTGCAGGTGCGGGTCATGGCCCAGTACATCAAGGATCTGTCGTTTGAGAGCCCGAACGTCCAAAAGCTGCTCGATGGACCGGGCGAGGCGCCAAACCTGCGCGTCGAGGTGAACGTCAACGCCAGCAAGGTCAACAACACCGCCTTCGAGAGCGTCATCAATTTCAAGGCCGAAGCCACCAACAAGGCCGGCACCATCTACGATCTGGAGCTGGCCTACGCCGGCATGTTCCAGGTCGAGAACCTGCCTGATGGGGCCCTGGAGCCGTTCCTGCTGATCGACTGCCCCACCCTGCTGTTCCCCTTCGTGCGCCGCCTGGTGGCCGATCTGACGCGCGAGGGCGGCTTCCCGCCCCTCATGCTCGACCCCATCAACTTCGCCACCCTGTTCGCCCGGCGCCAGCAGGAGATGGCCGCCCAGCCCCAGGCGAAGCCGGCCAACTGAGTCAGTTTTAGGAATCAGGCATGAGGGAAGGCCCTAAAACCTAAAACCTGATCCCTAAAACCTATCCGAGCCAGGCGATCGCGAAACAGACCAGCAGCAGGCCAAGAAGTCCGATGGAGGCCTTGTCCTTGATGGCGAAGGCCACCGGATCGTCCATCATCTCTCCGCGCACGCTGACCAGCCAGATGCGGATGATGAAGAGGAACACCAGCGGCGGAAATCCCCACAGCGCCGCGGTGGTCCCATAGAAGCTGCTGCGGAAGGCCTCCTCCACAATGTAGAGGACCATGATCAGCACAGCGCCGACCCCGGCCGCCAGCCCCACCGTCAGCACCATCGGCGCATCGACCGGGCGATAGCCCCGGCCGCCCGGCCCGGAGGCGTTGCGGGCCATGGCCCGGCTGATCTCAGTGTACCGCTTGGCGTAGCTGAGGGATGAGAACAGGAACATGGAGAACACGAACAGCCACGGCGACGGGGGCGCGTCGGCGGCAACCACGCCAAGCCCGAGGCGGATGGTGAAGAGCGCGGCCAGCGTGAAGCCGTCGAGGAAGGGGACCGTCTTGACGCGCAGGGAGTAGGCGAGCGTCAGCGCCAGATAGAGGAGCAGGACGGAGCAGGTCGCCCACGAGATGGTGGCGGCCAGCGCCACGCCGGCCGGGATCAGGAGCAGGGCAAGCCCAAGCGCGGTGGCGGCGGACAGGCGCCCGCTGGCGATCGGCCGCTCCTTCTTCGACCAGTGCGCCCGGTCGTCCGCCACGTCCCAGATGTCGTTGAGAATGTACGTGCCGCAGGCGACGAGGGTGAGCGCAATGAACGCCAGGAGCGTCTCTCTGACCTCCGGCAGCACCGTGAAGCGGCCGCTGAGCACCAGAGGCACGAAGACGAGCACGTTCTTGACGCTCTGGTGCAGCCGCAGGCTCTGGGCGAGCTCGCGCAGCACCGAGACGCGCGAAGCGTCCGCACCGACTCCCAGGTCCGGGAGATCGGGCGAGAGCCCGCCCATCAACGCCCCAGAGGAAGGATGCCGGGCAACCGTGATCGCGCCGCGCCCGCCCATAACAGCGTCGTATCCGTCCGGGAAGCGGTCGAGAAGCTCGGCCGCGCCGCGCCGCGATCCGGCTCCCCGCCGCACAACCACGGCACCCGCAATCGCCGCATGCCGGGCAGCCAGCGCCTCCAGCAAGGGTGAGCACTTGTGGCTCGCGAGGTAGACCGGTCGTCCCTGAGCCCGGAGGCGATCCAGAAGGCCGGCCAATCGCGGGCTCAGCGACAGCCCCGAGGCCACGCCCGCCTCCACCAGCTTGCGCTCGAGGTGCTCCCGCCCCCTCAGAAGCCACGCCGCGATCTGCAGCAGGCGCAGTAGCGATCCCTTCAGGTAGGCCAGCAGGGCAATGGCCAGGAGGCCGGCGCCGCCGGCCAGGTCCGCCGCAACGACACAGGGGACGCAATGGCCGGCGGACCCCCCGCTCTCCGCCACGCGCCCGCCGTCCTCCATGGTGGCACTCCTCCCTCGCCAGCCAGGGGCAACCCGTCGTCGTCCTCGCCCCTCGCCTCGGGCGCCAGCCTGGGCAAGCGTTACTGAACCACGGATGAACTCCGCCCGCCCGGCTCCGTCGAATGCCAGAGCATCCAGTCGCTCGTAGGTTGGGTCGAGCGGCAGCGAGACCCAACCTACGAGAGCTACGAGAGCCTGCCTATCCCGCCACCGGGGTGGACAGCAGCCACAGGCCGAGCAGGGTGTAGCCGACCATGACGGCGGCGAGGGGCAGCTGGGTCAGCAGCAGCGTGCGGCTGTCGGGAGCCGAGCGGCGCGCCAGCTCATGCGCGAGGAGGACGGCCAGCACGTGACCGATCACGATGCCGGCGGTCTGGGCGTTCCAGATGGCGCGGGTGCCCTCGTAGGTGTTGAGGAACGACGTGGTGACGTGGAAGTGGCCGAGCGAGAGGACGTCGGCGCCGGTGCCGAACGGATCGCTGGCGGCGGCGTAGGCGTACTGGCCGTTGACCAGCAGGGCGGTCAGGTAGTGGGAGAAATGGAAGCCGAGCGAGATCGGCATGATGGAAAGCACCAGCGTTCCGAGCAGCGCTCCGGGCTTCCCCGGCCGTCCCGCCAGAAGCCAGCCCATGAGGACGGCGCCGGTGTAGACGACGGCGAGCGCCTCCCAGGCCAGAACCAGGCCAGCCGTATTGATGCCGAGGACACCGGAGCGGCCCGGGAATTCCAGCGGGTTTATGCCGTTGAGGCCGAGCCACCAGAAGGTCTTGGAGAGCCCGTCGAACGACACCGACGCCAGCGTCAGCAGGATGAACAGCACGCCGCTGGGCGGCAGCGCATCGCGGTCGAGGAGGGCCGCCCCGGGCATCGCCAACGACAGCCTCTGCCTGTCGTCGTCGACCTCCGCCGGCGTCCAGACCAGCGGCGACAGCAAGCCGATAAAGCGGAAGAAGACGCTGAACGGCTCGCCCCGGCCGAGCCAGACCTCCTCGCCGAACAGCACGAGGGCGATGAAGGTGAACAGCCAGTAGGCGCCCACCGCCACGACCAGCCGCTCGGGATTGTCGGGCGCGATGTCGATCAGCTCGAACCAGGCAAAACCGAGGAACAGCACGATCGCCGGCCAATAGCCGAGCGAGGGCGGATAGCGCAGCAGCGGCTTGGCCTGGCCGGCGAGCCGCATCGCCAGCCTGTAGGGACCTGTCCATGGGTTGAGGTAGGCCCACAGGTTGCCGAGCACGGCGGTGGCCAGGGTGAAGCCTACCCACCACAACGTCCAGATCGTCAGCGGAAGCGGATTGGCCAGCGGGTCGCGGCTGCCATAAAGACCCGTCGCCAGCAGGCAGGCGAGGAACAGGAAGGACAGCAGGCTGGCCGGGATGGGGCTCGGCAAGCGCCGCGTGAGCAGCGGGAGCCGCGCGGCGGCGAGGCGGTCGGAGACGCCCTTGGGTATCAGGGCGAGCAGCAGGAAGGTTGCCGCCACGGCCAGCGTACCGCCGAGCAGATAGTAGCCCGTGGGCAGGAGCGGGACGAAGGCGCGGTCGCCGCCGTGCGCCCAGCCGGCCGTCGGGATCAGCACCAGGGCCGGCGCCAGGATCGACACCGTCGCGGCGGCGAGGGGCACGGCGCGCCGGATCATCGCTGCCCCACGCCCACGTAGCGGTGCACCAGCGTGAGATCGCCGCGCAGCGTTTCGATGCTCACCGTATCGCGAGTGCGGCCGTTCTCGATGAACGCCACCCGGTCGGCCACCGGCAGCACGGCATCGACGCGCTGCTCGACCAGGACGATGGCCACCCCCTGGGCGCGCAGCTCGCGCACGCAGTCGCGGATCGCGGCGATCATGGTTGGCATCAGGCCCTCGGTGGGCTCGTCGAGCAGGAGCACCTTGGGCTCCACGCACAGCGCCCGTGCGATCGCAAGCATCTGTTGCTCGCCGCCGGAGAGCGTGCCCGAGCGCTGGCTCATCCGCTCGCGCAGGACGGGGAACAAGGCAAGTACGCGCTCCAGCGTCTCCCGGCCGCGGCCCCGCGCCATCAGGCCGATCTCCAGGTTCTCGGCGACGGTGAGCTCGGCGAACAGGCGGCGGCCCTGGGGCACGTAGGCGATGCCCTGCTGGGGCACCTCGTGGGCGGGCAGGCGGGTCAGCTCCACGCCGTCCAGCCGGATCGAGCCGGAGCGGGGACGGATGAGCCCCATGATGGCCTTGAGCGTGGTGCTCTTGCCGGCGCCGTTGCGGCCGAGCATGCACAAGACCTCGCCCGCCGCGACGGACAAGGAGAGCTCGCGCAGGACCTGCACGTCGCCGTACCAGGCATCGATGGCGCTGACCTGGAGCATACCTCTCACGTCCCCAGATAGGCGCGCTGAACGGCCTGGTCGGCGCGAATCTCGGCGGGTGTGCCTTCGGACAGGATGGTGCCGTTGTTGAGGACGGTGATGCGGCCGGCAAGCCGCATCACAACGTCCATGTTGTGCTCGATGAGCAGCACCGTCGCCTCCCTCGCGATGGCCCGGATCAGGTCGCAGAAGCCGGCGATCTCGGCGTCGGAGAGGCCCTGCGTCGGCTCATCGAGGATGAGGAGCTTGGGTGCCAGCGCCAGGCCCATGGCCACCTCCAGGAGCCGCTGATGGCCGTAGGAAAGGGTGGATGCCTTCGCCTCGCGGCGGTCCGAGAGACCCACACGGTCGAGCGCATCGCCGACGCGGCGCTCCAGGGACGGGGTCAACCCCCTTGCGGACGATGGGGTCAGACCCCTTGCATCCACCTGCACGGGTTCAGGCGCTACGGGCGACGCAAGGGGTCTGACCCCATTGCGTCTGACCCCGCTTCGCATCGCGCTCTGCGCGGCCAGGGCCACGTTGTCGTAGACGGTGAGGTTGCTGTAGATCGACGTGATCTGGAAGGTGTAGGCGATGCCGAGGCCGACGCGGCGATGCGCAGGCAGGCCGCTGATGTCGCGGCCTTCGAAGGCGATGCGGCCCGCGGTGGGCGCGAGGCGGCCGCAGATCAGCCCGACGAAGGTGCTCTTGCCGGCGCCGTTGGGGCCGATGATGGCCCGCACCTCGCCCTGGGCGAGTTCGAAGCTCACATTGTCGACCGCGCGCAAGCCGCCGAAGTGGCGGCTGAGGCCCGTGGTCGAGAGTAAGGTCACGGCAGCCACGGCGCCACCCTCTCGCGCAAGGTGCCGAGCAGGCCCTTGGGGAACCACACCACCAGCACCAACAGGGCGACGCCCACCACCAGCATGTAGGCGGAAGTGTGCCCGCTGGTCACGTCGACCAGATAGAACATCAGCAGGGTGCCGACGAGCGGGCCGAGCACCGTGCCGGCGCCGCCAAGCAGGACCCACAGCAGCGGCAGGATGGAATACTGGATGGAGGCAAAGGTGGCCCCGACGTAGGCGAACAGCAGCGCATAGGCCGCGCCCGACGCCGCCGCGATCGTGCCCGAGATGACGAAGGCGAGGAGCTTGTTGGCCTCGGTATCGTAGCCCAGCATGCGGGTGCGATCCTCGTTCTCGCGGATGGCGACGAGCACGCGGCCGATAGGCGAGCGCACCAGGGCGAGGCAGCCGATGAGGCACACGGCCAGCAGCGACAGGGCCAGGTTGTAGCGCACCACCGGATTGGCGAGGTCGAAGGACAAGCCGCCCGGCAGCACGGCGCGGCGTATCTCCCCCTTCAGCACAAAGCCCTCGTCGCCGCGGGTGTAGTCGGCGAAATAGAGCGACGTGAGATAGCCGGCCTGGGCGAACATCAGTGTCACGATCATGAAGGCGACGCCCGAGGTCCGAAGCGCTATGAGCCCGAACGCCGCCGCGACCACGAAGCCGGCGGCGATGCCGGCGAGGAACGCCGCCGGCGCCCCCAGCCCAAGATGGGCTGCGGAGAGGCCGGCGCCGTAGAGGCCCGCCGCAAAGAGCATCGCATGGCCGAGGCTCAGGAGGCCGGCATAGCCGAAGAGGATGTTGTAGCCGACCGCATAGACCGCCAGCACCATCACGCGGGCGAGGCTCAGAATGGCGTAGTCGCTCAAGGCGAGCTGGGCCAGGAACAGCGCGACCAGCACGCCAACATGCAACAACACGCCCCGGTCGGCGAGCCAGGCATAGGGCTGCGCGGGCGAGGCCAGGCGGAGGCGCTTCACCGCGGCGCCCCGCCGAACAAGCCCTGCGGCCGCACCACCAGCACCAGCGCCACCAGCAGGGTCGCGAGGATCTTGGCCAGCGTGGGCGAGAAGAACACCGAGACGATGCCGTCGCTCAGCCCGACGACAACAGCGGCCGCTACGGTGCCTGGGATGCTGCCGAGCCCGCCGATGATGACGACGATGAAGGAGAGCAGCAGCGGGTCGTGCCCCATCAGGTAATGCGCCTGCTGGATCGGCACGATCAGCACTGCGGCGACGGCGGCGAGCATGGCACCGATGGCGAAGACCATGGCGTAGACCCGATCGACCGGAATGCCGAAAGCCTGGGCTGTTTCCCGGTCGTACTGGGTGGCGCGCATCACGAGGCCGAGACGGGTGCGGGTGAGCACGAGCCAGGCGGCGAAAATCAACGCTGCGGAGGCGGCGATCACAACGAGCTTGTAGCCCGAATACCCGAACCAGGGAAACTGGATGCGGAAGCTGACGGGCGCCGGCACGGGCCGTGCGTCGGGCCCATAGAAGGTCAGCGCCAGCTGCTGGACGATGTAGAGAAGCCCGATGGTGGCGACGATGGTGGCTTCCGGGTCGTAGTTGACCCGTCGCAGCACGGTGCGCTCGCACAGGAGGGCGACCGCGCCCACCACCAAGGGGCTCAGCGCCAGTGCGAGGAGAAAGCCCAGCGCCGGGCTGCCCGAGACGAGGCTCGCGAACCACCAGGCAAGCACGGCGCCCAGCATGAAGAACTCGCCGTGCGCCACGTTCACCACCCGCATCACGCCGAACACCAGCGACAGGCCGAGGGCCGTCAACGCCAGCACGGCGGCTGTCACGGTGCCTTCCAGGACGGCGAGGAACAGGTGGGGTCCGAAGTCCACGGAGCGAGCTCGTTGACGGCGGGGTCAGACCCTGCGGGTCTGAACCCCAAACTCCGACGCTGGGTTGTGCCACGGGGTCAGACCCGCAGGGTCTGACCCCAGCACCTGTCACCGTCTACAGCGGCATCTTGGTGTAGTCCGTGCTGTTCTCGTACAGCCCGTCCTTGATCGACGTGCGGTGCACGACCTTGAGCTTGCCCTTCTCTACCACCGAGATGTTTTGGTGGCCGAACACCTGGTGCTTCCTGCCGTCGAACACCTTGTCGCCCTGCGGGTGCTCGTAGCCCTCGGGAATGGTGGTGATGGCCTCGGTGGCCTCGATCAGCTTGGCCTTGTCGGCCGGCGCCTTGTAGCCCGACGCCTCGATCGCTTGCTTGATGATGTAGAGCGTCTCCCAGCAGCCGAACATGTGGGCGTAGGTCGAGACATCCTTCGGATCGGAGACCGAGGCGCCCTCGTCGTTCACGCCCACCTTCTCGCGGTAGAGCTTGTCGTAGGGCGTCTGATTGGCCTGGGCGTAGCGCGGGTAGCCCTCCCAGAAGTAGGTGCCCTCCAGAAACTCCAGGCCGGGGCTGTTGAGGGCCACGGCCTCGAGCGAGTCGATAAAGCCGAACACCTGGGGCCGCTTCTGCCCGAAATGCTCGCCCAGCTCCTTGACGAAGGTGAGCACGCCGGGGCCGACCATCACGTGGTAGAGCACCTCCGTATTCGCCGGGATGCGCGGGAGGTACTTGGTGTAGGACGTCTCCGTCGGCGGGATCGGCACCAGCTGCACCACCTCGCCGCCCTGCGCCTTGATGGCGGCGGAGAAATAGTCGCGGTGGTCGTGGCCGAAGGCGTAGTCGGGGAAGATCATGGTGACCTTCTTGCCGAGCTTGTCGGCCACCCACGGCGCCATCGAGGAGACCTGCGAGCGCACGTCGGTGATGCCGGGCTGGAAGGTGTAGCGGTTCAGCGCGCCGGAGGAGACGTGGTAGCCTTCGCTCACCACGTAGTAGGGCAGCTTCAGCTCGCCGGCGCGCGGGGCGGCGCCCATCACCACGTGCGAGAAGAGGGTGCCGAAGGCGATGTCGACGCGGTGCTGGGTGGCGAACTTCTCCACCACCTCCGCGCCGCGCTTGGGATCGGTGCCGTCGTCCTCGGCGATGACCTCCACCTTGCGCCCGGCGATGCCGCCCTTGGCGTTGATCTCCGCCACGGCCGCCCGGACCGTGCGCTCGTACCAGCGGCCGTAGGCCGCGCCGATGCCCGTGCGGTGCACCTGGAAGCCGAGCTTGAGGGGCTCCGAGGTCTGCGCCTGCACATAGCGCACCGCGCCAGGCCCCAGCTGGAGCGCCGTGGTGGCGAGGCCGGCGGCACCGATGCCCCTGAGTGCGGAGCGGCGCGAGACGGCATTGGGCTTGGGCGCGATCGGCTGCTTCCCGAGATCCTTCATGGCAATATCCCCTTCTGTTGCGGCCCGGCCGGCGTTCTGTGTGCGGTCCTCGCCGATCCCCTGCGTGTTGCCCGTAGGTTGGGTCAAGCGAAGCGCAGACCCAACGCGTGCTAGGCTGTGCCCACAAGTGTTGGGTCTTCTCTGGCGCTCGACCCAGCCTACGCTGCCGCATTGTAGTGCGGCGCCCGAAAAAAGGCTCGCCGTCTCACCCTGCAGCACGAGCACCGCATCGACAATCAAGCCGCGTGCCAGATAGTCCGTGGCACGCTGGCGCCCCGCGTCCAGCGCCGCCAGCACGGCACTGCGGGGAAGCTCGCCCACGCAGACTGTGACGAGGCGGCCGCCGAGGTCGCTGTCCGGGTCGAGGGCCGAGGCCGGCCGGCGGACGACGGCCGGGTGGTCGATATCCACGGCGTTGGCGATGAGCGTCGCCGCCACGTCGGCCGTTGCGGCGTCGGCCGCCAGCACCGTGACGGAATCGGCGATGCCGAGCGAGAAGGAGCGTCCGCGCGCGCCGGAGGTGGCGATGCCGCCGATGCCATCGCCGTGGCGAATGCGAGCCTGGCCGTTCAGCCGCGGCACCGGGCCACGGCTGAAGCCTCCGGCAACGCCGACATCGAGGGCCGTGCCGGGCGCGCAGTAGACCGCGATATCGCCGCCATCGTTGACATAGGCGCGCTCCAGCTCCGCGGCGTTGAGCATGACCGCCATCAGCTCGTCAGCCACCGCGCCGGCCACGGCGGCCATCGAGGTCACGAACACGTCGGAGAACGGCCGGCAAGCCGCCGCCATGCGCCGCCCGACAGGGCTCTCGGGCGGTTGTCCGGCATCGATCTCTGCCCGCAGTCTCGGCAGCTCGCGGCACAGCTCCGGCAGGATGCCGCCGAACCGATCGGCGGCTGCCAGATAGGCGGTCCTGACCGCATCGGGCTCCGCCCAGGCGCGCAGCACCACGTCGATGGGGCCGTGCGACAGGTGCAGCCGGTCGCCCTTCAGCTCTCGAACCTGCGGGCGGTCGGCGAGCATTGAGTCAGTCTCCGAGCCCGTAGGTTGGGTTAGGCCCGAAGGGCCGTAACCCAACACGTCGGAGATTGCCGTGTTGGGTTACGCGCTTCGCGCTAACCCAACCTACATGCTGCGGGCGGTCGGCGAGCATCCGTCAGTCTCCGAACCGGCTGAGAAGGGCGAGGAGCTGCCCGGCCTCCGCGTCTGTGAAAATACGCAACGTCTCGCGCGACACCTCGGCGGCCACCGCCTTCATGCGCAAGGTCGCCTTGCGGCCGGCGTCCGTCAACTCCACCATCACCAGCCGCCCGTCGTTCGGCGCGGGCGACTGGGCGACGTAGCCCTGCTTGGCGAGCCGGTTCACCACGCCCCAGATGGTGGCGGGATCCATGGCCGTCAGCCGGCCCAGCTCGATCTGGGAGACGCGGCCGGCGTCGTGCAGCTTGGCCAGCGCCGCGAACTGAGTGGGCGTGATGCCGAACTCGCCCATCACCGCGTTGAAGACGCCGGTCGCCTTCTGGTGCGCCCGGCGCAGCACGAAGCCGATCTGCGACTCCAGCCGGTAGCTCGCCGGGTCGTCGAGCCGCCGCGGGGCGGCACCGCGCTTTGCCGGGACCGTGGTCATCGCTTCGCTCCGTTGTCGAGCTTGAATGGCCTAGGCTCGAATGGCCAGGGGTTGTCGCCGCGCCAAGCCTCGATGCGCGCGTCAGGCGCGACCTCCTTCAGGATCTCGACGATGGATACGGCATCGCCGGTGTGCCCGCCAAGCCGCTCGTAGAGGGCGGCCGGCAGAGTGAACTCCATGGGCGCCACCAGCGCCGGCGTCGGCACGTAGCCGAAGGAGCCTCGGGGCATGTGCGCCACGTCCACCATCACCGTGATGCCGCCGCCGGGCCAGATATAGACCGGCGCGCCCCCCATGGTGACGCGGGTCTCGCCGGCTGCCACCGAGCGGGTCAGCAGCACCGGGTTCTCCGTCACGCCCGCACGCAGCGAGCCGCCGGCGCCGGCCACGAACAGCACCGTGCACAGCGACGGCTCGCAGTTCTCGCCGATGCGGTCCACCACGCGGCGCACAGCCTCCGGCATCTTGGTTGGGACCGGCACCAGCTTCTCGTCCAGCACACAGTAGAGCGCATCCTCGCCGGTGGTCGAGGTCATGAGCAGGCGCAGGCCTGGCCGGGCGACCTTCGGATCGATCCTCTGGATGATCTGCAGCGGATCGGCGATATCGGTGCCGCCCCAGCCGAGGCCGGGCTTGGCGACCTGGAAATAGCGCCCGGGCGTGGAGCGCCGCCCGCGCACGCGGATGCCCGCGGGCGGCATGTCGAGAACGCGGCCGGCCTGGTGCTCGGTCAGCACGCCGGTGATGTGGTCGTCCACGACGATCACCTCGTCCACATGGCCGAGCCACTGCCTGGCGAAGATGCCGACCGCGGCCGACCCGCAGCCCACGCGCATGCGCTTCTCGGGCTGCCCATCGACGAGCGGTGCATGGCCGGCCTGCACGACCACTTCGTGGCCGCCGTCGATGGCGAGCGTCACAGGCTCGCCGGAGCAGAGCGCGAGCAGCGTCTCGCAGGTGAGGGTGCCTTCCTTCTTGGAGCCGCCGGTCAGATGCCGCACGCCACCGATGGAGAGCATCTGCGAGCCATACTCGGCCGTGGTGACGTGTCCCACCTGCTCGCCGCTGGCGCGCACCGCGGCGGCCTCGGGGCCCAGATGGCGATCGGTGTCGATCTTCACCTTCACGCCGCAGTAGCTGAAGATGCCCTCGGTCACCACGGTGACGGTATCGACGCCGTCGTGCTCTGCCGCCACGATGAACGGGGCGGGCTTGTAGTCGGGATAGGTGGTTCCAGCCCCGACGCCGGTGACGAAGGTGTGCTTGGGGTCGAGCAGATTGCCTTGCCAGTCCGAGGTGGCGAAGGCGACCACGTCGCCGCCGGTGTCGACGGCCTTCTCCAGCAGCAGCACGGGATCGACGCGCACCAGGTTGCCATCCTGGTTGGCATAGCGGTCGCAGGCGCCGGCACGGCCGGGGCGAATGCGGCACAGCACCGGACAGGCATCGCAGCGGACGATGCCATCGCCCTCGGCCGCGCCGAGCTGCTTCGAGCGAGCGGCGGCAGAAAGCTTGTCTGCGGCGCTCATGACGCACCCTCACGGGGGGCGGGGTCAGACCCCTCGCCTCCAACGTCTGACTTCTGGCGATCGGTCTGGGCGAGGGGTCTGACCCCGCGCAGGGCCGCCCACAGGCGGTGCGGTAGCACCGGGACCTGGCGCACCGTAACGCCGGTGGCGTGGCGGATGGCGCCCAGGATGGCCGGTGGCGTGGCGATCAGGGCCGGCTCGCCCACGCCCTTGGCGCCAAAGGGGCCGGTCGGCTCGGCGTCCTCGATCAGGTGGATCTTGATGTCGGGCATGTCGCCCACGGTGGGGATCAGGTAGTCGTGCAGGTTCTCGGTGCGACCCGGCAGGTATTCCTCCATCAGCGCCAGCCCGAGCCCCTGGGCAATGCCGCCGTGGATCTGGCCCTCGGTGAGCGCCGGGTTGACGGCGCGGCCCACATCGTGGGCGGCAACGATGGAAAGCACCTTCACGGTGCCGAGCCGCATATCCACCTCTACCTCCGCCATCTGCGCGGCAAACCCGTACGTGCCATAGGGGCTGCCCTGGCCGTGGGCATCGAGCGCCGTCGCAGGCGGGTCCCAGGTGCCCAGGCCCTCCAGCACCATGCCTTGGGCGTCGGCTGGCAGTGTGGCGAGGTCGACGGTGCGCGAGGCCTCGCCGTCAGCGATGGTAAGCCTCGTGCCATCCAGCGACAGCGCGGCATTGGAGCCGGCATTGGCGAGCATCAGGATCTTCGCACGCAGGTCGGCGCCGGCCAGCCGCGCGGCATTGCCCGAGACGTAGGTCTGGCGCGAGGCCGAGGTCTTGCCGGCGTCGAAGGTGAGATCGGTATCGCCTACCACCATGTCGAAGCGCTCCGGCGCCAGTCCCAGCGCATCGGCAGCGATCTGCAGGAGCACCGTGGATGAGCCCTGGCCGATATCGACGGCGCCGTTGTAGAACGTGAGGCGGCCGTCCCGCCCGAGCGTGACCCGCATGGTCGAGGGGTTGGCGACCGAGGTATTTCCGCACCCGTACCACATGCAGCCGATGCCGACGCCGCGCCGCCGGCGTCCGCCCGCGGACTCGC
>Ga0075421_100003590_pt1 | contig 18566 bp, 15 predicted proteins | sample SoiMetdeltSBSDD5_FD_75292 | JGI IMG/M metagenome (GOLD analysis project Ga0075421, IMG submission 75292) | Bulk soil microbial communities from a Populus tree surrounding site in Tennessee, USA - Soil MetaG P. deltoides SBSDD5 | ecosystem: Environmental > Terrestrial > Soil > Tree plantation... | reverse complement strand
GTGTCTCGATCTCTCGCGCGACGACTTCGATTTTGAACGTCTGCTTCTCGGACTTGATCACCTGACCGTCGGGATCGGCGACAGTCGCCGGTTTCGCCGACGCCGGCGGTTGCTGCGCGAAGTCGTGAGCCGTGAGAACGCTGCCCGTCGCAATCGCGACGGCCGCGATGGTGTTTCGTATCGACATAGCATGCCTCTTTGTAGCAGCCATTCTGTCATCAATCGAACGGCGTCCCGACGTAGTTCTCCGACAGGCTGGTCATCGCCGCGGTGGAACTGACAAGATACTCCAGCTCGGCGAGTTGACGGCGGTAATCGAACGGATTATCCCCTTCTTGTTTGTGCAGCATTGACGTCATCCACCACGAGAAACGCTGGGCTCGCCACGTGCGTTTCAGGCCGCGTGCTGAATAGTCATCGAGCTCCCGCTCGCGGCCGGCGGTGAAAAACACTTCTATCGCCTTCGCGAGCCGGGTTACGTCCGCCATCGCCAGGTTCAATCCCTTCGCGCCTGTTGGCGGCACGATGTGCGCCGCGTCGCCAGCAAGAAATAGCCGGCCGTATCGCATCGGCTCGACCACGAAACTTCGCATCGGCGTCACGCCCTTTTGCACGATCGGCCCAACGTGTGGCTCCCATCCGTCGTCGGTGCGCAAGCGCGCAAGCAATTCCGACCAGATTCGATCGTCACTCCAGCTGTCGAGATCTTCGTCCGTCGCACACTGCAGATAAAGCCGAGTCACCGTCGACGAGCGCATGCTGAACAGCGCGAACCCGCGCTCGCTCAGGCTGTATACGAGTTCATCGGACGCCGGGGGCGCGTTTGCAAGAATCCCGAGCCAGGCAAACGGATATTCGCGCTCGTACGCCGTGACGTGCGACGAGGGAATGCTCGGACGACACACCCCGTGAAACCCGTCGCAGCCAGCGATGAACGCGCATGTGATCTCGTGCTGGGCGTGGTCGTGCACGAACCGCAGCCGCGGCGACGTCGTGTCGAGTTCGTGAACGGTGACGTCGGCCGAGTCGAAATACAGCGGTCGCCCCGTGGCACGCCGCGCCGCAATCAAATCCTTCACGACCTCGTTCTGTCCGTAGATCGTGATCGCGCGCCCCCCGGTCAGTCCCGCCATGTTGATCCGGTGGCGCTGCCCGGCGAACCGCAGATGAATTCCCTCGTGCCGCATTCCCTCCCGTCGCAGCCGTTCGCCGACCCCCGTCTCGTGCATCAGATCGACAGTGCCCTGTTCGAGCACGCCAGCGCGCACCCGCTCGACGACATGGTCCTCGCTGCGATTCTCGACGATGACCGAGTCGATACCAGCCAGGTGAAGGTGGTGACCAAGCATCAAGCCGGCAGGCCCCGCGCCAACGATTCCAACTTGCGTGCGAGTGGAGGGCATCTGTTCCGGCAGGAATGATGTAGGGCGGAGTCTTTAGACCCCGCCGCGAGGCGCGGTCGGAAGACCGCGCCCTACAAACCGCGACGGCACCTTACAGCCTACCGGAAAAGCAGCGGCGCGACGTCGTTCAGGTGATGCCTCCACACGACCCACTCGTGGCGCCCTTCGCCGACGACGAACGTGTGCTTGATGCCTTTGGCAGTGAGCGTCGCATCGAGAGCTTTCGCGCTCGCGCCCGTCAGGTTGTCGTCCTTGCCGATGCCCATCCAGAGCAGCTTGAGCTGCTTGTTCGTCGCGGCGGGATCCTTGAAGAAGTCTGGATAGTTGGTGTCCGCGTTATTCGCGCCCGCGCTCATGATGACCAGCGAATGGAACAGGTCGGGATGTGAGAAGCCTACAGCCACCGTCTGACCGCCGCCCATCGAGAGACCGCCCAACGCGCGATTGTCTGCGCCCGGTAGCGTGCGAAACGTTTTTTCGACAAACGGAATCACATCCTCGATCAGGTCCTTGCCGAATACGCCGCCACCGGTTTGCGCACCACCGCCCCCACCGCCGCCAGCCTGTGGCGGCGCCGGCGCAGGTTCAGGTCCGAGCCCGACACCCTGTCGTGCATAGCCAAGCGGGTTGATGAGGATCATCGGCTTCGCTTTGCCCTCCGCGATCAAGTTGTCCATGATGTAATTCGCGCGGCCGGTCAGCATCCAGCTCGAATCGATGTTGCCTGCGCCGTGCAGCAGGTAAAACACCGGATACCGCGTGTTTCCACGATCGTACCCAGGCGGCGTGTAGACCCACAGCGTGCGCGGCGCGCCGACAGCCTTCGAGTGATACGTTTCGACGCGGATCGATCCGTGCGGGACCGGCTTCGCATCGTCGAACTCGAGTCCGTCCCCCGGGATTTCGACGAGGTTCGCCGGAGGAAAAGCGCCGAATCCCAGCTTCACCGATGGATTCGCCGGATCCATCGCAATAATCCCATCGACGTTGAACTGGTAGTTGTACACGTCGTGCGGCAGGGGACCGATCGTGACCGTCCACACACCATCGTCCCCCTTGGTCATCGGGTGCGGCTTGCCATCAATCTCGCCGACGACCGTCACTTCCTTGGCGTTCGGCGCGCGGAATCGAACGGTGAATGTTTTGTCGGGATTGACCTGCGGCGACACCAACATCCCGCGCCCGCCACCTCGGCCGGCCGGCGGCGGAGCCGTCTGTCCCGCGGGCGCCGGCGTCTGAGGCGCCGGTGCAGTTGCCTGCCCTGACACCACGAGACTCAATGCGCCAAACATCAGCGTCGCCGTCGTGACCTGTCGAATCATTGCATTTCCCCGTTTGGCAACAAGTTGGCCGCACGCCGGACGTCTCTGGACCATCTGGCGTTGTAATCGATTGCAGAGATCAGGTGAGAATACGACAGCCCGCGATTGTCGTTACAGTCGACAGATGAGCAATTCGCGCTCGTAGATCATTTCCGGCGGCAGGTTGTCGTGCAGCTCGATGAAGAGCTCTTCGTGCTGAATGACCTCGCGGCGCCACAAGACCGGATCGACGGCCTGGAGTTCTTCGAAGTGTTCCCTCGACATCTCCAGGCCGCGCCAGTCGAAGTCCTCATAACGCGGCATCCAGCCGATTGGCGTTTCCTTTGCGAGGACGCGACCGCGAACGCGATCGACGATCCACTTCAGGACGCGCATGTTCTCGCGATACCCGGGCCAGAGAAACCGTCCGTGATCGTCTTTTCGAAACCAGTTCACGTGGAAGATCTTCGGCGTCTCGCTGATCGAGCGCTGCATCCTGGTCCAGTGACGGAAGTAGTCCCCCATGTGGTAACCGCAGAAGGGCAGCATCGCCATCGGATCGCGGCGCAGCGTGCCGACATTCCCGGTCGCCGCCGCGGTGGTCTCGGAGCCCATCGTCGCGCCGATGTAGACGCCTGACGTCCAGTTGAACGACTGATAGACGAGCGGCAGCGTGTGTGCACGGCGGCCACCGAAAATGATCGCGCTAATCGGCACACCTTGCGGCGACTCCCAATCCGAGTCGATGATGGGGCACTGCCGCGCCGGCGCAGTGAATCGTGCATTGGGATGCGCGGCCGGCTTGCCCGTCGCTCGTCCAATCTCTGGCGTCCATCGATCACCGCGCCAGTCGGTGCACTCTGGCGGCGGCTCAGGGGTCATACCTTCCCACCACACGCCACCTTCAGGGGTGAGCGCGACGTTGGTGAAGATCGTGTTCCTGGCGATCGTCGCCATCGCGTTTGGATTGGTGCTCCTCGATGTTCCGGGCGCGACGCCAAATACTCCGGCCTCGGGATTGATCGCGTGCAACCGCCCTGACGCGTCGGGCTTGATCCAGGCGATGTCGTCGCCGACCATCGACACTTTCCAATCGCTCATGCTGTCGGGCGGAATCAGCATCGCAAGATTCGTCTTGCCGCACGCGCTCGGAAATGCCGCGGAGATGTACGTCTTCTCGCCGTGAGGGTCCTCGACACCAAGAATGAGCATGTGCTCGGCGAGCCAGCCTTCGTCGCGCGCGATGTTCGACGCGATGCGCAGACCGAAGCATTTCTTGCCGAGCAGCGCATTGCCGCCATAGCCGGACCCGAACGACCAGATCTCGCGCGTCTCTGGAAAATGGACGATGTACTTTTCCGGATTGCACGGCCACGGCACGTCAGACTGCCCTGGTGCGAGCGGCGCCCCGACGCTGTGCATGCACGGAACCACGCGCTGGACGTTGCGATCGATGATCTTGAGCGCTGGCAGGCCGATTCGCGCCATGGTTCGCATGCTGACGACGACGTAAGGCGAGTCGGTCAACTGCACGGCAATGCGCGACATCGGCGAGTCGATCGTGCCCATGCTGAAGGCGAGCACGTACATCGTGCGCCCGGCCATCGCCCCGGCAAACATCTCGCGCAGTCGCGCGCGCATCTCGAATGGATTCACCCAGTTGTTCGTCGGGCCCGCGTCGTCTTTCGACAACGAGCAGACGAACGTCCGCGACTCGACGCGCGCCACGTCGTTCGGATCCGATCGCGCATAGAAGCACCCGGGCCAGAGATCCTGGTTCAGCCGAAGCAGCGTGCCGTTCTTCACCATTTCGTCGCAGAGCAGGTCGTATTCCTCCTGCGACCCGTCGACCCAGTGAATCGATTGTGGCCGGGCGAGGTCAGCCATTTTTCTCACCCAGCGAAGCAGATGTTGGTTGGTCGCGAGAGGCGCCGATACGTCGCGGGACAAAGTTTTCACAACTCTAAATTGTATACGGACGTGTTCTCTCAAGTAGCTTCCGGCTTCAGCCCGAACGCCACGGGCCCCAGATCCCGGACACCGGATCCCGCGAGCGCAGGCGCGTAGTATGCTGCTCCCTCGACCATGTCAGTTTTTTGCAGCCTGCACGACGCGATCGCGGATGCCGTTCGTGACGGCGACACGGTAGCAATGGAAGGATTCACGCATCTGATTCCCTTCGCCGCCGCGCACGAAGTGATTCGACAGCAGCGACAGGATCTGACGCTCGTGCGGATGACGCCCGATCTGATTTACGACCAGCTGATTGGAGCCGGCTGCGCGGCGAAGCTCATATTCTCGTGGGGAGGAAATCCGGGGGTTGGATCGTTGCACCGGCTGCGTGATGCGATCGAGCACGGCTGGCCACGCCCTCTCTTTCTCGAGGAGTACAGTCATGCCGCGCTCGCCACTGCCTACGACGCTGGAGCGGCACGGCTGCCGTTCGCGATGTTTCGCGGTTCGCCAGGCGATCTGGCACGTGTGAATCCGAATTACCGCCAGGTCGTCTGTCCGTTCACCGGCGAGACGCTCACTGCCGTACCGGCGATGCGCCCCGATGTCGCGATCATTCACGCGCAGCGTGCGGATCGCGCCGGGAACGTGCTGCTCGAAGGCATCGTCGGCGTCCAAAAGGAAGCGGTGCTGGCAGCCAAGCGCTCGATTGTCACGGTCGAAGAAGTCATCGATACGTTCGACGGCGCCGCGCCAAATACATGCATCCTGCCGCGGTGGGCAGTCGGAGCGATCGCCGTCGTCCGGGGCGGAGCATTTCCGTCATACGCGTACGGCTACTACTCCAGAAACAATGCCTTCTATCTCGCATGGGACGCGATTGCACGCGACCGAGCCAGCTTCCTCGGCTGGATCGACGAACATGTGATGCAGTCGGGACCCGAGGCGTTCGCACAGCGCGTGTCGAGAGTCGCGTAGCGTGAACTGCTCACCCGATGAACTCATGACCGTTGCCGCGGCTCGCTGCGTCAGCAGCGACGACGTGTGTTTCGTCGGCATCGGTCTTCCATCAGCGGCGTGCAATCTGGCACGGCTGACCCACGCACCCGGGATTACGTTGATCTACGAATCGGGGACGATCGGAGCCCGGCCAACGGTGCTTCCGCTCTCGATCGGCGACGGCGAACTGTGCACGACGGCGCTGACCACTGTCTCGGTGCCGGAATTCTTCAGATACTGGCTGCCGAGCGGCCGTATCACCGTCGGATTCCTCGGCGCCGCGCAGATCGACCGATTCGCAAACCTCAATACGACGGTCGTTGGTGATTACCAGTCACCGAAGGTGCGGCTTCCCGGCGCCGGCGGTGCACCGGAGATGGCCGCCCGATGCCAGCGCATCTTCATCGTCATGCCGCAATCACGGCGCGCGTTTGTCGAGCGTCTCGATTTCCTGACGTCGACAGGACACGGCGACGGTGGCGATCATCGCGCGCGTCTTGGCATGACCCCGATCGGCCCAGCTAAAGTCATTACCGATTTGTGCGTGATGGAGCCGGACGCCGCCACCCGCGAACTGACGGTCACGAGCCTCCACCCAGGAGTCACACGCGACCAGGTCGTCGCCGCCACCGGGTGGCAGATTCGCTTCGCAGCCGGTGTTTCCGACACGCTCGGACCAAGCGAGCAGGAACTTGCCGTCCTGCGCCAGCTCCGCCTGGAAACCGAGAACGCGCACAAAGAAAAGGAGCACGCGTGAAGTACCCTCGTCCCGCCGCTGGCACGCATCCGCCCAACGACTCACCGGGGTATCGGAGCACGATCCTGCGCCATCCGAAGGAGCCGCTCGTCATCATTCCTCACACGCTCTCGGAATTAACCGGTCCTGTGTATCCGTACGGGCGAATGGAGGACAGCGACAGCGACCTGACCCGTCAACATGCAGGCGAACCACTTGGCGAACGGATCATCGTGCAGGGGCGTGTGCTGGATGAGGATGGACGGCCGATTCCCAAGACGCTGGTTGAAGTGTGGCAGGCGAACGCAGCCGGACGTTACGCCCACCGTGTGGACGACCATCCCGCGCCGCTCGATCCAAATTTCTCAGGTGCGGGACGGACGGTGACAGACGGTGAAGGGCGCTATCGGTTTGTGACGATACGACCGGGCGCCTATCCGTGGCGCAACCATCCCAACGCGTGGCGGCCGGCTCACATTCACTTCTCACTTTTTGGTGCCGGATTCTTGAGCCGTCTCATCACACAGATGTACTTCCCGGGAGATCCTTTGATGCCGATCGATCCGGTACTCAACTCGATCCCCGACGAGCGCGCACGCCAACGGCTCGTCTCGAAGTTCGATCTCAAGGTAACCCAACCAGAATGGGCGCTCGGTTTCACGTTCGACATCGTGCTGCGTGGTTCCAAGGCCACGCCCATGGAGAACCGGTGAGCGGCCTCACCCCGTTTCAAACGCTGGGACCGTTCTTCGACTTTGGTCTCGTCATTCGGAACGGCGATCTGGTGGCGCAACCCGGCGCTCAAGGACGTCACATCGTGATCGAGGGCGTCGTGCGTGATGGCGCTGGAGATGTCCTGCCGGATGCGCTCGTGGAAATCTGGCAGGCGAATGCCGCAGGCAAGTATCGGCACCCTGCCGACGATCAGGATCGTCCTCTCGATCCGGCGTTCGATGGGTTTGGGCGAGTGGCGACCGATGATCAGGGGCAGTTCAGTTTCAAGACTGTCGTGCCAGGACGGGTCGCAGGACCGAATGGAAAAGTTCAAGCGCCGCATCTGGCCGTCGGCGTACTTGCGCGGGGACTGCTGACGCGGCTCGTGACGCGCCTGTATTTCGAGGACGAACCGTCGAACGCTGACGATCCGATTCTGGCACTCGTTCCCGCGGGACGACGTTCAACGCTGCTCGCCAAACGCGTGGGCCCGGATCGGTATCGATTCGACATTAAATTGCAAGGTGAAGGCGAGACCGTCTTTTTTGATGTCTAGTCACTTCTCTCCTTACGCGCGCATACAAGCGATGCTCGATGTCGAGGCAGCGCTCGCTGAGGCGGAAGCATCGGCAGGAATCATTCCGCGCGAGGCGGTAACGGCAATTCATGCTGCGGCGAAGGCTGAGTTGTACGACATCGCCGCGCTCGAATCCGAAGCTGAGCGCGCCGGCAACCTGGCAATCCCGCTCGTGCGCCAACTGACGTCGCGCGTCGCAGCAAGCGCTCCGGAGATGGCGCGGTACGTTCATTGGGGTGCGACGAGTCAGGACATCATCGATACCGCCCTCGTGCTTCAACTGCGCGCAGCGGTGCCTGTCATCGCCCAGGATCTGAAACGCGCTGCTGACGCCGCCGCGACACACGCCGAGCGGCACGCGAAGACGACGATGGCGGGCCGAACATGGCTGCAACAAGCGACGCCGATCACCTTCGGCCTCAAGGCGGCAGGCTGGTGTGACGCGCTCGATCGCGCGTCCGCCCGACTCGACGAGCGACTCAACGATGCATCGGTGATCCAGTTCGGCGGTGCCTCCGGAACGCTTGCCGCCCTTGGTAATCAAGGACCGGCCATTGCGGCGAGGCTCGGCAACGTCCTGCACCTGTCTGTTCCGGCAATACCCTGGCATGCGCACCGCGATCGCCTGGCCGCGCTGGCGTGCGCGATCGGCGTGGCCACGGGAACCGCTGGAAAAATTGGCCGCGATCTCGGCTTGCTCGCGCAGACTGAAGTCGGTGAGGCACATGAACCAGCGTCGAATGCCGGCGGCTCCTCGACCATGCCGCACAAACGAAATCCTGTGCGCGCATCGGTCATCGTCGCCGCTGCCGTGCGCGCCCCGGGACTGGTCGCAACAATTCTGTCGTCGATGCTGCAGGAACACGAACGCGGACTGGGCGGGTGGCAGGCCGAGTGGCACGCGATTCCAGATCTCGTCAACACGGCCGGCGACGCGGCTCGCGCGCTTGCTGACGCACTCGACGCTCTGGTTGTCGACCCCGCCCGGATGCGCGTAAACGTCAATCTCACAGGCGGACTGACCCAATCCGAAGCGGTGTCCATGGGTCTGGCGCAAACTGTAGGCAAGCACGAAGCGCACACGATCATCGAACGCGCGGCCGCGCTGGCCTCGGACGAGCATCGATCGTTTTCCGACGTGCTGGCCGCCGAGCCCGCCGTCGCTCGGGCGCTCAGCCGCACAGACCTCGATCAATTGCTCTCCCCCGACGCGTATCTCGGATCGGCAGAGACGTTCATCACGAATGTGCTGGCTCGCCGCCGGCGGACGTAGGTATGCCAACGGTCGAACGATCCGGCTGCCGGTTGCGATACGAAGTCGATGGAAATCCCACCGGACCACCTGTGCTCTTCTCCAACTCTCTCGGCACGACGTGCGAACTGTGGAACCCGCAGCTCGAGGCGCTGTCGGCGTCGTGCAGGATCATTCGCTACGACACGCGCGGACACGGCGCATCGGATGTGCCCGACGGTCCGTACACGATCGAAACGCTCGGACTGGACGCGGTAGCGGTCCTCGACGCGGCCGGCGTCGAACACGCACACGTCTGCGGCCTGTCGCTCGGAGGATTGACCGCGATGTGGCTCGGAGTACACCGGCCGGATCGGGTGCGCTCGGCCACTCTTGTGAGCACAGCCGCCCGCATCGGAAACACGATGATGTGGGAAGAGCGGATCGTTCAGGTCCAGACATCGGGTGTCGGATCGCTGGCCGATGCGGCAATGGGCCGGTGGTTTTCCCAATCGTTCCGAAACTCGCACCCTGACGTCGTCGCGATTTATCACCGCATGCTGTCCGAAACTCCGGCGAGTGGCTATGCGGCATGTTGCGCGGCGATCAGAGATGCCGATCTCAGGTCGGCGATCGCGCGCATTTCAGCGCCGGCGCTCATCATCGCCGGCGATCACGACCCGGTGACGCCACCGGCCGACGCTGAAGCGATGCATGCGAGCATTCCGAACTCGCGCGTGTCGCTCCTCGACGCCGCCCACATCCTCAACGTCGAACAGCCAGCCGCGTTCAACGATCTCCTAAGTACATTCATCAGGGAGCAAGGTTTTTAGTGCTGGCTTCAAAACCACAATTGGTGCGTCGGCGAACGAGCGCGCGAGTGAGCCCACGCGAGCGGAGCGGGGATCCTGGGGCCCCGCGAGCGAGCGTGTAAGGGAGTCCGAGGGGCGAAGCCCCTCGGAGTGATCATGGATGAAAAAGAGCGTCACAAGGCCGGCATGGAGGTGCGACGTCAGGTCCTCGGTCACCCGCACGTCGATCGCGCATCAGCACAGACGATTCCCCTGACGGGGGAGTTTCAGGATCTCATCACCCGCTACGCGTGGGGCGAGATCTGGACGCGGCCGGGTCTGGATATCCGCACCCGCCGCATTCTCGTCCTCGGCACGCTGATCGCGCTTGGACGGTTCGAGGAGTTCCGTATGCACGCCCGGGCGGCGTTGAATGAGGGGGGCTTCACGGAGGAGGACTTGAAAGAGATCGTGTTGCAGCAGGCGATCTATTGCGGCGTGCCTGCGGCCAACACTGCATTTGAAGTGTTGCGTGATGTTTTGAAGTAGCCGGGATCCGGGATCCGGGGTCCGATCGCATCCCGCATCCCGCACAACGGATGCCGACACGTTGCACGCTACGCCGCAACGCCCGCCATCAACCGCATCAGCCCGTCCTGCGTGGCAGCGGACCGCGGCAGTTCCCCGGCGATCCTCCCTTCTCGTAAGACGATGATGCGCGTACAGAGATTCACGACCTCGGGAAGTTCGCTGGAGATGAGCAGCACACCCGCGCCGCGCGATGCGAGTTCGTCGATGAGCGCGTGGATCTCTGCCTTCGCACCAACGTCGACGCCTCTGGTGGGCTCGTCCAGAATCAGAATCTGGCACTTCGCCGCGAGCCACTTGGCGAGCACGAGTTTCTGCTGATTGCCGCCAGAGAGGCCGGCGGTGACGACATCAACCGTCGGCGCACGGACGCGCAACCGCTCGAAGTACGAACCCACCAGCGATCGCTCTGACCGCCGCTTGATGAAGGACCAACGCGACATTCGGCTGAGAATTGGCAGCGTCGTGTTCGCGAGGGCGGTCATCGAGAGCACAAGTCCCTGCCGCTTGCGATCCTCGGGAACCAGGCCCACACCTTCACGCATCGCATCACGTGGACCGGTGATCTGGATCGCCTTGCCACGGACGAACACGCGTCCTGTGGCGTCGGAATCGAGACCAAAGAGCGCCTGTGCCACCTCAGAACGTCCGGCACCCACGAGACCAGCAAAGCCAAGCACCTCGCCGCCACGAAGAGCAAAACTCACGTCCTGGAACTTTCCAGGACTCGACAAACCCTCGACACGCAGCAACTCGTCACCGCTCTGCGCATGAATGTGAGAAGGAAAGTACTCGTCCAGCGGACGGCCGATCATCATCTGCACCAGCGCTGCGTGCGTCAGCCCGGTTGTCGATGTGGTCGAGACGTGGGCGCCATCCCGAAGGACGGTTACCGTATCGCAGAGCCGGAAGATCTCTTCCATCCGGTGACTGACATAGAGCGACGTAACGCCGCGGGCGCGAAGCTGGCCGATCAAGTCGTACAGTTTTTCCGCTTCGTGTTGCGACAGGCTGCTCGTCGGTTCGTCGAAGACGATAATCTTCGCACCGGTGCCGACGGCGGATGCAATCTGCAGCATCTGCTGCTGTCCTGTCGTCAGATCGCCCACCCGGCGCCGCACGTCGATATGGGCGCCGATAGCCGCGAGCATCTCTTCTGCCTTCCGGCGCATCACCCGGCGATCGAGAAATCCACCGGAGGCCGGCAATCGACCGAGACAAAGGTTCTCCGCGACCGACAGGTTCTCGCAGAACGCGAGTTCCTGATGCACCATGCCGACACCCGCCGCGAGGGCCTGTTCGGGTCCGCTGAAGGAAACTGATTTGCCGAAGAGAAGCAGCTGGCCGGAGTCCGGTGAATGAATGCCGGCCAGGATTTTTCCGAGCGTGCTCTTGCCCGCGCCGTTCTCGCCGCACAGTGCGTGGCACGAGCCGCCGGCAATCTCGAACGACACGTCGTCGAGGGCGCGGGCGCCCGGAAACCGCTTCGAGATGTGCTCGAACCGGATCGCGGGCACCGTCATGGCTGTTTCAGATACGCGTCGGGAACGTCGGTGAACCCCCAGTCTTTCAGCTGGCGAGCCCAGGTGCCGAGATTCTCCTTGGTGACTTTCACCAGTTCCATCGGAATGATCTGCGGCACGTCCTGCTTCAAGTGGACCTTCTCGACGATCTTCTCCACCGACACGTAGCCCCACTTATAGGTCGGTTGCGCCAGGAGCACCGGCGCGAGCCCTTTCTCGACATATGCGAGTTCGGCCGGCAATGCATCCACCGCAACGATCTTCACTTTCTTTGGATCGAGATCGGTCAGCAGCGTTTGTGTGAAGAGCGGCCAGCCGCCAATCATTGCCCAGCCGCTCACTTCTGGATACGCGTTCTGCACGCGGATCACTTCGGCGGCGGCGTCCTGCGGTGTTTCGATGTGATAGAAAGTGTCGACGATTGAGATGCCGGGGTATTTCGTCGCTTCCTGCTTGACGCCGGCGACGCGGCTTCGCAGGTTCGGCGCGTTCTGGTTGCCGGCAAGAATCGCCACCTTCCCTTTGCCGCCCATGAGCGGCGCCAGTTCGCGCATGACCGCTTCGCCGGTCTTGATATCGTCCACGCCGTAGAACGCAAAGCGGCTCGATTGCGGGGCGTCGCTGTCGAACGTCATCACGGGAACGCCGCGCCCGACCGCGTCGTTGATGGCGCCGGTCACTTTGCCCGCATCCGAGCATGAAATCAGAACCGCACTCGCTCCCTCATTCACCGCTTGTGCAATGCGCTGCGCTTGTACCTGTCCGTCTTCGGCCGGCGGCGTGAGCCACGCGATCTCGATCGGGATGCCGTGCTTCTGCGACAACTCTTTCGCCGCGGCTTCGGCTCCCGTGCGCGCGGACAGGAACACGGGGTTGGTCGAGGCCTTCGCGATCATCGCAATCTTCAGCCCACGCCCGGCCGGCGCACTCGTTCCCGCCGGCGCCCTGTCAGCCGTCGCGCCCTTGTCTCCGCCGCCGCATGCGGCGATCAATCCGCATATCGCCAGGGTCGCGGTCAGTCTCATCGCACGTCTGATTCGCATACATCTGTCCTTTTAACCTTGAAGCCTTTTGGCCTTTCCTTTTGCCTTTTGCCTTTTCCCTTACTTAGCGGCCCGCGCCAGCCTCCGCGCGGTAAAGCTCGCGCTCGTGCGGTCCAGCACGACGGCGATAATCGTCGCACACCCGATGATGATCCACTCGTAATTCTGATCGAAGTGGAGCGTGCGGATCGATTGCCGAATCAACACGATGAGCACCGCGCCAAGCATCGCATTGATCGCGCTTCCCTTGCCGCCGGCCAGGCTGGCCCCTCCGACCACGGCAGATGCGATCACATAGAGTTCGTATCCGGTGGCGTCGACGCAGGAGGCCGATCCATAAAAGCTTGCCCCCATGAACGCCGCGAGGCCGGCCGTCAGCCCGGAAATCACGAATACGCCGATCTGAATTCGCCACAGCCTGAGGCCCGAGAAGCGGCTCGCTTCGGCGTTACCGCCAATCGCAAAGACGTGGCGCCCCATGACCGTTCGCGACAGATACACCGCGCCAACCGCGGTGACGACGATCATCGTCAGCATCGGAACGGGATACAGAGACGAGCCCATTCCGAGCGATGCCTTGGCAACGCGAGTCAGCACCGGCGGCACGAGAATGCTTTCCGCGTGACTTGCCACGAACGCCACTCCTCGCAGGATCCACATTGTCCCCAGCGTGATGACGAACGGATGGACGCGCAGGCCGACGACCATCAGACCGTTCAGCGCGCCGCAGGCGATGCCGATCCCGAGCGCGATGACCAGGCCGATCATGAAGGTGGTGACCGGTCCCATCGGTCCGAGCGCGCGCAGCGCCAGCGCCATCGTCACACCGGCGAGCGCATAGATTGATCCCACAGACAGGTCGATCCCGCCCGAGATGACGACGATCGTGGCCCCGACGGCCATGATCGCGAAGAAACTCGCGTCGGTCGCGGTTTGGATCAGCGTGTACGAATTGAGGAAGTTGTTGACCTCGGCGCCAGTGAGTCGATCGAGGTGGGAACCGGCGAGCGCGGTAAGCAGGATGCCAAGGATGAAGATGACCAGGACGAGCCCGGCCTGCTCTGAGGCAAGAATCTTTCGCAAGCGACTCTCCGGGGTCAAACCGGGGTCAGACCCCGGTCTGACCCCCGTCTGACCCCTACTTCCCGACCAGCGCCATCAACTCGTCGTGTTTCCACGGCCGCGTGCGGTCCGCGGTCATCGCGCGAACCTGTTTCACTGTCGCGACATCAACCGGCGTGCCGTCCTGGCCCCACTCCCGCCGGATGTAGGTCAACACGCCGGCGATCTGTTCGTCGCTCAACGTGAATCCCACGGGCGGCATCAAACCAATCGGTCCTTCCTTGCCGTTCATGAGAATGCGCGCGGGGATGTCCGGCGATGCGAGCGCGAGAACCGATCCGACGAGGCTCGGCGCCACTCGGTCCTGTCCCCGTCCGTCCGGCTGATGGCAGGCCTGACAGATATTGCGATACACGTCCTGGCCCGCATTGAAGCGCTGCTGCTCTTCAGGCGTCAGTGGAGTGATAGGCGCCGCCGCACCAGGTTTGCCGGGCCACTCGACTCGTTTCAGAACTTCTGCGGCACGCGGACCGAGATCGCTCGCCGTCGCCGCCAGCGCCGAGAACGCCGCTGGTTCTTTGCTCAAACGGGTCGGCCGTCGCGCGACAGCGGGAGCCGCAGAGACCTGCGGGAATGCATAGGAACCTCCTGGACCACCCCGCGCTCCCGGACATGTGGGACACGGCGGCGCCGGCAGCGCCGGGCCGCCGCGACGCGCAGGAGTGCCGGGCATCGTCGCGCCCAGTAGCGCCACTTCGGCTCCCCGAAGTAGTGCGGATCGCTGCCACAACGGACGGTTCGAATCGGCGATCGCGGCCAGGATTTTCTGAATGCCGTCATCCTGCCCGGTGCGCACGATCGTGGCCGCGATCATCGTGATCGCGGTCTCGCGCTGCGGCGTTTGATCGGTTGCCTGAAGAACGTTTTCCAGTACGGTGCCTTCGGCTCCGCGCACACCGCTCAGCGCCGCGTCGAGCGCGATCGGATCATCGCCACGAGCGGAAACGACACTGGCCACGGCACGCTCGCGTCCACCGGGCGGCAGCGCGCCGACGGATGCGGCGAGTTGATAGCGAACACTCCAGTCCTGATCGTCCAGATGTTTCAACACCGCTGATTGAACGGAGGTGTTGCCTTCGGTCAGCCAGCGCTCGGAAAGCCGGAGCGCCGACATCCGCACGTCGCGCGACGGATCGTCCAGGGCCTTGATCACAAGGTCAGGCTGTAACGCATCGAGACCCTCGAGGATCCACAGCGCGTGGAGCTTCGTGCGGGGCTCCTTTGCAGTTGCCGCGAGTCGGGCCAGCGCCGACACACTGGTGCGGTCTCCACGCTCGACCAGCAATTGCTGCGCGGTTTCTCGCCACCATCCGTTCGGGTGCGAAAGAAGGTCGACCAACTGCGCGGTCGTCAATCGCCCATTCGCGCCCGTCGTGGTGTCCCGCCTGGTCGTCTCATGTACGACGCGGTAGATCCGGCCGAGCGCCGTCGGTTTTTCCAGCTTGTGATTGATGATGTGATCGCGCAGGTACTCGGTAATGTCGGCGCGCTGTTGTATCACACCGCGATACATGTCGACGATATAGAGCGTGCCGTCGGGAGCATTGGAGATCCAGACTGGCCGGAACCGTTCGTCGGTCGAGGCAAGGAACTCTCCGCGTTCGTAGGCCTTGCGGACTCGCAGTCCAGTACCCGCGTCTTCAATGATGCCGCGGCTGACCAGGTTGGCGGCAGGTTCAGCGACGAAGACGTTGCCGTAGGTATCAGCTGGAAGGCGATCCCCGCGATAAATCATCGGTGCGCAAACCGACGTGAAACGGAAAAGGGTTCCGTCCTCCCGATCGATGCCGAGCTGATACGCTCGATTGGTGCCGGGATTTTTCCTCACCGGCCACACGATATTCGCCACGTTGGCTTCGTCCGCGAGCCGCTCGTAGCTGCCGCGTGTGCGTAGCAGATTCGGGTTGCGCATGAAGTACGGCGTCGGAACCAGATCCGCATGGAGAATCGACTCATTCGTATTCCGGTAAATTCGCCCGGCGTCGTCCTGCGTTACGCCCCATTCGCCGCGCGACAGCGTCTTCCGCACCTCGAACTTGCCGTCCTTGAAGCGGAGCATGACGTCGCCATTCGCGGTGTGCATCCAGTTGTCGAGCCCCCAGAAGAAGCCGTTCGCGTTCTGCTCGACGCGCGCTTCACGCCGGCCGTACTGGTCGGTGACGAGCTCTTTCTTGTCCATCTTCAAGTCGCCGTCGGTGTCTTTCATCAACCAGACGTTGGGCGGCTCGGCGACGAGCACACCTGCATCGAGCACCTTTAACGATCGCGCGAGAACGAGGTTGTCGGCAAAGACGGTGCGCTTGTCCATCTTTCCATCGTGGTTCGTGTCCTCGAGCACAACGATCTTGCCGATCGGTTCCATGAACGGCTCGGCCGTCTGCAGGTCGGGAACGAATCCGGGCATCTCGACGACCCAGATTCGGCCCTGGAGATCCCAATCCATGACGATCGGATCCTGGACGAGCGGTTCGCTGGCGACGAGCTCGAGCCGATAGCCAGGCGGCATATAGAACGTCTTGAGCGCGTCGTCGGGCGACAGGGCCGGGGAATCGTCGCTGACCTTTTGTACCTCGGGCGGCCACTGGCGATTCACTGGCGAGCTTTGACCGTAAATCGTCGCGGCGGCGGCGGCGAGCATGAGAGTGATGAGGCGGAGTTTCGAGGTGGTCATGGGTGTCATAAACAAAAAGAGCGGAAAGGTGATTTTATCTTTCCGCTCGTCGTTTTCGGCAAGACGCGGGCGCGCGCTAAAGATCGCGCCCTACGTCATCATATGAATCTTTCGTTCACTTCGCGTCGAGTTCGCGAATGAAGATGTTGCGGAACCGGATCTCGGAGCCGTGGGTCTGAAGCTCGATCGGCCCGCGGGCGACCACTGGCTGCGAACGATCGAAGAAATTGTCGAGGACCTGGTTATCGACGGTGAGTTTGTCGTTCAACCAGACCGACACACGTGGGCCAACGATCCTGACGTGAAACGTATTCCACTCGCCGACGGCGTTGTCGGCTTTCACCAGGGGCCACTTGCCGGGGTTGTCGGCGTTGTTGTTCCAGAGCGCCCCTGATCCTTTTGGCGCGCCGTTCTTCACCTCGCGTGGATTGTCGGGGTCCCACACCTGCACCTGCGGGTAGCCGCGCAGATAAATTCCCGAATCGCCGTTGTGATTGACCATCAACCAGTCAACGTAGAACTCGAAATCACCATAGTCCTTTGCCGTCGCCAGATGTGGACTCTGGCCGTCGGATACGATTTCCTGTTTGGCCGTGTCGACTCTCCAATGCTGGTCGCGCGCAGCGTCCCACTCCGCCTGCTTCTTCTTGTGTTCTTCTGGAGTGAGCTTGGTTTCCTCGACCGGGTTATAGTTTGGTTGCCGGCCACGCCATCCGCTGAGATCCTTTCCATTGAACAGGCTGGTGAATCCCTTCGGCGGTTGCTTCTGCTGTGGTGCGGCAATGATGCTGGCACACAGCGCGATGGCAACGGCGCTGGTGGCGATCTGGGTGAGTCGGGTCATCTGGTCCTCATTGGGACACGGATTGTCGCATATTTGATTTTTGGTCGCTATTCAGCTTTCAGCCATCAGCTATCAGTAGCTAACGAGCTGAGAGCTGCGAGCTTCAGGAGCATGAATGAACCGCAAGTATCGTGTCGCCGTCCTCGGTCTCGGTCACTGGTACTCCGCTTATAATCTCGCGCGCTCATTGCCGGAGTATCCGCGCGCCGAACTCATCGCCGCAGCCTGGCCCGACCGCCAGCAACTCGATGCGTTCGCCAAGACCTTCTGCATCCACGGTTACGAGAACTACCACGACCTGCTCGCCCGAGAGGACATCGACATCGTCCATCTTGCGGCACCGGTGTCGTCGCTCGCCGAGCTGGCCATCGCGTCCGCCAAAGCCGGCAAGCACATCCTTCTCGGCAAACCGATGGCAATGACGTTGGACGAAGCGGATCGCACTGTCGAGGCGATTGAAAGCGCGGGCGTCACATGCGTGCCATACTCCGGCCTGACGCGGCTCCGTACTGCCGACTTGAAGGCGCGTGTCGATGCGGGAGAGATCGGCGACGTGATTGTCATGCACCAGACGTCGCGCTGGTCGATCGCCGAAGATGGCCCCGGATCTGGCAAGCCGGGCTGGTTCGCCGATCCGCGCCACGTGCCGGGAGGCGCGCTGATTGATGAGGGGATCTACTGGATCGAGTTGTTCGAGTGGATGGCCGGCAGTCCGATCGTGCGGGCCGAGGCGAGGCTTGCGAACTTCGTGCATAAAGACATCAACGTGGAAGACTGGGGCATGGCGACGTTCACGTGCAAGAACGGGGTGATCGCGACGCTCGAAGCATCCTGGACGATCAACTCTCCAAAGAAGACGGCACCGTCACCGAAACAGAATGCGGTCGTCCGGCTGGAACTGGTGGGAAGCCGGGGCGAGATTATCGATCAGTGGTTCAGATCGCCAGGGCGAGCGATCCTGGCGGCGGGCGCGGCGGACTGGGTTTTTCAGCGGCAGCCGGAACAGAGCTTCTCAGCGACATTCCCGCTTGCGTTGAATCATCTGGTGGAGTGCCTGGACAACAAGCGCC
>Ga0075421_100003588_pt1 | contig 18570 bp, 18 predicted proteins | sample SoiMetdeltSBSDD5_FD_75292 | JGI IMG/M metagenome (GOLD analysis project Ga0075421, IMG submission 75292) | Bulk soil microbial communities from a Populus tree surrounding site in Tennessee, USA - Soil MetaG P. deltoides SBSDD5 | ecosystem: Environmental > Terrestrial > Soil > Tree plantation... | reverse complement strand
GTTCGGCCGCCGACATGTCCATCAGCCCCCTATCAGCTCATCACCCGCTTTGCACGCATGCAGGCGACGGATAGCCAAGTCGAGTATACACGGGGCCCCAATCAAGAGCTAATCGGGACGCCGTTTGCTGGTCGAGCGTCGGGGTCGGCGGCATCCCGTGCAGATGCTCCTGCGCGTAAGCCCCCATTGCATATTTGACGCGCTCGAAATCGCCGAGGTTCAAGTCGCGGTAGATTCTTTTCAGCGTGTTCGAAGGGTCAGCCACAAGCTCGTCATAACGAACGGCTATCGCGCGTTCCGGCGGCAACTCGGCTAGCGAATCGAGCAATCGATTCATCACGTTTGGATATGCCCACAGGATATGGGCATCGATGTCGGCCGGACGATAGTCCTGCAGAGCGAGGATGGGGAGCATGCGGTGATAAAACTTTCGCATCGAATGAAATACCGCCGACGGATCGCGATGGATGTGGATGAACTTCGCACCCGGGAACAGCGCTAGGAGGTGAGGTATTCGCGTACTGTGTGCCGGATTCTTCAGAAGCAGCCGTCGACTTGGGTTAAGCACCACCAGTTTTGCCAAGTAATATCGAAGGGCCTCCCGCCACAACCGAAGGGTCTCGTCGTCCGCGCCGGCGAACAGAACTTCTTCCGCGAATACGGAAGTCATCTCCCTCGGGAAATAGATGCAGTTGAAAAAGGAAGGGGCACCCATCGTCGCAAGGGCGAGCTCCTCCTCTTGCGGCGATTCCGGATCGATCCGTACATCGTCCATCGGACGGGTCCGCGGGATAAACCGCAGAACGATGCGGCTGGTGATAAAGTCGAAAGGATTGGGATAGAAGTCGTACGGCCGAAGCACATCAACGATGGTGGGAAAGCAGAACCCGGGATCCCGGCTCATCAAATTGTGCAGAAGCGTGGTGCCGCTGCGCCAATGCCCGACGATGAAAACCGGAGGCGGATCGAACGACACCGCCTCGACGCGACGCGCCACCCGCAATGCCTCGATCGTGCAGCCCGGCCAACGCAGGACTGCACCCACGAGGATGATCGCGATCTGCGCGTAGGAGCGCGGCGAGAGTGCGCCACGCCGTGACAGGATGCGAGCGAGGCTGGCTAGGTTTGCTCCAGCCAACAGATGCAGCAGCGGCCTGCGAGGTTCGACAACGTCAACGTGACCGGATGACGGCGCTCCCGACAGGTTGTCTGTGCTGATTGGCAATCACCAACAATGTTAGCACGGGCTCTGATCTTGGTCTACATTCGGCGGGATCAGCCATTGACGGCGCATTGATGGATTGCCTGATGCGGGCAAATCACCGCGCCGGAACTACACTCATGTGTGGCATCGCGGGAATCGTGGATTTGATCGGGTCACGGGCGTTCGACCCTGCGATCGTCCGCCGGATGGCCGAGACAATCTTTCATCGTGGCCCCGATGACGACGGCTACTTCTTCCGCCCCGGTCTGGCGATGGCCAATCGTCGTCTGAGCATTGTCGGATTGGAGGACGGCCGACAGCCGATCCACAACGAGGATCGCTCGGTGTCGGTCGTCTTCAACGGCGAGCTGTTCGACTATCCGGAGATACGGACCGAGCTCATCGCGAAAGGACATCGGTTCCGGACGCACTGCGATACGGAGCTGATCCCGCACCTGTGGGAAGAACACGGCGAAGGCATGCTGGAGAGGCTGCGCGGCCAATTCGCCATCGCGTTGTGGGATGGACCTCAACGTCTGCTCGTTCTTGCGCGCGACCGCTTCGGCATCTGTCCGCTCTACTGGACACGGCAGAAGCTCGCCGAGGGCGAAGTGCTCCTGTTCGCGTCTGAGATCAAGGCACTGCTCGCGTCGGGCCTCCTTCCGGCGCGCCCCGATCCGCGTGGCATCAACCACGTCTTCACCTTCTTCGCCCTGCCGGGACCGGTCACCTGCTTTGCCGGCGTCAACTGCCTGCTGCCCGGCCGGTATTTAAAAGTTCTCCTTGGATCCCGCGGGAGCGGGGTCGAGCGCCAGGGCCCGGCGCGCGTCGAGGAGCACGTTTATTGGCAGATCGATTTCCCCGATCGCGGCGAGGAAGAGTGGCACGGTTTCCGCCGCTGGGGCAGCAATGCAAGCTCGCCTCTGATCGACGCGTACGAAGCCGTCATGCAGAGAGCGGTCGAGCGGCGGCTGCGGGCCGACGTTCCGGTCGTGTCTTACCTGTCCGGCGGCGTCGACTCGAGCGTCGTGGTCGCACTCGCATGCGCCCAGCGCCGCCTCGATCACAAAGGGCCAATCCCGACCTACACGATCTCGGTGCAAGACCCCTCGCTCAACGAGAGGAGCCAGGCCGCCGAGGTGGCGCAGCATCTTGGCGCATCGCAAGTGGTCGTCGATTTCGGCCAGCAGGACATGCTGAATACGTATCCCGACCTCATTCGAGCCGCGGAAGGGCCGGTCATCGACACCTCCTGCGCCGCTCTCTTGATGCTCGCGCGCGCCGTCCACGGCGACGGGTACAAGGTCGCGCTGACCGGTGAAGGGGCCGACGAATGGCTCGCAGGTTATTCATGGTACAAGATTCACCGCCTGCTCAGCTGCCTGGACGCAATCCCGGGATTGCAGTTCAGTCACCATGCTCGCCGCGCCTATCTGCGACTGACCGGGGCACCGAAGTTCCCGTGGGATATAGTTCGCAAGGTGGAAGCAACCATTGGCGGCCCCAATGCATGGCTCAATCTTTACGGACTGTTCGGCTCCCAGAAGCTTCGGTTTTTCAGCGAGGCCATGTGGGAGCAACTTGCCGACCACAATCCGTACGCGGACTTACAGCTGAATCTCGACCGCGCCCGGAAATGGCATCCATTCAACCGCTCTCTCTACCTGGGCGCCCGGGTGATGTTGCCGGGCCTGCTGCTCGCATCGAAGGGCGATCGCGTGGCAATGAATTCGTCCGTCGAGACTCGCTATCCGTTCCTCGATGAAGACGTGTTCGCGTTCCTCGCCCCGCTGCATCCTGTCTGGAAGATGCGTGGCCTACGTGACAAACTGATCCAACGTTACCTCGCCGACCGCTGGCTGCCGCATTCGGTCGCCTGGCGACGCAAGGGAATGTTTCGGGCGCCACTTGACGGCTTTCACGTGGACGTTCCGACCTTCGCCGATCAACTGCTCAGCCCCGAATCGCTTCGGAAGACCGGCTACTTCGATGAGGCCGCCGTCGCGCACTGGCGAAGCGCCTTTCGCAACATGCCCCCGCGCAGCAATCAGCGCACCATGGTGGAGATGGGATTGGTCGGCGTCGTGGCAACCCAGCTTTGGCATCACACCTACATCGGCGGCTCACTGGCGGATTTGCCCGCGTGGAAGCCGCCACCGGTCGGGAGTCCCAAGTGCCAACCTTCCGGAGCGGTATAATAGGACCGCCTTGCCGCCATCGGGATCAGCGTGCCTGACAGTTTCGAGGCTTCGCGAAGCGGGGGTGCGTTTCGGCAATCCACGACAGGGTATTTCAGGTTTGCCTTCAGCACGCCTGCTGGCGAATCGCGCGGCAGCTGCCGGCCAGGGCAAAAAGTCAGCCTGTGTGAAACGCCTCACGCTGTCCTAGCGCTCAATGTGGCAATGCAAATGCGCAACTCATCACGATCAAAAGGTGACACGAGATGCGCAAGCTCATCATTCTGACAGCAGTGGTCGCCATTGCTGTGACCGCCATCGTCTGGTCGATCGCCACGGTCGCCCGGCCGAAATTCGCCGGCAAGGCGGAGGACGCCACGGCCCCGGTCTCGCCCCATGAGATCATGGTCAAGCAAGGCAAGACGCTCCCAACCGAATTCTGGGATGCGTTTTGAGGCAATCTCCCGCGGCGGGAGGCCAAGGCTTGTGTGCGGCTTCGCTCCTTACGCGGCCTGAATAGAGCGGTAGATCGCACGGTTTGCGCCGGGACCCAGGCGATGATAATCGCACGGTCCGGCGGCTCCAGCATCTTTCTCTCGAGGAGTCATTGACCGTGGTCAATGGCAGCCGTTGAGGACAGCGATCCGATCGCAACAAGGGCCCCTGCGCAGAGCAGGGGCGCGTGGCTTGCGCTCTGCATGGCCGGCGGCAGCTATGCCCTGACCCTGCTGGTCTTCTATCCCGGCTACAGCACGGCGGACGCCCGTTACGTCTATGCCGATGCCATGGCGTGGCATTTCGGCGATTGGCAATCGCCGGCCATGGCGGCGCTCTGGCGGCTGATCGATCCGATCGCGCCTGGCTCGTCAAGCATGTTCCTGCTGACGGCCAGCCTGTACTGGCTCGCCTTTGGCATGCTCGCTTTCCTTGCCGCGCGCCGCTCGCTCTGGCTCGGCCTCGCGGCTGCGCTTGTCCCGCTCGTGCCGCCGGCATTCTTTTTCGTCGGAATGATCTGGCGTGATGTTCTGTTCGCCGTGATTTGGCTCTTCGCGGCCGTGCTCGTCTTTGTTGCAGCCGATGGCAGGGCGCGACTGCGTGTGCTCTTCCAAGCATTGGCGCTGCTGTTGGTCGCGTTCGGCGTCTTGCTGCGGCCGAATGCCTTGGTCGCCGCGCCGATCCTTGCGGCCTATGTCATTTGGCCCATGCGCTTCGATTTAAGGCGGGTCGCGATTGCGTTCCTGCCCGCGCTGGTTCTCTTTTATGCGCTCGTCCCCCTTGTCTACTACGATCTTCTCCGGGCCGAGCGCCAGAATCCACCGCACTCAATCATGGTCTTCGATCTCGGCGGCATCACTCATTTCAGTGGAGAGAACCGGTTTCCCGTCGCATGGAGTGCCGATCAGACAGCGCTGTTGACGAGCAAGTGCTATGACCCCGTGCGTTGGGACACGTACTGGCACGTGGAGCCTTGCTCGTTCGTGATGCGGCGACTGGAGCGCTCGGACGACAAGATCTTTGGCACGCCGCGGCTGGTCGAGGCATGGTCGCAGGCCGTCTCGAAACACCCGCTCGCCTATCTCAGCCACCGCGCGACATTCATGTGGCAGTTTCTCGCCCGTTCGAACCTCGTGCTGCCGGTGTGGGATTGGCCCGACCCGGCCGCGGGCTACGGCCGCAGCCCATACTTCACGCCCGTAGTGGCGCTGCACGACACGCTTCAGCCGACGCTCCTGTTTCGGCCGGGGCTTTGGCTCGCCCTTGCCATCGCCGCAGGCGTCTTCGCCTGGCCGGTAAGATCGACGCCTGCGGGAGCCTTCACCATCGGCGTGACTGCTTCCGCCGTGGTCTATGTGATGACGTTCTTCGTGGTCGGAGTGGCGTCGGATTTCCGTTATGCCTATTGGTGCGTGCTCGCAACGCTCGCGGCCGGCGTGGCAGCGACGCTGGCCCGCACTTACCGCGCGACGCCGCGTGGTCAAGACTCGTGCGATTCGTCTGCGGCCTCAGCCAGCACGTCGAGGATGTGATCGAGCTTATGTCCGGCGCGGGCCGCCTTGGCGGCGAGATAGCGCCGGTTGTCGGCATTGATCGGCCCATGCAGAGGCACGCGTCCGGACACGTCGATGCCCGCCTGGGAAAGACCGTCGAGCTTTGCCGGGTTGTTGGTCAGCAGCCGCACCCGCGCGCAGCCCAGCAGTTGCAGCATGCGCACGGCGACGCCGTAGTCGCGCTCGTCGTCGTCGAAACCAAGCACAGTATTGGCATCGACGGTGTCAAGCCCCGCTTCCTGCAACTGGTACGCACGGATCTTGTTGGCAAGCCCCAAACCACGGCCTTCCTGCTCCAAATACAGAATGATGCCGCCGCCGTGTTGCGCCAGCTGTGGCAGTGCCAGACGAAGCTGATCCCCGCAGTCGCATCGCCGCGAACCGAATACGTCTCCGGTCAGGCAAGCCGAGTGCAATCGCACCAAGACCGGCTGCGCGAGATCCGGCTTTCCCACAATCACGGCGATCGGCGTGCCGCCGACTGCGTCGCGAAAGATCACGAACCGGGCTGGTATCCCCCCGTTGAGCGGGATGGCTGCTTCGGCAACCACTGCCAAGGTTGCGATCGCAGTGCGGCGAAATTGCGCGACCGCATCTGCCGCCACGGCGACGAGCGGCACCTCGCTCGTATTTGCCGCCTGCGTGGTAGCCTCGCACACGAGCAAGGCCGGGAGCAGTTGAGCGAGTTTGGCAAGTTCGATGGCGGCCGCCGCCGCTGCGCCGGCTGGGACGACATCGAGACGCCGGGTGACCTGCGCGTCCGCGGCGAGCGAGAAGATGGCAGCCCGGTCGTAGAGATCACCGAGCGCCAAACCCGTTGGCGCCGCCCGGTCCAGTCCGAGGGCACGTGCGCGACGCGCGGTAACGAGCAGGTAGGGCCGCGCCGGCGCGCATAGCATTCTGAAAGAGGCAAGTCCTTCGTCGGTCATGCCGTCCACCGGCAAGACCATCACCCCCTCGTCGGCCGACATCACGACGACGGGCCGGCCGGAGTGAAATTCCGCAAGACCACGTTCTACGGCGACTTGCTCTGGCCTGCCGAACAGGCGCAACGTGCCACTCCCAGCCATATCACACACGCGTCGCTGAACCGCACCAGGCACAAATCATGTGGACCGAATAAGAACTCGCCCTGATGGAGTTTATTCCTTCGGCAAAATCTTTTTCATTGCGCGTGTTTGCCATTCGTTTTTCCGCAAATATCATGCCACCAAGCAACACGCTGCGAAAGCAGGTATTTCATGGTGGACCGACGTCGTGTCGAGCCGAATCCAATCAAAGCTGGCGGCGCTCAAGATGACTCCGGATCCGCTTTGTTGTGGGCGCCGATTCCGGAAACGTTTCGCAATGCCAATCGTTCCCTGCCGCAGCCGTGGGAGGATATATTCGGCCCGCTGCGTCAAGGCGTGATTGATGATCTCGTTGTGATCGCGCAATGTGGCCAGTCGATCGATGCCCGCGTCGCCACTGCGAGCGGGCACTCCCATTACATCAACGGCGAGGCCGGGTTGATTCATCTGCACCGCCTGCGGGCGCTGGTCGATGCGGTGGTGATCGGCGTAGGTACCGCGATCGCAGATGATCCGCTGTTGACCGTGCGGCGCGTCGAGGGACCCAACCCTGCACGGGTCGTCGTGGATCCGAAAGGCCGGCTGCCGGTGACCGCACGGGTATTGGCGGCTGACGGTACCCGCCGGCTTGTCGTGACCGCCGCCAACCCGCCCGCACCGCCTCCCGCCGGGATCGAACTCGTGTCGGTGCCCGCGGACAACGGTCAGCTTGCCCCCAGCGCTATTCTCGCCGCGCTGGCCAAGCGCGGGCTCCGGCGCATTCTGGTGGAAGGAGGCACCGACACGGTCTCCCGATTCGTCGCGGCGCGCTGCCTCGATCGCCTGCATATTCTGGTTGCGCCGATCGTGCTCGGCGCCGGACGACCGAGCCTCTCACTGCCGCCGATCGAACGGCTCGATCAAGCGATGCGCGCGTCCATGCGGGCCTACAATCTTGGCGATGACGTGCTGCTCGACTGCGACCTCAGCGCTCAACGGGTGCCGATCGGGCGGGCAAAGATATCGACGTGACCGACGCGCAACCTCGAACGCCCTTGCGTTAGATGGCTGCGCCGCTGGGCGAGCCATCCCGCGATCTCGTGCGATGAGAGGGTCGTCGTCAGCGGCCCGATCTCGGCCCAGTTGGCAAAAAGCGCCTCCTGAATGGCCCGATCCTCGGGCCCGAACAGCCAGTCGGAGTGGCCCTCTACGACGACGTAACCGAATTGCTCGAACCGGCTGGCGGCACGCGGCCCCGCGCCGGGGCCAAGCGCCGGACCGAAGCCCTTGTCAGTGCGCTGGTGGAGGTTGAATCCCGCCAGAAGCTCGACATCGTGGTGCACCAGCGGTTCGGCAACGGCGCGGCCGTCATAGGTGAGGGCGCCATAGAACGGCAGCCGTCGCGCGGCCACCTCGACGACGAGACGATCGAGCCATTCGGGAGAAACAAGGTCGAGCAGCGCCGACGTCGTCACGAGATCCACCGGACCATCCAGCACGCGCTCGAGATCGTGCGTCAGATCGACCGCCGTCGTGGTGACGGCCAGGTGTGGCGGACTCCCGGATGGGGAGGCCCGCGCCAAAAGACTGAGGTTGTTGTCGACCAGATTCCAGCTCTGGCGCGAGGGAAGATGCGGCCCCAGTGCCCGCAGCATCGCGCCGGTGCCACAAGCGAGATCGACCACGGAGATTGCCGCCTGCCCAACGAAGGCCCTGGCGACGCTCTCGAGCACCGCGGCGTTGCGCGCGGCGAGATCATAGGGTTCGCGCAACGCCAGCCACTCCGTGGAGTACTCGCTCATCCGACGCGCTCCAGGAGCCGGGCGAATAAGGCAGCTTGCTGCGGCCACGATGGAAAGGTGGCGGCACGGGCGCCGGCGGCGAGCCGCTCGCGATCCGCCGGGTTCTCAATGACCCGTTGCAACGCGACCGCGAGCGCCTCGATGTCATCGGGGGCCACGAGCACGCCGGCAGCGGCCGGGACCGTGTCCGGAATCGCGCCGGCGGTCGTGCCGACGACCGGCACGCCGTGCGCGATGGCCTCCGCATAGGCCATGCCGTAGCCTTCGAACCGCGAGGGCAGCACGAAAAGATCGGCCGAGGCGTAGAGTGGCGCAAGCTCGTCGAAAGCCACAGCGCCGAGCAGGCTGACGCGGTCGGCGAGACCGAGACGCCCGATCTCGCCCTTCACCTGGCGATAGGTTTGCGGGCTGCGCCCGCAATCACCGGCGATGACGAGCTGCCACGGCAAATGCCTCAGTCGGGCGAGCGCGGCGATCAGTACATCGTAACCCTTGCGCGGGATCACCGAGCCGACCGCGAGCAGTTTGACGACGCCTGCGCCGTTACGCGGCGCCGTGGAGACGCGATCCGTTCCCGGCTCGACGACGCTCACGGTGCCGGACGGAACCCCGTAGTGTTCGACCAGCAGCCGCGCGACCGTCGCACTTGTCGCGATGACATGCCGCGCGCAGCCGAGCGCCGAACGCTCGCTCGCATGCAAGGAGGCGCATTCAGTCGCGCTCAGCCCCGACTCAAGCGCGAGCGGATGGTGGACCAGGGCCACCAAAGAATGGCTAGCGCGCAGCGCCTCGGCGGCATCCGGCAGCACGCCGAAGGCAAGTCCATCGATCACGACCGGACGCCCACGCGCCAGCGCCGATAGCCGCGCGCAGGCTGTGGCGCGCGTATCGGCGGTTGGATATGGAAAGCCGTCGCCGAGGTTGACGACCTCGGCCCCCCATCCGAGCGCCGGAAGCTCTGCGATGATGCGCCGGTCATACCTATAGCCGCCGGTTGGCGTCGCCAGGTCGCCCGGCACCGCGAAGAACACCTGCCTTACCACAACGACGCCTCGTACCACGCGCGCGCAACCGGAGACTCCGCCACGGTCACGCGGATCGACTTGAGCGCGCGGCCATCGCGGCCGAGCTTGCCGGCGCGCGCCGCCGCCGCGAAGTGATCGAAGAGATGTCTGGTTAAGAACTCGGTCGTGGTGTTGATGCCCTTGAACTGCGGCAGCTCGTCGAGATTGCGATAATTGAGCGGTGCGAGGGCCTCCTTGAGCATCTCTTGGGCGCGCGCGATGTCGACCACGATGCCGTGCGCATCGAGCTCTTCCGCGAGAAATGCCACGCGAATGACGAAGGTCGCCCCGTGCACGTTTTGAGCTGGGCCGAACAGCTCGCCCCGAAAGGAATGGGCAATCATGATCTGGTCGGAGACTTCAACCGCGTACACGGGGAGCTCTCAGTCGCTTTCATCGGCCGCAGGATACCGGATCAACGGACAGACACCGTCCGCGCTGCAACCGAAAACCGAAGGCAATTTCGCCGGCAGTTCCTCGAACTTTATGGCGGGCGTCAGCAGGAGATCGAGCACCGGGGCATCGAGAAGCGCAAGCGCCGCAGTGAGGCGGCGCTGGGGTGTCCAGCGCGAGCGATGGGACGGTGCGACCCGACCGACTTGGCTCGAGACGAGCCGCAGGCGTCGGCTGTGAAACGCCTCGCCCAATGGCACCGCCACCTCGCCGCTTCCATACCAGCTCAGTTCAACGATGGTCGCCTCCTCACCCGCAAGGCGAAGCGCAGTGGCCAACCCGGCGGCCGTGCCGCTCGTGTGGAACACGAGATCACGATCGTTCGGCGCGGTGTCCGGCGAGGCAAAGCGGGCGCCGATCGCGTGCACGAGCTCCGCGCGCGAGGAGGCGATATCGACCACCGTAACCTCTGCGGCCGGCAGCCGCGCGCAGAGGTAGGCGACCAAAAGACCTACGAGCCCCCCACCGACGACGGCGATGCGATCGGCCGCCACAGGCGCTCCATCCCACACCGCGTTGAGTGCCGTCTCCATGTTGGCGGCAAGCACGGCCCGTCGCGGCGGCACATGTTCGGGAACCAGAAACACCGCTTCCGCCGGCAAAGTGAAAAGGCTCTGGTGGGGATGCAAACTAAAAACGATCCGGCTGCGCAGTTCGGCGGCCCCGGCTTCGACCCTACCGACCGTGGCATAGCCATATTTCACCGGGAAAGGAAAAGTTCCGGCCATCAAGGGCGCGCGCATGCGATCATGTTCGCTCACCGGCACCCGACCGGCATGGATGAGCCGTTCGGTGCCGCGACTGACGGCGCCGAACAGGGAACGAACCTGCACCTCGCCGGGCTTCGGCGCGGCAATGGTCTCCTCGCGCAACTCAGCGCGACCGGGTCCCACATACCAGAGCGCTTTGCTCTGCATGTTCGCTCTTGTTGTCCCGTATCCTGCGGAAGATGTCCCCGCGCGCCGGTGTTTCACTACACGATAAAGACTAGCACGCATAAGGCTTTCGCCGCATTGGACTTGGCGGCAGGCCGCTATATCCTCAAACGCCCGCTGAGACCCGCAAAGCCATTTCATGCTGGAACGTTCCCCCCGCGACGCAGTCATCATCGCCGCACCCACCGCCCTGCCCGCGTGGCGCCCCGTGCTGTTTTTCCTATATGTCGGGCTGTCGATGGCGGGACTGATCTGGCTCGCCCTGGTCGCGCTCTCGCCCGGGGGAATCGGCTTAGTTGACGTCATTCTGGTCACGCTGTTCGCGGTGACGCTGCCCTGGTACGTGATCGGCTTCTGGAACGCGACCATCGGCTTTCTGATCATGCGCTGGGCGCGCGATCCCGTAGCAGCGATCCTGCCGGTCGCCGCCCGCATCCGCGGAGACGAGCCGATCACCGCATCGACCGCGGTCGTCCTGTGCATCCGCAACGAGCCACCGGAGCGGATCGTGCGTATGCTCGAGTCCATGCTGCAGGGCCTTGTCGCGCGCGGCGTGGGCGAGCGCTTTCATGTCTATGTCCTAAGCGACACCGACGGTTCCGACATCGCCGCCGCCGAGGACGCCTGCTTTGCGGCGCTCGCAGCAGCATGGCATGGGCGGATCGCCGTGACGTACCGCCGGCGCGTACAAAACATCGCCTTCAAGGCCGGCAATATCGGCGACTTCTGCGTGCGCTGGGGCAAGGATCATGATTTTGCAATCATGCTCGACGCCGACAGCGTCATGACGGTCGACCTCGTGCTCAAGCTCGTGCGCATCATGCAGATCGATCCGCGGCTCGGCATTCTGCAAACGCTAGTCATCGGAATGCCGTCGGCCAGCCCATTTGCTCGCATTTTTCAGTTCGGGATGCGGCTGAGCATGCGCTCCTACACCATCGGGAGTGCCTGGTGGCAAGGCGATTGCGGGCCGTACTGGGGGCACAACGCCATCGTGCGGGTCGCCCCGTTCATGACCCATTGTCAGCTGCCGGTGCTCGGCGAGGACGCGCTGGTCAAAGGTCATGTCCTCAGCCACGACCAAGTCGAAGCGGCGCTGATGCGACGCGCGGGTTACGCGGTGCGCGTGCTGGCGGGCGAAGGCTCGAGCTTCGAGCAGAATCCGCCGACGCTGGTCGAATTCATCCGCCGTGATCTGCGCTGGTGCCAGGGCAACATGCAGTATTGGCATTTTTTGCGGATGCCGGGTTTGCGGCCCGTAAGCCGCTACCAGCTCGCCTTCGCCATCCTCATGTTCCTCGGCTCGCCGGCCTGGATCGGGCTCTTGCTGATCGGCAGCGCCGCGGCTGCGCTCGCGCCGACGCCGGCCGATTTCATGCGGTGGGACGTCGGAGTAGCCGGTCTTATCCTGGTGCTGGCGATGTGGTTTGCGCCCAACGTCGCAACCGTGACCGACGTGCTGACCCGAGCGAAGCTGCGGCATCTGTTCGGTGGAGGAGTCCGGTTCAGCGCGAGCTTCACGATCACGGTCGTCTTCGTCGTGCTGGTCGCTCCAATCATGTGGACGAGCCACACCCTATTCCTGGCGCGCCTTCTGTGCGGCCGCACCCTCGATTGGGGCGCGCAGGCGCGGCACGATCACGAGGTACCGTGGTCGCTCGCGTTGCAGCAGTTTTGGCCGCAAACCCTGGTGGGACTCGCTCCCGTGCTCCTGCTGGCGGCCGCCGCGCCCGCGGCCCTTCCCTACGCGTTGCTCGTTGCAGGCGGTCCGCTGCTCTCGATCCCGCTCGCGGTTCTAACCGCCTCGCCTGCGCTCGGACGCACCCTCATTGCCCTCGGACTCGACCGGTTGCCGGAGGAGACGATGCCACCGCCCGAATTACGGGCGCTCAAGCTGCCTGCGATCGAGATGTCGCAGCGAGCGTCGTAACCGACCATGCGGGCGGCCTGGTACCGCTCTTGGCACGAGTCTTGGCGGACGGTCCGCGGGGTCGCGCGTTCACTTCGGACTTATTACGGCATGAGCGCGGATCGCGCGGCGATGGACCGCCTTTACGGGGAGTTCGTGCAACCGGGCAATCTCGTCTTCGATATCGGCGCGCATGTGGGCGACCGCACCGCCGCCTTCCGTCGCCTCGGCGCGCGCGTGGTCGCGGTCGAGCCACAGCCGGCGCTGGTCCGGACGCTGAAGTTTCTCTATGGCCGTGATCGCGCGGTAGCGATCGAACCGGTCGCTGTCGGCCGCAATGCGGGAATGGGTGAGTTCAGCCTCAATATCGACAATCCGACGGTGTCGACCGCCTCGGACGCGTTCCGCACGGCAGCGGATGGCGCGCCGGGTTGGGAAGGACAAGCATGGACCGCCGCCATCCAGGTGCCGGTGATCACTCTCGATACGCTCGTTTCCCGCCATGGTGCCCCGCGATTCATCAAGCTGGACGTGGAAGGTTCGGAAGCGGAAGCGCTCGCGGGCCTCACGCGCCCCTCTCCGGCGCTGTCGTTTGAATTCACCACCATCCAGCGTGGTGTGGCGGCGGCCTGCATCGAGCGGTGTGCCCAGCTCGGCTACGCGCATTACAACGCGGTGCTCGGCGAGCGCCACGCCTTGGTGCACCACCACTGGATGAACGCTGAGGAGATCGCCGCCTGGCTTGCCGCCCTGCCGCAGAACGCCAATTCCGGCGACATCTACGCCCGTCTGCCGGGGCAGCGCGCATGATACTGCCGACACTGAGTGGACCGGCCGAAACATCTCCTCCGACGCGCGAATTTCTCGGCCATCCGCGCGGCCTCGCCGTCCTGTTCGCGACCGAAGCGTGGGAACGGTTTTCCTATTTCGGCAATGCCGCGCTGGTCGTGCTGTACATGACCAAATACTTGTTCGATCCCGGCCGTCTCGAGACCGTGTTCGGTCTTGGCGCGATCAAAGCGGCGCTCGAATTCTTGTTTGGACCGCTCGAGGCGCAGCCGCTCGCCTCGCAGCTGTTCGGCTTCTACACGGGTCTTGCCTATTTCGCGCCGATCCTGGGCGGCCTGGTCGCCGACCGCCTCCTGGGCCGGCACCGCACCATTCTCGTCGGCGGCGTATTCATGGCGGCTGGCCATTTCATGATGGCCTTTGAAGCCCTGTTTCTCCTCGCGCTGTTGATGCTGATTATCGGCATCGGCGCGTTCAAGCCGAACATCTCGACCCAGGTCGGCGCGCTCTATGCTCCTGACGATCACCGGCGCGACCGCGCTTACTCGATCTTCTACCTCGGCATCAACATCGGGGCGTTCCTGGCCCCGCTGATATGCGGCACGCTCGCCGTTCAATACGGGTGGCACTACGGCTTCGGCGCCGCCGGCGTGGGCATGCTCATCAGTCTCGCCATTTACCTTTGCGGCCGCCGGACGCTGCCGGCAGACGACCCACCGCGCGGCAGCCCGCTCGCGCGCGAGAACAAGCCACTCGAAGCGGGCGAGCGGCGCGCTCTGCTCGCCCTCATCGGCACCTGTGCCCTGGTCACACTGTTCTGGGCCGCCTACGATCAGCAAGGCAACACCGTGCTGCTCTGGGCCGAGGATTTCACCGACCGCTCGGTCGACCTCGGCTTTTGGCGGGGCGAAATTCCGTCGCCCTGGTTTCTCGCGCTCAATCCGCTGATGATCTTTTTGCTCACACCGCTGATCGTGCGGCGCTGGGCGGCGCAGGGCCGGCGCGGCACCGAGCCCTTCCCAATCAGCAAAATGGCGTTCGGCTGCCTTTGCGTGGCGCTCGCCAACCTGTTGATGGCAGGCGCCGGGTGGGCCACAGCGGGAAAGGCGAGCGTCGCATGGCTTATGGGCTACTTCGTGCTCGCCACGATCGGCGAGCTACACGTTGCGCCGGTCGGACTGGCGCTGATCTCGAAGCTCGCCCCCGCCCGAATGACGTCCATCATCATGGGTGTCTGGTTTGCGACCACACTGCCGGCCGACGTGCTCGCAGGTTTCCTCGGTGGCTTCTGGACCAGCATGGCGAAGGCAAATTTCTTTCTCATGATCGCGCTCATCGCCGCGCTCGGGAGCGTCGCGCTCTGGGTGACGAGCCACATCGTTCAAAAATGGGCAATCCGGGATCGGTGATCAGCAGGTTGTCTGAGCGTGTTGCGCTCGGCTTGAACCACGGCCTTCGCTCATTCCCGCTCCAGCACGGGCTTGCTTCGAAGCGGTCTGCGGCTCCGGGTGCCGCGTTCGCGGGGACGAGCGGATTACAGGCAACGGCTCAATCTGACCGAAACGCGCCCTAGTGCGTCCAGGGATCACGGCGGTTTGCGGCGAAATTGTCGGCATAGGACATGCCACGCCGCACCGACGCCTTGGATTTGAAGATCTGGTAGGCAATGCCATGGCGCTCGCAATAGGCGACCGCCTCTTCGAGTGTGTCAAAACGCAGCTGGACCTGCTGACGCATGTCGCCCGAACTGGTCCAGCCCATCAGCGGTTCGATTTCGCGCGGTTGTTCCGGCTCGTACTCGAGCACCCATTCCTTAGTCTTGGCGGTGCCGGACTGCATGGCAGTCTTCGCGGGCTTATAGATGCGCGCCGTCATGTCAGTCGCTCACCTTGCGCTCGAACAGCCGAGCTATGGTCGGGGCAGCAGGATTTGAACCTGCGACCTGGAGTACCCAAAACTCCCGCGCTACCAGGCTGCGCTATGCCCCGGCGTTGTCGGCTCGATTACACGGTTCGGTTTGCGCCAGCAAGCTGCGCCTGTCCGCTACAGTTCGGTGGCGTCGGCATTGCCGCCGCTCCCTCCGAACGAAAGTTTCGGCTGCGAGGCACTAGCGCCCGCTGAAGATCCGGTGTGCCACCCGGTCGCCTGGCGTGATGCCAAGCTTCCTGGCGGTGCCGGCGTTCACTTCGAGCACTGCGCGCACCGGCCCACCGGAGGAAACGAGCGCTTCCGACAGCGGCACCGTGTTCTCCGCAATGCGCAGGATGCGCCCGTCGCCGCGGATGAAGATCATGTCGAGCGGGATGTAAGTGTTCTTCATCCAGAAACTAGTCGGCTGCTCCCGGTGGAAGTCGAACAGCATCCCCTGCCCTTCCGGAAGCTCGCGACGAAACATGAGGCCTTTGGCCTGTTCCTCGGCTGTGGAAGCCAGCTCGACCGCGAAGACGTGCACGCCCTTCTTGCTCGCGATCTCGAGCGGCTGCAGTTCGGCTGCCGGGAGGCGTCCGGCGCTGCCGCCGAGCGGCAGGATGAGGACGGAGAATGCCGTCAGGAGAACAAGCAGGCAACGTTGCATGACAGACGGTCTCGCAGGACGAGCGCCGATCATAGCCAAAGACAGCGGGCCTTGCAGATTGCGCCCCGGTCCGGAGCCGGCTCGGGCGGAAGGCCTATCCCAGCGGTATTCGCTCGGGTTAGTGCGACGCTGGGCCGGGCGCCCCTTCCGGGCGCACCTCGGCCGCCATCAATCCCTTTGGCCCGGGTCCAAAGCGCACGAGAACGTACTGGCCCGGCCGCAGTTCAGTCAGGCCGAAGCGACGCAGCGTCTCCATATGAATGAAAATGTCGGGGGTGCCCTCGCCGCGGGTCAGGAAGCCGAAGCCCCGCAGCCGATTGAACCACTTGACCTGCGCTCTTTCGAGGCCGCTGGTCGGGGTAACGGTGATGTGGGTGCGCGGCGGGGGCATTTGCGCCGGATGCACCGCAGTCGATTCATCCATGGAGAGGACACGGAATGCCTGCAGACCGCGCGGCCGCTGCAACACCTCAACGACGACGCGCGCGCCCTCATAGGCGACTTGGAAGCCGTCGCGCCGCAGACAGGTCACGTGCAGGAGAATGTCGGGCATCCCGTTGTCAGGAACGATGAACCCGTAACCTTTGGAGACATCGAACCACTTGATGACGCCGCTGAGTTCGATGACGCTCGCCGCCTCGCCGCTGATCTCGCCAGCGGAGCCGCGGTCGGTTGACAAACCGCCGCGCGGGCCCTTCGGTCCAATTCCGTCCGACGTCATGACGCCCCAACGCCGCCGCTCAGTCCAGGCGCTTCTTACGTGCGCTTCGAATCTTGGCCGTGATGAAGATATCATCCGGCTGCGAACGGAAAAGGCCAAAATGCATCAGAGGTCGAGGGCTGTGTACATCTCGATTACGTGTGGCGAATCAGTGGATGATGAACGGAGATAGTACCGTTCCAATGTCTTGGCGTATCACCAAATCGGCAATCTCATCGAATTCCGTCGGTTCGCGATTGATAATCACCAGACGAGCGCCGTTTCGTTTGGCGAGCAAAGGAAATCCGGCGGCCGGCCATACGACCAGCGAAGAGCCGACCGCGAGAAAAAGATCACAGTCAAGGGTCAGTTGCTCAGCACGCTGCATTTCCCGCTCCGGCATCGCCTGACCGAAGGAGATCGTCGCTGTCTTGATGTGGCCGCCGCAATCGCCGCAGTCGGGCGCCCGTTCGCCGGCGGCGACAAACTGCTGGCGCACCCACGACAATTCGTAGCGCCTGCCGCAAGCAAGGCATAAGGCATAGCTATTGTTGCCGTGCAGTTCGATGACGTGTTCCGCCGATATTCCCGAGCTTTGATGTAGATTATCGATGTTTTGCGTGATCACCGCCGGTGCCTTGCCGGCGCGGTAGAGGCTGGCGAGCGCAAGGTGGCCGCGCCCGGGCCGGGCGGCGGAAAATTGTGCATCCATGGCAAAACGCCGCCGCCATGCCTCGTCGCGCATGTCCTGGCTCGCGAGGAACTCGTCGAACGGGATCGGCCTGTTCTTGGTCCAGAGCCCGCCGGGCGAGCGAAAGTCTGGGATGCCGCACTCCGTGGAGATTCCGGCTCCGGTGAACGGGGCGATCACGCGCGCGCCGTCCACGAGCCCCTGCAGTTCGTCGATAGCGCTCTCCAGGTCGGGCGCGATCATGTATGATCCGTTTTACGTTCAGGCGATGCGAAGAGGTCACTACCCATGAGATATCTGCACACCATGTTGCGCGTTCGCAACCTCGACCAAGCGCTCGACTTCTACTGCAACAAGCTCGGGCTCAAAGAGGAGCGCCGCCGGGTCGACGAGAAGAACCGGTACACGCTGGTTTTTTTGGCGGCGCCCGAGGACGAAGGCCTGGTGGAGGAGAGTAAGCGCACCGGCCGCGATGCCCCTTTGGTGGAACTCACCTACAATTGGGACAGCGAGGACTGCGGCGAGGCACGCTATTTCGGTCACCTCGCCTATGAGGTCGATGATGTTTACGCCCTATGCGAGAAGCTGATGAAGGCGGGCGTCACCATCAACCGGCCGCCGCGCGACGGAGTGATGGCTTTCGTGCGCTCGCCCGACAAACACTCGATCGAATTGTTGCAGAAAGGTTCCCCGCTGCCGCCCAAGGAGCCGTGGATCTCCATGCCGAACACCGGCAAATGGTGAGGGCGCCTTCGCCGCGAGCGGCGCTTCCTTGCCGCACCGTGGAAACGCCTTTATATGTCGCCGCGCCTCAAGCGCCCTTCGTCTAGCGGTCTAGGACATCGCCCTTTCACGGCGGAAACACGGGTTCGAGTCCCGTAGGGCGCGCCAGTGCCGGTCTTCCAGAATTTCGGTTCGACAGCTGGGTGCCCGGTTCCAGTGCCGGCCACCGCGCTACGGCTGCTTTGTCAGCTCCGTGCAGGAGGCGACGCGGGTGGCCTGCGACAGGTGCATGTAGCAGAGCTCGACGCGGTTCGGGGCCAAGATCGACCCGACGGTATAGCCATCGTCGTCAACCAGCAAAATCGTGTTGTTGCGCGTTATCACGGCGACGAATTTGTCGTTGCCCCGCGCCGAGGAAAACGTGCCGGAGAACCGGCGGCCGTCCTGCTTG
>Ga0075421_100003585_pt1 | contig 18573 bp, 22 predicted proteins | sample SoiMetdeltSBSDD5_FD_75292 | JGI IMG/M metagenome (GOLD analysis project Ga0075421, IMG submission 75292) | Bulk soil microbial communities from a Populus tree surrounding site in Tennessee, USA - Soil MetaG P. deltoides SBSDD5 | ecosystem: Environmental > Terrestrial > Soil > Tree plantation... | reverse complement strand
CGGGCCGCGCGGCTCGACGGATTCTTCCCGGCCAACCTCGAACATCCGGACCAGCTCGCCGAGGCGGTCGGCGTCGTCACCGAGCTCCGATCGGGTTCGACGACGGCGTACGACTTCGCAGTCGGACTGCCGCTGGGTGTCGATCCGCTGCCGTACGCCGCGGCGGGCGCGACGTGGTGGCTCCCGGAGTTCGATCCGGGTGTCGGACTGGACACCGTGCGCGATGTGCTTCGCGACGGCCCGGCGGACCCCGGCGAGGTCTGACGTGTTCGACTACGACGCCGAGCTCCGCCGCTATCAGGGTCGCCTTTGGTCCGCCCTCGACATCGGCGTCTGCGACCGAGTCCTCGACGTCGGCTGCGGTACGGGCTTGACGACTCGGGTGGCGGCCCGCGCGGCAAGCCATGGCGATGCGCTCGGCGTGGACATCTCGGAGCGCATGGTGACTCAGGCCCGCGAGCTGAGCGGCGCGGAGGGCCTCGGCAACGTCCGTTTCGAGTGCGTCGACGCTGAGTCGCATCCGTTCCCGCCCGAGTGGTTCAGCGTCGGCATCAGCCGGTTCGGCACCATGTTCTTCGCCGATCCGGTCGCTGCGTTCGCCAACATCGCGCGCTCGTTGCGTCCGGGCGCGCCGTTCGTCCAACTCGTCTGGCAGGACGCCGCGCGTCAGGAGTGGGAGTCGGCGATCCACAGCGCGCTGACCCCGGGCGAAGCGTCGTCGGCGGGCACCGAGGCGGCCTTCTCGCTGGCCGATCCCACGACTGTCCGCGGCGTCCTGACCGCGGGCGGCTTCACCGACATCGAGCTCACCGAGCTACACGAGCCGGTCTGCTACGGAGTGGATGTCGCCGCCGCTCGTGACTCCGTACTCGCCGTGACGATGGCCCGGGCGTGGCTCGCCACCCGGCCTGACGACGAGGTCCGAGCCACGCTGGACCGACTCGAGCAGACGCTCGCCGCGTACGACACCGGCGGCGGCGTGTGGTTCGACTCGCACGCCTGGCTCGTCACGGCTCGACGCGCCGGACACCGGCCCGGTGTCGCGCCGAATCGCGCCACGGTCGGTTTACCTGCGAAGATTTGAAAGTCCGGTACCTGGGGGGCACAAGACGCAAGAAGCCGCTTTGACCGATCAAATCACCGTCTGACCCGAATCCGCGATCACAGCCCATCAACGAGCCGCCCGAGAGGAGGCGCCGATGGCCTCGCCCCGCCAGCCGTGGCTGCATGAGCTCGTCACCGCAGTCCAGGCCCCCACCGTCTTGCTGTGCGATCGAGACGGCCAGCTGCGTCCCGAAGGCGTCCAGGGCGTCTGGCATGCCGACGTGCGGGTGCTGTCGCAGGCGGAGCTCCGGATCGACGGCGAGACGCCCGATGCGGTCGCGGGCGGCACCGACGGCGCCGGGCAGGTGCGGTTCACCGGATTCGTCCGGGCCCTCGACGGCGCGTTGACCGACCCGACGGTACGGCTCGAGCGAGTACGTACGGTCCGCGCCGGCATCGTCGACGAAGCGATCGTCCTCACCTCGTACGTCGGCATCCCGACGACCGCCACGATCGAAGTCCGGCTCGCCACCGACTTCGCCCGAATCGCCACGGTGAAGTCCGGACGCGAGGTCGACCAGGCCGCGGTGAAGCCGGACGTCGAGACGGCGCGGGTGCGTTGGACCAGCCCGGAGGCACACGCCGAGATCGTCACCGACGACGGCGCATCGGTGACGGTCGACGGCGACACGGCCTGCCTGGCATGGACCGTCAACCTGGCCCAGCCGGCCGCGCATCTGGTGCGCTGGCGGCTGCACGCCGCCGTGGGCGGCACGCCGATGGCGGGCGCCGACGGCCCGGCCGAGTGGTCGACGCCGCAGGTCACGGCCGGCGACTTCCGGTTGCCGATGCTGGTCGATCAGTCGGTCGCCGATCTCGCCGGGCTCCGGATGCGGTTGGCCGACCGTCCCGACGCGTTCCTCGGCGCCGGTGCGCCGTGGTACTGCACGCTCTTCGGCCGCGACAGCATGTGGGCCGCCCGCATGCTGCTGCCGCTCGGCACCGAGCTCGCGGCCGGCACCCTGCGTACTCTTGCCGCGCTGCAGGGCACCCGGGTCGACGCCGAAACCGGCGAGGCGCCGGGCAAGATCCCGCACGAGCTTCGCGAGGTCGGCAGCGAGACGCCGTACGGCTTGCCGCCGCTTTACTACGGCTCGGTCGACTCGACGCCGCTGTGGATCTGCCTGCTCCACGACGCGTGGCGCTGGGGGATGCCGACCGACCAGGTCAGCGAGCTGCTACCCAATCTCGAGGCGGCCCTGACCTGGCTCGTCGAGCACGGCGACCGCGACGGCGACGGCTTCCTCGAGTACATCGACGACAGCGGTCGCGGCCTGGCCAACCAGGGCTGGAAGGACTCGCCTGACGCGGTCCGATTCGCCGACGGCAAGTACGCCGAGGCGCCGGTGGCGCTGTGCGAGGTCCAGGGCTACGCCTACGAGGCGGCGATGCACGGCGCCGCCCTGCTCGACGCCTTCGGCCGGCCGGACGCGGGGCGCTGGCGGACCTGGGCGAGCGAGCTCGCCGAGCAGTTCCGGGACCGGTTCTGGGTCGCCGGGAGCCGTGAGATCGGACCCTATCCCGCGTTGGCGCTGGATGCCGACAAGCGACCGGTCGACTCGCTGACCAGCAACATCGGGCATCTCCTCGGCACCGGGCTGCTCAACTCGGGCGAGTCCGAGCGGGTGGTGCGTCTGGTGACCCGGCCGGAGCTCGCGAGCGGATTCGGGCTGCGGACCATGTCGGACCAGGACACCGCGTACTCCCCGGTCAGCTACCACTGCGGTTCCGTCTGGCCCCACGACACCGCGATCGTGATCCGCGGACTGGCGGCGGCCGGCCGTGGCCATCGTGCCGCCGAGCTCATCGACGGCCTGCTGGCCGCCGCGGTGCATTTCGACTTCCGGTTGCCGGAGCTGTACGGCGGGGATCCGCGGGCCGACGTGCCGCGGCCGGTGCCCTATCCCGCGGCCTGCCGACCACAGGCCTGGTCGGCCGCTGCGGCGCCGGCGATCCTCCAGGCGCTGCTCGGCCTCGAGGCCGACGTGCCCGCCGGTCGGGTGCGAGTACGGCCGGTCCGCCCGAGCCTGGTCGGCCGGCTCCAGGTCGAGGGGCTGGTCGTCGGTGGCCACGAGCTGACGATCCAGATCTCCGAGGACGGCCGCCCGCGCGTCCTCACCGACGACCTCCCCTTCAAGGTCGACGTCGGCTGACCGCTCGAGCTCCGACTTGGCGTTGGTGTACGGCCGCGTGGAACAACCGCAACTCGGAACTCGAGGGAGTCGTGCTGTCAGGCCACCGGGCTGGCTGACCGGGAGACCGGCTTGATGTGGGCGAAGGCGCTGCGGGCGTTCCAGGTGGGGAAGGCTCGTACGAGCCACGTCGGGCCGTGGAGTCGGATGCGGTTCTCGCGGGTGGCTTCGGCCCAGCTGAGCTGACCGGCATGCCATTTGACGAAGGCTTCGGCCTCGGCCGTGAGGTAGAGGTCCTCGTCGAGGCCGGGGTAGGTCTTGCAGATCTCGGTGTCTCCGTGCTCGATCAGAAGCCAGAACCGCTCGGGGCGCCGGCCGCCCGTGAAGTCGAAACGGATGACGACGCGTCGATCCGGGAGCCGGTCTCGGCGAAGCATGTTGCACATCGACCACAGGGCCACAAAGGGGTCGAGATGCTCGGGGGCGATCTCGAGCCAGGCAGCACCCCACTCGCCGAGCGACACGCAGACCTTGAAGAGGTCCTGACCCGCAGGCGTGAGCTCATAGTGGCGGCCGCGCCCGTCGGGCTTGGGTGTCGACTCGACGATGTCGAGCCGCTCGAGCTGCTTGAGTCGCTGCGAGAGCAGGGTGCGTGAGAGTCCCGGCGCACCGTCCAGGATCTCGCTGAAGCTTCCGCAACCCACGGAGAGATTGCGGATGATCAGCGGCGTCCAGCGCTCGGCGAAGATCTCGGCGCCACGTGCGATAGGGCAGTACTGGCCGTACGTACGCACGACCTCAGTGTCGCTCCGCCGCGCTCGGGAGGGAAGTCCAGATTCCGTACTTCCAAGTCCAGATTGCTGACTTCTCCTCGGTGGTCACTGATGTTGCGATGCGCCATAGAGCAGAGGAGGAGCGATGTCAGCACCATCCACGACGCAGATCCCCGGGTTCCGGGGCGAGATGATCACCGCCGACAACGAGGGATACGACGATGCCCGGGCCGTGTGGAACGGCACTGTCAACCGACGCCCGCGGCTGATCGCGCGATGCAGCGGGACGGCCGACGTGGTCGCTGCCGTGCGCTTCGCCCGCGACCATGACCTGGAGATCGCTGTACGCGGCGGAGGCCACAACGTGGCCGGCACCGCTGTCTGCGACGACGGGATCGTCATCGACCTCTCCGCGATGCGGGCCGTGTCGGTCGACTCCGCCGGCCGCACGGCGCAGGTACGCAGTGGTGCGCTGTGGGGCGACGTCGACCACGAAACCCAGGCCCATGGGCTGGCCACCACCGGCGGCATCGTGAGCCACACCGGCGTCGCCGGGGTCACCCTCGGCGGTGGCATCGGCTTTCTCATGCGCAAGTACGGGCTCGCCGTCGACAACGTTTGGGCCGCCGAGGTGGTCACCGCAGACAGCGCCGTCGTCCAGGCGTCCGCCGACGAACACCCCGATCTGTTCTGGGCGCTGCGAGGCGGCGGTGGCAACTTCGGGATTGTCACCTCGTTCCAGTTCGCCCTGCACCCGGTCGGCCCGACCGTGCTCGCCGGCCCGATCTTCTGGGCGGCCGATGACACCGTCGAGCTGCTTCGCTTCTACCGGGACTTCGCCGCCGAAGCGCCCGACGATCTGGGCACCATCGTCCGGCTCGGCACCGTCCCACCGTTGGCAGCCATCCCCGAGGAGCTGCACTGGCGGCCGGCCATCGCCGTGGTCTGCTGTTACGCCGGCGCCATAGACGCCGGCGAGTCTGGGCTGCGGGCGCTCCGCGAGTTCGGGACGCCACTCGTGGATCTGCTCGCACCGACGCTGTACGTCGAGCATCAGTGCGCCATCGACGAAACCGTCCAGCACGGCTGGCACTACTACTGGAAGTCCACGAACCTCGCGGGACTCTCCGACGACACGATCGGCATCATCGCCGATCACGCCTACACCGCCGGCTCGCCTCGGTCGTACGCGGCGATGTTCCACCTGGGTGGTGCCGTCGGCCGAGTCCCCCACGACGCCACCGCCTACTCTGCGCGCGACGTGCCCCACAACATTGTTGTCGAAGGCGTGTGGCTCCCCGACGAGTCCGACGAGCACGCCGCTGCCGAGACCGCGTGGGCGCGGCGGTTCCTCGATGCCCTCCAGCCGCACGGCGCCGGCAGCGTCTACGTCAACTTCCTCGACTCCGACGACAGCAGCCGGGTTCGAGAGGCGTACGACGATCAGATCTACCGGCGACTCGCGGAGGTGAAGGCCAAGTACGACCCCGACAACACCTTCCATCACAACAGGAACATCCAGCCCAGTTGAGCAGCCCCGAGGCCGGTCAGTCAGCGAGCGGGTCCGGCGACCACATAGTGCAGCGGCTCGCCGGTGATGTAGCGGGTCAGCTGCCGGCGTACGAGCCGGGCGATGCGTGGCGAGAAGGCTGTGGACGCGCCGCCGCGATGCGGCGTGATCAGCAGGTTCGGCGCCGACCACAGCGGATGGCCGGAGGGCAGCGGCTCAGGGTCGGTCACGTCGAGAGCGGCCCGGATCCGGCCCGACTGCAGGGCCGCCACCAGCGCGTCGGTGTCGACGACGACGCCACGCGAGACGTTGACCAGCAACGCGCCGTCCTTCATCCGGGCCAGGAAGTCCTGGTCAACGAGGTGCGTCGTCTGCGGAGTCGCCGGGGTCAGCAGCACGACGACGTCGGCCTGTGGCAGCAGCTCCGGAAGCCGCTCGACCGGCGCCACTCCCGGGCGCTCCCGGCGGGCGACCCGAAGCACATCGCACTCGAACGGCGTCAGCCGGCTCTCCAGGGTCTCGCCGATCGAGCCGTAGCCGACGATGAGCACGGTCCGGTCGGCGAGCGAGTCGTCGTAGGAGTCGTACGTGAGCCACTCGCCGCGATCCTGTGCCAGGACGGCCGTTGGGACCCGGCGGTACGACGCGAGGATCAGCGTCATCGCGAGCTCCGCGGTCGACGTGTCGTGGACGCCGCGGGCGTTGCACAGCGTCACGCCGTCGCGAAGGTACGGAAGGAAGTTCTCGTAGCCCGCCGTCTGGGTCTGGACCACCCGTAGCGCGGGCAGCTCCGCGAGCGCCTCGATCACGCGCGCGTCGTGCGCCATGTAGTCCGGGACGTAGAACTCCACCTCGGCAAGCGATTCGGGCATCGCCGATCCGGAGTGGAAGACGTCGACCTTGACGCCGTCCGGCAACCCGCCGAGGAACTCGGCCGGGTCGTCCCACGGCAGCCAGACCCTCATGCTGCGCAACCTACCGCCCGCTCCGTCCGCCCCACCTGTGAGCGTGACGTTTCTGCTGCCAAGACCCGGTTCTGACCGCAGAAGCGTCACGCTCAGCGGGTGGGGCAGGGGGAGGGCGGTCAGCCCGCTGTCGTCGGGATGCCCGCGAGTGACTGCTCCAGATCCGCGTCGGTCAGCTCGTTGTCGACCATGTCACCGGCGAGGTAGGACGCGTACGCCGGCAGATCGAGGTGCGCATGTCCACACAGCGCCGTGAGGATCACCTTCTCCTCGCCGGTCTCCTTGCAGCGCAGCGCCTCCTGGACGCACGCGGCCAGCGCATGGGTCGGCTCCGGCGCCGGGATGATGCCCTCCGCCCGAGCGAACCGCACCCCGGCCGCGAAGCACTCCTGCTGTCCGACCGCGAGTGCCTCGACCAGGCCGAGCTCGTAGACGTGCGACATCAGCGGCGACATGCCGTGGTAGCGCAGCCCGCCGGCGTGGATCGGGTCCGGGATGAACTCGTGCCCGAGCGTGTGCATCTTGAGCAGCGGCGTGAGTCCGGCGGTGTCGCCGAAGTCGTAGGCATAGCGGCCGCGGGTCAGCGAGGGACAGGCCGCCGGCTCGACGGCGCGGATCACCGGGTCCATCCGGCCGGCCAGCTTCTCCCGCAGGAACGGGAAGGTCAGCCCGCCGAAGTTCGACCCGCCGCCGGTGCAGCCGACCACCACGTCGGGAGTGTCGCCGGCGAGCTCGAACTGCTTGAGAGCCTCCTCGCCGATGACGGTCTGGTGCATCAACACGTGATTGAGGACGCTGCCGAGGGCGTAGCGTGCGTTCGGATCGCCGATCGCCATCTCGACCGCCTCGCTGATCGCGATGCCGAGGCTGCCGGTCGAGTCGGGATGCTCGGCGAGCACGGCCCGGCCCGACTGGGTGAGGTCCGACGGACTCGGATGTACGGTCGCGCCGAAGGTCTCCATCATGATCTTGCGATAGGGCTTCTGGTCGTACGACGCCCGGACCTGCCACACCTCGCAGTCGATCCCGTACGTCGCGCAGGCGAAGGCCAAGGCGCTGCCCCACTGCCCGGCGCCGGTCTCCGTGGTCAGCTTGGTGACGCCTTCGGCGGCGTTGTAGTAGGCCTGCGGCACCGCCGTGTTGGGCTTGTGCGACCCAACCGGGCTGACACCCTCGTACTTGTAATAGATCCGCGCCGGGGTCCCGAGCGCCTTCTCGAGGCGGCGGGCCCGATACAGCGGCGACGGCCGCCAGAGCCGGTAGACCTCGAGGACGTCGACGGGGATGTCGACGTAGCGGTCGGCCGTGACCTCTTGGGCGATCAGGGCCTGGGGGAACAGCGGCGCCAGGTCATCGGGGCCGACCGGCTGTCCGGTGCCCGGGTGCAACGGCGGCGGCGGTGGCTCGGGCAGGTCCGCGATGAGGTTGTACCACTGCGTCGGCATCTGGTCTTCGTCGAGGACGTACTTGGTGCGCTCGGCCATGACACCTCCTAGGCAGGGATTCGGCGGGACTCACGGTAGTCCTCCCGACGACCGACCTGCGCGGTACCTGCGGGAACGAGACGGCCAATCCCACCACTCGTGCGCAAACCGAGGCTCAGGGCAGCGTGAGGATGCGCGGTCCGTCGTCGGTGATCGCGACGGTGTGCTCGACATGGGCGCCCCGGCTCCCGTCGCCGGTGACGATCGACCAGCCGTCGCTGCCGATCCGGTAGTCGTCGTTGCCGCCGGCCATCAAGCTCGGCTCGATGGCGATGACGAGCCCGATCTGCAACGGCAGCCCACGACCGCGTCGCGCTTCGTTGTGGACGAACGGATCCTCGTGCATCGCCCGTCCGATGCCGTGGCCGGCGAAGTCGTTCTGGATGCCGTAGCCGGCCTTCCGGCCCACGACGGACATCGCCTGCCCGATGTCGCCCATCCGGCCGCCGGGTCGCGCGGCGTCGATGCCGGCGGCGAGGCATAGCTCGGCGGTGGCGATCAGGTCGAGATCCGCCGGCTGCGGCGTCCCGACGACGAAGCTGGTCGCCGCGTCCGCGTGCCAGCCGTCGATGTGCGCACCGCAGTCGACACTGAGCAGATCGCCGTCGCGGAGCCGGTAGGACGTGGGGAGTCCGTGCAGCATCACGTCGTTGACCGACGTGCAGATGACACCCGGGTACGGTGTCGGCGCGAAATGCGGGTGGTAGCCGAGGAACGACGATCCGGCGCCAGCGTCGGCCATCACCTTGCGGGCGACCTCGTCGAGCTCCTGCAACGAGACGCCGGCCACGGCCCGAGTCCGTACCTCGGCATGGACGGCGGCGACGACCTTGCCGGACTCGCGCATCGCCTCGATCTCGCCGGCGGTCTTGAGCTCGATCACTAATCCCCTCACCTCAGGCGCTGGTTGGATAACTATACCGGTATTAGTATGACGTCCATGGTGCGCGTACCCCTGACCACCTCGGAACGCGAGCGAGGTGAACGGCTGGGCGAGGCGCTGCGTCGGGCGCGGGCCGACCGCAGCATCGTGGACGTCGCCACCGCAGCCGGGATCTCGCCCGAGACGCTGCGCAAGATCGAGCGAGGACGCATCCCGACGCCGGCCTTCTTCACCGTCGTTGCCGTCGCCGACGCACTCGGCCTGGATCTCGATGGCCTGCTGTCCGACGTCATGAGCGTCGCCGCTCCCGTCGCGTGAGCGGCCCGCACGCGGATGTGTGCGCGAATCGTTCTGCCACGCGGGTCCGGTGAACGATTCGCGCCCGAAAGCGACCGGAACGCCCTGGCGGGCTAGCTCCGCGGCGTGACGAGACCCGACTCGTACGCGAACACGACGAGCTGCGCCCGGTCCCGGGCGCCGAGCTTGGTCATCGACCGGCTGACATGGGTCTTGGCGGTGATCGGGCTGATCACCAGGCGTTCGGCGATCTCGTCGTTGCTGAGTCCGCGGGCCACGAGGGCGACGACCTCGCGCTCCCGGTTGGTCAGCATGTCGAGGCTGGTGGCCCGGCCGGCGTCCGGGGGACGGGCGACGAACTCCGCGATCAGCCGCTGGGTGATGGTCGGCGCCAGCAGGGCGTCGCCGCGGGCAGCCACGCGGATCGCCTGGATCAGATCGGCCGGCTCAATGTCCTTGACGAGGAAGCCGCTCGCGCCGGCCCGCAATGCGCTGTAGACGTGCTCGTCGATGCCGTAGTTGGTCAAGATGACCACGTGGACGTCCGCCAGGCGCTCGTCGGCGACGATCCGGCGGGTGGCGTCGATGCCGTCCACACCCGGCATCTGGATGTCGACAAGGGCGACGTCCGGGGTGTGCTCGAGGGCGAGGGCCACGCCCGCCTTGCCGTCGGCCGCTTCTGCGACGACCTCGATGTCGTCCTCGGCGTCGAGCAGGGCGCGGAATCCGCCGCGGATCAAGGGCTGGTCGTCGACGAGCAGAACCCTGATCACTGCGCCGGCACCTTCGACGTGGGCAGCTCGGCCCGTACGCGGAAGCCGCCGGCGGTCCGCGGCTCGGCGCACAGCGTTCCGCCGACGGCGGCGACCCGTTCCCGCATGCCGATCAGCCCGACGCCTGGGACGGGCGGGTCGTCGGGAAAGGCGATGCCGTCGTCGTCGATCTGGACGGTCAGCCCCCCGTCGCGGTAGTCGACCGTGACCGCGGCGGTCGCCGATCCGGCGTGCCGGGTCACGTTGGTCAGCGACTCCTGGACGATCCGATAGGCGGCCCGGTCGACCTCCGGTGGCAGCTCGCGCCGGGTCCCGGTCACCTCGACCGACACGTCGAGACCTGCGAGCCGGGTGCGCTCGACCAACTCGGCGAGCTGATCGAGTCCGTTGCCGTTCGACGGCGTCTCGGGATCGGCTCGCAACACGTCGATCGTCGCCCGGAGCTCCCGTACGGCCTCGGCGCTGGTCTCCTGGATCGCGATCAGCGCGTCCGGCACCGGCTCGCCGCGCTTGCGGGCCAGGTGCACCGCGACGCCGGCCTGGATCTTGATGATCGAGATGCTGTGCGTGAGGGAGTCGTGGAGCTCGCGGGCGATCCGGAGCCGCTCCTCTCCCGCGCGCCGCAGCGCCGCTTCCTCTCGGGTGCGCTCGGCCTCTACCGCTCGCTGCTTCAGTCCTTCGATGTAGGCCTGCCGGTGTCGTACGACTTCGGCGATCACGCCGGCGGCGACCAGCCAGCCCGCGATCAGCATGCTGCCCTGGATGACGTCGCGGGTGGACTCGTCGGGGAGGCGCGAGTGGTTGACCGCGAAGGTCACGATGATCAGGCCGATGCCCGCGACCACGATGGTCAGGCCGCGACGACCGGCCCGGACGGCGGTGTAGATCCCGACCAGGATCGGAATCGGCGGGACGTCCGGGTAGCCCCGCAGCTGATAGGCGTAGACGCAGGCGATGGAGGCGATCAGGACGGCCATCGGCATGCGCCGCCGGAAGACGAGCACCAGGGCACTCGTCACGAGCAGCGCGAAGGCCAGGGGGTCGAGGTCTCGGGTGCCGTCCGGAGCGACCAGCGCCACCACCAAAGCGAACCCGGCCAGACCGACGGCCAGCGCCACATCCGGCAGGGTGGGGCGCCACGAGCGGGCAGTCTCCATGTCCGAACACTAGACCGACGCTCTGTCCTGGCGCGTGGTCCGGTCGGAGCACGTTTCGCGTACTACCGGGGAAGTACGTCGGGGCGTTCTGCGTCCGTGACGGTAGACCCAACTGTCTCCCCGGGTCCGACGACCTCGGGCCGCGCGCCGAGCAACATGGATCGGGTCAGCCACGAACCGAAGGGACTCATCCGATGATGTTCATCGAGGTCTTCGTGCCCAAGGGGGCGCTCGATCCATACCAACGACGGCGCCTGGCCGAGCGGCTCATCACCGAGTTCATGACCGAGGACGAGGAACGCCGGGTGCCGACGGCGTTGATCGAGCTCGGCCGGATGACCGAGCAGGTACTGATCCACGAGGTCGAGACGTGGGTCGTGGGCGGCCGCGCCGTCGATCCGGACGAGCCGCCGCGCTACGTCGTCCGGGTCAGCGTGCCGAGCGGCTGGCTCACCGAGATGAGCGAGGAGGTGATCGCCCGCGTCACGCGCGTGCTCGCGGGCGTCGAGCCGGACTCGGATCGCGTCTACGACGAGCCGGTCGCCTGGGTGCACGTCCAGGGAATCGCCGACGGCAGTCTCGGCGTCTTCGGTCAGGTCATGCGCTCCGCGCTGCTTCGGCCTACCGGCTGACGGCGCAACGGTGGCACGCTGGGGGCGTGACAACCGAGCAGACGGACGAGAGTGCGACCGACCCGGCCTGTGCCCTGGCGCACGACGACCACCCCAGCGACGACCTCGGCACTCTGGTCGCCGTCTTCGTCTCACCGGTGGCGCGCTGGCTGCTGCACTTCGGTCGCCACACCGGCTTCCGTACGGTCCTGATCGAGCCCGGGTCCGATGACGTCGACGACGCCGGGGCGTACGCCGATGCCGTCCACCGCAGTGTCGACGCCGCCGGTCTCGACGACACCGCTCAGGTGGTGGTCACCGACCATCACCGGGGCGAGCTCGGCGAACTGGTTCGTGACGCTCTCGCGACTCCGGCCTGCTGGGTCGGCGTCATGGGCAGTCCGCGGCACATTCCGCCGCACATCGAGCGGCTGCGCGAGCTCGGCACGCCAGAAGACGACATCGCCCGCGTCCACCGCCCGATCGGCCTCAACATCGGGTCGAAGACGCCGCCGGAGATCGCCGTCGCGACACTGGCCGGCCTGATCGCCGAGCGGCGTGAGCGGCCCGGCGGCTTCGCGTTCTCAGGCTGACCGACTGTCCGGACCGCCGATTACTCTCGCCGCATGGAGCGGGAGGCTCGTCGGGCGCCGGGGTTGCCGCCCGACCATGACCTCGTCGAGCGGCTGCGCGACCGCGACGAGGCGGCGTTCGCGCTGCTCGTCGACTCGTGGTCGGGCGGTCTGAGCCGTTTGGCCCGTTCGTTCGTCGCGACCAACGAGTCAGCCGCGGAGGTCCTCCAAGACACCTGGCTCGCCGTGATCAAGGGCATCGACGCGTTCGAGGGGCGTTCGTCGCTCAAGACCTGGGTCTATCGGATCCTGGTCAATACGGCCAAACGCCGCGGGGTACGCGAAGGCCGCATCGTGCCGATGAGCAGTTTGGCGCCGATCGACGAAGACTACGGCCCGACGGTCGATCCCGACCGGTTTCTCGATGCCGGGCACGAGTGGGCCGGGCACTGGCGCGAATTCCCCGCGCTCTGGCCGTCGCCGGAGCAGGCGGCGCTGTCCGGCGAGGTCCGTGCCGAGGTCGTGGCCGCCGTCGCCGACCTGCCCGATCGGCAGCGCATCGTCATCACGTTGCGCGACGTCGAGGGCTACACCTCTGAGGAGGTACGCGAGATCCTGGACCTATCGGTCGCCAACCAGCGGGTGTTGCTCCATCGGGCGCGTGCCCGCGTCCGCGCCAGACTGGAGACCTACTTCGCGGCGGTCGACGCCGAACGGGTCGGCGGAGAGGCGGTGTCATGAGCGACCTCGAATGCAACGAGTTCGTTGAGCTCGTCACGGCCTTCCTCGACGGTGCGCTGGACGCCGAGACCGAGGGGCGGTTCGTCGACCATGTCGCGGCCTGCGACGGCTGCGACCGCTATCTCGACCAGATCCGGCAGACCACGCAAACCCTCGGCTCGCTTCCGCCGGAGTCGATGTCCGACGAGGCGAGAGAGTCGTTGCTGGACGCGTTCCGCAACTGGAAGCGCTGAGCCGTGTAACGCCTGGCGGTGCTCATGACACTGCACCGCTATGAACACTCGAACGACGCCTAGCGCCGCGCTGCACCGGCGCCTCCTGCCGCTGTACTTCGCGACCTTCCTCCAGGGCATCTGGCTGTGGGTGCCGGTCGAGAAGCTGTTCATGAACGAGATCGGCTTCGACGCCGCCGCGGTCGGTCTGATGGCCGCCGTCTACGCCGCCGTGCCGCCGCTCGCCGAGGTGCCGTCCGGGATCCTCGCCGACCGGTGGAGCCGGCGTGGCGTGCTGGTCGTGGCGGGCTTCGCCGCGATGGCGAGCGTCCTGGTCGCCGGATCGAGCACGAACGTGCCGACGTACTTCGTCAGCGCCTTCTTCCTCGGCGTCTACTTCGCGATGCGCTCGGGAACCCTGGAGGCGGTCGTCTACGACACCGTCCTCGAGATGACCGGCGGCAGTGACCAGTTCGAGGCCAAGGTCGGCCGCGTCCGGATGATCGAGAGCGCCGCCCTCGTGTCGAGCGCGCTCCTCGGCGGGCTGCTGGCCAGTGCGACGTCGACCCGGCTGACGTACTTCCTCACGATTCCCTTCACCGCGTTGTCGGTCATCGCGCTGCTGCGGTTCAAGGAGCCTCGCCTGCACGAGTCGGACGCCAAGACCACCCTGCGCGACCACCTGCAGGTGACCTTCCGGACGCTGACGCGGAGCGGCCAGCTGCGGCCGGTCATCACGCTCGCGGTGCTGACCGCGTTGGTCAGCACGACGATCTTCGAGTTCGGCCCGCTGTGGCTGGTCGCCTTGGGTGCGGCGGCCGCGGTGTACGGGCCACACTGGGCCGGATTGATGTCGACCTTCGGACTGGGCGGGATGCTCGCCGGCCGGCTCGACTTCGACCGGTGGACGACCGTCGTCCCGGTCGTGAGCGTCGCGTTGCTGAGCAGCCTGGCCCTGACTACGAGCCGGAGCATCGTTGTCGTGACCGTCGCACAGATCACCCTGGTGCTGTTGATCGTGGCCGCGAGCATCCACGTCACACGGCTGTTGCACGACGCCGTGCCGTCGACGATCCGGGCCGGTGTGGCCTCCGGCGTCGGTGCCGTGTCCTGGATGGCGTTCCTGCCGTTCGCGGTGGGCTTCGGCTTCGTCAGCCAGCACTACGGCGTCCACGCCGCGGGCTGGATGGTCGTCGCGGCCATGTCGCTGGCGGGCGGGCTGCTGCTCCGGGTCGCGCTGCGCCCGGCGACCGTGGCGGCCCCGGACTCGACAACCCGACCGGAGTCGGTCGTGGGCGTCAGCCCGGTCGGCTGCGCCGTCGCGGAGGCAGTCGCATGAGCACCCTGACCTGCCGGGACTTCGTCGAGTCCGTCACCAGCTACCTCGACCAGGCACTGGCGCCGCAGGCCGAGGCCGAGTTCGTCGACCATCTGTCGAACTGCCCTGGCTGCGGGCGCTACTTCCGGCAGTTGGAGTACGTCATGCGGAGTCTGCGGGGCGCCGCCGTCGGACCTGCGTGACGACGTAGCCACCGGCCGCGACGGCTGCGATCGCGGCGACGGCTGCCGGTGGACCCCATCGGGGCAGCGGCCCTCGGCTCCGGGAGCGCAGCATCGCGCCGGAAGCCTGGCGCGACATGACCGAGCCGCTCGCCTGGTGCGACATGATGGACCACTTCGACTGCGACGAGAGCGCCGACCCGATCGACATCGACGACCCGACCGAGAGCATCGACGCGAACGAACCGATGCTGCCGACCGACGCGAACGAGCCCACACTGCCGATCGACAACATCGAGCCGGCGGACGCGATCGACAGCGTCGAGTTCCGCGACCACAGCGACCAACGGCTGTGGCCGGAGCGGCCGGCCTCCTCAAGGGCGTCGTCGGACATCGGCTCCTCCGGTCAGATCGGGATGTTGATGAAGGGTGAGGAGTAGGCCGGCTCGTCGTCGAGGGCCGCCGCGGCGCTGCCCCGGGCGAGCTCGTGCCGCTCCTGCTCGGCCCGGATCACCAGGCGCAGCAGCCGGACGTCGCTCGGCGTCGCGAGACCGGTGACCTCCTGATGCGAGAGCACCCACGAGACCGCCGCGACATCGCCGCTCCGAGCCGTAGCTCGGCGTCGCCGTAGTCGCGGGCGAAGTCGAAGTGGTTGATCCCTGCGTCGAGTGCCTCGTCGAACGAGGCGTCGGCGACGTCCTGCGTCACTTGTGCCACTGCCGCGCCGCCGTAGATGAGTACGGAGCTGCGATGTTCGAGTCGACCGAGTCTGCGGTGCTCCATGGGGTCAAGCTACCCAGGCTCGGCGGCCGCTCGACACCGTCGATCCGTCACCCGGGCACGCTCGCCTGCGCGACCCGGGTGCCGCTGACCCGGACGAGTGCGGTCGCCGAGTTGTTGGCCGTACTCACCTCGTCGAGCTGAGCGAAGGCATCGGCCGTCACCGTGACGGTGTAGTCGCCCGAGCCGTCGCGGATGTCCCACAAGGCGGTGACCTCGATCTCGTCGCCGGGGAGCAGCTCCGGGGTGTTGACGACGCGCAGCTCTCGGTCGACGCCGGAGCCGCGGAGCCAGAACCGGGTCAGCGTCTCTCCGGCGATCGCGTCGCCGATATTGGCGATCGTGGCGGTCAGCTCGGCGACCCAGGGGAGCATGCCGAGGCTCTCGGCCGCCGGGCGTTCGGTGGAGTCTCGGGTCGTGATCAGCCCGACCGACAGGTCAGGTTTCGCAACGGCAGTCACGGTCCTTCGATCCTAGGCAGACCCGACGTGGAATCGGACCGGCCCGGGCCGGCGTTGACAAACGTGTGCGAGTCGATCGCAAGACGTCATCTGTACGGCGGTGGCCCGGCATGCGCTCGGAGTACGCCTGGCTGCCACCCGACGATGTCGTCACGACGACCAAGCCCCACCAGGTCGGCGTCTCGTTCAGCGCGCACTCGCAGCTCGCGTACGAGTTGGACGGCAAGGCCACCCGGATCGACGTTCCGGCCGGAGTCACGTTCGCGAACGGACCGGAGGACGTGCGCTGGGCCGAGGTCAGCGAGCCGACCGAGGCACTGGAGATCTATCCCGACCGAGATCTCTTGCAGGCGGCGATCGAGTCGCCCGATGTCGCCGACATTCGGCCGGTCGTCGCCGTGTGGGACGCGACCGTGCTCGGCACCGCGGCCCTGCTGAAGCGGGTCCATGTCGGTGCCGCCCATCTCGATCAGATGCAGGCCAGTGCGTTGGCACACCGCCTCGCGGCGCATCTGGCGGATCACTACTGCGCACCGGCACCGTCGCGGCGACGCCGACCGGGGCAGTTGGACCGTGCGCTGGTCGACCGCATCCGCGACCTCGTCGACGCTCGCCTCGCCGAGCCCCTGGTGCTCGACGACCTGGCGGCCGAGGCCGGATTCAGCGCGTTCCACTTCGCCCGCGCCTTCAAGCGGTCGACCGGACTTGCGCCACACGAGTTCGTCACAATGCGCCGGATGGAGCGGGCCAAGTCGATGCTGATCGCCCGGCGTGGCAGCGTGCCCGAGATCGCGTACGCCGTGGGTTACTCCAACGTGAGCCACTTCCGGCGGCAGTTCCGTCGCTACACCGGCTTCGCCACGTCGGAGCTCCGCGCCGCGTGAACTGCGCAAGATCGGACCCTCCGGCAGGGGGCTGTCGCGTGCGAGCGTGCGGACATGACGAGTACGAACGTCACGACGTTTCCCGTCGTGTTCATCAGCAACGGTGTCCACATCGCCGGGCGGGTCCATCGGCAGTCCGACGACCTGGCGCAGCGGCAGCCCACCGTGTTGGTCACCGGCTCCTGGCTGACCGTCAAGGAGCAGATGCCCGACTTCTACGCGGCGGAGTTGGCGGCGCGTGGCTACACCGCGATCACCTTCGACTTCACGGGGTTCGGCCAAAGCGGCGGCGAGCTGCGCCAGTTCGAGCTCCCCTTGCGCAAGATCGGCGACATCGCCGCCGTCGCGAGCGACGTACGGACGCTGTCGTACGTCGAGCCGGGCGAGATCGGCCACCTCGCCGTCTGCGCCAGCGCACAGTACGCTCTGACGGCCATCGCGCAGGGAGCGCCGATCCGGTCGTTCGCGAGCGTCGCCGGCTGGTTCCACGACGCCCGGTCGGTGGCGCCGTTCTACGGCGGTGACGAGGGGGTCCGGACCCGGCTGCAGCGGGCGAACACGGCGTACGAGACCTACCTCCGGTACGGTGAGGTGGTCACCGTGCCGGCGTACGACGTCGGCAACGACCGAGCCGGGATGTTCTTCGAGCTCGACTACTACGCCAATCCCGACCGCGGCGTCGTGCCGGAGTGGCGCAACGAGATGGCGGAGATGACCTGGCTGCCCTGGTTGAGCCTCGACGGCATGACAGCCGCCGATGCGGTGGCGGTCCCGACACTGTTCGTCCACTCCGACGACAGCGTCTTTCCCGAGCACATCGAGGCGCTGCGCCGGCGGCTGAGCGGTCCGGTCGACGTCGCGTGGGGTGAGGGCACCCAGATCGACTTCTACGACCAGCCGGATCAGGTCGCCTTCGCGGTGGACGCCGTCGATGCACACTTCGCCAAGACCTTGCGAGGTGCCGGATGAGCCCGACCGACGTGTTCACGACGATGCTGCGCGCCGTCGACACTCTCGACTGGGACACCGTCCGGTCGTCGTTCGCCGACCGGATCGAGATGGACTACACACAGCTATGGGGCGGCCAAGCGCAGACGCTGCCGATCGACGACCTGGTGTCGGACTGGACCGATCTCGCGACCGGATTCGACGCCACGCAGCACATCACCGGCCCGATCGTCGTCACGCACGAGAACGCTGACCGGATCGAGTGCACGACGACGTTCAGGGCCTATCACCACGTGATCGAGGACGTCGGAGCGTCGACCTGGTTGGTCGCCGGACGTTACGACATCCGGCTCCGCGCGACCGCCGGCCGCTGGCGGATCCAGGCGATGACACTCCACCTCGCGTACGAGGAAGGCGATCGCCGGTTGGTCGGCCTCGCCCGCCAGCGATCGGCGACCGGGGTCGGCGGCCGAGTGTCGCGAACCGAAGAATCGACATCGTGGGGCCGATGACCCCCACGATGTCGATTCTCCGGTCGGAAGAAGCGGCAGCGACTTGTCATTCGTCGAGGAGTCGGTGCTTGTGGGCCCGCCAGCGCTCGGCGAAGTCGGCGATCTCGACCTGGCTGAAGCGGACGTACTCGAGGGTCTCGCGGACTCGATGGCCGCCCGGGCGCGCCTCGTCGAGCATCTCGATCCCCTCGCTGAGGATCTCCTCCCAGCGCTTCAGGAGCGGCAGCCGCTGCTGCGTGATCGTGTACCAGATGTCCTCGTCATAGACCCGGTA
>Ga0075421_100003584_pt1 | contig 18574 bp, 20 predicted proteins | sample SoiMetdeltSBSDD5_FD_75292 | JGI IMG/M metagenome (GOLD analysis project Ga0075421, IMG submission 75292) | Bulk soil microbial communities from a Populus tree surrounding site in Tennessee, USA - Soil MetaG P. deltoides SBSDD5 | ecosystem: Environmental > Terrestrial > Soil > Tree plantation... | reverse complement strand
GTGCGAGGGCTGTGTTCCTGGGCGCGACATGCAGCAGAGGGCCCAGAGCGAGCGCAGGCCGGTCGCTCGGTGGCAGCGCCGGGACGACGCTGAGGCCAGCATCATTACGCTCAGCAGGTGAGCGACTTGAACCCCTGACAAGGGCGGAATTCGAGCGGGCCGCGGAGCCCTTCGGTTGCGCGGTTCGGGACGACCCGCGACCCTGGCCGGCCGAAGCGACTTTCGACGATCGCCCGAGTTCGGGGCGGAGCGCGTCGGATCCGTTTCGCGCCGTTGACTGTGCGGAAACGCCTCCAGAAGCAGAGTCCGATCGTGTCGTTACCCCTGACGTCATGGCTGTGAACGCGTAATACGCGACAACACCGGCGACAATCAGGAGCGCGATCGCCGACACCAGCAACCCGATTTGCTTGAGCTGCGCGACTGAGATTGCCGGCAGTAGAAGTCCCCGCTTCGGCGGTGCCTCGGCGGGGTGGTTTTCATTCCGAAGCTCGGCTTCTGAGAGGAACTCCCATCCTGGGTCATCCGATTGAGCGCCGCTCGGCTGTACGACTCGCAGCGGCGCTGCCAGTGCGGGACTCGCCGTGGGCAGCGGCTGATCGGGTTCATGCTCGTGGCGCGCTTTCCGTGTAAGTTCGGCCAGTTTCTCGTTCAGCGTGAACTGCTCGTGCACGGCGGCTTGCCGCGACGCCATGATCTTCAGATCCCTGGCGCGTCCCGGACGCTCAAAAAAGGCCAGGGCTTTGCTGAACTCGGTCACCGATGTCGCTTGGGCGCTGCCCGGCGCCGCATCGAGCAGCGCACCCAACGCGGGAGGAACGGCGGTCGTGGCCAGCAGGTCCTTCAGAAGCGCCCGCAAGTCGGACACGTGCTGTGCCTCGTTCACCGTGGCTGGCACCCCTTTGCCGAAAACCGACACTTTCGCGCGCGGAATGGTGAGTCTCCCTTCCGCGTCGACGGAAAGATCGCTGGCGCGCCGAGCCATGACGCCCTCGCCAGCCAAGTAGCGTGTCGCGACTTCCTGGACGACGGCGACGGCTTCGTGCCACTCGAGGGCGACCGAGCTCTGATCGAGGCTGAAAGGCTGAGGGGTGGGCATGCTCATTATTTTGTTACTCGAGCGCCATGCTCCGTGACGTGCGCCTGAAGGCCCGGCTGTCGCCGCAGCATGGCCGGCGCGCCGCTCCGGAACGCGCGAAAATCCACCTTGCAATCGTGGGCCGCCAGAAAATTGTGGAATCGCGAGTAGTCATCTTCCGTCATGCCGAACAGCTTCAGCATCGCCCGGTAGCTACCCTTGCTGGCGGTGAGCCCTCTGCCGACGAGTTCCCGCATGTCGTGTCTGGTCAGATCCCTACTCAGAAACAGCGGGTGCACATGTCCCCAGAACGTATAGTTTCGCGCCAGCAGTCCCTCGAACAACTGGTCGGCGAGCTGACGGCGGCGTTCATAGCGCGCGACGATATTCTGTCCGGCATTACGTATGACTTCGGGCAAGTTGCCGATCTCGACCGTCGGTCCGTCCGCAAGCCACACCGCCTGCTCCACGACGTTCTGCAACTCGCGAACATTGCCCGGCCAGCGATACCGTTCGAGGGCCCGCATGGCCTCTGCTGAAAGCCGCTGCCGGTGCCCCGATCTCCGCAGCACGTGCTCGATGAGCACCGGAATGTCGGCTGGCCGCTCGCGCAACGGCGGCACGAGAATGTGAATGACGCCGAGCCGGTAGAGCAGGTCTTCGCGGAAATGACTTGCGGCCACTTGTTCGGGGAGATTGCGATTCGTTGCGGCAATCACCCGGACGTTCACGTGGCGCGATGCCTCGTCGCCGATGGTCTGAATCTCGCCATTCTCGAGAAACCGCAGCAGCATCGCCTGCATCCGCAGACTCATCTCGCCGACTTCGTCGAGAAACAACGTACCCCCGTCCGCCTCCTGAATCTTGCCGCGCCGATCACGGTAGGCGCCCGTGAAACTGCCCTTGACGTGGCCGAACAGTTCGGATTCAAGGAGCGAATCCGCCAGTCCACCGCAGTTCACCGGAACGAACGGTCGGCCGGCGCGCCTCGATCGCGCGTGAATCTCCCGTGCGACGACGTCTTTGCCAACGCCGCTCTCTCCCGTGATCAGGGCTTTCGCGTCACTTTGGCTGGCGCGGCGCGCGAGCTCGCGCACCGCCAACATCTCACGACTTGCAGCGACGATGAGGGATCTCTCCGCCACCGCGACAGGGTCGACCAGTGTGTTCTTCAGCATGGGGGGCGTAGCGCCCCCCGCAAAGAGAATGCCCGCCGACTGTGTGCGCTCGTGTGTGTGCACAGTTCTGCCTCCAGCCGCAACACTTGGCTGGACTTAAGGACTAGTAATATAACTACTTAAAAGCGTCTGCTTGAGCTCCAGAAGTCATCAGTAGGGCAGACTTTAGTCGTCGCCGCGCGTCCGATTTCTGGGCGCTTCTGCGTCGTGCATGCTCCTAGGACAGCACCGCTGCAAACCACCCGCTGACTGTGGACGCGGCGCGCAACACGAGCCGATCAAGGAGTTTCAGCACGTCGCCAGGCCCGCCCTCCAGGTAGATCAGAATTCCGAGAAAGATCAGAGCAGGTGCAACGAACAGTACGGCGTCCAGGCCGCCGCCTCGTCCCGATGTCCTCATATCGCTGTCTCCTCGCGGCACTCACCGCGGCGCGCCTCATTTGTCGGGCGCCGTGTATCCGCCCTTACTCCGCACCGTTGTCCCTGGGACCTCGCTGGTGATCTGCACGCGCCGCCAACCGCCGTCTCGTGTCGAGTTGGTGGACGTGTAGCCGATCACGTAACGGCGTCGAAGGTTCTCGATGACCCGCCGGTACTGCGCTTCCAGTTCTGACACGTCGTTCGGGAAATACGCTTCACCACCTGAGTCGTTGGCGAGTTGCTGGAGAAACGTCCTGTCGACGTTTGGTCCGAGGCCAATCGCGAAGACAGTGACGTCGGTCAGCTCCGCCAACGCGTCTTCTCTGCTGCGCACGCTGCCGGGACCAGTTCCTGGGTTGTTCTCGTCCCGCCCGTCCGAGACCAGGACGACAACCCGCCGCCCGGATTCGCGCTTTAAACGCGCAACCGACCCTGCCAGCGCGTCGTACAGAGCGGTCCCGCCGCTCGCGACGTATTGATTCACGGCATCCAGGCTCGCGCCCCGGTTCGCGGTGAGGTCCTGCGCCAATGTGAACGAGTCGGCGAACAACGCCACCCCAAGCTTGTCCTCGGGTCGCACCGCTTCGATGAACGTCCGCGCAGCAACCTTCGCCGCGTCAGCCGCTTTTTTCATGCTTCCGCTCGAGTCCAGCGTGAGCACGATGGAGACGGGGTCAATGGCCTCGTGGAACACATCAATGGTCTGTGGCACCCCGTCTTCAGCCACCACGAGGTCTTCCCGTCGCGCGTCCATGAGTTCCCGCTCGCTATTGAGCATCGTGAACTCGATTGACGGGCGGATGGGTGGCGGCGCCGGCGCCCGATAGCCGCGCCGCGTGCGGACCTTCAGCTTTGGCTGCGAAGTCGTCAAGTCGATGGCGCGCCAGGTGCCGTCCGCTTTCTGGTTCAGCGGGCTATAGCTGACGAGATATCGCTTGTGTATCTCATCAGCAATCTGCTCGTCGACCCAGGCGAGCTGCGTATCACGCGACGGAAAGAACGCACGGCCACCGGTCTCGTTCGCCAGGTCGCGCAGGAACCGCTCGCCCTTGAGGGAGATGCCGGCCGATCCCGCGATACCGATCACGTACAGCGTGGCGTGCAGCTGTTTCACGGCTGCCAGCGCCTCTTCGCGGCTGACAGTACTGTGCTCGTCGTAGCCATCGGTCAGCAGGATTAAGGCGTGCCGCTCGCCGCTCGTCGGCAGCCGCTGGGAGACCGTCTTCAGGGCGTTCAGGATTGCAGTTCCGCCTCGCGAGCCGATGGCGCCGATGGCGTCGAGAACCGTCGCCTGATCCTTTGTCGGTCCAGTCAACGCTCCGAGCTGCGTCGCGAAGGGCGCAACGACCACCTGGTCGTCGGGCCGGAGGGTTCGCACGAGCTTTGTGGCGGCCATCCGGACGTCGTCGATTCGCCGTGCCATGCTCTGGCTGCTGTCCACGAGCAGCGTGTACGTGGCGGGCATCGCTTCCTGACGCACCATGTCGATCGCTTGCGGAACGCCGTCTTCCGCGACGCTAAAGTCCCGCTCGCCCAGGCCGGAGATGAAACGGCCTTCGGGATCGTGGACGGCGACTTCGAGAAGCACGCTCGAGACCTCGCTCACCTCGCGAATCTCGAGCGGTTCGAGTAGGACCTTGTCACGGGCCACGTTGTTTCCGGCCCTGACCTCGACCGCAATCTCTCGGGGTTCGAACGGGTTCTCGTCGGTCCATTCCAGCGCGTACGGCGGGCCGTCTTTGTCCTCGCCGAGCAGCACGCTGTCGATGAAGAACCGCACGGGTTCGAGCTGCGTGCCGTCTGCGGCTCGGACCCTGGCGACGATGCGAATGCGCTCCGGGATTCCGGTGCGGCCGAGCGGCGACGTGATTTCAACCGATAGATCCGGCCCGGCACCGTTCAGGCGCGGCATGCCGGTCATGGCGAGCACCAGGCACGAAGCGGCTACAACACGTGTGACGACCATCTTCGTTCTCTAGGCGTACGACGGCGGCAGCTCCCGATCGTCCACGAAGTAGCTGGCACAGGCCGCATCGAGCAACTCTGGCGTCAGGCGACGGGGCTCGCCGAGATAGTCGGCGAGCGAACAAACCTGCTCGACGATATCTCGCGGATGGCATCCGCGCAGTTGCACCTGCCGCGGCCGGTAGTAGGTCTGCAGCATGTTCTCAACGGTGTCACCGTCGAACGGAATCTGGCGCTCGTGACAGACGTTCTGGAAGATTCTCAGGAACTCGCCGCGAGTCGGACTCTCAGCAAAAATTTTGTAATGGATGCGTCGCAGGAAGGCTTCGTCAACCAGATCGGCCGGCTTGATATTGGTCGCGAAGACAACCAGGACCATGAACGGCAGCGAGAACTTCTGGCCGCTATGCAGGGTGAGAAAGTCGACGCGACTTTCGAGCGGCACGATCCAGCGGTTGAGCAGTTCGCGCGGCGAGCATGCCTGGCGCCCGAAGTCGTCTATCACGAGCACGCCGCCGGTGGCCAAGGTCTGAACCGGGGCCGCGTAGAACCCCGAGCTGGCGTTATAGCGCAGCTCCAGCGCATCGAGCGTCAGCTCGCCGCCGACCATGACCATCGGCCGCCGGCAGAGCACCCAGCGGCGGTCCGGCAGATCGTCTGTGGCAATCGCCGACTCCGTGTCCGGGGCTTCGACCGGCTCGTGATTGACCGGATCGAAGAGGCGAATGATATTGCCCTCCACTTCCAGCGCGTGGGGGATCGCGATGTTGCCGCGGAGCAGGCTGCGAATGGCCTGCGAGATAACGGTCTTGCCGTTGCCAGGCGGGCCGTAAACGAACATCGAATGGCCCGCGTTGACGGCGGGACCGAGCTGATCGAGCACGCGCTGTCCGATCACGAGATGTGAGAACGCTTCGTGCACCTCGTGACGGCTGGCGCGTGGCGGCGCCGCCGCCTGGAACGTGTGAAGGTAGTCGCAGTACTGCTGGAGGGGCACCGGCGCATAGCCCACGTAGTGGTTGCTCTCGAGAAACAGCGCTGCGCGTGTTCGTCCGCTATCGGTGATGCGGTACCGGTATGTCGAGCGGCCCAGCATCGATCCTCCGGCGATTTCGATGTGACGTTGGGCGACGAGGGCTTCGACCACAGGCTCGATCACCGCGAAGCCGAGGCCGAGCCGTTTCGCGAGCTCGGTGCCGACGAGATCGCCGCTGAAGTGCAGCGTCTTGAGCGCCAGCTGCAGGAGAAGGTCCAGTGATAGGCCTGTCTCCGCGAACGTTTGGGGCGCTGTGGGGCGCTGGGTTTCGGGTGTAGTGAAGGCGATGCTCACGGTTCGTCCTCCGCCGAGGCGCGCTGCAGGCGAAGCTGCGTCGCACGCCGGCAGGCGTCGATAGAGTTGGCCCGGCAGGCGGCCGTGAAGGCGTCAAGCGCCTCACCCAGCTCCCGCCGCGCGAGATTGATGATTCCGAGGTTGTAGCTCGCCTCCGCCGGCGCGTCGGCTTGCTGCAGCTCGCTCCAGGCGAGATCCAGCCGTCCAGCAGAGGCATGCACGAGCGCCAGATTGCGCCGCGCAGCCGACAGAGTCGGATCCGACGCAATCGCCCGTTCACAGTAGGTGGTCGCCGACGCGATCCGGCCCTCGAGAAACTCGACGTAGCAGAGATTGTTCAGTGCGTACGCGGCGTTCGCGTCGAGTGCGAGTGCGCGGAGATACGCGGCGCCGGCTGCTCGCCGGTTACCCGCCGCATGCAGGATGGTGCCGAGTGTGTTGAGTGCCTCAGCTGACTGCGGCGCGTAATACACCGCGCGTTGCGCATCTCCGATCGCCAGCGCTGGAAGTCCCCAATCGCGCCAGCATCGGGCAAGCCCGGCGTGGGCGGCAGCGTCGCGCGGGTTCGCTTGAACCGCCCGGCGAAAGTGTTCGTACGCCGCATCCGTTATCCGGAGGCGCTCGTACTCTCGCGCGACGAGACGATACGAATCAGCCGTCGGGAGCGTCGCGAGCGTCAGCAGTGCGGCCGCTAGCCTGGGATCGCTGTTCTCGACCGTGCGCCCGGATACGTGTTTGACGGCCGGGTGCGCAGTCGCAGATAGATGACGGATCTTGCCGATTGCGGTTTCGAATCCGTCTGCCGGAGCGCCACCGGCCGGTGCGTTCAGGGCCGACTGGGCCGGAGCGGGCAAATCGACTCTCGCTTTCGCGGCCGGGCCGCACGCCACGGCGAGAAGTGCAACCGCGGCGAGGCCGACGCCCGCTTGCCCAGAGGTCCTGAATCGCATTCCCATGCGCTCTCTCACGGTGATCGACTATTCGAACCGGTCGCTACGGATGCGGGACCGCCGTCTCATCATCCACAGCCCCCCAAAGACCACCGCGATCGCTGCAAGAATCAGTGTTGTTAAATCCATACGCGCAACTCTCCTCGGATTGATGGTTGACAATGACGCGACTTAACGCAGGCCCCCGATAGTGCCGCCGTTGAACACATTCGCGATCTTGATGAACGCCGGACCGAGCACGACCACGTACAACGCCGGGAAGAGGAAGAAGACCAGCGGGATGACCAGCTTGACGCTGAGTTTCGCGGCTTTCTCTTCGGCGATCTGGCGGCGCTTGACACGCGCCTGCTCCGAGTGCGTCCGTAGCGCTTGGGACACGCTCGTGCCAAACCGATCGGTCTGCACCAGCATGGCGACCAACGACCGAACGTCGTCCACTCTCGTGCGAGCGGCAAAATTCTTGAACGCCTCGAGACGCGGTTTACCCGCACGGATCTCGGTGGTGATCATCCGCAACTCGTCGGCCAGCGCAGGATACGCGAGCTCCAGTTCCGCGCTCGCCTTCACGATCGCCTGATCGAGACTCGACCCGGCTTCGAGGCAAACGATGAACAGATCGAGTGCGTCGGGCAGGCCATTGCGAATGACCTTTTGACGCGCCCGCGTGCGGTTGGATACCCAGAACTCGGGCAGCATGAAGCCGAACAGTCCGGCGATGGCCGCCACCATCATCCCCTGAGCCCCGGGACCTATCAGTGTGAACCCCAGAGCGGCGCAGAAAATGGGCAAGGCCACCTTCGCGACGCTGAAGATGATCAGCGCATCCATGCCGAGGTAGCCCGCCGCCGACAGCCGGCGCCGTAACAGCGTCATGTCTTTTGGTGACTTCGGCACGAACCTCGAGAAGCGCTGAGCCACGGGGCTCGGCGCGTCGGTCAACGCCGGAACCTCGAGCACGACGCCGCCCCCCGTGACCAGTTGATTGAGACGTTGCCGTTCGGGCGCGCGGCGCGCGAGCACCGTCGAGGCAATCGCTCCCGTGATCACACAGATGGTGACGAAGATGGATATCAGTCCAAGCAGCAATTCCCACGACATGGCAGCGGTCCTCAGTACTCGATGTTGACGAGCTTGCGAATGACAAGACCGCCTGTTACCTGCAGGATGAGGGCAACGACAACGAGGCGCACCCCCATTGGGTCGGTAACAAGCACCTTGATGTGATCCGGTACGACCACCAGGAATCCGAGCGCCGTCAGCGGCGGTAGCGCCACGAGCACCCAGCCGGTGATGCGCCCATGTGCGGAGATCACGCGGACCTGACGCTTCACTTTGAACCGCTCACGGACCACCCGGGCAAGATTGTCGAGCACCTCGGACAAGTTGCCACCCGCTTCCCGCTGCGTCAGGACGGCGGTCGCAAAGAACCGGGCGTCGAGCAGCGGGACCCGTTCCGCGAAGCTGCGCAAGGCGTCCGGCAGTGGCATACCGAAGTTCTGCCGGTCGTAAAGCAGCTTGAACTCAGCCCCGACCGGATCCGGAATCTCGTCGGCGACCATGCTGAGTCCGGTCGTAAAGGCGTGCCCGGCACGCAGGGCCCGCGCGATGAGATCGATCGCCTCGGGAAACTTCTCTTCGAATTCGGCAACGCGACGGCTCCGCTTCCAGTTCAAGTAGATGAGAGGCACCGTCGACGCGAAGAGGCCGACGGCGAGACCGATGCCGCGGTAGCCGGTGAGCAGCGTGGTGAGCAGGTGACCGGCGAGCGCCGATGTGGCCGACATCAGCAGGAAGAGCCCGATCGTCAATCGCGAATCCGCCTGTTCGATGAGTCGCCCGATCGGTCCAGTAATGCCAGAGCCGGTGAGTAGGCGGTTGAGCACGCCGATGTTGCTGAGTTGTTGCTCCACTTTGGCCAGGACCCCGACGCTTCGCGCCGGCTTGCCGATCGCCGTTTTGAGCCGTCTGCTCAGGTGTGCCTTTTCGTAATCCTCGCCCCGCAGGATGAGGAGCCAGTACAGGCCCAGGAAGAGCCCGATGATGGCCGCGAATGTTCCGATGGCAATGAGTTGCACAAATCCTCCGGCTATGCGATCGCGTGCGCGTGCTCGAACATGTCCATCGGCAGCGGGAACCCCGAGGACTGCAGTTGCGTGCTGCATTTCGGCCGAATGCCTGTTGCCTTGAAGCGTCCCGTGACCTTCCCTTCGGCGGACAGCCCAGTGCGTTCGAACACGAAGATGTCCTGCATCGTGATGACGTCCTGCTCCATGCCCGTCACTTCCGAGATCGCCGTCACGCGGCGGGTGCCGTCGGCCAGGCGCGTGATTTGGATAATCAGATTGATCGCCGAGGCGATCTGTTGCCGCACCGCGCGCTCCGGGATATTCAGGTTCGCCATCGCGACCATTGTGTCGAGGCGATACAGCGCATCCCGCGGGCTGTTCGCGTGGACGGTCGTCAAGCTGCCGTCGTGACCGGTGTTCATCGCCTGCAGCATGTCCAGCGCTTCGTCACCGCGGACCTCGCCGACGACTATGCGGTCGGGGCGCATACGCAGGCCGTTGATCACGAGCTGCCGCTGCTTGATGGCTCCCTGGCCTTCAATGTTGGCTGGGCGCGTCTCGAGCCGCACGACATGCCGCTGGCGGAGCATCAATTCGGCCGCATCTTCGATCGTGACGATGCGTTCTTTGTCGGAGATGAACGACGACAGGATATTGAGCAGCGTTGTTTTCCCGGCGCCGGTGCCCCCCGAGATGATGACGTTCAGTCGGCAGGCCACGACAGCCCGGAGGAAATCGAGCATCGGGCGGGTCAGGCTTTCGCGTGCCACCAAGTCCTGCGCGCCGAGGCGGTCAGTTCGGAAGCGCCTGATCGAGAGCACAGGGCCGTCGAGCGCCAGCGGCGGAATGATCGCGTTGACGCGCGACCCGTCTTGGAGGCGTGCGTCCACCATCGGGCTGGACTCGTCAACGCGGCGTCCTACGGCGCTGACGATTCGCTCGATGATTCTCAGCAGATGGCCGTCGTCCTTGAACGTGAGCGGCGTCTCTTCGAGCTTGCCGTTTCGCTCCACGTAGATCTGATCGTGACGGTTGACCAGGATGTCGGAGATGTCGCGATCGCTCAGCAGCTGCTCGAGCGGACCGAGCCCGAACAACTCGTTCAGCACGTCGGAGATCATTGACTCGCGCTCGAACAGGCTGAGCGGCGTCGACTCGGCTTCGCGGTCGATGAGCGTCAAGATTAGATTGCGGATTTCCGGTTCGGCATCCTCCCGTCGGATTCGGCCGAGTCGCTCGAGATTGAGCCGGTTCAGGAGCTCCTGATGGATCTTCGCCTTGAGCTCCTGATACTGCGGATTCCGCATGTCCGCGGCGCCTGCTCCCTGAAGGGTGAACGGAACGGTGGTCATCGGGTGCTACCTCACTCCGAGTCGGCTGAGCAGCCCGGTGGGCTTTGCTGCCGCAGGTTGATGTTGTTTGCCGCCGGTCAACAGTCCGGCGAGGCCAACGAACGCCGCCGCCAGCCGGTTATGGTTCTCGATCACGACGGGCTGTCCCTTGTTGAGACTGGTGAGCGCAAGCCGGTAATCGCTGGGGACCACGTGCCGAATGGATCCGGTGACGCGCTCGATATCTTCGCGCTGAATCTCAGCGTTCTTGTCGAAACGGGTCACGACAACGCTGACTCGCTCCTTACCGTATCGCTGCCGCAACGACAGCATCAGTGGACCCGCGCGGCGCACGGTCGCAAGTTCCTGGTTCGCGAACACGAGAATGTCGCCGGCGAGGTCCAGAGAATCCAGCATGATCACGTCGGTGCGCGGCACATCGAGAATGACGTACGCGTAATGCTGCGCGGCGACATCAATCAATTGCTTGACGTGCGCCCCATTTACCGATGCGTGCGTCCCGCGGTCCGAGGACGCGAGCAAGTCGGGACCGTTCTTGGTGTGCGTGACCAGGCCGCGGAAGAATGCCTCGTCCAGCCGATGGACGTTCTCGAGCGCGTCTGCGACGGAGAATTTGGGCTCTGCGCCAAGGAACAAGGCCGCGTCGCCGTAGCTCGTGTGCAGGTCGATGAGCAAGGACGAACGCGGGTTCCCACCGCGCAGGGCTGACGCGACGTTGACCGCAGCCGTCGTGGTGCCTACGCCACCTTTCGCGCCAACGAACGCGAATACCGAGCCGGTGACCTGCTTGACGGTCCGCTGCGCGACCACTCGCTCCATGATCGAGAGGAGGGTTTCAGCCTTGACCGGGTCGGTCAGCCACTCGCTGACGCCCGCGCGCATGGCCTCGAGCATCAGGTTGGGATCGAGCATACGCGCCACGATCACGACACCGACCGTCGGGTGGTAGCGCTTCAACGGCGCGAGAGCGGCCGGTAACGTCGCATCATCGCGCACGTCGACGATGACCGCATCAGGCGCTGTGGCCTGGGGATGCGCGAGTGCGGCCAGCACGTCCATCGACTGCATGGTCACCGCGGCGCCATCCGCGCGGAGTGTATCTTCCAATTGGCGGTCGTTCGAACCGACGACGACGACCCTGACACCCGTGAGTTTCTTCATTAACGCACCAACGTGATAGTTCTGAGAAACGCCGCGTCTTCGTCGATCGTCGAAGACCCAGTGAACCGGCCCGGCAACGCGACGAGACGGCCGACGACCGTCTGCGCATTCTGCCGAAGCGGATTGTTCGGATCGAAGATGATGTTGCCGTCCCGATCGATGTCGCCCATCCCTTCGATGAAGAACCCAAAGATGTTGACGAGCCGAAGCACTCCGCCGGAGCCGCTGGGATCGCTGGCCAGGTACTGGCCGACGTCCATCACGGAGACCGGCACGATCCGAGGACTCGGCGAGTACTGACTGGACACGCCGCCGGCCCCGCCGTTCATCGACGTGCTCCAGCGCGCTGCGAGGTCCATCGCGATGATGTCGCGGATCCCATCGCGCGTTTGGCCCTGAATGACACCGGTCTGCACGCGCACACACCCGCGTGCCGCCCAATACACTTTGTCCGCATGGCTCACGAGCGCGCTGGCGTCGGGACACACCGTGTTGGGTGCGGCGATCGCCGTCGGATATCCGTTGCAGCTGAGGATGTTGTCGCCGTACGCGTTGCCGCCGAGGTTCCCGGAGTCGACGCGCGGGAGGTCGATGTTCCTGTACCAGCCCGAGGACACCGCGGCATTACCGGGCGCACCCGTATGGATCGCGAACTGCTGACCAACGTCCTGGGGATACCGGAAGCCTGTTCCGGGATCGGTAGGCGTCGGCGCGACATACACGTCAGGTTCACGGTCTTGCGTGCGCGGCGCGTATGTATCGAACGTGTCGAGCGGCAGTGGTGGCGTCCGGTAGCTGCCGGGGCCGATGTACTCGTTCCAGCGATCGACGATCGCCCACGGCCGGAGACATTCAGTGGCGTTTCCCGTGCGTACCTGCGCGGTCGCGGTTGCGCGAACGCCCTGATTCATGACGCCGACCAGCCCCGCAAAAAAGGTCGGCAGCGGACTATTGCCAGGCCTGGTGTTGTCCTGATTACGGTAAACGTTCACCCGGACGCACGTATCCTCGCTACCGTCCGGGCAGGGCGGGAACGTGATGTCGGTCGTCACATCGATACCGGGAGCCTGGCCCCACACCAGATTGTTCTGGGCGTAGAGCAAGGCCGACTGCTTGGCCATGCCGGTATCACTGAAATCGTCGGGGTCGTCGAAGGAGAGGGCAACGGCGCCGGCCAGCGCGCCGGCATCCGCCGCGTTCTGCGCTTGACCGCGCGCCACCCACTTGACCCCCGCGTCGATCGACAGCGCCGAGATCGCCAGGAGCGCAATCGCGGCGAACGCGAAGTGCGCGAGCATGGCGCCGGTCTCTGAGCTCATCAGCGATTGTCGGCGACGCGGGGTATCGGTCTTCATCGCTTCCTCTTCTGATTAACGTTGGTTGCTTTTCTTCGGCGTCTGTTTGCCTGGAGTTGCAGGCGCATCGACGGCGCCGCCGCCGCCCGCAAGCTGCTCTCCAATGCCTTCCCCACGAGGGAGGAATCGCTTCTGATCGACCGGCAGTGGCGGGACCTCGTCTGGATCGAGAGCGCGCACGAGCCGAGGCGTGATCAGGACCATGAGCTCTGATCGCTCCTTGCGCTCGGCCTTGCTCTTGAACACCGCTCCGATGATCGGCAACTTGCTCAAAATAGGAATCGCTGCCCGATCGTCCTGCGAGATGTTCTCGAGGAGACCGGCAATTGCGAACGACTGCCCGTCGCGGAGTTCGACATCTGTACTGGCCCGCCGCGTGGTCAGCGCGGGGACGCGGAATCCGCTCAACGTCAAACCGTTGGCAAAATCCAGCGCGCTCACTTCAGGACTGACCTTGAGGCGAATGACGTCGCCCGCGATCGTTGGCTTGAACGTCAGGCGCACGCCGAACTCCTTGAACTGGATCGAGACGGCGTTGGTGTTTCCGCCCTGAACAACGGGGACCGGGAATTCGCCGCCGGCGAGAAAGCTGGCTTCCTGGCCGTTGTAGGCGATGAGGTTCGGTTCCGCGAGACTCTGGAATCCGCCCGTCTGCTCCAGCGCCTTCAGGACGCCGCCGATGCCATCCTTGAAGTCGAAGAAGAAGATGTTCAGGTAGTCGCTGAATGTCACTTTGTTCCTGTCGTCGGCGTCGAACTCCGGCGCGGGGAACTGCTGTGTCGTCGAGCGCGCCGCCCAGTTGTTGCGTAGCGCGAACAAATTGAGCCCGAGCTCGGTGAGCGCGCGGCGGTTCACTTCTGCGAAGCGGACCTGCAGCATGACCTGCTGGCTTTCAGAGCCACCGGGCAGCTGCAACATGTTGATCACCTTCGCTTTGGTGGAGCTCCCGGTCGCGATCTCTCCCGCGCGAAGCATGACTTGATTACTCGACACGCGGCCCGACAGGATGATGGCTTCTTCCGTCACGTTGACGTTGATGTCTTCGCCTGGGAACAACGCCTCCAACTGCTGCTCGAGGTTATGCACACCGGGCTCGACGACGAGGTCGTACTGCTTGCGACTCGTGCGCCCCCAGACGATCAGGCTCACCGTGCCGGGCGCTTTCCCATCGATCAGGATTTCCTGCGGCTGGACGACAACCGCGTCGGCAACCGTCGGATTCGTCACCGCGATGCGAACGACGTCGAACGTCGTGGACAGCACTGTGGATCGCCCCGCGGTCAGCTTGACTCTCTCGATGGCCTCGGCTGGCGCGGTCTGTGGAGCCGACGGCGTCGGCGTTTGCGTCTGAGTCGCCGACTGCGCAGCGAGCGTCAGAAGTGTGAGAGCGAGCGTGACGAGGGTCATTACTTCACCACCTCGTCGCCTGGCTTGCCGTCGCCTGACTTGCCGTTGCCTTCGGCCGGCTTGTCAAGCTCGCTGACGCTCTTCTTTCCGCCGCGGTAACTCTCCACGGTGTAAGGTGGGGGAGGCGCGACGACAGGTGCGGGCACGACGGTTTCGCGGCCCTTGAAGACCTTCTTGACGGGTGGCGGGGCCGGCGCTCCCGTGAGATTCGCCAGCCTCACGCCAACGGTCTGCGTCGGATCCGTGTCGAGCGGGTTCCGCAGCGTCAGCATGATCTTGCCTTCACTGCCGGCGAGCGTAATTCGCTCCGCGTCCTGCGGTGTCGCGAGCAGCGTAACGACGGTCGTGGGAATCGGTTTTCCTTCGGCGCGTGCTTTCTCCTGATCGAAGCGCGTGCCGGCTGTGAGCACCTGCACGTTGCTGACGACCGCGCGGGTGATGCCGCTGCGACCGCCACCGGTTTCATCCACCGTGACGAGTACGTCGACACGTGACCCCGGCACGACAAACCCTGCGACGCCGACCACCTCGTCGACTTTCACCGAGATAGCCCGCATGCCCGCCGGAATGGTTGGGGACAACCCGCCTCCCGCCCCGAGTGGCGCGAGCTTGGACTCCGTCAGCGGCTCGTTCTCGGCGATTGGCTGGATGATGCCGCGGTTGGTGACCTGCTCGATGGAGGTGAATCCGCCGGTGACGGGGTGAGCGGCCGGCCAGGGGATGATCTTGACCTGTTCCTTCACCACGAGCGTGCCGACGGGGAGATGCGTCGCGGCGACCACGGCGTAGGCCTGGGCAACTTCGACTTCGCGGACGGGAATACGCTGAATCGCCCGATACACGAAAAAACTTCCCACCGAAGCGGTAATCAATGCGATGGCGACAACCATTAACGTGCGGGTGCTTCGAGTCATGGATTAAGTCCTTCCCCTCATGCTTCTATGTTCCGGCGACAGCGGCGATCTCGGTGCGCATCACGGCGACGGCTTGCATCTGGATCGCCTGTGCGAACGTGCCGTTCATGATGGCGACGATCGGCCCGAGAAAGAGCGTCGTGTGGATGTACGACACGTTCACTCTGACCCCGGCCGCTTGTGTGCCGGCGGCGATCGTGAAGTTCTGGATCGTGACGTTCACGACCACCGGTCCGGTCAAACGTCCTTCGGCGAGGACCTCCGCGACACGAGCCCGCGCCGTCTCGTAGTTGTTCTCCTCGTTCCCGGGGATCACGGCGATCCGCGCGCCTTCCCGCGCGGCGTTGGTGACGACGGCGTTGGTGCGGAACAGCACGCCGAATTCAGCGATCGCGGCCAGGATCATGAGGAGGAGTGGCAGCACCATCGCGAACTCGACGAGCTGGGAACCGGATTCACCGGCCAAGCGCCGCATGAGGCTTCGTGGCGTTCTCACGGTGCGCCTCCGGGTGGGGCTGGCGGCACCGGAATCTCAGACCGCGTGATCGCCGTGACCTGGTACGTCAGTGAGTCTTGAAACGTCCCGTTGATCAAACCGAACAGCCGTCCCACGAATAAGAAACTGTGCGTGTACGTCACGGTCACGCGAATGCCGGAACTCCGCGCGGCGCCGTCGACGAGGGCGATTCCGACCGGAACCGGATTGACCGCCGTGACGACCGTGCCGCTGGCGTTCGTGTTGGCGAGATACGATGACACCCGGTTGCGAACGGCCTGGTAGTTGTTGAGGTCGTATCCCGGCAGCGAGGCGAGCCTGGCGCCCTCGCGTGCGGCATTGGTCACGATCTCGTAACTGAAAAACAAGCGGGCAAAATCGGTGATGCCGCCGATGAGAATCAGCAAGAGCGGCATGACGAGCGCGAACTCGACGAGTTCGGCGCCTCGCTCCGACCGCAACGCCGTCAGCCGGGTTACAGACGCCATAGGGCCACCACTGCACCCACGGCAATGGGCAGGGCATACGCCAGCCGCGGACTCGTGCTGCTCTCGAGCGTGACGCTTGGTACCGGCTGCACCCCGACGGCGCTCCAAAACATCAGCATCGCGCCGAGATTTGAAAATGTCTGCGCAACTCGTCCTCGCGCGAGCACCACCATGAGCGCCATCACACCCCCTGCCACGCCGGTGTAGAACGCCATGTAGAGGGCAGCCACCGGACCAAGCCAAGCGCCAAACGCCCCCAACAGCTTGACGTCCCCGGCGCCGAGGCCGCGGAGAGCAAAAAACGGAAAGAAGAGCGCAACCGCAATGAGCCAGCCGGCGACGCTGAACGCGAAGCCGCTCGCGCCGCCGATCGCGAATTGGTACGCGAACCCCACGAGCGCAGCGCCAAACGTCAACGCATTCGGCAGCCGGCGTGTCCGGAGGTCATAGATGCTCGCGGCAACTGCGAGCGCGAATATGGCGACGGTTTGAAAATCCATCGAATCTCTATCCTGGATTCGGCGATTGCCACTGGGCCTGCTCGTTCGTATCGAACGTCACGTATCCCGTAGCGATCGCGTTACGCACCAACACCCACCACATGCAGGCGAGCAGCACCGTGAAGAAGACCAGATATGCGTACTCGACCAAGTCCTGCCCGTCATCGTCCCGAATGAAACGTGCGAAGCAATCAGTGATGCTGCTCATGGCGACCCTGAGAAATTCGGAACCGGCCGTCGGAGACGGCCGGTTCCAATCGTTCTACGAGCCGGGCACTGGCGGTTGGACAACCGCCGGTCCGACCGCCGTCGACAAGTTCTGGTAGAACGTGCGGAGGTTCACACCAAAGGTGTTGAGACCCACGGCGACGACCAGGGCGATGAAGACGATCAGGAACGCGTACTCGACGAGATCCTGACCTTCCTCTTCGCGAACGAAGCGAGCCAACAGTTTTTCCATCTCTTCCTCCAAGCTATGCGGCGCAGGGAACCCCCCTGCTCGGTCGGGACCACTGGGACGATTCAGCACGCGCGTTTCGTGCCTTGCAGCACGTGTCTCACCAAATGTGGTGAGGGCCGTGTGACGCCGGGATCCCTTGACGCAGTCCCCACGCTGCAGAGCGCCGCTGCGTCCACCGGGCACTCTGGACACGCCGGTCGAGTGACCAGCGATGTCAGTTTTCACTCGGCCACTGCGGATCCAGCCGCAGTGGGGCGCTGACCGTCGCCGCTTGCCCCGCCAACTCCGCGGCGTACCGCCGAAGCGACCGATCGCCTGGCCTGAGCAGGGACAGGAACTCGGCGCCAAGCCGGTGCGTGTTGCCAGCGCCGGCGATGCGCTGACAGCGAGCGATCCGGATGTCGTCCGCGTATTCCTGACCGTCCACGGTCACCGACAGCGAGGCGAGGGTGCCGACCGTGACGTCACAGGCACTCTCGAGCAGACATCCCGCGCGGCTGATCTCGAGCAGCCGCACGCTGAGATCGCGGCCAAGCACGCCAAGAATCGTTTGACTTCCCAGAAGCGCTTTCACGTTGCGCATTTCAGGCTCGGCTCCGCTGATATGAGGTTACGAAAGCGCTCCGTCAAGCAGCGCCAGCTTCACGCGATGACGAACCACGCCGTCCACGATGTGCGGGTGGCTTTCGAGCACGCGAACCCGCAAGTCCAACTGACCCTCAGGGCCGAGCAGGCCCAGCGTCAGTTCTTGATCGACCACGCCCGGAACATCGCTGACGACTGTCAACGCGTCTCCCGATGTGTCCGCATGGATGGCCACATCGCGCCAAATGCGCATTTGCCCGCTCCACGCGGCTAGGGTTCGATATCTCAAATACTTCCGTCTTCCGGACACGCATCCCTGCCTGTGCTCCGCGGCGAGCGGGTTAGTAATGCGCCAAGGTGCTTGAGACACCCACTGTGTTGCTTGCTTCGCGCACTCCGTTCGCAACCGGAATGCCGCTGGTCGAGTTGCCGCAGTTCAGGCTCTAAGTCGAAAGGGGGTGATGGTTTGAAGGCAGGCGGCGTGACGTGCTGTCGAAACGGGAACAGTATGAAGTTCTGGTCGGGACCACAACATGTTCAACCGGACCGGTTACTTTCCGATCGCGCCACGGCAGCGTGTCCTGTTCGCGCCCAATATGGCTCGCGCAAAACGATCGACGGGCGACCGAGCTGCGCTAACATAGCGGACCACGTCGTCAGGAGACCTTGTGCAATTTGAACCAGTCGGGTCGGAAGAGCCCTCGGGCGCACTTACTGAGTTTGCTGAAGAGAAACTAAGCGATCGAGAAGAGGACAGGCCGGCGCCAGGTGGTCGTGAAGGGCTGCCGAAGCGCTTTCGAATGCGACATGGCCGGCACTATGTCGACGAACTGCTCGGGGAGACACCGCTCCGCACGGTTCGCGAGATT